>JABLTH010071589.1_pt1 | contig 34037 bp, 24 predicted proteins | sample 7875711 | NCBI WGS metagenome assembly JABLTH01 (sample SAMN14941262, study PRJNA633318) | bioreactor metagenome | isolation source: bioreactor | place: China | collected 2019-03-05 | reverse complement strand
TGATTCTAATGTACTTCCTAATAAAACAGGAGCAAATAGTAAGAATAAGAATGTAATTAATCCTAAAATAATATATAATGCATAACTTGTAATAATTCCAGTATCATAACTAGCAATATTTCGTCCTGTATTACTTAAAACATTACTTAAACCATATGGTCCCACTAATTCTAAGATTCCTCGATCAATTACTTTAGAAATTGTATGTCCTAATCGTAATCTACCTGTAATAATAAATACATTATAAACATTATCTACTAACCATTTTCCGTTAAGGAATTTGTAAATAGCTTTACCTAAAACATTATTAGTTAAATTAATAGTAAATAATGGTGTTACATGATATAGATAAACCGCTAAAGCAGCACCAAAGAAACTACCAATAGCAGGTAATAATTTTAATGCTAATGGAATACCAAATTCTGCTTCAATTAATGAGATATGATTTGGATGTTGAAATAGTGCTGTAGATAAGAAATCAGTACCTACTCCTACAAACATATCTTTAGCTACATAACCAAAAGCAATTGAAAGAATAGATAGAATTACTAAAGGAATTACAATAATCATAGGTGCTTCATGTGCATGTAAATAATCACCTTTAGGTGCATTAGGTACAGTAAAGAATGTTAATGAGATAAGTCGGAATGAATAGAATCTAGTAAATACTGCTGAAATTGTACCTAACCAATAAGCTAAATTACCTGAAACTTCATATTGTCCTAATGCTACTTCTAGAATTAAATCTTTACTATAGAATCCTGTTAAGAATGGGAAAGCCATTAATGATAAAGACCCGATTAAGATTGCTGTATATGTAAATGGTAAGAAGTTTACTAATCCTCCAAGTCGTAGTAAATCTTGTTGGTCAGCCATACCATGAATCACGGCCCCAGCTGCTAAGAATAGAAGTCTTTTGAAGAAAGCGTGATTTACAAGGTGGAATAGAGCTACATTATATTGTGATAGACCTACAGCCATAAATAGATATCCCATTTGTGACATTGTAGAATAAGCAATAACTCGTTTTAGGTCATTTTGTAGAAGACCAGTTGTTGCAGCTACAAAAGCAGTAATTGCACCTACCCAAGTAATTACAACTAGTACAGTTGGTCCATATTCAATAACTGGTGATGATCGTAACATTAAGTAAACTCCAGCTGTTACAAGAGTAGCAGCGTGAATTAGAGCAGATACAGGAGTTGGCAAAGTTATTATTAAAATTTTAATTTTCATATATTTACATATATGTTTGGACTGTATTATTTAATTTTTAAAAATAAAATCTAGTCTCTAAAGATTTTTTCATATCTTATTGATTTTTCGGTGATTAAAAATAAAATTTACTCTTATTAAAAATGTAATCTCAATAATTTTTAAATGTTTTATGGAAGGCCTAACTAACCCTTTATGTATCTTATTGCCTTAATTTATACATAAAATCATAATGCATATAAGGTGTAACTAATTCACGAATTAATGGCATACTTAATTTTGAAATTCGAATTCGATATGTATCTTTTGCTTAATTTCGAACTTTTAATCTTGATTTAATTCCCATATAGCTTAATACATTTTGTAAAATAACACAATCTATTCTGTACATAAAATAATTGTTTGTCTTCGTCCATATTTGTCAAAATAACCATCTTGCATAATTCAATGAGCCAAAGAAATAGGTGAAAAAATATCATGAATACATGAAGGGATAATTTTAATATAAGTATTAAGTTCTTCATCATAATTATACCAAATAGATTGTAATCTTGTAAAAATATCTAAAGATCGTGTAGAAAAGTTATATTGTTTAATAGATTTATCTTTATGTTGTGGTAAATTAGGATTAGGGTAAGGGACTAAAGAAGTTCCCGGAGTAGAATATAAAGAAAAATAATCTTTAAATAATGAAAATAGATAATTATATGAAAATCTATCTATAGTTATTCTGTGCCGACAATTCCATGTTAAAGGACCTACTTTCCCTATTTTTTTTGTTTCGTGTACGATTTGAATGAATAATACTACCATCCCTTAACATACAACCTGTTATAACTCCTAATAAATCAAATCCTTAGGTAATTTTACAATTAAGCTAGATAATGTAATGTACTTTGTAAAATATCTCTATTTAAATTAATATTGAAATCTATATAAGTTTTTATAACTAAAACAAAAAAGATTAACATGGTACCAGAAGCAATTAATAATAAATATTTTTGTAAACCTTCCATTCTATCTGGTAACCAAGTATGTAGCCCGAATTGAGCAGATTTTGCCATAGCACCAATTAATAATAGTAGACCAATGATTGTAATAGCTGTTTCGTTGATGTAAGGAGCAATTCTGAATACTGTAGCATAGTCAACATTACCAAATACCCATAAAATAGCAAAGAAACCAATAGATAAGAACATATCACCTACTCGGTTAACTGTCATTGCTTTAATACCTGATTTATTAGCTTGAATTCGAGTATACCAAAAATTAATTAGTAAATAAGAAGAAACTCCAATTCCTTCCCATCCTACAAAGAGAATTAAATAATTATCTCCTGCTACAAGAATTAACATGAAAAAAGTGAACATTGATAGGTAGGAGAAGAATCGTTGGTTGTGGGGGTCGTGAGCCATATAAGATACACTATATAAATGTACTAATGATGATACAACTAAAACAGGAAGGAGCATAGACACAGTTAATGAATCAAATAAGAATCCCCAATTTACTAATAAAAATTCTGAATCAATCCAACTGAATAATTCAATAGAAACAGGGGAACTACATAGACCTACTTCATAAAAAGCAACTAATGCTAATAAAGCACTAGTCATTAATGCTCCTGTTGTAATAATATGTGCTCCAGTAACACCAATTTTTCGTCCTAATAAACCAGCTACAGCTGATCCAAATAATGGTAAAGCTAGAATAGATAAATACATTATGTTCGTAATGAAATATTTCCTCGTAATCGGTAATAAGCTACCAGAATACCTAAACCAATAGCACTTTCAGCTCCAGCAATTGCAATAATGTAAACAGAGTAAGTTTGTCCTAAAATATCGTCAAATTGATATGAACTAATTAGAACTAATGAAGTTACAGCTAATAACATCATTTCAATAGAAATAATCATTAGAATAATATTTTTTCGGTTAAGAATAAAACCTAAAATTCCAATAAGAAATAAAACTAGTGATAATGTCATAATTTTTAAATTATCCTTATGGTACTAGTATACTATAAAATTTAACTTAAGTTAAATTTTTTATATAATTAATTTCTTCTAATATTTATTATAAAATAAATCTCTTTAACTAATGAAATTTAAATTAAATATAAAAAAAGATAATTTATTTTAAGAGTTAAAATATTTAATATATATTAAATATTTTATTCTTCATAATATTAAAAATATTCTCTCTTCTAAAATATATTTAATTGTACTTTTTTATCAATCCTTAAAATTTTTCAACTAATTGTTAAAAATAGAAGTGTTTTAGGAAAAAGTTAACAGGAGTACTAGATTTGAACTAGTTAGGGTAAACCATTCTCCTTATTTTATTTCTTATTTAATAAAGAAAACAAAGATTTAATATAATTATTATAAATTCATTATTTTCCTAAAAATTTTAAATTAATATTCCTAAGTAAAACAAAATTTTAACTTAATTTATATAAGGCTACTAAATATTTAAAAATTTAACATATTCAAATATATTACTTATGAAACCCTCCCTTATATATTTTTATTATTAATTTAATTAATTATTATTCGAGAAGAAGGGGACTCGAACCCCCATACCCCATCTTGACAAGATGGTGTCTTAACCAATTAGACTATCATCCCCATTTTTTGTTACTTTTATAATATAAACTAATATTATATATAATTGATAAAACGTATTTTTTATCTTTTTAACTATAAAATTTATATAAATTTTATAGTTAAAAATAAATCAAATCATCCTTGGAACTCTTTAACATATATTTTCAAATATATAGCTAACAAAGAAGGAAAATATAAATAACATAATCCAACGTTCTTTTTATATAAGAGCAAGCTTATAAGGTTTATAGAATTTATAAGTTAATTTATAGATTAAATTATTTAAGAATTTAAATATTCTTTTTTAGATCTTAATTATCTTATCCTAAACCTTACAAGGCACATTATTAATTTTAATATAGGTCTCCAAAAAAATATTACTTGTTAGTAATATTTTTTGAATTTTATTATAAATATCTTAAAAATAGTAAGTTTATTAAAAATGATAATTATCTTTTCTTTTTTACATTAAAGTTTTTATTCAAATTAAGTATTTTTATTTTATATTATACAAATAACTTTGAGAAATTATTATATATTAGTATAATTTTTGTACTTATGTTTTTTCAAAAAATACTTAATTTAAATATCTGCAAATTTTCCTATCTAAACACAATAATAGAATGATCAAAGGTTTATTTTTAAATCAATAATTTAAAAATATATTAAAAGCAATAACAATAACAATTTTACCAGTCCTTTTTCTTGTTATTTAGGGTGAATAAAAAAGAAGAGGATTTAAAAATATTTTTAAAAATATTTTAATTAAATTATATATTTAATCATTTCTATAATAGGGGGGCATGGCATAATGGTTGTGCGTCTGACTTCTAATCAGCTTAAACCAGTTCGATTCTGGTTGCTTCCATATATTTAATTTTATTTTTATAAATAAAATTTTTCTTTAATGTTTTGTCATTTTTAAATGTATAAAATTATTTCCCTATATGTTCTGTTCTATATATGTTATCCACTATTCTACCTTCAATAATTTTATAATTATTCAAGAGCGTTAAAAATACTATTTTTTTAATCTATAATGCAAGTAATAATCTTATTCATATCACTGTATCAGCGACCTTTTTATAATTGAAAATAACTCAAGTAGCTTTATACGAGTAAATATACGGGAATTCGGAATAGTAAATAATTTTCGTGAGTTAACGTTTAATAAATCTATTTATGCACAAATTTCTAATGAACTAAATTCTGAATTAATTACATTTAATATGAAATAATCAGATCTGAAAAAGCTCGGGTTTTAATTGAAGAAGAAACAATCTTATTCAATGATAACGTGGTTATCATTGAATATTTAACTAAATTTATTCTTATAGCATCTTCTTAGGAGTTATTAATGATCTGTATGATTTTACATTTTTAAAAATTATGTAATCTTAATTATAAAAATATTTACGAATTAGATATCTAATTTACGAATAAAGATTATGTTATTAATAAAAGGGTTAAGAGATAAATATAAAAAAAAATATTTTTAAAAAATATTTATTAAAAGTGTATAGTATTCTTTATATATTATTTTAATACATAAATTAGAAATATTTTTAAAGTCATAACATAAGAGTTTAGACAACAAATTACAGTATAAAACATGTTACAAGCAGCAAAATATATTGGAGCAGGATTAGCAGCTATTGGATTAACAGGAGCCGGAATTGGAATTGGGTCAGTTTTCTCATCATTAATTTCATCAACAGCTCGAAACCCTGCACTACGAGGACAATTATTCACTTACGCAATTCTTGGATTCGCTCTAGCAGAAGCTACAGGACTTTTCGCACTTATGGTATCTTTCTTAGTACTTTACTCATAATTTTTATGAATATGGAAACATAAGACAAGTGTGGGATATTATTATATAAACTTAAGAAATCCCCGATATTCTACATGCTCAATAAATATTAAGGATAAAATAACTTATTTTAAAAATTTATAGGAGTTAAATATAATTAATAACTTGTAAGCCAAGTTTATAAATTAACGTCAAAAAATATGTAATAATAAAAAATATAGTCTTAACAATAAAGAAATTTATTGATATGATTAAACATTTAATGTTTAAAGTAGGTCTCTTTTAATAGATATGAAAAGGAATTATATTTAAAAGGATTTTTCAATTATTTTCCTTTTAATCAGGTGAAGTCTTAGAAATTTCTAAAGCTCGAAAAATTTAACAATACTAATGTATTTTTTTTATATCCATTAAAAATGTGGGTAGATAGCTATTTTTTAATTAAATATTCCAAAAAATATGTAAGATAAATTACTTATTAAATAATTTATCATGCAACATATTTTTTGGATAGTTTGATTCCATTAATTTTTAAATTCTTTGGTTTGTTGGAAAATCAAGTAGCAATAATTAAGAAGAAAAATATCCTAAAAATATTTTTTTTTTATTCGACCAAAGATAGATAAGTACTTTAGGACATATAAAATAATATTCCAGTAAAATATGTATCTTTGGTACTATGTCAAATAATATTTTACTTACGTTATAAAATTTTACTCCGCTAACCATAAAAGTTTTTATTACTTTACTTGTTAATACTTTATAATTTTTATAGAAAAATATGGTATAAATAGGAAGCGGGGATTTGTTATTTTTATCAACGAAACTCTCAAAAAATTTTTCTACTTATTAATTCCACGACCCTATCTAATTATTATGTACGATACCGGTTTTTTATTTTCCTTCATTATAAATAAGACATTATAAATGTTTTTTAATAAGATAAAGGATTATAGTCACACTTATTATATATTAGTAAAATTTTTTATCCCCCCGGGTGAGAAGCGGCCCAAGGTGTCCTATCATAAGATAAAAAAATAAAACAATTATAAAAATTCTTATAATTAAATTAATAATATAATATCCTTTTTTTTTTATAGCTCTCTTCGCTTTTTATCTATATTAGTTAATGAGAGATCGTTTTGGGTTAACATCTTAAATGTTAATAAATATTATATCATTGTTTTGTTTATAAAAATAATATAGTACAGATTTGGATCATCATCCTTAGCTTTATTTATAAAAAATTCCTTGAAGTTAACGAGATAAGCACTAGAATTAAATATAATTTTTTCCTTTTTTATGATTAATCAATACTTTAACAGTATAGGCTCCTCGTGCATTTTTACCAGTAAAGCTTCCAGATTCCATAATTAATTTATTATTACTTGTAAAGGTTCCAATCTTAGATGTAGAAACTGTTTTTCGTGGTCGTAATCGTTCTGTAACTAATCGACCTGAAAAAGTAATCATTCTTCCAATCATATCTGAGGGCATATCAGTGCCTACTAAATTATTATTGTTATTATTATCTGAATATCTTAAAATCTTAGTTTTTCTCATGGCATTATTTTTTAAACGCCGGAAATTATATAAACTTGCGTTTTTTCCAATATATTCAGCCAAAATATTTCTATCTAGATAAGGATTTTGTATTTTAATAATACGTAATTCAACTTGTCGTTCAAATTCTTTACTTAATAAATCAGCTAAGTTATTAAGAGTGTTTTCATTTAATCCATATTGAATATATTTATTTTCTTTATTCAATTTCGTATAATAAGATAATGTAATATTTATTTTTTCTACACCAATGTTAAAAACAGGTTCACCTCTAATAACCTTAATTGCAGAAAAAAATTTTTTAATAATTAAACTTCTTTCTTGTTTAATATTAAACATGGGGACAACCTCTATGTTTGATCCATTAGAAAAATTATAATTTCCATTAATAATATTAGGATCTGGTAGTATTTTATTCTTATATTGGTTAATAATATTTACGTTTTTCATTCCAATTTGTACCAATAGTACATACATGAATCATCATTCTTAGAATCATAGATTAATTCTATCATACGTAGATTTTTATATTAGAAGACGGAATCAAACCGTTATATCTTTTTTTAGTACAATATTTTTATCATTCTTATCTTTTCAACTAATTTCAGGACTTTAAGGCTTCTATAAAAGGGGTTTTGTTTATAAGCTAATCCTCATCTATTTTTATCTGTGAATTACAACATAGGCGTAAACTTTTCAATTAAATTAAGATTTGCCGCATTTGCATATTACTGAATTAACCACTAATACATTTATTTTAATATATCATTACCACAGCTCTAGCCATATTTATATCACAATCAATTTTCCAACCTTCCTAATCATTTATATGATCTAGCTTTAGAATACTTAAAGTCATAGAATTAATTTATTTATCTGAGGTTTACCGTATTATTGGTAAATTAATTATTTAAGTTTAGAGATAGTGTATTTTTAATCATTGAACTTACCACATTTTTACTAAAATATGTTTTTACCATCTATATCAGATATGGATTTTATGAAGAGAACAGGACTCGAACCTGTAGTAGGCATATACCTGATTGATTTACAGTCAACTCCCTTACCAATTAGGGGTATCTCTCCGATCTTATATAACATTTATTATATAATTACTTTTAATCTATTACTGTTTTTAGATTATTCTCCAATCAAGATAATTAAAAAGAGAAAGACATATTTTTATTACAAAAATGTGTAATTCAAAATATTAAACTTAAAAATAAAACCACTATTTCTTCAAAAAAGTTTATTTATCTTAAATATATTTTATTTGTCAAAAAAGATAGTCAATAAAAAATACTTCGATTTTTCAATACTAAATTTAAATTACTTCCGATTATATTTTTATTAATAGTTGTCAAATTAGCTTAATTAAAGATATTCAGTTTTTAACTTTCCAATCTTATTGTTTTAGTTTAATTTATTTCAAATATAGTTAAATTATACTAAATAAATATATATTTTTATAATTCAATAATTAATATGAGCTTTTTTATCTCATAAAATTATTATATTATAGAGATTATTTATATTTTTAGCAAGCGAAGGGAATTGAACCCATTTCTCTCCATTATGAAAGGAACGTACTAACCAAATGTACTACACCTGCTTATAAGATTTATATATATCTCCCAGAATGATATATTACTTTATACTATAAAGAGAATCTATATTTAACTATACTCTTCTTGTTATACTACTTATTTCACATAAGTAGAAGTTGTGGAAGATAGTTATTTGGGTAAAACCACAGAATCGAACTGTGCCATCTTCAACCACAATGAAGCATTCTGCCACTAAATTAGTCTTACCTTTTATATATTCTTCACAATACCTAAATTCTATATTCTCTTATATTCTAATATCTACATAAACATGGATTAGAAAAGACTTATTAGATCAATAAGGTTAATATTTAAAAATTTTCCTTACTGAATAACATTTCAGAATATGTATTATAAATATTTAAATACGGACAACCGGATTCGAACCGGTGTTTTCCGAGTGGAAGTCGGAAATAATAACCACTATATTATATCCGTTATTATTCATTATTATAATAAACTTAATGAATTTCAATACTATGATATATTAAAATTCAATTAAGACACCCTATTGGAATCGAACCAATACCGACTGTTTCGAAGACAGCAACTCTACCATTAAGTTAAAGGTGTTATTCTTCTTTTATTATTAATATAAATTTACTTAAACTAAATAAGCTTTAATTAAATAAATATATAAAACATTGGCACTTTATATACTTTCTTTTAATTATAAATATAATATTATATTTATATTTAAAGATTCTTTCCGCAATAAAAAGAAATTATTGGATAATTTCTTTTATTTGAAGATTAATAAAATTAATATATTCCCTATAATTCAATTCTAGACATAGAATTTATAATAATTACAAATAAAGGGACTTGAACCCTTAAGCTATTAAATAGCAACTCATCCTAAGTGAGCCTCGTCTACCAATTCCGACATATTTGTTAATATTTTATATTATTCAATTCAATAGTAAGAATTAGTTATTTAGATTATCCTTTTAATTTAAATTGAAACATAAAAAATTTTTTAATTCTTCTTACCAAATAATATAGAATAATTTAATCATTTATAAAGAATTAAAAGCTAAAAATATTATTTCTTTTAAAAATTATACATAAAGTTTATCATCTTGGAAAAAATATTATAATAGTTTGAGGATATTTAATATACATTAATAAAATCTTTAATTTGTCAATAAATTAGTTAATATACTAAATAGATATGTTTGAATTAATCTAGATTAGTTGCATCTTTAATGTTTGAACAAGTTAGTACACAAAATATATTCAAAGATGATATGAAAAGAATTTCTGTTACTTTATCCCGGATAATTTTAAACATTTATCTAATATTATAAAATAAAGTACTCATGTTTAAAAACATAATAAAAAAGATTAAATTTTAATTATAATAATTTCGTACATATGAATATTTTAAATAAAATTGTTCTCCGACCCGAGCGAGAACCTATCCGAGGTATCATAAGATAGTCGAGGCGCAAAGTTATATAAAATTCAATCACCTTTTTTAATATATTTATTTTAAAAATGTACTCTGTTTTTTATTCCCTTTAATTCATTCTTTCTGTTCTTTATTCAAACCTTAAGATAGTTTCTTTATTTGAAGTAACAATTACTAATTTATTTTTAGTACTGTTTCCCACTTTAAAAATAAGGTATTTAATGTTGACAAATTAACCAGGTTTAATTTATTAACATAATTACTATTACAATCTTTTTTGGCAAAGCTTAAAACTATATTTAATTGTAGGATAGTTTTTAACCTTCAATGTTCAGTTAATTTAAAATCTTTATCTAGTAGGTAAATGTAAATACCTTTAGTTATTAGTCAATAAATAACAAATTCATTATTACGCAGATAAGATTTATAGACTATTATTTAATCTAAATGTTTTATTGCAGGGGATTATAAAATTTTTAGAAACATACCTAATCCTAAATGTAGAAGAGAAGCTAAATTATTATAGGTAGGTGTTATTAAAATATAAAAAAATTAGTGAAGATTAATAGCATCTTTAATGTAAGAACAAGTTAAAACACAAAATACATAAGCTTGAATTACAGATACAGCTAATTCTAACCCAATTAAAGCTACGAAAATTGCGAAAGGAATTAATGTTAAAACTCTAACTAGAATACTTGATGTGAATAGTTTGTATAAGAATGTAGATAGAATTTTAAGTAAAGTATGACCAGCAACCATATTTCTGAATAACCGTACTCCTAATGAAACTGCTCGTGCCATATATGAAATTAATTCAATTAATACTAATCTAGGTACTAATGCTAAAGGTGTACCTGAAGGAATGAAATAGGCAAAAAAACCTACTCCGTGAATTTGTAATCCTAATGCTGTTACACCAATCCAAATCATAACAGATAATCCAATGGCTACAATTACTGATGTAGTTACTGTGAATCCGTATGGAATGTTACCATTTAAGTTAGCAATAATAACAAAGAAGAATAATGAGTAAATAAAGGGAGTGTAAATTTCGTTATTTGCACCAATTTGTTCTCGAACCATATTTTGTACTGATGCATAAGCACTTTCTAAAGCTACTGACCATTTGCTAGGAATTAATTTAAATGAGTTATTTGCAACAATATGTAGTCCAAGAATTAAGAAAACTACGATAATACAGTAAAAACCTAAGTTTGTTAAAGATAAGTTAAAATCACCTAAAATAGGTGCTTTAACGCTAATAAAAGGTAGAACTTCGAATTGTTCTAAAGGAGATTGTACATAAAATTTCATTATTTTTATATTTATTAATTATATTGACTAATTTACCATATTAACACTAGATTTTTTAAAATAATCTAAAATGAAATGGATAGTCGACTCACATCGTTTTATAAATTTATTAGTTTATAATATATAAATATTGTTTCTGTTTAATTAATTTTATTTACCAAAACTTCTCAATTATGAGACAAAAAAGGACTATTTTTGGTCAATATCTACGTACAATCGGGGATTAAATTTTAACAATTGTCAGCCCCAGGTTCCCCTAGGACTACCCTGTTTCAACTTCGAGACGATAAATTCCCAGGATTCGTAAGTCAAAATTATATATATTACATTTCATAATTTTCAATACTAAAAATTTTTGAGATGCATAATGCTTAAATTTTAGTAATATATGTCAACGTTACAACCCCCCAGCGATTCTCTCAGCCCGTGATGAGCAGTTAGTACACTCTAAGGATTAAGCTTCACCGCGACGTAGTGATTCGCGATTACTCGAAATTCCAGCTTCATGTAAGCGAGTTCCAGCTTACAATTAGTACATTAATATTATTTCATGTTTAGCTCCTTTTTTCAATATTGCATCACTTTGTTAATATTCTTGTAACACGTCGATAGCCCACACCCTAAGGATCATAAGGATTTGTCATAGCCCCCTCTAAAATTATTTTTTAATCAAAATAATACTGTTAAGATTTAATTAACAGCGAGGATCGCGTTAGTTTAGTATTTAATCACATTATTATATGGAATTAACCTTACGCTTTACCAGCACTAACTGAGGACAACCATGCAATACCTGTTATTATATACTATTTCAGTATCTTATATTTATATAAATATAAATATAATTTATTTATAATAATTCAAGATGTGGTAAGATTCTTCGCGTGTCTACGAATTAAATAACATGTTCCACTCCGTTTGCCTTAAAGCCGTCTAGTTATTAATATTTTAGCCATGCGGCCGTACTTTACAGGTGGCAAAATTAAGTCGTTAAATACAAGACTTATCTAAAAAAACTAATCTTTAATTTGCATCGTTTACGGTTAGGAATAATGAGGTCTCGAATCTCTTTCTATACCCTAACTTTCGTACCTTACTGTCAATTTTACATAGCAACATGCCTTCGCTTTATGCATTCCCCCTAGTATCGACACATATCATCTCTAACTCTAGGTATTTTTGTTACTTCCATCAAATTCTAGTTCAACATAATGTGAACCGGCTACGTACCCTTTACACCGTCTATATGCTCCCATGGGTCGCCCCTTCCGTTTAGCCGCTTCTGCTGGCACGGATATTGGACAGGACTTATTTAATTTTTAATCATAATTTAAAAATATTATCGATACCTATCGTCTCCTTTAGGTAATCGAACCTAGGTCACTGGTTCACACTTTTGTGCATTGACCAAGATTCTTCACTGCTGCGCATCATTAATGATACTTTGGACTTTTTCATTTCCAATGTCAAATTTAAGACTTCCATCTAATATTTCCCATCATAGGCTTGTTAAGCATTACCTCACCAACTACCTAATAAGAATCAAGCGAAACTAAGAGCGGAATTTGTTCCTTTTCTGTATCCATTATCTACATGATCTCTTTGATCCTTTTCTTGAAATTACTGACCTGTACGCCATGATTAACTAATTAACCATAAGACTCGCATGTGTTATACACCTAGATACCCAATCGGAAGTACCATAACCAAATACTTCTATTAACTTTTCTTATTTTCTAATAGATTCTAATCTATATTTCTTTAAAAGCTTCAACTTTATTAGTCTTATTTTATGTTAATTATTATAACATTGTTCTTTTTTATTCTCTTTTAATTATATTCACGGATTAAAAGGGATTCGAACCCCTGAATGCTTTTAAACATTATTGTAGTTCAAATACAACGCCTTAAACCAGACTTGGCTATTAATCCTTATACCACCTCTCCAAAATAAAAATTTTTTTATTAAAAATACTCTTATTTTTATATTTATCTTACTTTAGAATAAATAGAGGAAAATATTTATGTAAAATTTATTTTATTAAATAATAACTGTTTCTTTTAATTAATTATTTAAAAAACTTTATCTAAACAAACTACTTTTAGTCCTCGGTGTACTTTTTCCTATTCAAAGACGTTATAATCACTACTTTATAAATTATAATATTTAATATTCTTCGTGCTTCCATTTTCTTACAATGTCTTGGGTCCTCCCCTGCCCTGGATTTTTAGAATTTCTTCTGAATTAGTTGATATATCTATTTTTTTGAGATAAAAACCTTTACAACTTATGACTTCTAAATAAAAATATTACATAAGAAGGAAATAACAAAAAAAAAATATATATATATTAAATCAATAGATCATAGTTTATAAAAATACTTCTCTTATTTATAGATTATCTTATCATACCTCGGGTCACCCGGGGCTAAAAAGATTCGGGGATTTTTAGTTAAACTAATTGTTCGTCGATTAATTGCTGATCGTTGGTCTGTGAAGTAAAGTCTTCCTGATCCAATTTCATAAACGAATCCTAAAGTTAATACTAGGAAGAAAATTACAGCCATCCAGAAACCATAAAATGAAATTTGGTATAACGTAACTCCTACCGGCATGAAAAGCAGTAATTCTAAATCGAATACTAGGAATAAAATACCAACTAAATAATATTGAATACTGAAAGGTGTACGTGTTTGTCCATAAATAGGTGAGAACCCACATTCATAAGCTGTAACTTTTTCCGAGTCAGGACGATGTGCTGCTAATAATACATTTAATACTAATAACACACCTACTAAAATAGGTACAACAATAAACATCATTTTTAATGAATTCATTAGAAGTTAAATAGAGTTAAAGCTAGAAGTGTTGCGCTATTTAAGATGATTGATGGTTTAAATACGTATAATGCAATAACCATTGTTAATGTAGCAATAGTAAAACTATGTACATTTGATAATTTTAATTCTGATGAATATGTCATATCATTATTTTCTTTATTTGGTGATTCGAAATGAATTACTCGAATAATTTTTAAATAATATGATGCACTAATAACTGAAACAATAATAGCTACTAACGATAAGAAATAATATCCTCTATGTGTAGCTGAATATAAAATCATTTGTTTTCCGAAGAAACCAATTAATGGAGGTACTCCTGCTATTGAGAATAAACTAATTGTTAAAGCTAAACCTAATAATGGGTTAGATTTAAATTGTCCTTTAAGATCTTCAATGAATTGAATATCTGTAGATTTTTTAGATAAATTAATCATATATCCAAAAGCTAATAATACTAAAAAGGCATTTAAATTAGTAATAGTATATTGTACTAAATAGAATACAAATGATTCAATTGATTCTTCACTGTTAATTGCTAATGCTAATAATAAAAACCCTACATGAGAAATAGTACTATACGCAAATAATCGTTTAATTCGATATTGTGCTAATCCTACTACTGTACCAATAATTAAAGATAATAATGAAGAAATTAATAATAAATTTTTCCATACATCAAATGATACACCATTAAATACTAATCTTAAAGATGAACCACTAAATTCTAATCCACTTTGTAAAGATAATAAGAAAATTAGAATTGAAATTTTTGGCATAATAGTTAACCATGTTGTAACAATTGTAGGTGTTCCATCATAAACATCAGGCGCCCAATTATGGAAAGGTGCTGCAGCAATTTTAAATAAGAAACCAATAACAGTAATAGTTAATCCAATAATACATGGACCTAATCCTTCTGTTAAATTATCAATATTTCCTACAGATAATAATGAGAAAATACCTTCAAAATTAGTTAATCCAGTATAAGCATATACTAATGCTGAACCTAGTAAAATTAAACCTGAAGATAATCCACCTAATAAGAAATATTTTAATCCAGCTGCTGTAGCTGATTCTGATTGTCGATATAAGGAAGCTAAAATATACACAGCAAATGATTGTAATTCAATACTTAAATATAATGAGATTAAGTCTGCACTTGAAATAAGTAAGGATGCCCCACATGTTGTGAATAAAATGATTAAAGAATATTCAGGAATAGTTGGTAAAGCTGTAAATACAGATTGTACTCGTCTTAATACTTTAGATGTTACGGGTGCCCAACCTAATAAAATAATAGCACCTGTAATAAAAATAAATCTATCAAAATATTCTGATAAAGCTGAAATTTCAAATAATCCACTATAAATACCTACACCAGATCCAATTGATTGAATATATAATCCATTAAAAGATAATCTAGCTGCATATAGTAAAATAATTGATGTAACTCGTGTTAATAAAATTGGAGAAATTTTAATAGCTGGTAAAGCCACAGCTGTCATTAGACTAAAAATGGCTACAACAAGCATCCTATGAAAGAATTATTAAAGTAGGATTTCTTATGTCAACGAAAGATACCTTTTTTATAATAAATTTTACATGCCGAGAGAGGTTTCTTTAAAAATATTGGACTATTCATTATTTTTAAGGTTCTTAAATTTTCTGTTTTACTTACTCGTTTTACAGAAAAATTTTTAAAAATTTGACTTTTGCCTTTTTTACTGAATAAATAATATATATAAAAAATTATATATTTTAATATACTAAATATTTAGATTTATTTACTTTAGTAAGAAATATTTTTATTTATTATTATATCCTCTGTATGAAAATAATTTTATTAAATCTCTTATATATAAAATGCCTTCACAAATATTCCTTGTTAGTCAGTTTTTGAAGGTTATATTATTTATTTTTATATTTTCAAAAAAATTTTTTTTATTTTTAATAGTACATCCTATCTCTCGTCTAGATAAAAACTATTAATTTCAATTGTCTTAAACTCTTAAATAGATTGCGAGTTCGGGGATTATTAATATGTTATATTGTATATAGTAAAATGTTAACAGATTATTTTTTGTTAACTAATTAATCAAATAATTATTTTACATACACCATTTTTTTAGTTTAATAAATAATTATATACAGAAATAAAAAACAGGAAGTTTTATTTCATAACAATTTTACATATTATCATGAAGACGATTTAAACGTTTATAGGAAGATTTTATATATTAAGATTTAAATAAAAAATATATAATTATATAAGATCTTCCCTGTTAAATAAATACAATAAAACTTGCACTGATTATTTATTAGTAGCATATCTCTTTGAATATAATAAATTATATATTTTTTATTTTTAAGATTTTGGAACTTAAATGTTGACCTAAAATCATAATTAGTTTAAAAATTAAATTAGAGATAATCACTTCACTATTGTTAAATAAAGTGAAATAATCCCTAAAATATAAAATTATACTATAGTTTTCGGATATAAACTCGTGAAGTAAACAGATGTACAAAATAAGGTAAGATGTACCGACTGAAAACAAAAATCACTAGAAAAAGGGAAAAAATTGTAAAAATAATTTGGTTCGTGAAAAAATAAGGTAATAATTGAGGCATAAGTCATAGTTCATTAGTAATTAGTTATAATATAAGATAAATAGAAAAATTAAATTTAATAAAATTAATCTAGGATAATATTGTAGTATTATAATAAATATTATATAATATAATATTAAAAAATTTTTAATAAAATTAGAATAAAAAAATTATATTAATAAAATAATATAAATAAAATAAAAATATTTTATTTTTGTTTATATAGATATATAGAAGATATACCTAAGTGTAACTGCTCTACTTTAAAGAACAGGCAGGATAAAATTAACTGCATTTTTTTAATGTTCTCTTGCTCAGAGAGTCTTTATCTATATTAAAGTATTAAGCAAGGGTAAATATTAGTAAATATAGAAATTAAGATTTTTTATTTTAAATTTAAATATATTAGTATCTTCTCATTATAAGATTACTAATATATTGTAAGAGAGGTAAGTAATTTATTTTTAAAAATGAGATAGACAATATTTTAATAATTTATGTTTTAGTTAACTAAAACATAAATTATTCCTCAAAAAAGAAGGTAAAGTTATATATTTGTTTAATTATGAAGGGATCTTACTTTTTAGTTTTCTATTTTTGTTATTTTATGTTGATCTCACCCTATTATAACTATATAGGATAATAGGGTGAGTGTTTATATAATATATCAGATTCTATTTCTAGGTTATATTAAATGGATGAAATAAGAAAAGATCAAAGATTAGAATTATTTATTAAGTTCTTCTTTCGAATAAATAAATATTTATTCATATAATAATTTATTTATTTAACTAGTATTTTTACACTTTTCTTTTCTCAATCAAAAATATATTATTTTTAATGATTTTTTTATTGGGGGATTTAGATTTAAAATTCTTAAGATTGTTTTGGTAACATTAAGAATGCGTGATATGGAGTTGGACTTGGTACTCCCCATTCTAATGTTGTAGATGTTTGAGATTCTGTTTGGAATGATGGAATTGATGTGAAGAAAGAAGGCACAGACCAAGGATTTCTAGCTGCAACTGGTTGGTTAACAAACATATCGTAAATTACATATAGGAATAATCCCATTGAAACTACTGATACTAATGAACCAATTGAACTTACATAATTCCATCCTTCGAAAGCGTCAGGATAATCTGGAATTCGTCGTGGCATACCTCTAAGCCCTAAGAAATGTTGAGGCATGAATGTTGTGTTAACTCCAATGAATAGTGACCAGAATTGAATTTGTGCTAATGTTTCTGAGAACATTCGTCCGAAAATTTTAGGTCTCCAGTAATAAAATCCTGAGAATAGTGAGAATACTGCTCCCATTGAAAGTACATAATGGAAATGTCTTACTACATAGTACGTATCGTGCATTGCAACGTCCATTGACGCATTAGCTAGAACTACTCCTGTTAATCCACCAATTGTGAAAAGGAATACGAACCCAAGAGCGAATAGCATTGATGCTGTGTATCGTACTGATCCACCGTAACATGTTGCTAACCATGAGAATACTTTAATTCCTGTTGGACTATTTTCGACTTAAAGAAGATAATAATTTAATTAAATTACTGTTATATTTTGTTCGATCTGTTGAACCATTCAGTCGACTACGTTGAACATCTCGAAGTCGATCTCTAGTAATAGATTCAATATACTTTTCCATACTAAAAATTGTTTTTGTTTATATGATTGTAAAGGATAAGTTTTAAAGAAATTACAAATTTCATCACATTCTTTTGTGGATTGAGCCATAAGAATAACTCGATCTCCTTCAGAATGTAAATAATAACTGCATCCGAAAATTTCTGCTAATAGTTTCACTAAAGGTAAAACATCGATATTAAAACCAGCTGAAAAATCATTTCGGAATTTATTATATACAAAATCTTTCCATCCTCCTCTTTCAATTCTTAAACTAAAAGTACAGTAAAGAGTGAAATAATCACTAATCCACCAACAATTAATACTATTATAATTAACAGGTAAAATATACGCAGGTAATTGAATAGGAATTAAGTTAGGAAAGCTTTCCATAACTGCTTTAGACGGACCTCGTCCTAAAGCAGCATAAATAGTCATGATATAATTAAATGTACAAGAATTAAGGTGCCTTTTTTGACTCATAAGTAAAACAACTTCTGACCATAATCCAAAAACCACTAATTTCAGGAAAATTAGTGGATATGATTTAAAGTGATTAATGATAACTAATAAATCACTGATACGAATAATGCGATAAGTAGCTTTATTGCCGCTAATATAAATTGTACCTAGACCAAAATATTCTTTAATAGCTTCAAGAATATAAATATCTCGTACATCTAATAAAATTTCGAAAACTACTTTAAATCTCCATTTACCTTTATTTTTATACATAGTTAATCCAAATGAAGCAGATCGATCACAAAATCCTGTAATCCAATAAGCTTTATCTTCTTTAGGTCAACAATATTATAACATAAAAATGTTTCAATGACGTTAGTCATTGAATAGATTATACCCTTCCCTTATTTATTAATAAAATATAAAAGTTTTAATCGTTAAGGATAATTTAATCCTGTTTGTTCTTATTTAGTTCAAACAATCTCTAATATTTAATGCTGCTCCTAAGTTAACAGCAATAATCATTGTTGCAGCTGTGAAGTAAGCTCGTGTATCAACGTCTAGCCCTACAGCGTACATATGATGTGACCATACAATGAATCCTAGAATTCCAATAGATGCAATAGCGTATACCATTCCTAAGTAACCGAAAACTGGTTTACCTGAGAAAGCTGAAATTACATGTGAAATCATACCGAAACCAGGAATAATAATTAGGTAAACTTCTGGATGACCGAAGAACCCACCTCTTAAAACCTTAGATTATAAATTCTCTCTCTAAGGCCCCTGTTCTACTATTTATCTCATATAGAGTATAGTAGTCTTGTGCTTTTCTTTATCGGTCAGAAGAAAATTTTATCCCGTTTTAACTATAAAATGGGTGGAATAAAACTTGATAAAGTAAGAGGCCGACTGTACATTAAGCATCATTTCAGATACCCACAAGTGGCGCAGTCTGTAGCGATAATTTAGATTACCGACGGTCTCAGTAGGGAAATACTTTGACCGTTTTCACTTGTGTTGCTAATATAATAGATATATTATATTCTTACGCCTGTCGGGGTAAGCATATTATTTAAAATACTGTTTATTTCTAAAAATTGCACAGTATCATATAATATGAACTAGAAGGAAGGCATACATTTATATGTATTCATTTTCATAGGTCTTTCTTTAATTTATTTTTACACCTGCCTATAAAAATTTCGCAACTTGTTTTTTAATAAATTACATTGAGCCTTCTCCTTTATTCCTGTTAGGAATCCGTATTGTGTTACTTGTTAATTGTTGCTGCTTTATCCTTTAATAAAGCTCGTGAATCTGGAGACAGATGTTCTCCATTAATAAGTGCTGTGTGTACTTCTCGCCAAATTTGATAAGATTTAGCTTTTTTACTATGTAATGGATGATTGTCTAAATAATCAAATAATTTTGACATATTTCGAACTCCATTAACTGTTAGTTCAAAAACGTTTTCTTTAGAATGAGGTCGTACCACTCCTCCGAATAAAATACCTATATGTACTAAAATCGGTTGATTAATTAAGCCTAATTGGGCTAATAAAAATCGGAAGCGGTATGTCTTAGAGTTACCTAATAAGGAACATGTGAAACATCCTTCTGAGTCAATGATACCGGCTAACCAGCTATCATTAATTGTAGGAAGAATTAGAGTTGGAATAAATGGAATAATAGTTCCTTTAAGTCGTTTATTAAAAGCTTCTAAAAATAAAGCAAAACTTGATTGTTTTAATGGAAACACTAAATTTCCATTAAATAGATGAACTAATAATTCAAGATTACCTTTATCTTTAACTACAAATCGACTAGTATTTGGGCCTTGTTTCATCACACTACCAAAACCTAAAGTTTGTTGGATATAATTTAATACTTTTACATCTGAAGTACTTTGTGTGATAACGAAAATAGGGATGTTTCGTGAAGAAAGCGTAAAACTTCCGTTTCCTTCAGTAAAGCCAATTAACCATTCTAAAAAATCTTTACTAGGAAGAGATCGATGAGGATAACGTTCTTTGTATAGTTTAAAAAATCTATCAAATTTAAACTGAGAATTAGGATATAAAGCAGTAACTACTACAGGAAATACGGATAATTTAATTCTTAAGAATAGATGTTCGTATAATACCGGATCTCCTCCACCTGCTGGATCGAAGAATGATGTATTGAAGTTTCGATCTGTAAGAATCATTGTAATTCTACCAGCTAATACTGGCATAGCCATAATAATAATAATAGCTTGGAATAACATAGCCCATACGAATAAAGGCATTTTGTGTAATGTCATACCTGGTGCTCGCATGTTTAATACGGTTGTAATAATGTTAATTGAACCTAACATTGAAGACATTCCAGATAAGTGAACAGAGAAAATAGCTAAATCAACTGATCCACCTGAGTGAGATTGAATTCCAGATAATGGCATATATCATTTTATTATTTTGATTGTATAATCAACACCTATATTTTCATATAGGATTGGACTATATCTTCATTTTAAAAATTAGTAATATAAAATGTTACACATTTAGTCTCTAATGAATAATTCAGATGAATAGTAAAACCTTATTTTTCATCTTTAAGTGTAATTTTTAGTTCTTTAAGAACTAAAGTATCGGACATCATATATCATAATGTCCATCCTGTCAAAAATATTATATATTTTTTAATTTCAATAATTTTCATTATTGTCTAGATCATGTAATAATATACCTTTTGATCGTTGAACTACTCAGTAGTTAAAAATTTTTATAAAAATTTTTTTAATTAATTTATTATATTTAAGAGCTGGCACGAGGATAAAAAAATATATTAATTATTTTAACCAATCAGACCAATTGAAATAAGTTCGTTTAGAATTCATCGTAGATTTTAAGGAAATAAGATCTTGCGTACCTTTATCTGATTTATATGATTTATACATTAAAATATTATGAGCATTAACCCAATTTAAAGAATCTATTCGTTTAGATGACATTAAAGGATACTCTCTAAGATACTTAATTAAAATTAACCGAAAAGCTAATGTTTTAACAATAATTTGATAATTATTTTCAACATAAGTTCTACGTTTTCGTTCATTTGATTTTAAATAACAATTTAAGGCTTCTGCAATAGATGTCATAACACTTAAATAAGAAGAACCTAAAATAGCGTCAGAGACATGATAATTTTGTCGTTGTGAAATACGTATTAGTAAATCAATATTAATAGCATACTTAGTTAATTTACTGATACTAAATGTAATTGAAAAAGAGCCATCCGTGTCAATAAAGCCTCTTAGCCATCGATTAGATAAAATAGGAGTAGTATCTAATCCTAAATTTTCAACACTTTCAAAATTAGTGTTAGCATTAAACCAGTTAATTATTTTATGCAAAGCATCAATCTTAGGTGTTCGCATATAACCATTAATATATTTCATTAAAGAATATACCTTTTCTATATTTTGAATAGATAAAACTACATAATTCTCTTTAGGGTATTGAACATACCCACCAAAAACAGATTGAATATAAAAAGCTAAAGGCAAATCTTTCATAACAAAAATAATTTTAATTGTAGGATACCGTTTTTTCTTTTCCTTTCTTAATTTTGGTGTAATTAAAGAACCATCACCTTCAATTAGTCCTGCCATGTATTCTGGAGTCAGTGCTTTTGCAGCACCTCTAATAATAAAGGCATTTATGGATAAAATATCATATTCTTTGACGTTATAAAATATACCAGCTCCTTGTTCTACGAAAACTGATGCTACTAATAATACAGTAGAAGGAATTAATACCCAAAATGAAATGTTATTTAATCGAGGGAAAGCCATCAATTTTATTATTAGTTGGTTATATAAATATCAATAATTTGCATTATTGTTTAGACTATGTCATTTCTGAACAAATTAGAAATAGGATAGTCGTTGAACTTCTTATTTGAAGTTGCATTTGATCAAGTTGATCAATGCAGTATTATTTATTATAAAATTAAAATAATTTTATTAGACATTGAAAAACTTATTTACTATAAAAATCTTTTAAATGGTCCCAATTGAGATATGTACGTTTAGTATTCATACCTGATTTTAAATTCTTAATATACTCACGACCTTTTTCAGTTAAATGTTCCTTATCTTTCATCATAATAACACTAGTTCGATAATCGTTATAATTTATTCGTTTATCTCCCATTAATGGAAAAGTATCAAAATATTGAATTACAATAAGATTACTAGCTAAACTCGTTACTCTAATAATATAATACTCTACGCCTGAATGTTTTGAGATATTTAATTTAGTTTCAAAAGCATTTGCAATTAATGTAAGAATAGAATAAAATGAACCATTAGTTTTTTTATCTACTTGTCGTTGTTCTAATCGACAACGAGCTTTAATTTGATTTTTTTAGCTCCTTGAGTAATTTAAGAAACATTAATTCCAAAACTTCCGTCAGCTTCATAAAAACCTCTTAACCATGCATTTATTAAAATATTGCTATTGTCAATAACCACTTCATTTAATGGCCCATCTATAAATTTATCATTAATATTCATCCAATTGATTAATTCATTGAAGGTATTAATTTTAGATGTTCGTAGATATGGACCTACTAAATTAATTATATTAGTAATTTGTTGAATATTACTAATTGTTAAAACATATGCATTGTTTTCAGACTTGGAACGAATAACACCACCCACTAAACTTTGTAAGTGTTTTCTTAATTCAAAATTTTCAGAATTAAATGTGATACTAAAATGTGGTGAATATTTCTTACCTGAAGGTGCATGAGTATTTTTAGGGATCCAGATGTGTCCATCACCTTCCCAAAGTCCTGTTAAATAAGAACCAAGATAAGGCTTAAACTCAGATTTTATAGAATAGTTTAATTTACTTGTTTTATCTGGTCTTCCAATTAATACTGGAACCATATAGTTACCAAAACCAGCCATAGCTGGTACAACTGCGAATAGTAACATAATTAAACCATGAGCTGTAATAATAACATTGAAAAGTTGATGATTCCCTGCTAAAAATTGACTACCTGGTGCTGATAGTTCTAATCGAATTAATACCGACAGTCCTGTACCTACTAATGCCATGAAAATTGCATAAATTAAATATAAAGTACCAATATCCTTAGCATTTGTAGATAGAAGCCATCGAGCAAACATCTAAAATGATTAGGTTAATATTCGCATTAACGCCTACCTTTTATGATAATTATATGGGTAAAAATTTAGATATATAGCTACTTTTAATAGGTAAATGATAAATAATTTAACCCTCCTGAGTTAAATTATTTGATATATCATGAAAATAATATTATTTTCTATATAATAGTATTTTCTATATTATTTCATAATTTTTTATTTCATAAATTATAATTATCTTAATAATGTTATCGGGGATTTTTAAAATAGTTAATAAATTTTCTTAGTTCTAAAGCATGAAGTTCTTGTAGGTTTCGGATAAATAATCTTATATTATAAATTAATTTTATACTCGGAAGTATAATATACGTCCTTCTTTCTTCTTTAACCTTCTACAATTGTATAATAATTTTCTTTTCGTATAAAAAAATTAATATATTTTTAATATCTATAGCTGAAGTCTTTTGATATTTCTTTCTTAAATATTAAAAAATTGAATATTTTGTTAGATAAGGATAAATATTCAATTGTGTTTCTATTTTTCTTAGAACTAAAATAACTTCTTTATCTTTCGCATAATTTTGTATTTTTATAAGACTATCATTAAATTCTCCTTCAAATATAGAAAGTCTATTTTCCTTAAAATATTTTTTTAATTTTGGAATGTCACAAATTTTGTAATATTCTTGGATAGATTTTTGATTATACTCATAATTTGAATTATCTTTATATCTATTGATTTTTTCAATTGATATTTAAATAATTGAATTAACTTCCCCACCAATAAATACTAACATAAAGAAATAACCATACAACGTCAACGAACATTTATATTATAAATCAATTTGATATTTAATAATTTTCATTATTAATTAGACTGTGTAATAGATTAAAATCCTTTCAGAGATTGAAATAATTATTTAAGTCAGTCTTTAAACACTGTTAATGTTCTATATTTTTACAAATAATACGCAATTTATAGAATTTACTTAATTTATGGCACTTTTGTTGACATATTATATTTGGTTTACTTTATATTTCATACTAGGGTGAACATATGGTTCTACTAAATTAATAAAATCTTTTCTAGATTTTGCTTTAATATATACACGATTTCGAGAATGGATACTACAATCAAGTTTAAATTTATTTTGTAACACATCAATTAGTCGTAATAGATCTTCTTTAGTAAAAGCATTAGTAGCTAAATGGATTCCTTTACCTGTCCATCCTCCATCATCTATTAACCAATATGCTAATCCTACAGGTGTTAATGTTTCAAAGATATTTAAAGGAATTCCTTTAATACCATCTAAATACCAAATTTTATGAAGTTTATTCCATTGTTTAATAGATTTTGTACTAAATTGCCATGAAATATATTCTTTATTTTTAAGAATAGATGTTACTTTACTTGGTTTAGTCATATTAAGAAGTCCTTTATCTTTAAATAAATTAAATACATGATTAAGATAATCTACATGTCCATCACTTTGAGCAAATTTAAAATATGTTCCTCCATTAACATATTTTTTAATTAAAGAACCATCTCCTAATAATAACCCTACTATGGCTTGCTTTAAATAATCATCGGAATCTTTTGAAATATTAGTAGGAATAACTCTCATTCTCATAAAGGTAGAGTCATTTACAGTAAAAAAATAAAATAATAGTATAAATTTAAAATGCCAATATAAAATAGATGACTCAAAACCTAAATGGTGATGATCTGTTAAATGGTAAGCAATAATTCGGAAGAATGCTACTCCAATAAAGGCTGTACCAATAATTACATGAAATCCGTGGACAATAATTTTATTACATTTAAATGTCTGTTATCTACATAACAGTTAAGACTATATATTCAGTAAAAACTGTAAAAATTGAGTCGTTGAGCATAATAATGCTGCTGATTTATAAACATATATCAGCAATTATATTAATTGACCAGGACTTTAATAATCCTGTTCCAAAGAAGAAACATGATCCATATGCTCCATCTGCAATTGTGAAACCGGCATTAACATATTCTACACCTTGAAGACCTGTGAATAGAATAGCAAATACTAATGTCATAGCTGTTCCTAATAATGTAGCTTTTCGATCTCCTTCAATTAAAGCATGGTGAGCATATGTAACTGTTGCACCAGATGAAAGTAGTAGAATAGTGTTTAATAATGGAATAGCAAAAGGGTTAAGTGCTTCAATACCAGCAGGAGGCCAGTGTGACCCTAGTTCTACAGTAGGAGAAAGAGATGAATGAAAATATCTCCAGAAAATAGTTAGGAAGAAAAAAGCTTCTGTTACAATGAATAAAGCTACTCCCATAGTTAATCCTTTTTGTACAATTAATGTATGGTCTCCTAAGTATGTACCTTCTGTTGTAATATCTCGGAACCATAGTACGAAAGCAAAGAATGTTCTAGCTAATCCCATAACTAATAAAATACCACTATTTTGTAAATTGTTAAAGTATAATACAGCAGAAATCATTATTGTTAATACGGCAAACGAAGTTAATAAAGGCCAAGGTGATACATCAACCATATGGTAAGGATGTGGTTGGAATTGTTTTTTAAGCGATGAAATGGATAGCATATTTAGAATAGTGAATTCTATATTCTTCGAAACTCTTAGGATATTTTCCAATATTGGTCTAAGATACAGACATATAAATTTATATAAAATTATTTTATATAAATTTATACTTTAGACTCCTCTATACTCCTCTTTTATTCTCGTTTTTTCACTATTAAATAGTGAAAAATATTTTTTGATAAAAGGAGACGGTGGGAGAGAGTTAATATATTTTTAGCCCTTACTTTTAATTTTTTGATTAAGTTTTTAATATAAATAATTTTTGAATTTTAACATATTAAATCATTTTTTTGCTAAAAATATATGTAATAAAGGAAAGTTATTAAAGAGAAAAGATATATTAATATAATCTCTCTTATGTTTTATTCTTATTATATGCCCCGAACTGGACTTGAACCAATTCCCCAAAAACTTCAGTTTTGTGCTCTACCAGGTGAGCTATCGGGGCTTATTATTTTTATTTTATCTCTGTAGTATTATGTTAAAAATGTTTTTAAACATAATATTTACATATTTATTCTTTCTTTTATATCTCAGGATTCAGTAATATCAAATTATTTTACTATTTCCCGTACATTAGAACCTTATAGATGTCATAAAAATAATGGAGACACAGAGAATCGAACTCTGACTATCATGGTGCAAACATGACATACTACCATTATATTATATCCCCTGATTGTAATATATTATTATATTACTTTTAATTAATATTATTTAAAGATATTAAGCTATATTTAAAATAAGTAAAAATAGTTAAGCACATAAATAAAACTTTTATTATTATCCTCCTGAAAATAAAAGAAACAAACTAAGGTGAGATAAACATTCCAGCTTGGAGTTTAAAGATATAAGAATATTAAGAAAACCTTCAAGTGTTTAAAACAAACATAGAGTATATTAAAATAATTTAAAGAAACTTATTATAACTATTATTTTTTTTCAGAGGTGTATTGTTTTCCTCCGCTTTAATAAATTTTAGATAAAATAAAAACTGTCTAAGAAAAATAAGCTAAAAATAATAACCCTCCGGATTAATTTCTTATATTTTTATTAAAGCGCTAATAAATAGAAACAATTTAATAGAAAATTTAAATTTATTTTTAATTAAAAATAAATTTATAATAAAGTCCCAAGAAAGAATCGAACTTTCGCCTTGATATTAACAGTATCCTGCTCTGCCATTAAGCTATAAGGACATATTTAGTTAGACTACAAATAGTAAAAAGAATCCTTTTTGTAGGAAAATATAAAATAAACTCAAACCATGAGTTTATTTTTCTATTATTTCAGATGAACAGGACTCGAACCTGCAACCTTATACTCCCAAAGTATACATCCAACCATTTGGACTTCCATCTGTATTTGTCTTTTTATAACACCATTTGTAGCTTCTTGTTATGTCTTTCTTTTAAAAGAACGTATTAAGATCCAAAATATAAAATCTTAAAGAGTTTAAAAACTTTAAAGAGTATTTATTATAAACATATATAACGAATAAAATATAAGCGTTGGAAAATTTTAAAAATTTATAAATTTATAATAATATTAAACCATTACTTATATTTTTTTTTTACTCCTGTATATATTAAGAACATAAATATATTCTTAATATTCCAGACTTCTTCTGGAATTATTTAAAAGAATATATTTTGTAGCCCTTCCCCCTTTCTTCTATTAATTTTTAATAAATCAGAATTATAATCATAAAACTAAGAAAAATATCTTTAAGGCTGGCCTAAACTAATATTAAATTAAAGCAAAAGAATATTTAGGATCCCATCTTCCTATTTTCAATGACAAATATACTAGTATATCCCATTTATGTAAATTATAATCTATAAAACATATATTATAATTTATTTAACTTGTGTTTATAGTTAGAACCTTATTAGAATAGTACTTAATATTTACTGATCGTGTTATGATAATTTAAAGTTTTTAAATATTTATATATAACAGGAATTCTTTCTCATATTTATCTTAACAATATCTGAAAATATTGTTAAGATAAATATGACATTAAATTTTTAACTATTAGTTTTATAATCCATTATGTAGAACATCATTTCCACTTCTTAATCGTAAATCTAAGAATTTTTGTTCATTTTCGAAAGATTTGTTATATTGGAAGACTTTTGCGATCACATAATTATCCGAAAAGTCATATCGTTTCGTAGAGCTTCAAGATGAACTTTTTGATTACTAATCTTCACTTCATAATAACATTTTGTAAAAGTCTATTAGGTGTAATATTACAATTATCCCCTAAGCAGGGAATAGTTCCATACTCGATAATTAACTAAAAATCATGATTGCCATAAAGACTTGAGAAGTGAATTATGCCTAATACAAACCAAAATAAATAGCAGTGAAAATTAATGATAACAAGAAATTAAGGAGTTTTTGGTTTTTAAATGTTAATACAGCTAAACTTCCCCCCTGTAGTTACTTTTATTAGTAAAGAAACAAGATATTAACTATATCGCTTAATTAATGAGTTAAATTAATAAAGTATAAACATATTCAATAATTCCCATTATTCTTTAGACTATGTCATTATTACATAAACTATGATACCAATATATATAGTCGTTAAAAGTTTTATAAATTTACCTATTAAAAATGCTTTAGAGGTAAGTAGTTTAAATTATTTGAATGAAATCTCATCGTCATATCTATATATTTAAGGTACTAAAATAATGTTTTTTCATTGGCCTTATATTCTTTTTCTCGTTATAATAATTATATTTAGAGGGGATTTGTTAAATTATTTGTTACTCGCTTTATTGTCTGTAGCAATATCCATTAATGTGTTTTCGATAACACCAATTAATGGTAATAAGATGATAAACCAACCAAAATAGACAGCTGTAGCAATCATACCAATTGTAATATATGGTTCTTCCGCGTGTTGTGATCCAAGATACATAAGTAAGAAGAAGTCTGTTACGAATACCCAGAATGAGAATCGCATTAGAGGTCGGAATTGAGATCCTCGTACTCGAGATGTATCTAAGATAGGCATAGCTAGAAGAATTAATAATGACATAAGCATACCAATAACTCCTAATAATTTATTAGGAATAGATCGTAGAATAGCGTAATAAGGTAATAGATCACATTGATTAATTTCCAATTTTATATACCATAGAAGGAATCATATATAGTTTTACAAGTACTCGTACTTTATCTATAGATCCTTGTGGAATATAAATACGTGGACCTGATTTATGTTTATGAATGGTACATTCCACTTCGAATTTAGTTTCTAATACCATAATAAGTCGATTTACACTATCTTGGTCAAAACCATATGTATTTAAGTGTAATCCTTTATTATGTTTTGAGCCATCGCACATAATGAAATGTGCAAGACTAGCAGCTGTAAAGATATCTATGATGTTTAATGGTACATGTTTTTTCCTATTAGGGTAAAACAGTGAATAATAGTAATTAAAACAAAATAATCTTATTGTTACAAAAAGAATGCTAGTATGAATAGTATCATACCCTTTTCTAACAACATTTTTTGTTACAGCTTTATAATTTAAACTGCAAAATGGCAAGAATAAATTAAAAACTAAGTAAAAATATTCCCGTTTTTCTTCTTTGCCTGATTGTGCAAATCCGAATCGAGTATTTTGATTTTCGTTCCGTTTTTGTAACCATCCGTCATCTAGTAAAATACCTACTGGTACTTCCTTCTGAAAGGAATTTAATCTAATTAATCTACCTCTTGCCTTAGTTAAGGGTGAAGTATTTAATAATAGAAAACTAGGGAAAAACATATCAAGACGACATATCTGAAAATATATGCGTGTAGACTATGTAATTTATATTTTTTGTTGTGGATATTTTAAAAAATAGAATCTCATTATAGTCATTGAATATATGCTTAATATATTACAAGTTAATATCCCCAAATATTTAATTCTTTATATAGATTATTTGATATCAAAAATTGTTAATTTTGTCATTTTCTTGTAATAACTGAGATTTTAAGAAAGGCATCTATTATTTTCACCATTCCGGCACAATCGATGGAGGTGTTTGCATTGGGTTAGCTGGGATATAGTTATCACTATGACCCATTACATTAGGTAAGTAGAAAACAATAATAGCCATTGCTAAGAAGAATAAGAAGATTGTAATAAGATCTTTGAACATGTAGTAAGGGTGCATTGGAATTCGGTCTGAATTTGAGCTAACTCCTAATGGGTTACCACTTCCGTTTACGTGTAATGTCATAAGGTGTAGAATTGCTAATGCTGATAAGATGAATGGAAGTAAGTAGTGAAGTGAGAAGAATCGGTTAAGAGTTCTGTTGTTTACAGAGAATCCACCCCATACAAATTCTACGAAATCTCCACCAATCCATGGAATAGCTGATAACATGTTAGTAATTACTGTAGCTCCCCATAGAGACATTTGTCCGAAAGGAAGTACATACAACTCCTCTATTTAAAATATATCTTGTACAGATAAATCAACGTTTTAAATAGTTGTACCTAATCAACTTACCAATCCCAGATTTATCTTTTCTGGTAAGCATCTCATTAGGCCTTGAAAATCTTAAGACTCAGGAGTCCGACTGTACATTAAGCATCATTTCAGATACCCACGGATGACCCAGTCTGTAGCGATCATGCATATGACCGACGGTCTAAAGTATGATATTTACTTTTTAACCGTTTTCATCCGTGTCGCCAATTAAATTTTTAATCATTTTCCCTGTCAGGAAAATTTTTCTATAATACTCTTATTCTCTATGCAGATTACCTAAGAGCTAGTAGAAAGGACTATATATTACAATGAAATAAAATTATAAATAATAAACGTTTTGGTTTCTGGGACTATTTATAATTTTTTGATAGTATATTTATCAAAAAATTTAATACCTTTTTTAATTACATATTTAATTTTATCACGAGGTACTGGTACTTCAAAGTGTTTTGCACATTCTGTAATACTTTTGAATGTTATATAATGATTACCGTTATCTATTAGCCTAATAGATTGAGAACGTCTATTGTTTTCAGATATTAACTTACGTGTTTCCTCACTTAATTCTCGCCCTGTAGCTTTTAAAGAAAGTAATTGACGTGTATCTTCAGATATAATTTTACCTAAATTTAAATTTCGAATTCGCTCTTTTTGTCTATCTGATACATTTCTAGAGGCTCGTTCTCGTTGTTCTATAGTCCATTTATATCCTTTAAGTGAACCTGCTAATTTTAAAATATTATATTGAGGTAATAATCTATCAATATAATGTTGTTCTCGTAATAAAATTTCTTCTTTAATATCTGTAGTATTTTCTAATAGAACAAATCTAAAATTTTCTAAACCGTATTTAAGCACTCTTTTATTCACTAAAGTACTTCCACCTTTGGTTGCATATAAGTGTCCACGGTATCGTTTATACATACGATTTATTCCGGCACTACCTACATAGATATTGCCATTAATAAGGTTTACACAAGCATAAATACCTCTTGTTTTATTTAGAGTTTTACTAATACTTTCTTCTATATTTCCATTATTATCGGCTTCGGCTTCCAGAATTCATACTGGTTTTAAATTATATTTATCAAGAATAATTTTTAATCGAGTGCTAGGAGTTATTACAAATACTAAAGAAGATTTTAAAATAAATAATTCTATTCCATAGATAATATATTTTGGGCTATTTTTAATAATTTGTAAACCCAGGAAAGCTGTTCCCATCCAATTGTATTTATTAAATTTATTTATTCAATTATCTACATAATTGTTTAGACTATGTCTTTATATGAGGGGGATAGTCGTTGTACAAAATTATTTGTTACAATTTTTTGTTCATTGTATTTTACTTTTTTTTACTCTTACTAGGGAAATTAATAAGAACTAGAATAATTACCAATTTGGTTCTTATAAAAATTTATCAATAAATTTCTTTATTGTTCAGACTATATTATCTTACTTCATATAACATTAGATAGTCATACAAGTAATTTTTTAGTCGTTAAACTTTTTAAGTTATTAATAAACAATAATCGTTTATTAATAGTTAAGATTATTTATTTAATCGGCATATATATTTTACCGATTGACCATGGAAGAATTCGTGGACTTTTGTATGAACCGTAGTACATTCCTCGAGCAATGTGTAGGTACACGAAAATGAAGAAGAATGAAGCTCCGTTTGCATGTAAGTATCGAATTAACCAACCATAGTTTACATCCCGCATAATATGTTCTACAGAAATGAACGCTAAGTCTACGTTAGGTGTATAGTGCATAGCTAAAATAATCCCTGTTACTAATTGTAACCCTAAACATGTTGCTAATAATGAACCAAAGTTCCACATGTAACTCAGGTTAGAAGGTTGTGGAGAATCAACAACATAACTATTCACAATACTTAATAGTTTATTTGACTTTAATAATCGCATTTAATGAAAATTTATAAAAACACTAAATAGTTTTAATGTTTAATTATGTGCCTCAGCGTTATACAATACTATATTAAAATACCCAACAGTGCTAGGTATATATAAGTTTTTGTTTTTTTATTCCATCTACTTTATAACATTAATATTACATAAAAAGATAAGTATATTTTTATATAATTAAAATTACAGTATGGAAGATTGGGGATTTAACGATACCATCGATTTATTAAGCCCAAGAAGATTCGAACTTCTGCTACACCGATATCAACAGTGGGTACTAACCGATTATACTATAGGCTTATATTTCTTTTAATAATAAATTTTATAATATATTTCTTCACTTAATTCAAAAAGTTATTGATCCTTAATAGTAATTATATTATAAAGGTTGAATGAAAAAAAGTAAAAAGAATAAAATTTATCTTTCAAATGTTATATCCTCTATCTTATTATCTAGTTTATAAGATAAAAAATTTTAAAAATATCTAGAAATAATATTCAAAGATTCATGTTTCGTGTAATCTTATGTAATTTTTTTTTTGAGAGATGGATATATCTAAATTTATATTTTTAAAATTTTTGGACCCTATGATAATATAGAAAAGCTAATGAGGAATATTTTCAAGATATATATAAATTATTATTAAAAGAAAGATTAACATTTAGGGGAATTGGATTAATGGTTAAATCACCATGCTTACACTATGGTAACAGGGGTTCGACTCCCTTATTCCCTATTAACCTACAT
>JABLTH010033389.1_pt1 | contig 34138 bp, 27 predicted proteins | sample 7875711 | NCBI WGS metagenome assembly JABLTH01 (sample SAMN14941262, study PRJNA633318) | bioreactor metagenome | isolation source: bioreactor | place: China | collected 2019-03-05 | reverse complement strand
GTCCGCGCCGGCGTGCTCGGCCGCGTTCGCGGCACCGTGCAGGCCGACATCCTCAAAGAAGACCAGGCGCAAAACACCTGCATCTTCTCGACCGAGTTCGGCCTGCGGATGATGGGCGACATCCAGGAGTTCTTCGTCGAGAACGCGGTCCGCAACTTCTACTCGGTGTCGGTCTCCGGGTACCACATCGCCGAAGCGGGAGCGAACCCGATCACGCAGCTCGCGTTCACGCTGGCGAACGCCTTCACGTACTGCGAGGCCTGGCTCGCGCGCGGCATGGCGATCGACGAGTTCGCGCCGAGCCTCTCGTTCTTCTTCAGCAACGGCCTCGACGCGGAGTTCTCGGTGATCGGACGCGTGGCGAGGCGCATCTGGGCCGTGGCGATGCGCGAGCGCTACGGCGCCTCCGAGCGCAGCCAAAAGCTCAAGTACCACGTGCAGACCTCGGGGCGCTCGCTCCACGCGCAGGAAATGGCGTTCAACGACATCCGGACCACGCTGCAGGCGCTGACCGCCCTGCAGGACCAGTGCAACAGCCTCCACACGAACGCGTACGACGAAGCGGTGACGACGCCGACCGAAGAATCGGTGCGCCGGGCGGTCGCGATCCAGCTCATCATCCAGCGCGAGCTCGGCCTCTCGAAGAACGAGAACCCGCTGCAGGGGTCGTACCTCATCGACGTGCTCTCCGACCGCGTCGAAGAAGCCGTCCTGCGCGAGTTCGAGCGGATCTCCGAGCGCGGGGGCGTGCTCGGCGCCATGGAGACGCTCTACCAGCGCGGCCGGATCCAGGACGAGAGCCTGCACTACGAGACGCTCAAGCACTCGGGCGAGCTGCCCGTGATCGGGGTCAACACATTCGAGAGCGAGAGCGCCGGCGGCGCGCCGGCGCCGGCCGAGCTGATGCGGTCGACCGAGGCGGAGAAGCGCGCGCAGCTCGCGACGCGCGACGCGCTGCACCGGCGCTTCGCGGACCGCGCGCCCGCCGCGCTCGCCCGGCTCCAGGCGGTCGCGCGGGCGGGCGGCAACGTCTTCACCGAGCTGATGCAGACGGTGAAGTTCGCGAGCCTCGGCCAGATTACGGCGGCGCTCTTCGAGGTCGGCGGGCAGTACCGCAGATCGATGTAGGCGCGCGGTGAGGCTACCGTCCCCGGGACCCGGAGAGCCGGGCGACGGCCCGCGAGGACCGCGGGCACGGACGGAGCGGACTCGCAAGACGAGGAGACCGGACATGAGCAACGATCCGCGCGCGGCGGCCGACCTCGCCGACTGGCGGCGGCTCGCCGCGAAGGAGCTCGGCGGCGAGGACCCGGACGGCCTCGTGTGGGAGACCGCCGAAGGGATCCGGGTGAAGCCGCTCTACACCGCGGCGGATCTCGAGCGGATCGAGTCGCTCGACAGCCTTCCGGGCCTCTTTCCGTACCGGCGCGGCCCGCGTGCGACGATGTACGCCAACCGGCCGTGGACCCTCCGACAGTACGCCGGCTACTCGACCGCGGAGGAGTCGAACGCGTTCTACCGCCGCAACCTCGCGGCCGGGCAGATGGGCCTCTCGGTCGCCTTCGACCTCGCGACGCACCGGGGCTACGACTCCGACCATCCGCGGGTCGAGGGCGACGTCGGCAAGGCGGGCGTCGCGATCGATTCGGCCGAGGACATGAAGATCCTGTTCGACGGGATCCCGCTCGACCAGATGTCGGTGTCGATGACGATGAACGGCGCGGTCCTGCCCGTGCTCGCGTGTTTCATCGTCGCGGGCGAGGAGCAGGGCGCTGCGCCCGAGAAGCTCACCGGGACGATCCATAACGACATCCTCAAGGAGTTCATGGTCCGCAACACGTACATCTATCCGCCGGCGCCGAGCATGCGGATCGTCGCCGACGTGATCGAGTACACGGCGCGGCACATGCCGAAGTTCAACTCGATCTCGATCAGCGGCTACCACATGCAGGAGGCGGGTGCGAACGCCGTGCTCGAGCTCGGCTTCACGCTCGCCGACGGCCTCGAGTACGTGCGGGCCGCGCTCTCGAAGGGCCTCGACGTCGACGCCTTCGCGGGGAGGCTCTCGTTCTTCTGGGCGATCGGCATGAACTTCTACATGGAGATCGCCAAGATGCGGGCCGCGCGCCAGCTCTGGGCCGAGCTCATGCGGCCCTTCGGGCCGAAGAAGCCGGCGTCGTCGATGCTGCGCACGCACTGCCAGACGTCGGGGTGGAGTCTCACCGAGCAGGACCCGATGAACAACGTGATCCGGACGACGATCGAGGCCATGGCCGCGGTCTTCGGCGGAACGCAGTCGCTTCACACCAACGCAATGGACGAGGCGGTGGGCCTGCCGACGGACCACACGGCGCGGACGGCACGCAACACGCAGCTCATCCTCGCCGAGGAGAGCGGCATCCCGCACGTCGTCGATCCGTGGGGCGGGTCGTACTTCATGGAGTCGCTCACGACGAGCATCGCCGCGGAGGCCCGCAAGCTGATCGGCGAGGTCGAGGCGATGGGCGGCATGACGAAGGCGATCGAAGCCGGCATGCCGAAGCTGCGGATCGAGGAGTGCGCGACGCGCCGGCAGGCGCGGATCGACCGCGGCGACGATGTGATCGTCGGCGTCAACAAGTACCGTCTCGAGCGCGAGGAGCCGATCGACGTCCGCGACATCGACAACACGGCGGTTCGCGAGGCGCAGATCGCCCGGCTTCGCAGGATCCGCGAGACGCGCGACGGCGGGGCCGTCGAGCGCTGCCTCGCGCGCCTCACCGAGCTCGCGAAGAGCGGGCGGGGCAACCTCCTCGAAGCGGCCGTCGACGCGGCGCGCGCGCGGGCGACGGTCGGCGAGATCTCCGATGCGCTCGAGCGGGTCTACACCCGCCACCGGGCCGAGATTCGGACCGTGACGGGGGTGTACGGCAGCGTGTACAAGGGCGACGAGGCCTTCGAGAAGGTGCGCCGAGACGTCGAGGCGTTCGCCGCCGAAGAGGGCCGCAGGCCGCGGATCCTGGTGGTGAAGCTCGGACAGGACGGGCACGACCGCGGCATGAAGGTGATCGCGACGGCGTTCGCCGACCTCGGCTTCGACGTCGACGTCGGGCCGCTTTTCCAGATCCCCGCCGAGGCCGCGCGGCAGGCGATCGAGAACGACGTCCACGTCGTCGGTGTCTCGAGCCAGGCCGCGGGGCACCGGACGCTGGTCCCGCAGCTCATCGCCGAGCTGCGCGCGCAGGGCGCGCAGGACATCGTCGTCGTCGTCGGAGGCGTGGTCCCGCCGAAGGACTACGAGTTCCTCGCGCAGGCGGGCGCCGCCGCGGTCTTCGGGCCGGGAACGCCCGTGCCGGAGGCGGCCGCGCAGGTGCTCGCGGCGATCCGCGCGAAGCGGGGATGAGAGCCGCGCCGCCGAGCGCCGAGTCGCTGTGCGACGGCGTGCGCGCGGGAGACCGCCGCACGGTCGCGAAGACGATCACGCTCCTCGAGAGCACGCGGGCGGACCGTGCCGCGCTCGGGCAGGCCGTCCTCGAGGAGCTCGTCTCCGACACCGGCCGGGCGATCCGCGTCGGCATCACGGGAACTCCCGGCGTCGGCAAGAGCACGTTCATCGAAGCGCTCGGCCTCCACCTCGTCGGGAGCGGCCTGCGCGTCGCGGTGCTCGCGGTCGACCCGAGCAGCCCCGTGACCGGCGGCAGCATCCTCGGCGACAAGACGCGAATGGAGCGGCTCGCGCGCGAGGAGCGCGCATTCATCCGGCCGTCTCCGTCGGGAGGAGCGCTCGGCGGAGTCGCGCAGCGAACGCGCGAGGTGATGCTCGTGTGCGAGGCGGCCGGATTCGACGCGGTGCTGGTCGAGACCGTCGGAATCGGCCAGAGCGAGGTGAGCGTCGCGTCGATGGTCGACTTCTTCCTCGTGCTGCTGCAGCCGGGCGCGGGCGACGAGCTGCAGGGGATCAAGAAGGGCGTGCTCGAGCTCGCCGACGGCCTCGTCGTCAACAAGGCCGACGGCGACCAGCGCGCTGCGGCCGAGCGAACGCGGTCGGACTACGCGCGCGCGATGGGGCTGCTCCGGCCGGCGTCGCCGACCTGGGATCTGCCGGTCCTCGCGGCGAGCGCCCGCAGCGGCGAGGGAATCGACGCCGTGTGGGAGATGGTCCTCGCGCACAGGAAGGCCCTCACGGCGTCCGGAGAGCTCGAGGCGCGTCGCCGGCACCAGGCCCTCTCCTGGATGTGGAGCCTCGTCGACGAGGGGCTTCGCAGCGCGTTCCGCGAACACCCCGCGGTCGCGGCCGCGATCGGGGGCCTCGAGCGCGAGGTCGAGTCGCAGAAGGCCACCCCGGCGGCGGCTGCACGCCGGCTGCTCTCGGCCTTCCTCGACGTGTGACGCGCTTCACTCCGAGGGCCGTCCCGCCGATGCAGGAGCGGCGGGAGGGGGGCTTCGCGCCCCGCCGCGCTCCGCGGAGCGAGCGATGGTCCAGATCAACATGGCGGCGCGGGAGATCACGGCGAAGCTCGTCTACTACGGGCCCGCGCTCTCCGGGAAAACCACGAACCTCCAGCAGCTCCACGCGCTCCTCGACCCGTCCGCGCGCGGCAAGATGGTGACCCTCGACACGGCCGACGACCGGACGCTCTACTTCGACTTCCTGCCGATCCAGTTCGGGACCGACGGCGGCTTCGCGATCAAGCTCAAGCTGTTCACGGTCCCCGGGCAGGTGATGCACAAGTCGACGCGAAAGGTCGTGCTCGCGGGTGCGGATGCCGTCGCGTTCATCGCCGATTCGCAGCGTTCGTCCGCGAGCGCCAACGCCTACTCGTGGCGCGACATGGAGGCGAACCTGCGGTCGAACGGCATCGACTTCGAGAAGATCCCGAAGGTGGTGCAGTTCAACAAGCGCGATCTCGCCGACGTGAAGCCCCTCGACGAGATCCGCGCGGCCTGGAAGGACGTTCCGACGTTCCCGGCCGTCGCGATCCGCGGCGAGGGCGTCGTCGAGACGTTCCGCGAGCTGCTGCGGCGCCTGCACCGGCAGCTCGACGAGAAGCACGGCTTCGCCGAGAACTTCGGCGTGGCGGAGGAGGAGTTCGTCGGCTCCGTCCTCGCGCCGCTGCGCACGCGTTGACACGACAGTCAACGCCGGTACCCTAGCGGCTGGCTCCTTACCTGCGCCGGCCTGCGCCCGCCGGACGTCCGACGCGGCTCTCCGTCCGGGCTCACGCCCGGGGCGAAGGTCCGACCGGGGAGGGTCCTCGCGAGCATGGCCCCGCACCGACGTTTCGTGAACCCGGCGCACCGCGCGGCGCAGGAGCACGCCTCCGACGTCCTCGTCCCGATCGACGTCGCGATCGACGAGATTCGCGAGGGCCGCATGGTGATCCTCGTCGACGACGAGGACCGCGAGAACGAAGGCGACCTGTGCATGGCCGCCGAGAAGGTCACTCCCGAGGCGATCAACTTCATGGTGCGCTTCGGACGCGGGCTCGTGTGCCTCTCGCTCACCGAAGAAAGGCTCCACCAGCTCCGCCTGCACATGATGGTGCAGGATCAGGAGAACACGTCGCCGTACGGAACCGCGTTCACGGTCTCGATCGAGGCGCGCGAGGGCGTCACGACCGGCATCTCGGCGGCCGACCGCGCGAAGACGATCCTCACCGCGATTCGCGACGACGCGCGCCCGTCGGACCTCGTCCGCCCCGGGCACATCTTTCCGCTGCGTGCGCGCGACGGCGGCGTGCTGCGGCGCACCGGGCAGACCGAAGGCTCGGTCGACCTCGCGCGGCTCGCGGGCCTGCGACCGGCGGGCGTCATCTGCGAGATCATGAACGACGACGGCACCATGGCGCGAATGCCCGACCTCGTGACCTTCGCCCGCCAGCACGGTCTCAAGATCTGCACGATCGCCGACCTCATCCAGTACCGGCTGCGCAACGAGAAGCTCGTCCGGCGAGGCGCCGAGGCGGTCGTCCCGACGCGCGCGGGCGGTGAGATGCGCGCGATCGTCTACGAGAACGACATCGACCACGTCGACCACGTCGCGCTCGTGAAGGGCGAGATCCGGCCCGACGATCCGGTGCTCGTCCGCGTGCACAGCGAGTGCCTCACGGGAGACGCCTTCGGCTCGATGCGCTGCGACTGTGGCGAGCAGCTCGACGCGGCGATGAAGATGATCCAGGAGGAGGGCCGCGGGATCATCCTCTACATGCGGCAGGAGGGGCGCGGCATCGGCCTCAAGAACAAGATTCGCGCCTACGCGCTGCAGGACGACGAGGGGCTCGACACGGTGCAGGCCAACCAGCGACTCGGCTTCCCGCCGGACCTGCGCGACTACGGCGTGGGCGCGCAGATCCTCGTCGACCTCGGCGTTCGCAAGATGCGCCTGCTGACCAACAACCCCGGAAAGCGCGCGGGCATCGAAGGCTACGGGCTCCACATCGTCGAGCGCGTACCGCTCGAGATCCAGCCGAACGCACGCAACCTCGACTATCTGCGCACCAAGAAGGAGAAGCTGGGCCACGTGCTGCACCTCATGAGCTGAGGGCGGCGCGCGGAACCGGGAGACCCGATGTTCGATTCCATCGAGAGCGTCCAGCGAAACCTGGCCGAGCAGGGCTACATCTGCGGCAAGAACATCGCCACGGTGGTGTATCTCGCGCACCGGCTCGAGAAGCCCGTCCTCGTCGAGGGGCCGGCGGGCGTGGGCAAGACCGAGCTCGCGAAGGTCGTCGCCGAGGCGACCGGCCGCCCGCTGATCCGCCTCCAGTGCTACGAGGGCCTCGACGAGGCGAAGGCGCTCTACGAGTGGGAGTACTCGAAGCAGCTCCTCTACACGCAGATCCTCAAGGAGAAGTTCAGCGAGGCGATGGCCGGCGCGCGGACGCTGCGCGAGGCCGCCGAGCGCATCGGGGCCGAGGACTCGATCTTCTTCTCCGACCGCTTCATCGTACCGCGCCCGCTGCTTCGCGCGATCACGTCGCCGTCGCCGGCGCTGCTGCTGGTCGACGAGGTCGACAAGTCGGACCCCGAGTTCGAGGCCTTCCTGCTCGAGGTGCTGTCCGATTTCCAGGTGACGGTGCCCGAGGTCGGGACGTTCTCCGCGAAGGTCCGGCCGCTCGTGTTCCTCACGTCGAACGATGCGCGCGAGATGACCGACGCGCTCAAGCGCCGATGCCTGCACCTGTTCATCGACTTCCCGACCGAGGAGGAGGAGCTCCGCATCCTCGACGTGAAGGTCCCGGGGATCGAGCGGCGCCTCGCCGAGGATCTGGTCGGCGTGATGCAGCGACTGCGGAAGCTGGATCTCAAGAAGACACCCTCGATCAGCGAGACGCTCGACTGGGCACGGGCGCTCCTCGCGCTGGGCGCCGGTCAGATCGACGAGGCGCTCGTTCGCGACACGCTCAACGTCATCCTCAAGTACGAGGGCGACATCCGGAAGGCCCACAGCGAGCTCGGGCGGCTGATCGTTCGCAAGGCCGACGCCCCCGCGAAGGCCCCGGCGGCGGCGCCGTCGGCCACGCCCGCCGCGACCGGTGCGGCGCCCACGACGCAGCCCGTCGGGCCCGCGGCGCCGGCGCCGCCCAAGAAGGGGACGCTGCACTAGCGGCGGGGCCGGGCGGCGAAGCGTGCAGAAGAAGATCGTCGAGTTCACCAACCTGCTGCGAAAGAGCGGCGTTCGCGTCTCGGTGGCGGAGGCGATCGATGCCTTCCGCGCGCTCGACGAGCTCTCGCTCGACGACCGCGCGATCTTTCGCGACGCCCTGCGCAGCGCGATGGTCAAGCGCGCCGAGGACATCGCGAGCTACGACCAGCTCTTCGACCTGTTCTGGTCGGGCTTCTACGACAACCTGCGCGGCGCGTTCGACAACATGGCCGGCGACCTCGCCGCGCAGGGAATCGACCTCGACCAGCTCATGCGCATGCTGCAGGAGCAGCTCGAGAGCATGGAGCCGGGGAGCCTCGACCTCTCGGAGCTCGCGCGCGCGCTGCTGACGGCCGACCTCTCGCAGCTCGAGCAGCTCATTCGCGAGGCGGGCGAGCAGGCGGGCATCTCGCGAATCGAGAACCTGCTGCAGATCGGCTTCTTCAGCCGCCGCATGTTCGAGCGGATGAACGCCGAGGGCGCCGCGCAGGAGCTCCGCGACCTCGCCGCACGGCTCCGCGCGCAGGGCCTCTCGGACGATCAGGCCGAGGCGCTTCGCGGCCTCGCCGACCGGCTGCTCGAGGCGCTGCGCCGGAGCGTTCGCAACTTCGCCGAGCGCGAGCTGCAGAAGCAGAACTACGACTACATGGAGCGCTTTCGCCGAGAGACGCTCACGGAGAAGAGCTTCTACCACCTCACCGAGGACGAGATCCGGCAGATGCGCGAGGTCGTGACGCGCCTTGCGCAGCGGATCAAGAACGTCCTGTCGATCCGGCGCCGGCGGATGAAGAAGGGAAAGCTCGACCTGCACACGACGCTGCGGCGCAACATGGCGCGCGGGGGGGTCCCGTTCGAGGTGACCTTCAAGCACCGCAAGAAGGACCGCCCGAAGCTGGTGATCCTGTGCGACGTCTCGTCGTCGGTCGCGAACGTCTCGCGGTTCATGCTGCAGTTCGTCTACAGCCTGCAGGAGGCGTTCACCAAGATCCGGTCGTTCGTCTTCGTCTCCGAGCTCGGCGAGGTGACGCAGGTCTTCCGCGATCACGACATCAACGACGCGATCGAGAAGGCGCTCGACGGCGGCGACGTGATCAACGTCTACACGCGGTCGAACTTCGGGCAGGCGTTCTACGGCTTCTGGCAGAACTACCTGTCGGCCGTCGACAAGCGGACGACGGTGCTGGTGCTCGGCGACGCGCGGAACAACTACAACGACCCGCGCGCCTGGTGTCTGCGCGAGGTGAAGACCAAGGCCAAGAACGTCGTCTGGCTGAACCCCGAGAGCCCGGGGGCCTGGGGCTTCGGCGACAGCGTGATGGACCGCTATCTGCCGGCGTGCGACGTCGCGGAGGAGTGCCGGAACCTGCGGCAGCTCTCGAAGGTGGTCGACCGCCTGGTCCTCTGAGGCCCCCCGCCGAGCCGGCGGCCTGCGACCGCTCCCGGAAAGAAGACGCCCCGCCGGCCGGGGCCGACGGGGCGTGGCGAGGCGGAGGGCGGTGGATCGCTGATGGGGGGTGAGAGGTTGGACATTTCGTCAGAAATGTCTCATCCACCGCCGCTCCGTAAACTGATTCGGGCGTCGGGACTGCTCTGCGCGCACGCTCCGGAGTCCCTCGGCGTGCGCTACGAAGCCTTTCGCTCGCGGGATGATGCGATTATGAGCCCGCGGATTCCGTTGTCAAACATTATTTGCGGCCGGACCGGTCCGGGGGCGATCTTTCCCTTTCGAGACGGCCGCTTGAGGCCCTTTCCGGGAGCTTTTTCATGAACGTCGAAGGCGGCAGCGCCGGCGCCGGGTCGCCGCGCCGTTACCGGATCTGGACGTACGGCTGCCAGATGAACGTCCACGACACCGAGAAGATCGCGAATCTCCTGCACCACGCGGGGCTGCGCCCGGCCGCCGCCGACGACGACGCGGAGCTGCTGATCGTGAACACCTGCTCCGTCCGGGAGAAGGCGGCCCACCGGCTCCATACGGACCTCGGGCGCCTTCGGGAATGGAAGCGGGCGGTGCCCGGGCGAATCGTCGGCGTCGGCGGCTGCGTCGCCCAGCAGGAGGGCGAGGCCCTGCTGGCGCGCTTCACGCACCTCGACTTCGTGTTCGGCACGCACAACCTGCGCCTCGTACCGGCGATGGTCGAGGCCGCCAGTCGGGGCCGGCGCGCGGCGCGCACGGACGAGACGCGGTCGCTCGCGCGCTTCGACCTGCCGGAGCGGCACCCGGACCTCGTCGCGCCGAGCCCCGGCCGCGCCTTCGTCACGGTGATGGAAGGCTGCGACATGTTCTGCACCTTCTGCGTCGTTCCCCTCACCCGGGGCCGCGAGATCAGCCGGCCGGCCGCCGACGTGATCCGCGAAGCCGAGGGCCTCGCGGCGAAGGGCGTTCGGGAGATCACGCTCCTCGGCCAGACCGTGAACGCGTACGGGCGTCACGACGCCTCGCGCGGCCGGAGCGAGGCGTCGGGAACGATGCCGTTCGCCGCTCTCGTGCGGCGTCTGGGCGACGTGCCGGGGCTCGCGCGGATCCGCTACACGAGCCCGCATCCGCTCTTCTTCGACGACGAGCTCATCGCGGCGCACGCCGAGGTGAAGGCGCTCTGTCCGCACGTCCACCTGCCGCTCCAGAGCGGCTCCGACGCCGTTCTGGCCCGGATGCGCCGCCGCTACCGAGCGGCCGACTACCTGGCGATCGTCGAGCGACTGCGCGCCGTGCGGCCCGACATCGCGATCACGACCGACCTGATCGTTGGCTTTCCGGGCGAGACGGACTCGGACTTCGAAGCGACCCTCGAAGCCGTGCGCGCGGCGCGCTTCGCCGACGCCTACGCGTTCAAGTACTCGCCGCGGCCCGGGACGGCCGCGGCGGTCCTCGAGGACGTCGTTCCTCCCGAGCTCGCGCAGGAGCGGCTCGAGGCGCTGCAGGAGCTGATGCGGGGCCTCACGTTCGACGCCCACCGGGCCCGCGTCGGAACCGAGACGGACGTGCTGATCGAAGGCGAGAGCCGGCGAGGGGGCCAGCCGAGCGGGCGCGATCCGTGGCATCGCGTCGTGAATCTGTCCGGGGAGGGCGCCGGCAACGCCGACGCCGGGCGGATCGTTCGCGTGCGGATCGTCGAGGCGACCCCGCACTCGCTCATCGCGGAGCCCGCCGCGACCGCGTAGCTGCGCACGTGTTGCCGGTGAAGCGGCGCGGGCCGGCGGCCGATGAGACTTCGCAGGGGCGAGGTCGCCGCCGGGAACCCGCATGCCTCAGACCACCCAGCGCAGCGACGAGGCGCGGGCGCCGCTGCCCGCCGGCGCCGATCTGCTTCCGGCCGACTACGCGGAGCTCGTCGCCGAGAACCTCGAGTACATGGCCCTGCTGTCGCGCCATGCGCGGACCCTCGGCCTGCTCGCGACGCTCGATCTCGAGCCGCTGTACGACCGCATCGTCGAGACGCTGTGCTTCGAAACGCGCGCGACGGCGGGGCTGCTCTGGCTCGCCGGAGACGAAGAGGGCGGCCTTCGGCTGGTCGCTGCGCGCTCCGGGGGAGCTGCCGCGCCGGACCCTCGCGAATGGACGCTTCCCCAGCCGCCCCGCGACTTCGACGAGGCCGGCGCGGCGGACGGCGCGGCCGCCGTCGCGACCGGGGGAGGCGCGGCGCTCGTCGTGCGCCTTCGTTACGAGGGCCGGCTGCTCGCGGTCGCGCGGGTCGCCGATCCGGTCGCGGCGCCGGGCTTCGGCGCGCGAGAGCTCGCCGCGGCCGAGCAGGTGGCCGATGCGGCCGCTCCGGCGCTCGGCAACGCGCTGCGCCTTCGCGCTGCCGAGCGCCGGTCGCTTCGCGATCCGCGCACACGGACGTGCACGCCGGCCTTCTTCGATGCGCTGGTCGCGACCGAGCTCGAGAAGGGCCTGCGTTTCGGGCGGCAGTTCTCGCTCGTCGAGGGGGTGATCGCGAGAGCGGCGGACCCGCGCGAGGGCTCTCCGCGGTCCGCCGAGCTCCCGGTCGGCGAGCGCTTCGTCGAGCGGCTCCAGCAGGTGGTTCGCAGCACCGATCTGTGCGCCGTCGACGGCGACGGCCGCTTCCGGCTGCTGCTGGCCGAGACCGACGCGCTCGGCGCAGCCGTGCTCGAGTGGCGCGCGCGAGAGCTCGCCCGCGCGCTCGTCGCCGGCCGCGCCTGCGACGAAGCCGCGGCGCCGCTGCGGCTCGCGTCGGCGACGTTTCCCGCCGACGGATCCCGGCTGGGCGACCTCCGGCGCCGGCTCGAGGAGCGGCTCGACGACGCGCGACACGGGCTGGCGCGCGACATCGAGCGCACGTGCCGGGGCTTCACGGAGTGCCGACAGCGGCTGATGCGCGAAGCGATCGTCGTCCCGCCGCGCCTTCCCGAGCAGGCGCTCCGCTTTGCGCTCGAAGAGCTGCGCCGCAACGCGGGCGAGCGCGCGCTCGTGTGGCTCTCTCCCGGTGCCGAGCTGCACGAGGCCGCGCTCGAGGAGCTGGCGCGGATGCGCGGACATCCGCTCCGTGCGCAGATCGTCTTCGTCGGCGACGAGGATCCCGGCGCGCTCGCGGGCCTTCCGGTCACGTGGCTCTCGTCGCGCCGGGCGGGCGTTCGCCCGGGGTTCGTGGTCCTGCTCGGCGAGACGCCGGCCTACGCGTGGCTTCGCGACCGCGACGGCGAAGGGGCGCCGCTGTTCCATTCGAGCGACCGCGCGCTCGTCTCGCACCTCGCGTTCGAGCTGCAGCGCGATCTCGGAAGGGGGACTGCGTCGTGAGCGGGCCGTCGCAAACACTCGTCGGTGTCGCGCTCGTCGCGGACGGCGACCCCGACCGGGGAAAGGGGATTGCCGAGGCGTGCGCGACGCGGGGCCTCGCGACGCGGTACGCGGCGCACGGCGCCGAAGCGCTCGAGGCCGCGCTGGCCGATCCGCCCGACGTCGTGATCGCCGCGGCCGACCTGCCCGTCATCGCCGCGCCGCAGCTCGCGGGGATCCTGCGGGCGAATCCGTGGACGCAGGGAGTTCGCTTCATCGCCATCGGCGGCGACCCGGGCCGGCCGGCCGGCGGCGCAGCGATCGACGCGGCGGTGCCCGCGCCCGTCGACGCGGAGGCGGTGCTGCGGCGGATCGAGTCGCTCCTGGCACACGCGCGAACGGCGCGACCCGGCCGGCGCGACGACGCCGCCGGCTCCGACCTCGAAGGGAGCCTCTCGCAGCTCTCGCTCGCGGATCTCCTGCAGCTGTTCCACATGAACCGCAAGACCGGCTGCATCGACCTCGTTCGGCGCGGTGCGGACGGAGGCGAGGATCGCGGTGTCGTCACGGTCTCGGACGGCAACGTCATCGACGCGCGCTGCGGCGCCGCCGGGGCCGAGAAGGCGCTGCTCCGCCTGCTCGCGTGGCGCAGCGGGAGCTTCCGGTTCCGGGGAACGCTGCGCGGGGGCGCGGCGCGCATTCACACGCCGACGCGAGCGCTGCTGCTCGAGGCGATGAGACAGGCCGACGAGATGTCGAGGCTGCGCGCGGCGCTCCCGCCGCTCGACGCGGAGATCGTCGTCGTGCGAACGCCGCCGGCGTCCGCGCCGCCGCTCACGCGCGAGGTGCTCGGTCTCGTGCGGTCGGGGGTGCGCGTCGGCGACGTGCTCGACCGTTCCGAGCTTCCCGACTACCAGGTGCTGCGAACCCTCCACGCGCTCGCCGAGCGCGGGACGCTCGCGCTGCGAGCGCCGAGCACCGCGGCCGCTGCGGCGTCGGAGACGCTGTTTTCGGACGCGCAGCGCGGCCGCCTTCGCGACTGGGCGAGCCGGCGGGGCGCGGCAGGCCCCGTCGCGTGCGATGCGCGGGTGCTCGTCGCGTCGTCCGATCCGGAGACGACGCGCAGGTTCGGCGCGCTGCTCTCCGGCCTGCCGGAGGTCTGTCTCGACCGCACGCTGCTCGACGGGCGCTTCTCCGGGTCGACGCTCCGGCGCCTTGCGCGCCTCGGGCCCGCGAACGACGTGGGGATCGAGCTGCTGCATCTCCCGGCGCATCCGAGCTCCGAGCCGCTGTGGTCGCTCGCGGCGGCGTCGGCCCTCGGGCTGGTGGCGCTGGCGGGATCCGTTCGCGGGGAGGGCGTTCGCGCGCTGCTGGCGCTGCAGCAGGCGCTCGAGCGCCGGCGGCGACTGCCGAGCTGCTGGGCGGTCCTCGATCCCTCACCCGCGGCGCTCGGGGCCTTCGCGCGAGCGCTCGGGCTGCGTCCCGAAACGCCGGTCGTCCGCATCGGAACGGCCAACGCGGACGAGGCGCGCCTCGCGGTCTCGGGGCTGCTCGCGAGCCTCGTGCCGTGAGCGCGGTCGATCTCGACAAGTTCGCCTGCTTCGCCGACCTGTCCGACGAGGAGCGGTCGTTCTTCGCCGGCGAGATCCGCACGCTCGACCTCGCGCCGGGCGAGGCGGCGCTGCGCGAGGGCGACGAGGCGGACGGGATGCTCCTCGTCGCGAGCGGGCGGCTCCGGCTCGAGCGCTCGTCGCCGCCGCTGCGCGGCGAGCTCGGCCCCGGCGCGACCTTCGGTGCGCTCTCGCTCCTCGTGCCGGGGCGCCGGGAGCTGAGCGCCTTCGCCGAGACGCGCTGTGCGCTGCTCTGGCTCCCGCGCGCGGGCTACCGGCGCGTGGCGAGTGACGCGCCGCGGGCCGCCTGCCGCTTCGTCGAGCATCTGCTCGGCGACCTCGTCGTGCTGGCGCGCCTCGCAATCCCGCTCGTGCTCTCGGGCTCGGTTGACCCGTCTGGTCGCGAGGAGTAACTTCCCGCGTCAATCGACCGCACCTGAACATCACGACTGTCGGGAGGACCTCGCCCGCCATGACCGAGATCCACATCCGCGACGGCCTGACGTTCGACGACGTGCTGCTCCAGCCGGGCGCGTCGTCGGTCCTCCCGAAGGACGTCGACCTGCGGACCGCGCTCACGCGCGAGATCTCGCTCAACGCTCCGCTCGTTTCGGCCGCGATGGACACCGTGACCGAGCACGGCACGGCGATCTGCATGGCCCAGAACGGCGGCATCGGAATCATCCACCGCAACATGCCGCCGGCCGCGCAGGCCGCCGAGGTCGACAAGGTCAAGCGCTCCGAATCGGGGATGATCGTCGATCCGATCACGATGCGGCCCGAACAGCGCATCCACGAGGCGCTGGCGGTGATGGCGAAGTACCGGATCTCGGGCGTCCCGGTGACGCGCGAAGGTAAGGCGGTCGGAATCCTCACGAACCGCGATCTGCGCTTCGTCCGCGATACCGACCAGCCGATCTCGAGCGTGATGACGAAGGAGCGGCTCGTGACGGTGCCTCCGGGCACCACGATGGAGCGCGCGAAGGAGCTGCTCCACGAGCACCGCATCGAGAAGCTGCTCGTGGTCGACGACCAGGGCCGGCTGCGCGGCCTCATCACGATCAAGGACATCGAGAAGACCGAGCGCTATCCGAACGCCGCGAAGGACGGCCTCGGGCGCCTTCGCTGCGGAGCGGCGGTCGGCGTCGCCCCCGACACGCTCGAGCGCGCGCAGGCGCTCGTCTCCGCGGGCGTCGACGTGGTCGTGGTCGACACGGCCCACGGCCACTCGGCCGGCGTTCTCGAGACGGTCGAGCGCGTGCGCCGCACGTTCCCGGATCTGCCGCTGATCGGCGGCAACGTCGCGACCGGAGAGGGCGCCGAGGCGCTCATCAAGGCGGGCGTCTCGGCCGTGAAGGTCGGCGTCGGGCCCGGATCGATCTGCACGACGCGCGTCGTGACGGGCGTCGGCGTTCCGCAGCTCACGGCCATCGCCGATGCCGTCGCCGTCGCGAGCCGTCACGGCGTCCCGGTCGTCGCCGACGGCGGCATCAAGTACTCGGGCGACGTCGTGAAGGGGCTCGCGGCGGGCGCGGGGACGATCATGATCGGCTCGCTCTTCGCGGGAACCGACGAGAGCCCGGGCGAGGTCGTCCTGTACCAGGGGCGCTCGTACAAGATCTACCGCGGGATGGGCTCGATCGGCGCGATGAGCGCCGGCTCGCGCGACCGGTACTTCCAGGGCGACGTCGAAGAGGCGGCCAAGCTCGTTCCCGAGGGCATCGAGGGGCGGGTGCCGTACCGCGGGAGCCTCTCGAGCAGCGTTCACCAGCTCCTCGGGGGGCTGCGCTCCGGGATGGGATACGTCGGCGCGGCCAACCTCGGCGAGCTGCGCGCGAAGGCTCGTTTCGTTCGGATCTCCGCCGCCGGTCTCCACGAGAGCCACGTGCACGACGTGATCATCACGAAGGAGGCTCCGAACTACTGGATCGAGTAGGATCCCGCCGCCCCCCGCACCGGATCTCCGGCCCCCCTCCGGGTCGGCGTACGCGCCCGAAGGTGCCGCATGTCCGCCGACAGCCACGCTGACCGAATCCTGATCCTCGATTTCGGATCGCAGTACACGCAGCTCATCGCGCGCCGCATTCGCGAGGGCCAAGTCTACTGCGAGATCCATCCGTTCCACATGCGCGCGGAGGCGGTGGCGGCCTGGCGGCCGGCCGGCATCGTGCTCTCGGGCGGACCGTCGAGCGTTCTCGACGCGTCGTCTCCGCGGCTCGATCCGCGGATCCTCGACCTCGGCGTTCCGGTGCTCGGCATCTGCTACGGCCTGCAGCTCCTCGCGCAGATGCTCGGGGGCGTCGTCGAGAAGGCGGAAGCGCGCGAGTACGGACGCGCGCTCGTGAAGCTCGAGCGCGAAGACCCGCTGCTCGCCGATCTCCCGGGCGGCGCGGAGCGCGTGGTCTGGATGAGCCACGGCGACCGCGTGCTCCGCCTTCCGGCCGGCTTCGTCGTCCTCGGCACGAGCGACAGCTCGCCGTTCGCAGCGGTTCGTCACGCCGGGCGGCCGATCTGGGGGATCCAGTTCCACCCGGAGGTCGCGCACACCGAGGGCGGGAGCCGGCTGCTCGAGAACTTCGTCCACGGCATCTGCCGCTGCAATCGCTCGTGGAGCATGGCGACGTTCATCGAGGAGGCCGTCGCACGGGTCCGGGCGCAGGTCGGCAGCGGCCGCGTGATCTGCGGCATCTCGGGAGGCGTCGACTCCTCGGTGGCGGCCGCGCTCGTCCACCGCGCGGTCGGCGATCGGCTCACGTGCCTGTTCGTCGATCACGGCCTGCTGCGCGAAGGCGAGCGCGACGACGTCGAGCGCATGCTCGGCGAGGGCCTCGGCATCCACCTCGTGACCGTCGATGCGCGCCGGCGCTTCCTCGACGCCCTGCACGGCGTGACCGATCCCGAGCACAAGCGGCGAATCATCGGGCGGCTGTTCATCGAGGTCTTCGAGGCCGAAGCCGCACGCCTGGGCGGCGCCGACTTCCTGGTGCAGGGCACGCTGTATCCGGACGTGATCGAGAGCGTGTCGGTTCGCGGGCCGTCGGCGACGATCAAGACGCACCACAACGTCGGCGGGCTTCCCGAGGACATGAAGCTGCGCCTCGTCGAGCCGCTTCGCGAGCTGTTCAAGGACGAGGTGCGCGAGGTCGGCCGCCGGCTCGGACTCTCCGAGCGCATGGTCGGGCGGCATCCGTTCCCGGGGCCGGGCCTCGCGATCCGCGTGATGGGCGAGGTGACCGAGGAGCGGCTCGCGAAGCTGCGCCGCGCCGACGCGATCCTCATCGAGGAGATCCGGCGCGAGGGCCTCTACGACCAGATCTGGCAGGCGTTCGCGGTGTATCTGCCGATCTCGAGCGTCGGTGTGATGGGCGACGAGCGCACGTACGAGCACGCGATCGCGCTGCGCTGCGTGACGTCGACCGACGCCATGACGGCCGACTGGGCGCGGCTGCCGCACGCACTGCTCGCCGCCGTCTCGAGCCGGATCACGAACGAGGTGAAGGGCGTGAACCGCGTGGTCTACGACGTCTCGTCGAAGCCGCCCGCGACGATCGAGTGGGAATAGCCTTGGCGCACTCGCCGTTCGTCCATCTCCACCTCCACACGCAATACTCGCTCCTCGACGGCGCGATCCAGCACGACCGGCTCTTCGCGCATTGCAAGTCACTCGGCATGCCGGCCGTCGCGATGACCGATCACGGGAACCTGTTCGGCGCGGTCGAGTTCTACGAGAAGGCGAGCAAGGCGGGAATCAAGCCGATCCTCGGCTGCGAGGTCTACGTCGCGGCGGGCTCGCGCTTCGACAAGGAGAAGCGCGAGAAGGACGCGAGCGGCTTCGACGCGATCAGTCATCTGCTGCTGCTCGCGATGAACGAGACGGGCTACCGCAACCTCGTTTACCTCGTGTCGAAGGGCTACCTCGAGGGCTTCTACTACAAGCCGCGGATCGACATCGAGCTGCTGCGCGCGCGCAGCGAGGGGCTGATCGCGACCTCGGGCTGCCTGTCATCGATGGTGTCGCGAGCGATCCTCGCGGGCGACACGCGGTCCGCGTGGTCGCTGGTCGAGGAGTTCTCTCGGATCTTCGACGGTCGCTACTACCTCGAGCTGCAGCGGCACGGCATCGCGGCGCAGGACCAGGTGAACGCCGAGCTCGTGAAGATGGCGGGCGACCTTCGTCTGCCGCTCGTCGCGACCAACGACGCGCACTACCTCGGGTGCGACGACCACGAGCCGCACGAGGCGCTGCTGTGCATCGGCACCGGAACCACGCTCGACGACCCCAAGCGCTTCCGGTTCGACGGCAGGGGCTTCTTCGTGAAATCGGGCGCCGAGATGCTCGAGGTGTTCCACGACCTGCCGGACGCCGTCGCGGCGACGATCGAAATCGCCGAGCGCTGCAACGTCGACCTTCCGATGGGGACGTACCACCTGCCGGAGTTCCAGGTTCCGGCCGGGCAGACGCGCGAGGCCGTGCTCGAGCGCGAGGCGTGGGCCGGGCTTCGCCGCCGGCTCGGCCTGGCGGGGGACGAGCCGCTTCGCGCGGCGCACGGCGAGTACGAGGCGCGGATGCGCCACGAGCTGTCGGTGATCGCCTCGATGGGCTTCGCCGGCTACTTCCTCATCGTCGGCGACTTCATCGCGCACGCCCGGAGCCACGGCGTCCCCGTCGGGCCCGGCCGCGGCTCGTCGGCGGGAAGCCTCGTTGCGTACAGCCTCGGCATCACGGGCGTCGATCCGATCGAGTACGACATCATCTTCGAGCGCTTCCTCAATCCCGAGCGCGTGTCGATGCCGGACATCGACGTCGACTTCTGCATCCGCGGCCGCGACCGCGTGATCGACTACGTGGCGAAGAAGTACGACGATCCGGGAGACGACGGACGGCGCGTCGCGCAGATCATCACCTTCGGAAAGCTCCAGGCACGCGCGGCGATCCGCGACGTGGGCCGCGTGCTCGGGATGCCGTACGGAGACGTCGACCGGATCGCGAAGCTGGTTCCGGAGACGCTCGGCATCACGCTCGACGACGCGCTCGCCCAGTCGCCCGAGCTGCGCGCGCGCGCCGAGGCCGACGGACAGGTGGCGAAGCTCCTGCAGGTCGCGCGGCGGCTCGAGGGCCTGACGCGCCACGCGTCGACGCACGCGGCGGGCGTCGTGATCGGGAGCCGGCCGCTGATCGAGCTCGTCCCGCTCTACCGCGACCCGAAGTCGGGCGACGTCGTGACGCAGTACGACTGGAAGTGCATCGAGAAGGTCGGCCTCATCAAGTTCGACTTCCTCGGCCTCAAGACCCTCACCGTGGTCCACGATGCCGAGCGGCTGATTCGCGACGGCGGCCACGCGGGCTTCGCGGTCGACACGATCCCGCTCGACGACGAGGCGACGTACGAGCTGCTCGCGCGCGGCGACACCGACGGCGTGTTCCAGGTCGAGTCGCCGGGGATGACCGACCTCGTCGTGAAGCTCAAGCCGCGCGCGTTCAAGGAGCTGATCCCGCTGGTCGCGCTCTACCGGCCGGGACCGCTCGGGTCGGGGATGGTCGACGACTTCGTGAGCCGCCGGCACGGCGTGACGAAGGTCGAGTACCTCGTCCCCGAGCTCGAGGAGCTGCTCGCCGAGACCCTCGGCGTGATCGTCTACCAGGACCAGGTGCTCCAGATCGCGAACCGCCTCGCGGGGTTCAGCCTCGGTGAGGCCGACCTGCTGCGGCGTGCGATGGGCAAGAAGAATCCGATCGAGATGGAGAAGCAGCGCGAGCGCTTCGTCTCGGGCTGCCGCGAGCGGAAGATCCCGGAGAAGAAGGCCGAGGAGATCTTCCGGCTGATGGCCGAGTTCGCGGGCTACGGCTTCCCGAAGGCGCACTCGACGGCCTACGCGCTGATCACCTACCAGACCGCGTACCTGAAGGCGAACCACCCGCGCGAGTTCCTCGCCGCGCTGATGTCGGCCGACACGGGAAATCACGAGAAGCTCGCGCGTTACATCGCGCACGCACGCGAGCAGAAGATCGACGTGCTGCCGCCCGACGTGAACGAGTCGGCGCGCGACTTCACGGTCGTTCCGGGAGGCATTCGCTTCGGCCTCGCGGGCGTGAAGAACGTCGGCGAGGGGGCGATCGAAGCGATCGTCGAGGTGCGCGGCGAGAAGCCCTTCCGGGGCCTCTACGACTTCGCGCTCCGGAGCGACTCGAAGCGCGTCAATCGCCGCGTGGTCGAGAGCCTCGTGAAGTGCGGCGCCTTCGATTCGCTGCATTCGAACCGCGCGGCGGTGTGGGCAGGGATCGACCGTGCGCTCGAGCTCGGCTCGTCGGTGCAGCGCGACCGGGAGCTGGGGCAGGGGAGCCTGTTCGGCGGTGCGGCCGACGCCGCGCCTGCGGAGCCGGCGCTCCCCGACGTCGCCGCGTGGACCGACCGCGAGCGGCTCGGTCACGAGCGCGAGGTGCTCGGCTTCTACGTGACCGGCCATCCCCTCGGCGCGTACGCGGCGCAGCTCCAGCGCTACGCCGACACGACCGGAGCGGCGACCGAGGGCAAGGTGGGGCGCGAGGTGCGCGTCGGCGGGCTCGTGACGGCTCTGCGCGAGCTGCGCACGCGCAAGGGCGACCTCATGGCCTTCGGCACGCTCGAGGATCTCGAAGGCGCATTCGACCTCACCGTGTTTCCCGAGCCGTTCGCACGTCTCGGCTCGGTCCTCAAGTCGTGCATCGCGGAGGCGGAGGCGGGGCGGCCGGTGCCGATCCTCGTGACGGGGACGCTCGAGGCCGGCGACACGCCGAAGCTGCTCGTTCGCGACGTCATCACGCTCGCGGAGGCCGAGGAAAAGCTCGCGTCGAAGCTGCGGCTGCGCGTGCTCGCGGCCGAAGCGACGGCCGATCGCCTCACCGCGCTGCGCCGCGTGCTCAAGTCGCATCCCGGAGACTGCGCGGTCGCGGTGCACGTCACGATCCCCGGCGAGAGCGAGACGGTGCTCGAGCTCGGCGAAGACGACGGCGTGCGGCCGGTGGCCGACCTCCTGCGCGACGTCGACGCTCTGTTCGGGCGGCCCGTCGCGGAGGTGAGCCTGTGAAGCGCCGACCTCTCGCCGCCGCGCTCGTCGCCCTCGTGCTCGCTGCGAGCGGCGCCGCGTCGGCGGAGCAGAAGTGGGTCGAGGCCGCGGGCGTCGCTCGCGCCGAACCGGGAGAGGGCCGGGGCGGGCCGGGGCGGGAGGCCGCGCTGCGGGCCGCGCTGGCCGAGGCCGTGCAGCAGGTGGCGGTCGAGCTGCTCGCCGCCTCGGAGGCGGCCGCGGGAAAGCCGGCTCCCGACTCGGCGGCGCTCGCGGACCGCGCGGCGCGCGCGCTCGGGCCGGACCCCACGGTCTACGTTGCCCGCTTCCAGATTCGCGAGGACCGCGGCGTGCAGCCGCGGCTGCTGCTCGCGGATCCGGAGGCGAAGGCCGAGTATCAGCTCGTCGTCGTCGCCCAGGTCGACGTCGCGAGAGTCCGCCAGAAGGTGGGAGCCCGCGCAGCGCCGGCGCCCGCGGACGAGGGCGCGCCGGCGCCGGGGCAGCCGCCCGCCGACGCGGCGCGGCCGCCCGAAAAGGCTCCCGCGGGCGACTTCTCGCACGTCCGGCTCGAGATCGAGCAGATTGCGTCGTACCGCGAGTACGCTGCCGTTCGCGAGGCGCTCGTCGGGCGCGTCGGTGCGCGCAGCGCGACGCCGATCGAGTTCACCCGCGGCCGCGCCGTCCTCGACGTCGAATCGCCGGTCGCGGCTCCCGACCTCGGTGCGGCGCTCGGCCGCGCGCTCGCGGGCGGGCAGGTCGCCGTCGAGCCGCTGCCGGCGGCGGGCGAGACGGGCGAAGCCCGCGCGCGCGTTCGCATTCGCAGCGCGGCGCCGCCGGCGCCGCCCGGCCCCGACCGATTGACACGCTAGAGCAAAAACGGTATTGAACGCGCGACGTTAGCCGGCACAGGCACGTAGCTCAGTGGGAGAGCACCACCTTGACACGGTGGGGGTCGGCGGTTCAATCCCGCCCGTGCCTACCATCTTCGCCTCGGACTGCGCCGGACGGCGCCTCCGAGGAAAGGCGTTTTCTACCTCCATGCCGCCCGCCCGTTCATGACCGAGATGCAGGTTCGGCTGCCCGACGGCAGGACGCTCGCGTTGCCGGCGGGTGCGAGCGTGCTCGCCGCGGCCGAGCGGATCGGCGCGGGGCTCGCGCGCGCCGCGCTCGCCGGGCGCGTCGGAGGCCGCCTCGTCGATCTGCGCGCGCCGCTCGACGACGGATGCGCGCTCGAGATCGTGACGGCGAAAGACCCGGCCGGCGGCGAGGTGATCCGCCATTCGGCCGAGCACGTGATGGCCGATGCCGTGAAGCGTCTGTTTCCGAACGCGCAGGTCGACGTCGGCCGCAGCGATCACAGCGAGAAGTTCCAGTACGACTTCCTCGTCGATCGCCCGTTTGCGCCCGAGGACATCGCGCGAATCGAGGAAGAGATGGCGCGCATCGTCGCCGAAAAGGCGCCGTTCACGCGCGAGGTCGTGACCCGCGACGAGGCGCGCGCGCTGTTCACCGAGCTCGGCGAGACGCTCAAGGTCTCGCGCCTCGCCGACATCCCCGAAGGCGAGCCGATCACGCTGTTTCGCCACGGGCGCTTCGTCGACCTGTGCCGGGGGCCGCACGTCCAGCGCACCGACCAGATCGGTGCGTTCAAGCTGCTCGAGGCGGCCGGCGCGTACTGGCGGGGCGACGAGCGCAACCCGATGCTGCAGCGGATCTACGGCATCGCCTTCGCGACGAAGAAGCAGCTCGACGAGCACCTCGAGCGCCTCGAGGAGGCGAAGCGACGCGACCACCGGCGCCTCGGCGCCGAGCTCGACCTGTTCCATCTCGATCCCATCTCTCCGGGATCGCCGTTCTACCACCCGAAGGGCATGGTCCTGTACAACGGGCTCGTGTCGTACATCCGCTCGCTGTACCCGAAGTACGGCTATCAGGAAGTGATGACGCCGCAGCTCTTCCGCACCGAGCTGTTCAAGACGTCGGGGCACTACGAGCTGTTCCGCAACGACATGTTCCTCATGCAGGGCGACGAGAACGAGGAGCTCGGCGTCAAGCCGATGAACTGCCCCGGGCACTGTCACCTGTTCGCGTCGCGCAAGCGCTCGTACCGCGAGCTCCCGCTGCGCTTCGCCGAGTTCTCGCGGCTGCACCGCAACGAGCGAAGCGGCGCCCTCACCGGGCTCTCGCGCGTGCGCTCGATGGCGCAGGACGACGGCCACATCTACTGCGAGCCCGAGCAGGTCGGCGACGAGGTGAACCGCTTCTTCGAGATGATGAACGAGGTCTACCGCGACCTCGGCATCGAGGGCGTGCAGATCTCGGTGTCGACGCGGCCGGACGATTTCTTCGGCGACCCCGCGGACTGGGACCGTGCCGAGCAGACGCTGATCCAGGCGGTCCGTGCGGCCGGCCACGCGTGCGGGATCAAGCCGAAGGAGGGCGCGTTCTACGCGCCCAAGGTCGAGTGCGACTTCTTCGACGTCCTCGGCCGGCGCTGGACGCTCGCGACGGTCCAGCTCGACATGGCGATGCCCGGCCGCTTCGGCCTTCGCTACGTCGGCCGGGACGGAACCGACAAGCAGCCGGCGATGCTGCACCGCGCCGTGCTCGGCTCGCTCGAGCGCTTCATCGCGATCTACCTCGAGCACACGGCCGGCGACTTCCCGCTCTGGCTCGCGCCGGTGCAGGCCTCCGTGCTGCCGATCACGGACCGCACGCTCGGCTACGCGCGAAAGGTCGAGGAGCGGCTGGCCGCGGCGGGCGTCCGCGCCGTGCTCGACGGCCGTGGCGAGAAGCTCGGCTTCAAGATCCGCGAGGCGGAGCTGCAGAAGATTCCGCTGATGGTGGTGGTCGGCGACCAGGAGGAGGCGAACGGGACCGTCACTCCACGCCGGCGTTTCGGGCCGAAGGAGGCGCCGGCGGCCGTGCCGCTCGACGCCTTCGTGGCCGGGCTCACCGAGGAGATTGCCTCCCGGCGGAGCGAGCCGCGAAGTCCCGCAAGAGGAGATCAGCATCGCTGAGCTGAAGAAGGACACCACCCGGGTCAACGAGAGGATCCGGGCCCGCGAGATCCGCGTCATCGGGGCCGACGGCGAGCAGCTCGGGGTGATGACCCCCGACGTCGCCTGGCAGCGCGCGATCGAAGAAGGGCTCGACCTGGTGGAAGTGGCGCCGAACGCCAATCCGCCCGTGTGCCGGATCATGGATTACGGGCGGTACAAGTACGAGCTCAAGAAGAAGTCCGGAAAGAGCAAGGGGCACTCGGCATCGCTCAAGGAGGTGAAGCTGCGGCCCCGGACCGACGACCACGACCTCAACTTCAAGCTCAAGAACGCCCGCCGGTTCCTGATCGACGGAGACAAGGTCAAGGTCACCGTGATGTTTCGCGGTCGCGAGATCGTGCACACGGCGCTCGGACGCCAGCAGCTCGACCGGGTGAAGGAGATGATCGGCCCGCTCGCGACGGTCGAGAGCCCGCCGCGGATGGAGGGGCGGTTCCTCTCGATGATCATGGTGCCCAATCGCGAGGCGGTGGCCGAAGCGCGCAAGCTGGAAGAAGCGGCCGCGAAGGCGGAGGCCGCCGAGACGGAACAGGAAGCGGCGAAGGGTGAAGCGCCCGCCGCGAAGGAGTGACGATGCCGAAGATGAAGTCGCACCGCGGCGCCGCGAAGCGCTTCAAGAAGACGGCGACCGGAAAGGTCGTCCGCATGAAGAGCGGGAAGTCCCACATCCTCACCAAGAAGAACCGCAAGCGGAAGCGCCGCCTGCGGAAGGACGCGATCGCGTCGAGCGCGGACGCGAAGCGCCTGCAGCTCATGATGCCGTGACGCGGCGCGCAAGAGCCAATACCGGAAGGGGAAGACGATGGCACGGGTGAAGCGCGGCGCGGCCGCGCACAAGCGGAAGAAGCGGGTCCTCGACGCAGCCAGCGGCTACTACAGCGGCCGCGGCAACCTGCTGAAGACGGCGCGCGAGGCGGTCGAGAAGGGCCTCAAGTACGCGTACCGCGACCGCAAGCAGCGAAAGCGCCAGTTCCGCGGGCTCTGGATCGCACGGATCAACGCCGCGGCGCGCGAGCACGGTCTGTCGTACAGCCGCCTGCTGGCCGGCCTCAAGGCCGCCGGCGTCGAGATCGATCGGAAGATCCTCGCCGAGCTCGCGATCTCCGACCCCGCGGCGTTCGCGAAGCTGGCGCAGCTCGCCGGCGCGAAGGCCGCCTGAGCCGGCGTGGCGGACACGCCGCGGAGCGTCGAGAGCCTCGAAGCCGAGGCGCGCGCAGCGCTCGCCGCGGCCGGCGACCTGCCCGCGCTCGTCGAGGCGCGAGCGCGCTTTCTCGGCCGTAAAGGGTCGCTCTCGGCGATCCTGCGGACGCTCGGGTCGCTCGCGCCGGACGAGCGCGCAACGCTCGGCGAGGCGGTGAACGCGGCGCGCGACCGGATCGAAGCGCTCGCCGCCGAACGGCGCGCTGCGCTCGAAGCGCGGCGCGTCGAAGCCGATCTCGTTCGCGGGCGGCTCGACGTCACGTTGCCGGGCGCGGCGCCCGCCCGCGGCCGCCTTCACGCGGTGACGCGCGCCGAGCGCGACATCGAGGCGTTCTTCGCGTCGCTCGGGTTCTCCGTCGAGGAGGGTCCGGAGGTCGAGCTCGAGAGCAACAACTTCGACGCGCTCAACATCCCGGCGGACCACCCGGCCCGCGACGCGCACGACACGTTCTACGTTCGCCCCGGCGTCGTGCTGCGGACGCACACGTCGCCGGTTCAGATCCGCACGATGACGGGCCGGCAGCCGCCGTTCCGGTTCATCGCGCCGGGGCGGGTGTACCGGCACGACGTGAGCCCGCGGCACAGCCCGATGTTCTCGCAGGTCGAGGGGTTCCTCGTCGACGAGCGCGCGAGCTTCGCCGACCTGAAGGGCGTGCTCTATGCGTTCGCGCGTCACGTGATGGGCGAGGGCGTGAAGCTCCGCTTCCGTGCGAGCTTCTTTCCGTTCACCGAGCCGTCCGCCGAGCTCGACTTCTCGTGCGTGCTGTGCGGGCAGCGGGGCTGCGCGACGTGCTCGCGGACGGGATGGATCGAGTGGGGCGGCTGCGGGATGATCCATCCGAAGGTGCTCGAGAACTGCGGGATCGACCCCGAACGCTGGCAGGGCTTCGCTTTCGGGATGGGAATGGAGCGCGCGGCGATGATGCGCCACAACGTTCCCCAGATCCGCCTGCTCTACGAGCCCGACGTGCGCTTTCTGGAGCAGGTCTGATGCGCGTTTCGATGCGCTGGCTCGGCGAGTGGATCGCGCTCCCGGCGCCGGCGGACGAGATCGCCGAGCGTCTGACGGCGGGCGGGCTCGAGGTCGACGCGATCGAGCGCGTCGGACCCGATCTCTCCGGGCTGCGGGTCGGCCTCGTCGTCGAGCGCGACCGGCATCCGAACGCCGACCGCCTCTCGCTGTGCCGCGTCGACGTCGGGGGCGGCGAGGTCGTCGACGTCGTGTGCGGCGCGCCGAACGTCGCCGCGGGGCAGAAGATCGCGATCGCGCTGCCCGGAACGCAGCTTCCCGACGGCCGCACGCTCGAGCGCTCGAAGATCCGCGGTGTCGTCTCGAACGGGATGATCTGCTCGGCGCGCGAGCTCGGGCTCGGCGACGAAGCGGGCGGGATCCTCGTGCTCGACGACGCGGCTCCGGTGGGCGCCGCGCTCGGCGAGGTGGTCGCCGCGGGAGACACCGTCCTCGACCTCGCGCTGCCGGCGAACCGCGGCGACTGTGCGTCGATGCTCGGCGTCGCGCGCGAGGTGCGCGCGCACTTCGGCGGCGAGATCCGGATGCCGCCGCTGTCGCCGCCGCCCGCGGGCGCCGCCGCACCGGCGCTTCGTGTCGAGATCGACGACGCGGAGGGCTGCTTCGCGTACGTGGCGCGCATCGTCGAAGGCGTCCGCATCGGGCCTTCTCCCGGCTGGGTGCGCGAGCGGCTCGAGGCCGCCGGCCTTCGGGCGATCAACACGGTCGTCGACGTCACGAACCTCGTGCTGCTCGAGCTCGGGCAGCCGCTCCACGCGTTCGACCTCTCGGAGGTGCGCGGAGGCGTCGTTCGCGTGCGCTCGGCGGCGGCCGGCGAGAAGCTGGTGACGCTCGACGGCGCCGAGCGAACGCTCGACCCGGCAGACCTCGTCATCGCCGACGCCGAGCGAGCGATCGCGCTCGCCGGCGTGATGGGCGGCGCCGGGAGTCAGGTCCGCGAGACGACCGCGTCGGTCCTGCTCGAGAGCGCGCACTTCGCGCCGGGCCGCATCCGGCGAACCGCACGGCGGCTCGGGCTCGTGAGCGAGGCGTCGTACCGTTTCGAGCGCGGCGTCGACCGCGAGGGCATCGCCCGTGCGGCCGATCGCGCGGTGCGCCTGCTCGAGGAGATCGCGGGCGGTCGCGCCGCAGGGGCGGCCGTCGCGGCGCGGGGCGCGGCGCCGGCGGCGACCGAGACGATCGTTCTCGATCCCGCGCGTGCGAATCGCCTGCTCGGAACGGCGCTGTCGCAGGAGGAGATCGCCGCGCTGCTGGCGAGGGTCGGCGTGCGAGCGCAGCCGGGTGAGGATGGGCGGCTTCGCTGCGCCGTGCCGAGTCATCGCAACGATCTTCACCGCCGCGAGGATCTCGTCGAGGAGATCGTTCGCGTCTACGGCTGCGACCGCGTCCCGGCGACGCTTCCGGTGGTTCGGCTTTCGCCCGTCGCGGCGCCGCCGCTTCGCCGGCTCGGCGACCGGGCGCGCGACGCCTTCACCGCCGCCGGCCTCCACGAGATGATCGGACTCTCGTTCGGAAGCGTCGCGGATCTCGATCGGCTGGGTCTCGACGAGTCGGACCCGCGCCGCGGCGTGGTCGCGATCGCGAACCCGATCTCGGAGGAGCAGGCGTGCCTGCGAGCCAGCCTCGTTCCGAGCCTGCTGCACGCGGTGCGCGACAACCTCGCGCACCGCGTCGACCGGGTCCGGCTGTTCGAGGTGAGCCGCGTGTTCCGTGACCGCGCGCCCGAGCCGCTCCCCGACGAGCCGCTGCGCGTCGCTGCGGTGGTCGTGCGCGGCGAGCGCACGAGCCTGTGGGAGCCCCGCGAGCCGGCGCCGCTCTTCTTCGAGGCCCGCGGAATCGCCGAGCGCGTTCTCGCCGACCTCGGCCGATCGGCCGAGGTCTCGCCCGGCAGCAGCGAGCCGTTTCTGCATCCGGGAGCGTCCGCATCGATCCGCGTGGCGGGCCGCACGGTGGGCACCGCCGGCGAGCTCCATCCCGAGGTCGCGCGCCGGTTCGAGATCGATCGCCCGTGCGCCGTCATCGACCTCGACCTCACGGCGGTCGCTGCGGCCCCGGAGCGCGAGGGCCAGTATCGCGAGCTCTCGCAGCAGCCGCCGGTGCGGCGCGATCTCGCGGTGGTCGTGGGCCGCGACGTCGCGGCCGGCGATCTGCTCGAGGCGATCCGCAAGACGGCGGGCCGCGACCTCGTCGGCCTCGACCTCTTCGACCGCTACGAGGGCAAGGGGGTTCCCGACGGCAAGGTGAGCCTCGCGTTCCGGCTGGTCCTGCAGCGCCTCGATCGCGCGTTCACGGACGCCGAGACCGCGAAGACCGTCGATCGCGTCGTCGGGATGCTGTCGCATCGATTCGGCGCCGAGCTGCGCTCGGGGTCCGGAGGAGGGGGAGGAGCATGACCAAGGCGGAGATCGTCGAACAGATCTACGAGAAGGTGGGCTTCTCGAAGAAGGAGTCGGCCGAGCTCGTCGAGCGCGTCTTCGACATCATCAAGAAGACGCTCGCCGACGGGGAGAAGGTCAAGATCTCGGGATTCGGGAACTTCGTGGTGCGCGAGAAGAACGCGCGCAAGGGCCGCAACCCGCAGACGGGGGAGGAGATCCGGCTCGCGGCGCGCCGTGTGCTCACCTTCAAGCCGAGCCTCGTGCTCAAGAACATCCTCAACGACGAAGAGCCCGGGACCGACGACGGCGACGAGCGTGACGACCTCGACGACATGGAGGACGAGAGCGGCGAGGAGTGATCTCTTCGCGCGGGGGGGCGCACGAATGGCGAAGCGAGCGAGGCCCGCCGCGGCGCGGGCGACGTCGGGCGGCGCGGCGCGTGGCGAGAAGCTCTACTACCGCATCGGAGAGGTGAGCCGGATCACGGGCGTCAAGCCCTACGTCCTGCGTTACTGGGAATCCGAATTTCGCTGGATGGCGCCGGGCAAGTCCCGCTCGCAGCAGCGGCTCTACCGGCAGCGCGACATCGACGTGATCCTGATGATCAAGAAGCTGCTCTACGACGAGCGCTTCACGATCGCCGGCGCACGCAAACGCCTGCGCGAGCTGGGCGTGGCGCGAGCCGCGGAAGGCGCGGTTCCCGAGGCCGCGGCAGCCCCGGAGCCCGCGGCGCTCGAGCGCCTGCAGCGCATCCGGTCGGAGCTCGAGTCGATCCGCACGCTGCTCGTCACCAGCGCAGGCTCGTGAGGCCGAGCAGAAGCCCTTCGAACGTGAGCCACAGCAGCACCCACGAGGCGCCGAACGTGCCGATCGCGCGAAGCGTCGTGAAGTCGAGCGCCTGGCGAACGGCGACGATGCCGGCGACGAGGACCCAGACGTCTCCCGCGACCGTGAGACCGAAGCCGAGCGGGCCGTAGGGGATCACGACGGCGAAGCGCAGGAGCCCGGGGGCCCAGGCGAAGCCGGTCGTCCGCAGCACCTCGGCGTAGCTCGTCACGGTTTCCGGCCCGCGGAAGAACGTCGCGCCCACCATGTACGTGAATGCGCCGCCCGCGAGCCAGAGGACGAGCGGCTCGAGCAGGTCGGTCGCGACGAGCAGGGGAGGCCGGCCTGCGACGAAGCTCCCGATGCTCCCGGCGGCGCACGCGAGCAGCACGACGATGAAGGCCTGCACGATCGAGCGCGGCTCGGCCTCGACCTCCTCGTAGAACTGCGACTCGATGCGCGCCGCGCGAACCATGCGGCGCAGGAGCGAGCGGTCCCCCATCAGGACCCGCCCTCGCCGAACAGGCGCTCGAGGAGCCGTCCGATCTGGCCGCGCAGGCCCGAGCGGTCGCGCGCGTCGTCCATGCTGCGCAGCACCGCCTCGGTCGACGTGCAGCGCTGCGGCTGGCCGCTCTCGTCCTTGCACGCGACCTCGACCGGTGCGGCGCGGCGCTGCAGGTCTTCGGCGGCTTCGCGAACGGCGGCGCGCAGCGAGGCGTCGGGCGGCGTGTCGTGGTAGGCCTGCGCGAGGATCGCGTTCCAGCGCTCGATCCGCGCGACGAGCACCGGGTCGGCGGTCGGCGACTGCGCGGCGCGCCGGGCGAGGACGTAGTAGCCGTACGCGATCGACGAGAGCGCCTGGTACGTGCGCTGGGCCTCGCCGCCGGCGACGAGGTCCTCTTCGATGCGTGCGGCGTCGGACGGGTCGATCGCCCCCGACTCGAGGCCGCGATAGAAGTCCGCGTATTGCTGCTCCGCGCCGGAGAGGCACTGGGGCTTCTGGCCCTTCTCGGGAAACGGGCAGTAGCTGCCGGCCGCGGCGCCGCCCGCGACGGCGGGGGCGGGCGCGCCGGGAAGGAGCGCCGCGGCGAGGATCACCGCTCGACACAGCACCGTGTCGCGCGCACGGGATCGCCGCGCTCTTCCGCCGCGGAGCGGCGGGAGGAGAGGCGGAGCGCTCACGGGCGCGGCACCGGGGCGAGCGGCAGGCGCTGGCCGCAGAGAAGTCCCATCCAGACGGGCCCGTCTCGCTCGAAGCGTCGCGGCTCGCCTTCTCCGGCGACGTGAAGCTCGACCGACGCCGCACGGAGCTGGAGCCGGTCGTCCATCTCGCCGAAGCCGCGCACGTTCGGGATCGGCTCCATCCCCTTGCGCAGGCACACGCCGAAGACGAGCGAGGCGTCGAGCGGCGGGGCGGCCGGATCGTTGAGCTCGGGGTGGGCGACGTTGGTGTCGGGATCGGACGGTCCTGCGATCACGTATTCGTCCTGCGCGCCGCGGCGCAGCGGCTTCCCATGCGCGAGGTCGAGACGGAACTCGCGGCCTCCGGGCCCGAGGAGCTCGAGGACGAGCGGATCGTCGCTCGCGGCCATGCGATCGTCCCCGACCAGCACGCGGACCACGATGCGGCGGATCGGCGCGCGGGGGGCAGCGTCTCCAGCCAAGGGATCCTCCTGGCAACGGATCCGGGAGGGGATCCGCCGTTGGGCGCAGCCGGCGGGAAGGTAAGGGCGCGGCGTCGCGGTCTCAAGTCGGCCGGCGAGTGCGCCGTGGCCCGCGCGAGCACGCGAGGGTTACACTCGACGCGAGGGGGGACACCATGCGCCGACGGCGGGCTCGACGGTTCGAGCGCGAGCGGGCGCGCGTGACCGCGACGTGTCGGCGGCTGCTCTTCGCGGCCGCCGCGTTGCTCGCCGCACGGGGCGCGGCGGCGGAGGCGGGCGCGTGCGAGCCGTGGCCGCGCGAGCCGGCGCCCTTGCCGACGATCGCATCGACGGATCCCGTTCTCGCGCGCTGGGCGGCGCTGCGCGAGGCCGAGCTCACGCTGTCGGCGCGCGATGCCGAGGCTGGATCGCCCGCGAACGCGAACCGCCTGTGGCGTCACGCGCTCTGCCTCGATCCCGGAAGCGGCGAGGCGAAGTCGGGCCTCGATCGAACGCGGCTCGTGCGCGTCTACCGGCCGGCCGTCGTCGCGGAGCGCGGAGCGGCGCCGGGCGCGACGGCCGCGGAGTTCTCGCAGCTCGGCGACCCGATTCGCGTCGCATCGCGAGAGCCGCGCGGCGAAGGAGCGGCGCCCTCGGCGGCGGCCCCGGACTGGGCGCGCGTCGACGCCGCGCTGCGAAACGCCGAGACGAAGCTGCGAGAGGCAGATTTCGAAGCGGCGCTCGCGGGAGCGCGACGCGTGGGCGATCAGCTCCGCGCCGCCGGTTCGGAGCAGGGTGCGCGCGAGCGCAGGGCGCGCGCCGACGTCGTGGCGGCGACCGCGCAGGTCGCGCTCGGGCGCGACGACGAGGCTCGCCGCAGCTTCGAGCGCGCTCTTGCCGCCGATCCTGCGCTGAGGCTCGATCCCGCGACGACGTCGCCGAAGGTTCGGCGTGCTTTCGACGCGGCGCGCGCCGCGAAGGGAGGAGCGCAGTGACGCGCGTGCTCGCCTTGCGCCTCGCGCTCTCGTTCGGCGCCTTCTCGCTGCTGGCCTGCGCGCAGGCCCCGGCGGCGCCGGCGCCGGAGCCTGCGCGTGTCACGGTCGAAGTCCTGTCCGGGTCGAGCTCCCCGGCGGCGCCGTCTCCGGGAGCCGTCGCCGTCGTGATCGACGCGTCGTCGTCGATGCGGGCGCCGGCCGCGGCCGGCGTCTCGCGGCTCGCCGCGGCGCAGACGCGAGCGCGTGAGGTGATCGAGAGCCTCGCGCCAGGGACGCGCGTCCTCGTCGAGGTCGCCGGTGGCGCGGGATCGGGGGCGTGCGCGGCCCCGGCGCGCGTCACGCCGCTCACGGCCGACACCGCGGCGGCGTCGGCCGCGGTCGCGAAGCTCGCGCCGGGCGCGGACGCCGCCCTCGCCGCGGCGCTGCAGGACGCCGCGCGAAGCCTCGCGGCGACCGCGAGCGGGGGCCGCGTCATCGCGTTCACCGATCTGGCCGACGATTGTGGCGGCGACCTCTGCGCCGCCGCGAGCGCGGTGGTGGCCGCGGGAGCGAGCCTCGACCTGGTCGTTCTCGGCGATCGTCCGACACCCTCTTGTGTCGAATCGGCCGGCGGCGCGGCCCCCGCAGGCCCGGTCGCGGAGCGGCCGGCAGGGCCCGTCCGCTTCGACGTGACGCCGGCGTCCGGAAGCGCCGTCGCAGGCGTCGCTGGCGCGCCGCCCGTCGCGGTTCCGGCCGGGCCGGTGCGGATCGTGGTTGCGCTCACGCCGCCGTTCGAGCTCGGCCCGGTGACGCTCGGTCCCGGCGCCGTCGCGCGCGTGCGCGTCCTCGACTTCCCGGCGGCGTCCCCGCCGATCCGCGAATGGAGCTTCGAGCTGCTCGGCGCGAGAGACGACGTCGCGGGCGCTCCGGCGGCGGCCACTCCGCAGAGCCCGTGAGCGGCGAGGCGCAGAAAGACCCGTTCGCGACGACCGCCAACCCGGCGGCGTACGTGCCCCGGGCGTCGTGCGAGCGCGCGCTCGCCGCGATCGCGGCGGCGCTCGACGAAGGGGCGTCCGTCGTGGCGCTCTCCGGCCCGCCGGGCCTCGGCAAGACGCTGCTGCTACGCCTTCTCGAGCCGCGGCTGCGCGGCCGACGCACGCTCGTGTACCTGCCGTACGCGGCGCTGCCCGCGGCGGACGTCTGCGGCTGGGCGCTCGCCGTGCTCGGCAGGCCGGCGCAGGGCGACACCGGGGCCGCGCTGGCCGCCGAGGCCCGCGATCTCGCGGAGCGCGGCGCGCCGCTGGTTCTGGTGCTCGACGACGGCAGCGCGATCCCGCTCGCGACGGTCCGGCGGCTCGTCGATCTCGCGGCCGAGCACGCGCGCGTGCTCTCGCTCCTCGTCGCCGTCACCGATGACGAGAAGAGCGAGGCGGTGCTGGCGGCGCTGGGGAGCGCCGCGCGCAGCGTGCGACTCGACGCGCCGCTCTCGGCCGCGGAGTCCGCTGCGTACGTCACCGAACGGCTCGCGCGCGCGGGAGCCGCCGACGAGGTGCGGCGCCGCTTCGATCCCGTGATGCTCGACCGGCTGCACCGCTCCGCGCGCGGCATTCCGCGCGTGCTCGGCCGGCTCGCGAGCGAGGTCGTCCGGCGAGGGCAGGAGGGCCTGCTCGCCGCCGAGCTCGACGAGCCCGCGCTCGAGCCCGAGGCGCCGCCGAAGCGTGCCGCACCTGCGCCGCAGAGCCCGGCCGCCGCGCGCGTGGCGCTGCTCACGGCGGAAGGCGCCGGCCTGGGGGCCGGACCACCGCAGGCGCATCCACCCCGCGCGGCGGAGGCAAGGCGGGATCCGGGAAGACCAGCCTCACCGGGCGCAGCGACGCCCGAGCCGGTAGCGCCCGAGAAGGCGCCCGGCCCGCGGCCCGGTGTTCCGCCCGCGCCGCAGGCAGCGGCTCCGCCGAGCCGGGCCTCGGCGCCCGAGCCGGCCGCTCCCTCGGAGGCGGCCGCGAAGGCGGCGGCTCC
>JABLTH010044724.1_pt1 | contig 34341 bp, 30 predicted proteins | sample 7875711 | NCBI WGS metagenome assembly JABLTH01 (sample SAMN14941262, study PRJNA633318) | bioreactor metagenome | isolation source: bioreactor | place: China | collected 2019-03-05 | reverse complement strand
TGGTTGCGCAGGCATTGGTTCTCCCGCCGCAAGCGCAGGTTCTCGGCCTCCAACTCGGCCGTTGTCCGTGGCCGGGCATTGGACGGCTCAGGTGGACGGGCGGCGAATGCCGCCCTCCAGTCGCGCAGTTTTGCTCGCTGATGCCAAGTTCCGCGGCGAGGGCACGTTTGGACTAGCCGCTGGTTCGCCATCGCTCCAGTACCGCCAACTTGAATTCGCGATCATACTTCTTCAATGTTCGGGGTGTGTTCTCGTTCATGCCTTTCCTTTCCCACACTGCCCTCCCGGTTCGTCAAGACCTTGCAGGACAAGCCGACCTTTCAACGCCGGAGGCGGAAGGCTTGTCCGTCCCTGCCTCCAACCGCCTGCAAAACAAGAGCGAATCGAATCCCGACGGTTTCACTCCGTCGTCGTCTGCCGAGCTCGCGCCTGTCGCCGGTCGAGATCGCCGGTCATCGTCCGCCGTTGAAGCTCTCTTCGGATTCAAAAACTTTGAAAATTACCGACTACGTGTTAAAGCGTTATGCGCCTGAGTTGGGGAACACCTGCCCCGTCTTTTGATGGAGAGCCGGAGAGCCGAGCCGTGGAGAGCTTGTTCGTCAAGAGATTGGAGCGGGCGGCGGGAATCGAACCCGCCTGGCCAGCTTGGAAGGCTGGAACATTACCACTATGCTACGCCCGCGTGAGAACTTGCGGGTTAGACTAGAGACTGAGGCGACGCTGTCAAGTTCACGCTGCCGCTCCGAAGACGCAAGGTTGATTCAACCTCCGTTCATCGTGCATTCTGCCCAGCCATGAATTGGAAGCAGTTCTTTGATCGCCTAGGCATGAATGGCACGTGGTGGCAGTGGCGGATCATGCGATGGGAGCAGGCGTGGCGCGATTGGCGTCACGCGCGCTCCGAGGATGCGCAGCGCGTGGCGTATCGCAATACGTTCTGTTCAAAGTGCGGCGGGATCATTGCGCGCGGCGATGCGGCGTGTCCGCGCTGCGGAGCGCGCGCGCCTTCGTGGACCGGGCAGGCGGTGACGCGGGCGTTGGGGCTGATTCTGCCGCGGTGGTGCCCGGTGGTCTCGGCGCTCCTTTTTGTCAATTTCGCGGCGCTCGTGGTGATGATGGTTCTGTTCGGCGGGCGTCAGTTGATGCTGCCGGATATGGAGGCGCTGATTCGGATGGGGTCGCTGAATCCGTATCTTTTCTTCGCCGGAAGGCAGTTCTGGCGGGCGCTGACGTACGGATATCTGCACATCGGCTTGTTGCATATCGGATTTAATATGCTGGCGTTGATGCAGGTGGGGTCCGCGATCGAAGAGGAGTTCGGCGGCGCGCGATTTTTTGCGCTCTACACGCTGGCGATGTTGGGCGGCGCGGCGGCAGATTTGTGGATGCGTGGCGCAGCGTTTACCAATATCGCCGGGGCCTCAGGCGCGTTGTTCGGCCTGATTGGGTTCGGAGTGAGCTTCGCGCATTTTTCCGGCGGTCCCGCAGGGCGCGCGCAGCGCGGATTTTTTCTCCAGTGGGCGATTTATGGTTTCGCGTTCGGCTACGTGGTTGGGGCGGACAACATCTGTCACGCGGGCGGGTTCGTGGTCGGCGCTATCGTTGGATTCATCATTGAACGCGAACGGCGATCGGGCAGATCGTTTGACGGAATCTGGCGAGCGACGGCGACGCTGCTGCTGCTCCTCACCGTCGCGTCGTTTGTTGCGATGGCGCGAAGCCGGTGGGTGATGCACTGATCGCGAGTGTCGTTCAGGGCGCCGCGACCATTTCGCTGCTCAGGGCATATTCGCGGTTCATCGTGCAACGGGGGAGCATGTCGTGGATGAACTTTCGCGCGATGGCGCGTTTGGCATCCCATTTCGCCGCCTGTTGGAGGAGCAAGTGCGAGATGTAAACGTCGAGCGCCATATCCACGACTTGTCGCGCCACCCATTCGCGGTAGTCGGCGTCTTTGTCTTGAAGGAACGCGACAACCTCGCCGAGCATTCCCTGCGCCTGTTGAACGCGTTGTTTTAACTGATTCATCTCCGCATCGGGCATGGGGCGGGCGGCGAATTCGTTGAGCATGTCGTCCATGTCGCCGCGCACGATGCGGCTGATGGCCCAGATGAGCTGAATCTGCGAGGTGCCTTCGTAGATATTCGTGATGCGGGCGTCGCGGTAGAGGCGCTCCACCGGATATTCGTTCATGAATCCGTTGCCGCCGTGAATTTGAATGGCGTCATACGCCATGCGATTGGCCATTTCCGTGGCGTAGTATTTAACCATCGGTGTGAGCAGTTCGGCGAGCTTGCCGTATTTCTTTTCTTCATCGCGCAAGCCCTTCTTCTCCGCGCCCTGGTGAAAGTCCACGATTTCGCTCACGGCGTAGAGCAGGGCGCGGGAGGCTTCGTTTGTCACGCGCATGTTGAAGAGGATCGCCGCGACTTGCGGGAACTGCTTGATGGGCTTGCCGAATTGTTCGCGCTCAGTGGCGTAGCGCAGCGCCGCTTGCAGCGAGGCCTCGCTGATGCCCTGCGCCTGCGCAGCGACGGCGAGGCGGGCGGCGAGCATGAGCCAGCTCGTGTAGCGGGCGAGGCCGAAGCCCCGTTTTCCGATGAGGTAACCCTTCGCGTTGTCGAAATAAATTTCGCATGTGGGGGAACCGTGGATGCCGAGTTTGTGTTCGATGCGGCGAACTTTCACGTGATCGCCCTTTTCGACAAGGAAGAAACTCAAGCCGCGACCGCCGCTCTTCTTTTCCGGGTCTTCGCTGCGGGCGAGAACGAGGATGATGTCGCCGCAGCCGTTGGTGATGAACCGCTTCGTGCCCGTGAGCGTCCATTCGCCGGTTTCCGGATTTTCCATCGCCTCGAAGCCGCCTGCGCGGGTCTGGACGTTGGCGAGATCGCTGCCGGCGTCCGGTTCGGTCAACGCCATGGCGCCGGTTTTTTCACCCGTCGCCATGCCGGGAAGATATTGTTCTTTCAGCGCGTCGGAACCGAACTGATTGATGCACTCCGCGATGCCGCCTTGAAGACCGAAGAAGTTCATCAGCGAAGCGTCGGCGCGCGAGACGATTTCGATCGCCGCGGTATATACCGTTTCTGGAAATCCCAAGCCGCCAAATTCGCGCGGAATGGTGAGGCCCATGACCTGCGCGTCGCAGAGGTCTTTGAGATTCCGCTTCAGCGCTTCGGGAAAAATCACTTCGCCGTCTTTGAATTGGCAGCCGATTTCATCCACTTCGGCGGCGCGCGGGGCGATGCGCCGAGCGGCGAGCGCGCCGATCGGATCGCCGAGCGTTTCCAGATAGGCCGCTCGCGCTTCGTCCGGCGTGCTGAACGGGCAGTTCGGGTGGCCGGGTTCGTCTTTCAAGGCAACGACGCGGGTCCAGTCCACGCAGTGTTCCATGACGAACTGGAGGTCCGGGTTGTCGAGGTAGAAGTTTTCTGTGGACATGATGTTCCTTTCGAGAGGGTCAGGACTTCGAGGCCTTGATCAGTTTGGGCAGCACGGCGTTCACGTCGCCGACGACGCGATAGTGCGCGTGGCGGAAGATGGGCGCGGATTTGTCCGTATTGATGGCGATGATCGTTCGAGCTTCAGAGATGCCGACCCAGTGCTGGACTGCGCCGCTGACGCCGCAGGCGATATACAAATCGGGGCGCACGGTTGCGCCGGTTTGTCCGATCTGATGGTCGGCCGGGAGCCAGCCCGCGTCAATGACCGCGCGCGTCGCGCCGATTTGCGCGCCGAGGGCGTTCGCGAGGTCGCGAACTTTTTCAAAGTTCTCTTTCGAGGCGAGGCCCGCGCCCGCGCCGACGATGACCTTTGCGGCGTTCAGGTTCACACTCTTGGTTGCGACATCGCGCCGAACAATTTTCGATTGTGTCGCGGGCGGCGAATAGGCCAGCGCATGCGGCGCGCCGGTTTCGCCGGTTGGGGTGGCGGGCGTGGCCATGCCGTCTTTCACGGTGAGCACCAAGGGTTTTGAATCGGCGGCGCAGTAGTCGGCAAAAACTTTGCGATCAAATTCCACGCGCGTGGCGATAAGTTTGCCGTTCTTGTTTTCCACCTGAACCGCATCGAGAACACAGGCGGCGTCGAGTTGCGCAGCGAGGAGGGGCGCGAGGTCATTGCCGGTTGTCGTTGCGGGAAGAATGACTGCGTCGAACGGGCCGGTCGCCCATGCGAGGTTCATTGCCGCGAGATAAGGAGCGGAGAGATAATCCTTCAGCGCTTCGTGGTCGGCCATGAGGACTTCGTTAGCGCCGCAGGCGAAGAGGGATTGAGCCGCCTTGTTGATGCCACTGCCGATAGTGACCACGGTGACGGGTTGGCCGTTCGCAAGTTGGCGCGCCTTTGTCAGCGACTGGAGGCTGATGTCGTGAACTGCGCCGTGCGCGATTTCTGCGTAAACCAAAAGTTTCGACATTGTTATGCTCCTTTCAGGGCGGCTTCGAGCATGGCCTTGAGCGCGGATTCGCTTTCGGGGTCCACATCCTTCGCCTCCACCTTCCGCTCTTCGATCGCGCGATATCCTGTGACGAGGGCGTTGCGGGCGGCGGCGGGATCGGCAACGCCGAGGTCGGCGGGCGACCACTCCGCAATGGCGGTTTTTTTGTGCTTTAGTTTCAGCATGGCTTTTGCGCTGCGCGGTGTGCGGGGGTCGTCGGCGACGAGGGCGACGCCGACGGTAAGCAAAGCGGGCAGGGGCGCTTCGATGAATTCATAGCCCATCTCGATTGCGCGTTTTACGACGACCTGGCCGTTTCCGGCCTGCTCGATATTATCCACGTATGACACTTGTTCGATGCCGAGCAGGGCGGCGATGTGGGGGCCGAGCAGTGAGTTTTCGCCTTCGGGAATGTTGACGCCTGCGAGGATGAGATCGAAGACTCCGGTCTTTTTGATCGCAGCGGCGTAAAGCTTCGCAGCCGTTTGCGTGTCGAGCGCTTCGCGCGGAGCAGCGATGCGGACGGCTTCATCGGCGCCGCGGTAGAGCGCTTCGCGCGGAGCATCCACGTTGCCCGCGGGGCCGTGCGAGAGCACGGTGACCTTTCCGCCGTGCTGATCTTTGAGGCGAAGGGCGGCTTCGAGGGCGTTGAGGTCTTCGGGTTCGTAGCGCGTGGCGAGATTGGCGGACTTTATCTGGCCGCGGTCATCGAGCGGGCGGGTGACCAGGTCGCGCGTATCCCACACTTCGCGGGCCACGACGATGATGTTCAGTGACATGTTTTGTCCTCCGGGTTGAAATGGGCGAAGGCGGCGCGGTTCATCCGAATCGGTATTTCACTCCCAGTCCGCCGTTCGGGTTATCCCAGTCAATGGCGTTGAACGGGCACGCATAGCGGCAGGTTCCGCATTCGAGACAGTTTTCGTGATTGATGGTGACGTGGCGGCTGTCGTTCGGGTTGCGTTTGTACACTTCAGCGGGGCAGAAAAAGAGGCAGGGTTTGTCGGCGCAGTTCACGCAGTGCTTGGAGCGAATGCTGATGTGGGGGTGCGCCTCGTCGGGTTCGTATTTTGTGCGGAAGAGCTTGTCCTCAATCGTCAGCGTCAGAATCGCGCTCATGACTAGATCACCTTTCTCGCCCGCAACAGGTCGCGCAGGAATTGCAATTTGGGCAGGTTCTTCAGGAACTTGCGCAACGCCTGCTTTTGGATTTCGGATTTCGGTTCTTCAGTCACGGTGAAGTAGTCCACGAGGAGCTGATTGAACTTCTGTGGATAGAGAGAGAAGAGGGCGGGAGTGCCCGCGAGCACGTCGGGAACTTCGGAGTATTTTCTGAGATCGCGCAACACGGTGCCGGCTTTGAGGCGACGCGCGTAGCCCGCGAGCCCGCTCTTGGAGAAGTCGCCGTTCTTCAGCGCTTCGGCAGCGGCGAGTCCGGCGTAGTGGCCGGACTCCATCGCGTGGTTTGTTCCTTCCTTATAGAGCGACATGTTCAGCAATCCGGCGGCGTCGCCGGCGATGAGCAGTCCGTTGCCGGTGAGCTGACCGATGGCGGCGTAGCCGCCTTCAGGGAGCATGTGCGCGGAGTATTCCATCAGGTCTCCGCCTTCGACATATTTGCGGATTCCCGCGTGGCGTTTGAAGGCGTCGAGAATTTCGTTCGGGTTCCGTTTCGCCTCGACCATGCTCTGGATGCGCACGACCGCGCCGAGGTGCAAATACTCTTTGGCGGTGTAGATGAAGCCGCCGCCGACGGTGTTGCGGAACGGCATACCGACGAAGTCGAGCGCGGCGCCTTCCTGCGGTTCGAGGTTGAAGCGGTCTTCAATTCTCTCGCGGGGCAGGGCGATGATCTCTTTGACGCCGACAGCAAATTCCTGTGGATGTTTTCCGCGCGCAAGGCCCAGGGCGTCCACGGCCTTTTTCGTGACGAGGCAATTCGCGCCTTCGGCGAGCACGACGACGTCGGAAGAAAGCTCCTCGCCGCCGCGGAGCTTGACGCCGGTCACCTTCATCGCCGCGCCTGATCCCTCGTAGATCAGGTCATCGCACACCATGCCTTCGAGGAGGTTCACGCCCTCTTTCTCAACTTCTTTTGAAAACCACCGGTCGAATTGCGAACGGTTGACGATGTAGGTGTTGTTGAAGGGCGGTTGCGTCCAAGCGTCCGCTCCGAATTCGAGCGTGAGGTGTTGGCCTTCTCCGAGATAGGCGATGGCGCGTTTGGAGACGGGCCGCTCGATAGGCGCTTTTTTGAACGCGTCGGGAATCAGGCGATTCAGCACCGTGCCATACATCAAGCCGCCGACGTTCTTGGAGCCGGCATACTCGCCGCGTTCGATGAGGATGACCTCCAGCTTTTCGCGCGCCATGGTCAGCGCGGCCGCCAGCCCTGCGGGGCCGCCGCCTACGACAATGGCATTAACTTTGACATCAGATCCCATGTCCAACCGCCGCGCATCCTATCGCCAGGCGCAGCGGTGAACCATTGGGGTGCGGGCCGGTAGCGTTCATCGGGGATTTCCCGACGAAACGAGCGCAGAAGGAGGCGCAATTGTGTCGCAGGTTATTTGTAGGCGTCCTTGCGGTCGTCTATCGCGAGGATGAAAACGAGCTTTGCCTTTTGATCAATAGAATAGAAGACGCGATAGGATCCAATGCGATAGCGCCAGGTGTCCGGGGCATAGCCGCGCAGCTTGCGGATGTCCGGGCCGAAGAACGGTCCTTTGCGCAGTTGAGGGTAGACATAGTTCTGAATTGTTTCCGCGAGGGAGAAAGGGGATCGGAGGCGTTTTAACGCCTTTTTGAATTCGGCTGTTTCGAAGATTCGAAAATCAGACGAAGGACCCGCGGCGGCGCTTGGCATCCTGTTGTCCTCGTTTCAGGCCTCGGTTCAGCTCTTTGTTTCCGCGAATTTCGGCCATTTCGAATTCGTCAGCGTGTTCGTGATGGCGCACAAACTGCAGGACCGCCGTTTCGATAAAATTCGACAGGGGACGGTTTTCGCGTTCCGCCACGCTCTTAAAAAGGCGATAGGTCGGTTCCGGCAAGCGCAGGGTCACAGTCTTCGTGGCCATAATCTTCTCCGCCTTGTTCAGGCTCTGTGCCGAGACTACAATAGAATACAAATGAATGCAAAAGTATTCATCTCCAAAAACGAAGGCTGCAATGAGCGGGTGGCGGGGCGGGCCTGCCGTTGTAGCGCGTCGGAGTCTTGCGCGGCTGGCGCTTTTAGAGGTGGTGGTGGGCGCCGTATTCGTCAGCGCCGTCATAGACGACGGGGCGTTCACTGGGGAGAATATCGCCGCCGACGATGGAGGCGCCGCCATCCACGTGAATGACCTGGCCGGTGATTTTTTTTGAGTAGGGGCCGAGCAGGAAGGTGGCGGCGTTAGCGACTTCCTCTTTTTCGCCGTGGACATCCCACGGGAGCGGGCTCGATTTTTTCCACGTGCGCGCGATGTGCGCGAAGTGCGGAATGGAGCTTGAGGCTTTCGTGAGCACGGGGCCGGCGGAGACGGCGTTGACGCGGATGAGGTCTCGGCCGTGTCGGCGCGCGAGCGCGCGGACGGTGGCTTCGAGCGCGGCTTTGTTCACGCCCATCCAGTTGTAGTAGGGGAACGCGAGGCGGGATTCGAAGGTGAGCGCGACGATGCCGCCGCCGCCTTTCATGAGCGGCGCGGCGTAGCGGGTGACCGTGGCGAGGGAGACGCAACTGATGTGAAAGGCCTGCTTCAAGTCGTCAATGGCGCTGGTGTGGAATTCCGCGCCGAGACAGGTCTTGGGGTTCGCAAAGGCGATGGAGTGAACGACGCCGGCGATGGGGCCGGTGGTATCGAAGAAGGCTTTGACTTCGTCTTCGACGGTGACGTCGCAGTAGCCGAGTTTGATGCGGGCTTTGTCTTCGTCGCTCATGGTTTTGCTGCGGTCGAAAAAGATTTTCTTCATGCGTTCATTTTGAACGGTGTAGAGGACTTCGCCGCCCCATTGTTCGATGGACTTTCCGCACGCGTAGGCGATGGACTCGCTGTCCAACAAGCCCATGACGATATATTTTTTGCCTTTTTCGATCATTTGCAGCCTCCTTCGATCCGAGGAAAATCAGTTGATGAGAATTTCTTTGAGCGCGCGTTTGGGCACGTGCATGGCGCCGTTGCCGTCGCGCCAGTAGCGAATATGCCCGCCAACGGCTTCTTCCAGCACCATGCGTTCGCCCGGCGCGCCGAAGGCGATGATGATGAGAATTTCGTAGCGGTTGGAAATGCCGAGGGCTTCGCGCAGCTTCGGGCGGTCGAGGGAGCCGACGATGCAAGTGCCGATGCCGTCTTCCGTGGCGGCGAGTCGGATGACCTCAGCGGCGATGCCGTGGTCAATGAGGAAGTTGCCGGTGATGTCGTTGTCGCGGAGGACGACCGCGTAGCCGGTGGGGCGTTCGCTTTCGGCGGGACCGGCCCAATCTTTGAGGTAGCCGGCCCATCGCATGTGTTTGAAAATCTTTGCGTTCGTTTCCGCGTCGGCGGAAAGGTAGTAGGCGAGGGGCTGAAGGTTTCCGCCGGACGCGGCAAGGCGAGAGGTGTCTATCCACTTCTCGAGTTGAGCGCGGGTGACGGCGGGTGTCTGTCGGAAGACCCGATAGCTTCTATTTTTTTCGACCAGCTCACGAATGGACATAGGCAAAACCTTCAGCAGTTAAAGTTCGGCGCATACTACGCAACCCCGGCGGGCGTGGCAATCGGAAGCTGCGCCCGCAAAAATTGGCCGCCACCCGGTCGTCGCGCTCTTGATTCCCGGCGGCAACAAGTTATATGTTCATTCTCTTATGTCCAAGACGCTCTTCGAAAAAATCTGGAACCGGCATGTGGTCAAGACCCTGCCGGACGGCACCGTTCTGCTTTACATTGACCGCCACCTGGTCCACGAAGTGACCAGTCCTCAGGCGTTCGAGGGGCTTCGGCTCTCCAAGCGCAAACTGCGCCGTCCCGATCTGACCTTCTCGACGCTCGACCACAACATCCCGACGGACGATCCGCATAACATCAAAGATCCGATCTCCCGCGCGCAGGTCGAGGCGCTGACGCAGAACTGCAAGGATTTCGGCGTCACGTTGTTCGACTATGCCAGCCGTTATCAGGGCATCGTCCACGCGATCGGCCCGGAACTCGGCATCACAGTGCCGGGCCTCACGGTGGTCTGCGGCGATTCGCACACCTCCACGCACGGCGCGTTCGGCACGCTGGGGTTCGGCATCGGCACGTCCGAGGTCGAGCACGTGATGGCGACGCAGACGTTGCGCCAGAGCAAACCGAAGACTTTCAAAGTGGAATTCACCGGAAAGCTCAAGCCCGGCTCGGCCTCCAAAGATATGGTGCTGAAAATGATCGGGCTTATCGGCACCGCCGGCGGCACGGGCTACGTGATTGAGTATTGCGGCGAGGCGATCCGCGCGCTGTCCATGGAGGCGCGCATGACGATCTGCAACATGTCCATCGAGGGCGGCGCGCGCGCGGGGTTGATCTCGCCGGACGACGCCACGATTCAATATATCGTGACCGGCGACCGTCCGTATGCCCCCAAAGGCGCTGCGCTGGAGAAGGCGATCGCCTATTGGAAGACGTTGCCGAGCGATCCGGACGCGAAGTTCGACCGCACGTTGACGATTGATGCGGGCGATATCGCGCCGCAGGTCACGTGGGGAACCAGCCCCGGAATGGTCGTGGATGTCACGGGCGTCGTGCCGGAACCGGATAAGGTCCCCGGCTACAGCCGAAAAGACGTGGAGCAGGCATTGGAATATATGGGCCTGAGACCGGGAACGAAGATGACGGACATTCGCCCGGACACGATCTTTATCGGGAGCTGCACGAACGCTCGCATCGAGGATTTGCGCAAAGTCGCGAAGATCATCAAGGGCCGCAAGAAGGCTTCCTCGCTCCGCGTCATGGTGGTGCCCGGTTCGATGAATATTCGCCGCCAGGCGGAAGCGGAGGGGCTGGACAAAATCTTCCTCGATTTCGGCGCCGAGTGGCGTCACGCGGGATGCAGCATGTGCCTCGCGATGAACCCGGACCAGTTGAAACCGGGTGAGCGAGCGGCCTCGACCTCGAACCGTAATTTCGAAGGGCGGCAGGGCAAGGGCGGGCGCACGCATTTGGTCAGCCCCGAAATGGCGGCGGCTGCTGCTGTCGAGGGTCATTTTGTTGACATCAGGAACTGGAGCTAACCATGGAAGAATTCATCTCACATCGCGGCCTGCTGGCCCCGCTCGACCGGTCTAATGTTGATACGGATGCCATCATCCCGAAACAGTTCCTGAAATCCATCAAGCGGACGGGTTTCGGCCCGAGCCTGTTTTTCGATTGGCGCTATCTTCAAGATGGCACGGAAGATCCGTCGTTCGTGCTGAACCAGCCTCGCTACAAAGGCGCGTCCATTCTTGTTGTGCGGAACAACTTCGGTTGCGGTTCCAGCCGCGAGCACGCCGTGTGGGCGGTCATGCAGTATGGTTTCAAAGCCGTCATTGCGCCGCGCCAGGAAATCGGCGGCGTGATGGTGCCGGGATTCGCGGATATTTTCCGCAACAACTCGGTGAAGTGCGGCCTGCTCACCATCGAGCTTTCCGCGCCGGAAGTGGAAGAAATGTTCCAGATGATCGAGCGCAACAAGGGCCTGGAGGCCTCCGTTGATCTCGATGAGCAGCGCGTGGTGCTGCATCTTCCCGAAGAAATGGCGTTCCACTTCGACATCAATCCGGTCGTGAAGAAGCACCTTCGCCACGGCTTGGATGACATCGCGCTGACGCTCGAACACGAGGGCGACATCGCCGCGTTTGAGCAAACGCACGACGCCCAGATTGCCGCAGTAAAATAGGCCCGAGCAACCATGAAGATTGTCGTGCTCGATGGCCAGGCGCTGAACCCTGGAGACCTGTCATGGGCGCCGCTGAAGGCGTTGGGCGACGTGCAGGTCTTTGAGCGAACGAATCCGAAAGACGTGCTCGCCAACATCGGCGACGCGGAAGTCATCTTCACGAACAAAACGCCGTTGCAGCGCGAGACCGTTCGCAAAATGCCGAACGTAAAATATATCGGCGTGCTTGCGACCGGCTACAATGTCGTCAACGTGGATTCCGCCGTCAAGCGCGGCATCGTGGTCACGAACGTTCCGGACTACGCCACCAACTCGGTCGCGCAACACGTTTTCGCGCTCCTGCTCGAACTGACGAACGAAGTCTCGCATCACGCGCACACCGTTCGCCGCGGGCGCTGGGCCCGGCATCCCGACTGGTGCTACTGGCTGCATCCGCTCCGCGAACTCGCCGGGCTCACCATGGGACTGGTGGGCTACGGCCGGATTGGGCGCAAAGTCGGCGAAATTGCCACCGCGTTTGGGATGAACCTTCTGGTTTATGATCTCTCGCGCAAGGATGCGGAGTTGGATGATATTTTTCGCCGGAGCGACGTCATCAGCCTTCATTGCCCGCTGACGCCCGAAACCGAGAAGTTGATTAACCCCTATCGCCTCTCGCTGATGAAACCCTCCGCCCTGCTCATCAATACCAGCCGCGGCGGCCTGGTGGATGAAAAGGCGTTGGCCGATGCGCTGACGGCGCGAACGATTGCCGGCGCGGGCTTGGATGTGCTCGCGGTGGAGCCGCCGCCCGCCAATCATCCGCTCTATAATTTCCGCAACTGCGTCATCACACCGCATCAGGCATGGGGAACGCTCGCCGCGCGCGGCAGGTTGCTCGACATGGCCGTCGAAAATCTCAAGGCCTGGATCGCGGGCCAGCCGCAGAATGTTGTCGGACGCTAGATTTTCCGCTAACCTCCGCGTCCATGAATCTTCGTTGCTTCGCCATTTTGCTCTTTTGCGCCTCCGTGCTGCGCGCCGAAATTCCGGGTCTTGATCTTGAAACCGCCATCGCGCGCGTCAAACCCGCCCTCGTTCAAATCTATGTCGTTGCCGCGAGCTATTCCGGCGGGCGCGAGGTCAAAAATCAGGCTTCCGGCAGCGGCGTCATTATTTCGGAAGACGGATATGTTTTGTCCAACCACCACGTGGCCGGCCACAGCGTCCGCCTTGTTTGCGTCATGTCGGACAATGAAGAAATTGACGCCGAACTGGTCGGCACCGACCCGCTCTCCGATATTTCGGTGATTCGCCTCAAGCCCGCCACGCCGCGAAAATTCCCGAAAGCGGAATTCGGCGATTCGGACGCCCTCCGCGTCGGCGACCCGGTGTTGGCGATGGGCAGCCCGATGGCGCTCTCGCAATCGGTCACGCTCGGCATCGTGAGCAACACAAAGATGGTCCTGCCGCGATTGCTATTTCCGTTCAACCAGTTCCAACTGGACGGCGAGGATGTCGGTTCGATTGTGCGTTGGATTGCGCACGACGCCGCGATTTTCGGCGGCAATTCCGGCGGACCGCTCGTGAATTTGAAGGGCGAAATCGTCGGGGTGAATGAAATCAGCATGGGGCTCAGCGGCGCGATTCCGGGGAATCTGACTCGCGCCATCGCGGAAGCGTTAATGCGCGACGGAAAGGTGCATCGCAGTTGGATCGGACTGGATGTGCAGCCGTTGCTCAAATCTTCCGAAACTGAAAAGGGGATTTTGGTGAGCGGCACAGTTTCGGACTCCCCGGCGGAACACGCTGGGTTTCAGTCCGGAGATATTTTGCTGAAGCTCGCCGGTCGCGAAGTCGGCGCGCGATTCAATGAGGAACTGCCTGCCTTCAACCTCTTCGTCGCCAATCTCCCGATCGGACAGGAGGTTGACGCGGAGATTTCACGAAGCGGAACAAATCTCACGCTTCAGGTGGCGACCATGGAACGTGCGGAAATGCGGCCGCAGCAGGAGGAACTCCCGGCGCTCGGCGTGACCGTGCGCGACATCACACCGATCATGGCCAAGGAGCTGAAGTTGGATTCTTCCACTGGAGTCATCGTGACCGGAGTTCGTCCGGGCGGAGCGGGAGGGGAGTCGAAACCTGCTCTCGCGGTAAAGGATGTGATCGTGACGCTGGCCGGTGAACCGATTGTCAATATGGCCGGCCTCCGCGCGGGGGCGGAAAAAATTACGAAGGGACAATCAGAACCCGTGCCCGCGATCATGCGGTTCAATCGCAGAAAAGCGGAACTGCTCACAACGGTGAAGGTCGGCATCAAGGAGCTTGAAGACCCCGGCCTCGAAGTGAAAAAGGCGTGGCTACCCGCCGCGACACAGGTGATCACGCGCGATCTGGCTGACCAGTTGAAACTCGGAGATCTCGGCGGCGTTCGCGTTACACAGGTTTATAGCGGGAGCACGGCGGAAAAGGCCGGGCTGCGCGTGGGCGATTTGATTACCGAAGTGGATGGCGCGCCCTTGCGGGTCTTCCAGCAGGAAGACTTCGAGGTGCTGCCCGCGCTCATTCGGCAATATCAGGTAGGGGCAAGGCCGTCGTTCACCCTTCTGCGCGAAGGCGAACGCATGACCCTGGCAATTGAGTTGGAGCGCGCGCCGAAACTTGAACGTGAAATGAAGTCCTACCGCGATGAGCGATTCGAGTTCACCGCGCGGGAAACGACGTATTTTGACCGCATGCGGGAAGAGTGGGGAGACGACGAACGAGGGCTGTTCATTTCCGATGTCACCCCGGGCGGTTGGGCCGCGCTCGGACCTCTCGCAGTGTCTGATTTGTTGCTGGCAGTGGATGGGCAGCCCATGCCGGATGTGGATGCGCTTCGCGGCATGATGAAGCAATTGGCGGAGAGGAAACCGAAGACGGTGGTCTTCACCGTGCTTCGAGGAATTCATCATATCTTTGTCGAGTTGGAACCGGATTGGACGCGCGAATAACTGGGAGAACAGCCATGAAGTTGAGAATGACAATCGTATCGCTTTGCCTCGCCGTTGCCGTTCGAGCGGATGATATCGCCCAAGCGGGACGCAAGGCCCTCAAGGCGCACGAAGACGCCGTGCTGACGCTGAAACTGGTGCTGGACCAATCCATGTCCATGGGCGGACGCCAGTCCCAGAAGCGCGAGGCGAAGAGCGAAGTCACCGGCACCGTGATCGGGAAAAGCGGGCTGATTGTTGTCGCACTCTCCGCGACGGATCCCACGGCGGCGATGGCCGCGATGTTGGGCGGCGAGGAGGCCGAGGGGCGCGTGAAGTTTGAGACGTCCATCTCCGACATTCGCATCGTGTTGCCCAGCGGGCGCGAAGTGCCGGGGAAGGTCGTTTTGCGCGACAAGGATCTGGATTTGGCTTTTGTCATGCCTGCCGAAAATGGGAAGGAGAAATGGAATCCTGTGGATCTTTCCGCCGGAGCGCGCCCGGAACTTCTCGACGAAGTCATTGTGCTCAACCGGTTGGGGCAGGTCGCAGGACGTTCGGCCAGCGTTTCGATCGGGCGCATCACAACCCTGGTGGAAAAACCGCGCACCTATTATGTCATGGACCACGACATGGCCTCGCTCGGTTTGGGATCGCCCGTCTTCGGCGCGAACGGCAAATTGATCGGCATCCTCGCCATTCGGACCGCGATTTCACAAAGCTCGATGAGCATGAACGCCATGTTCTCCGGCGCGAGTTCGATGGGATTGCTTCCCGTCATTGTGCCGGCCGATCAAGTCAAAGAGGTCGCAGACCAGGCGCCCGAAAAAGCGTCGGAAACTGTGTCCAAACCCGCGACGGATGAAGATCCCGCCGTGGAAGAAGCGTCTGAGCCGGTTGCGCCATGAGCGAAATCCGACTGACACCGGAAGAAGCTCGCGTTCTTGGCTCGTTGATCGAAAAGCAGATCACCACGCCCGAATATTATCCGCTTTCGCTCAACGCCCTGACGAATGCGTGCAACCAGAAAAATAATCGCGATCCATTGACCGCCTATGATGAACCCGCGGTGGTGCGCGCACTCGACGGATTGCGCGACAAACGTTTGGTTTCCATGGTCAGCGTGGCTGGCAGCCGCGTCCCCAAATACAAGCATCAGTTCTCGGAGGTTATTGGGCTTGATGAACGCGACACGGCGGTTCTGTGCGAATTGCTCTTGCGCGGCCCTCAAACCGTCGGTGAATTGCGCGGACGCGCGGAACGAATGGCGAGGTTTGAAAACACCGAACAGATCGAAGCCATTCTGGGCGAGTTGATGGCGGCGAAAAATCTCATTGTCAAACTCCCGCGCCAGCCTGGCCACAAGGAATCGCGCTTCATGCATGTGCTCTGCGGCGTCCCGGATTTGACCGCCGAACCGCCCGTCGCGCCGCCCGAACCCGCGCGACTGCGCGTCGCTGCCGAATCCGATCGCATCGCCCGCATCGAGGCTGATGTGGCCGAGTTGAAGCGCCAATTCGAACTCTTCAAGAAGCAGTTCGAGTAGCTCCGCGGAAAAATCAAAGGCCGTCGGCGCTATTGTTTCGAAGCCGTTGATCCGATCCCGGCGCAGTCGAGGATTACGTCGTAGGGATAAATTGAAGACGAGTGTCCGTCGCTCCACGAGACCGCTACGGCATAATTGCCCAGCGGCGCAATGGAAATGGGGCGGATGGAATCGCTCACGGACTTTGGATCGAGCAAGGCGCGCCCGGTGAATTCTTCAATGCAGTAGGCGCAGCGGCACCGGCGGCGCAGTTCCGCCGGGTTGACGATCGCTTCGCGTCCGTCGGCCAGGGTCACGACGATGCCGCGTTCAGGCACAATGTTGAGCGTGGGCCGCTTGATCGCGTTCGTCATGATCTTGGTCAGCTCTTCCACCACGGACTCGGCGACATTGCGAAAAATTTCCGCCACCGGACTGTGCGGATCCGCCAGAACGATCGGCACGCCCGAATCGCCATAGCGGGAGATCGCCGGCACGACGGGAACTTCAAAGGAGTTTTGGATGCCGAACTGCTCGACCAGTTTGTTGCGCGCGCCCTGTCCGAAGAGATATTCCTTTTCGCCGCATTTTCCGCATTGGAAGTAGCTCATGTTTTCAATCACGCCGATGGTGGGCACCTTGAGCTTGTCGAACATTTTGATCCCCTTGACCACATCCACGAAACTCAACTGTTGCGGCGTGGTGACGATGATGGCGGCGGTGATCGGGATCAACTGCGTCAGCGTGAGTTGGATGTCGCCGGTGCCCGGCGGAAAATCAATGACCAGATAATCCAATTCGCCCCATTCGGTGGTCGTCAACAGTTGGTTGATGACCGAAGTGACCATCGGCCCGCGCATGATCGCAGGGCCGCCGCCGTCAGGGCCGGTGTTCACGAAACCGAAGGACATGAGCTTGACGCCCTCGAATTCCAACGGCTGGATCATTTCCTCTTTCGCGTAAAGCCCCGTTTCGGGCGGCGCGACCATGGTCGGCAAACTCGGCCCATACACGTCGGCGTCGAAAATGCCGACGCGCGCGCCCATTCGGGCGAGTGTGAAAGCGAGATTCACCGCAGCGGTGGACTTGCCCACGCCGCCTTTGCAACTGGATACGGCCAGTATGGTGTGAACCTTTTCCAATCCGGGCTGTTTGCGCGCGAGAGGTTTGGGGCGCTCGCGGCGGGGCGGCGCCGCGCCGACCAGCGCGTGAACAGCGGTGACCCATGGAAGCGATTTGAGGGCCTTCTCGCATTCGGCGTGAATGCGGTCGCGCGTGGATTCGCCGGGGGTCGCAATCAGCACGGTGAAGGAAACCGACCCCGTGTTGGTGATCGAGAGGTCCTTGACGCTGCCCAACGTAATAATGTCCTTCTCGAGGTCCGGGTCCGTGATGCCGCGAAGTTTCTCAAGAACTTCTTCTTTGCGATCCATGTCTTTCTCCTGTGAACGCGGCATTTGAGGAAGCGCGCGTGCCCGTGTAACATATCTTTCGGCCCATGAAATTCAAGCGCATGACTCTCGCGCGAGCCGCCATTGTCGTGATTTGGCTCGGCTTCGTCGCATGGTTGCTTCGCTATGAAGCGTACCCATCGCTCTTCACGCACACGATCGAAGGCTATCGCGATGTGCTCGCAGAGGGCCAGCTCTTCGTGGACTCATGGCACAAGATTCTCTTTCAAGGCGATCCCATCGGCGCCAGTCACACGTCGGTGGAAACGAAAGACAACAACGCCACGGAGCATTTCCGCCTCTCCAATCGCACCCAACTGAACCTCAACCTCATGGGACAGCGTCAGGCGGTGTCCATCAATTCCAGCGCCGACCTCGACCTGTTGTATCGCTTGCAGCGCTTCGAATTTTCCCTCGCGGCCCGCCGCTACAACATGCGCATCGAGGGGCGGCGGCTCACGGGAACGAAGTTTATCGTCACCATTTACTCGGATGCCGGACCCTCCGTGTCGCGGGTGGACATTCCTGACGATGTCATCCTCTATTCGCCGATGACGGAAATGACGATGGCGCGAATGAAATCAGGCGATGTGCTGCACATGAAGACGTTCGATCCGGCGTCGTTGACGGCGGGCGATGTGGTCGTTACCGCGCTCCGGCGCGAGAAGTTGAAGCTCTCCTCCGGCGAACGGGATGCGCTGGCGTTGTCGGTCGCGTATCAAGGCGTGAATGTTCCGACTTGGATTGATGAAGAGGGTCGGTTGCTGCGGCAGGATTCGACGCTCGGATGGATGATGGAGGCCTGCACCATGCAGGAGGCGATGTCGCTCAAATTCGACGGCGGTCGCTCGGCGGATATGCTCGCCGCGTCTGCGGTTCCGCTTCGCGGCGTCATCGCAGACCAGTTCTCGGCGCAGAGCGTGCGCCTTCGGCTTGAAGGCCTGTCCGCGCCAGCGCTGCAAATTGAATCGCCGCGACAAGAAATCCAATTTGCGACCAACGACATGGTGGAAGTGGTGCTCACGCCCGCTTCATGGCCGGAGGGCGGCGAGGTTGAAAAAGCCGAAGCGTTTCTCGAAGCGACGCCGTTCATTCAATCCACAAATCCCGACATGCTCAAACGCGCGCGGGCGGTCACGAAGGATGCAAAGGACGAACGCGCAAAAGCGCTGGCGATCTACGATTGGGTCTATCGAAATGTGAAGAAGGTTCCCACGGTCAGCCTGCCCTCCGCGCTTGACGTGTTGCAGCAAATGGAAGGCGACTGCAACGAGCACACGTATCTGTTTGTCGCTCTGGCGCGCGCCGCCGGGTTGCCGGCCAAAGTTCGCGTGGGGCTGCTCTACAAGGATGGCGCGTTCTACTACCACGCCTGGCCTTCCGTGTTTGTGGGCGGTTGGATGGAAATGGATCCGACGGTCGGCGAGCCGCTGGTGGATGCCGCGCATGTCGGGTTGCTGGATGGCGAACTCGCCGATCAGTTGAAGCTGTTCAGTTTGTTCGGGCGGCTGAAGGCGGAAGTGCTGGCGCAGGACTATGGGACGGATCACTCATGATTGAATTGAAAAATGTGTCCAAGAATTTCGGCGCAAAACAGGCGGTGAAAGATTTGACGCTGCGCATTCCGCGCGGCGAGTTGTTTTGTTTTTTGGGACCGAATGGCGCGGGCAAAACAACCACGATCAAAATGCTCTGCGGCCTCTTGCGTCCGACGCGCGGCGAAATTCGCATCGCCGGCTTCTCCGTTGATGTCCACACGATGGAGGTGCGCCGCAGGCTGGGCTACATTCCCGACACGCCCTTTCTCTACGAGCGCCTGAGCTGTGAAGAGTTCATGCGCTTCACCGGCGATCTCTACGGCGTGGCGCGAGAGCGTATTGAATCGGAGATCGAATCCTCTTTCGCGCTGTTCGGTCTGAGCGAGCATCGCCACGTGTTGGTAAAGGACCTCTCGCACGGCCTTCGCCAGCGCCTCGCCTACGCCTCGACGTTTCTGCACAGCCCCGAAGTCCTGCTCGTAGACGAACCGTTCATCGGGCTCGACCCGCACAGCATCCGGCTGATTCGCAACCTGTTGAGAGAGAAGAGCAGGGCAGGGATGACGATTCTGCTGACCACGCACATTCTCGCGCTGGCGGAAGACCTGGCCGACCGAATCGGCATCATCGCGAATGGGGAATTGATTGCGCTCGGCGCGCTCGACGAGGTGAAGCGGCAGAACGACGTGGAGGGCGGGTTGGAGGACTTGTTCCTTCGGCTGACGGAAAGTTGACATGGCTCTCAACGCCCTATTTCGCAGCGCACTGCGCGCCCTCGGGAACACCGGACGAATTGTTCGCAAACAGTCCCTGCTGAAAATCCTCGTGATCGCGGGCTGTTCCGCCGCGCTGTTCCTTCTGCTCGGCGTCATTTTCTTTCAAGGATTTCGCTATCTTCATTTGCTCGGCGGAGTCGGCTTGGTCGTGATTCAACGCCTTTTTGCGCTCTTCTTTTTTGCCCTCGCGATCATGCTGCTGTTTTCGAGCGTCGTGACGACCTACACGACGATGTACCGCTCCGATGAAGTGCCGTCGCTCCTCGTGCGCCCGGTCCCGCTCGGCGAGCTGGCGATCTACAAGTATGTTGAATCCGCCTTGTTCTCCTCGTGGGCGTTCTTTTTCATGATTCTCCCGTTTATCGGCGCGTATGCGATTCACGAGAAACTCTCGCCGCTCTTCGCGATCTGGACGCTCGCGTTCTCCATCCCCTTCGTGCTGCTGTGTTCCGCGCTCGGCGCCATCGCGTGCATGGCGCTGGTCCGCTGGTTGCCCAGCGGGCGCGCGCTCTACGCCTTGCTCGGCGTCGCCGCGCTCGCGATTCTCGTCGCTGCGGTTCGCATGGCCTTCGCCGGCAAACCCGTGGCAGACGAAACCTCCCTCGTGCTCACGCGGCTGATTCCGGGCCTTCGCATCTCCTCGCAACCGCTCCTGCCCAGTTGGTGGATGGCCGAGGGCATTCTCGCCCTCTCGCGTTCCGAATGGACGCGGGGCGTTCTGCTGTGGGGCATGTTGACCTCAACCGTGCTGGCGCTGGCGCTCGTGATCGAAAAGCTGGGCGAGTGGATATTCTACGACGGGTGGATCAAGGCATCGCCGCCGCCGCGCAGGACAGTCGCTCGCGCCCCCGGTCGCTCGCGATTTGACGCATGGTTCACGCGAAACCCGCGCGATTCGCGAACGCTCATGCTCAAGGATATTCGCCACTTCTATCGCGATGCCGCCCAGTGGTCTCAAGTCGTGGTGTTTTTCGGTCTGCTCGCGATTTATTTCTTCAACCTGCGCCAGTTCCGCTATCACCTGCTCTCGGCGGAGTGGCGGAATCTGATCGTCTTTCTGAACATGTTCAGTGTGTCGGCAGTCATTTGTTCGTTGAGCGCGCGATTTGTTTATCCGCAGATGAGCCTCGAAGGGCACAGCTTCTGGATCGTCGGCATGTCGCCGCTTTCGATGGAGCGAATCGTGCGCGCCAAGTTCCGTCTCGCCTCGTGCCTCCTCGTTCCCGTCAGTCTCGCGCTGATGCTCATCTCTGCCAACATGCTCGAGGTCTCTTCGCTGCTTCTGCTCGTGTCGCTCGCGGCCGCCGCGTGCATTTCGTCCGGTGTGACCGCGCTCGCCGTGGGGCTCGGTTCGGTGTTCCTCGATCTGGAGCAGCGCAATCCCGCCGCGATCGTATCGAGCTTCGGCGGCACGTTGAACCTCGTGCTGAGCATGGCGTTCACCTTCGCCATTCTCATCCCACTCGCCGCGCTGTTTCATTACTTCGCGCTCGGCATGATGGGCGAGGAGAGTTTTCGGCGCTGGCTGTTGTTTGTGGTGATCGGGATGTTGGCGTTGACCTTCGTCGTTGTGCGCGCGCCTCTGGCGTGGGGAACCCGAAGCCTGCGCGAGCGCGAATTTTGAGCCGGAAATCGCGGGACGGTCTCATTTCGCGCTGGACTTCCAATCGTTGGAACTTTTTCCTATGGTTTTTCCAATCGTTGGAAAAGAGGGGGACAGCATCATGGTCAAGATGTCAGCAGAATATGTGGGCGGCTACCGCTGCACCGCCCGGCACGAACCTTCCGGCTACGTGATCGAAACGGACGCGCCTGCCGACAACCACGGGCGCGCGGAGCGATTTTCGCCCACCGACTTGATGGGCGCGGCGCTGGCCACCTGCGCCGCCACGACACTTGCGATCAAAGGCGCGCCGCGCGGATGGAAGCTGGAAGGCATGGAGGTCCGCTACGAAAAGCAAATGTCGTCCACCGGTCCTCGCCGCGTGGAGCTGTTGCCGGTGCGCATCAAAATGCCCGCGAACTTTCCAGCGGCCGATCGCGCGATCGCTCAAGAGATTGCCGACAACTGCCCGGCAAAGTTGAGCCTGCATCCGGACATCAAAGCGCCGATCACGTTCGAGTGGTGATGCGGCCGCGTTCCGCGCGAAAGAGCTGTTCGAAAAGTTCAGCGATCAACGGAGTCTGTATGCCGGCAGCGGAAGCGACTTCGAGCGGCTTGCGATAGATCGCGTCCAACTCCATCGGATGCCCGCGTTCGAAATCCAGCATCATGCTGGTTTTGTACGGCGCCATGTTGACCGTGTCCGTCAGCATTTTTTCAACGAACTCGGGGGCAATGACGCGATTTCGCGCCGCCGCGAGCGCGACGACTTCGCGCATGAGGCCTTCCACACGTTGCCGGTGTTCCGCGTTGGCCATGATTTGATTGGTGGGCAAACCGAGGACGACCGAGAGGCCGTTGAACGGGATGTTCCAAACAAGCTTTTTCCAGCGCGCGAGTTCCAGATCGTCGAGCAGTTCAGTTGGCACGCCCGCCTTCACGAAGACTTCGCCGATTTCGCGCAGGCGGTGCGTTATGCCGCCGCGAAATTCCGCGAGCGAAACGTTGCCGTAGCCGAGATGCGTGATTTCGCCGGGCGCGGATTTGAACGCGGCGATAAAACAGAGGCCGCCCATGACGCGGTCAGGTCCCACGATATCCGCCACTTGGTCTTCGATGCCAAATCCGTTTTGAAGAATGAGCACCGTGCTTTGAGGGCCGACGACGGACGGAAGCATCGCGGGCAAAGCCCGGTTGTCCGTGGCTTTCATCGTCACGAGCACGAGATCGCACTTGGGCACTTGCGTCGCGTCGCTATATGCGCGGACGGGAGCGACGCGGATTTCGTTCCCTTCCGTTTTGAGGAGAAGTCCGTGTCGGCGCACGTGGTCAAAATCCGAGCGCACGAGAAAATGCGCGTCGCAGCCTGCGCGTTGCAGATGAGAGCCGTAGAAACCGCCGAGCGCGCCAGTGCCGAGAATGGCGACGGAATGAATCATTGCAGCAGCGTCAGGATAGTCGCGTCGGGCAAGGCGGCGAGCGCGTCCTTCGAGCCAAGGACAACGGTGGAGGCGTGGGCGGGGAATTGGCGCATGAGTTCGCCAAAGCGGTGAAAATCTTCGAGGGTCGTGCCGAGAATCTCATCGCGAGTCTTCTGGCGTCGCGCATCGGAGTTCCCGATGAGCGCGCGGAGCATCGCGTTGAACCCGCGCGCGTCGGGAAGCTGATATTGGTCCATGTCGCCAATGGCCCCGATGATCGCTTTGGTCAATTCTTCGGCATCCATCGAGAGGCGGGCCAGATAGTCGCCCGCCGCGGCGTAGGCTTCCAGTGTTTGGGTTAGATTGGGGTCGCGGTAGGACGCGAAGCTGAACACGGAGGTGACCGGATCGAACCAACACATCCCGCCATACGCGCCGCCCTGGACGCGGACGCGCTCCCAGAGATAGCCGTTGCGCAGGTGCCGCGCGATGACCAACGCCGAGCCGTGGAGGGCGTAGCCGAGATTGAGCAGGCTCGCGGCCATGCCTACGAAGTTGACCTGCGACGGCGCGGCGAGCCCTTCCATCCCTCCGCGTCGCGCGCCGTGGGGCGGAGGAGATGCGGACGGAGTGTGGAGTGGAAGCGATTCAAAGAGTTCCTCGACTTCGACGAGCGACGCTTCGCAAAGGGCCTCGTCCGTCGTGATTTGACAGACGGCGGCGCCCCGGTGAAGTAGCCGTTGCTGGAGTTCGCGGAGGTCCTTCAGGACGCCCGCCCAGTCGGTCTCGACACGTCGGGCCAGTTCGCGCGTGAACAACAGATATTCCACGCCGCTGGTTCGTTCGCTCATCGCGCCGGCGGCGGTACACATCGAGGCCAGTCGCTTATTGACGATGGCGTGGCCCGAAGGGATGAGGCGCGATTCGAGGTCGGCCTTTTCTTCGAGCAGAATCTGAGTGAAGCGTTCCGGGTTGTCGAATTTTGTGCCGGTCAGCACATCGCGATAAATGTTGAGCATGGCCGGCAGTTTCGGCGCGATGGCTTTGCCGCGAAGAAAAAGATGGGCCACGGGGCTGCGGTCTTCCACACGAGAGGCGAACATGGCCTCCGCCTCGATTCCGCCGGTTTCGGTCCCGATCCGCTGATCCAGCGCGACAAAATCTTCCTTTTTCGTGCCCATTTCCAACAAGGCGCGCCCGATGAGATTGGTGTAGGGCAGGAGGCGTTCGGGAAGAAGGCTCAGATTGAAGCCGAGGTCGAAATAGACGATGCCGCTGGTCGAGAGCGGATGCACAAAGGTCTTGACGCCTTCGAGGGTCTCTTCGCGCTGGGGCGTCGTTTTGATTTTGGGCGCGATATCCTTGAGCTGCAGTTGCGGGATTTTTCGCAACTCCTCCGGCGAGTCAGGCTTCACCTGTCGCCGCTTCAGCTCTTCGGTTTGCGCCACAAGCGCCGATATCTGCGCCTCCGACATTTGAGCGCGGGCGGCGTCGAGCCGTTGGCGTTCCGCCCTCTCCGCTTTCGCGGTGACTTCCGCGTCGGGCATGAGATCGAGGCGAACGCGATGAGGATTGTTCAGGAGCCGGTCGCGGATGAGCTGCTCGAAATATCCGTGCCTGGCCAACGATTGGATTCCCAGAAATTGTTCTTCGAAGGCGAGCGGCGCGAAAGGATCGCCGTCGTAGAGCCAGGTCCCGAGGCAGCGAATCATGATGGCCAGTCCGCGGGGAAAGTTGCCGGTGTTCATTTCGCGCAGCCGGAATTCGATCGTGTTGAGCGCGGCATCAACGGTCCGCGCATCGAGTCCTTCGGAAGCGATGTTTTCGAGCGTGTGGGTGATGAGCGCCTCGACCTGATTCAACTGGTCCGGGTTGACGCCCTTGAGCCCGGCGGAGAAGTACGACTGGCGCAACTGGTTTTCGAGGCCGATGCCCGCGAGGTCTTCGCCGAGTCCCGATTCGATGAGCGCTTTGCGCAGCGGAGCCGCGGGCGTGCCGATGAGAATGTGCGCGAGGATTTCCCACGAGAGACCCAGATTCACGTCGGTGGTTTCGTTGAGGAGCCAACTGACCACGCTCATAGCCTTCGCTGACTCGTCGCCTTGCACGAAACGGACATCTTTTCGCGGCGCCGCGAAGGGGCGTTGAAGAGGAACCTGCGAATCCGGTTCGAGCCGCTGGAACGGGCGCAGCCACTCCTCCATCAACTTCAGGCGGGTGGCGGGATCGTCATCGCCATAAAACCAGATGCGCGCGTTGCTCGGATGATAGAAACGTTTATGAAAGGCGAGGAGTTGTTCGTGGGTGAGGTCGGGAATGTGCGACGGGCGCCCGCCGGAATCGAAGCCATACGTGATGTCGGGGAAGAGCGTTTCCTGCGCGTATTGAAGCAGCGCGCTGTCGGGAGAGGAATACACGCCCTTCATTTCGTTGAAGACCACGCCCTTGAACGTGAGCGGGTCCGTTGCCTTGTCGAGTTCGTAGTGCCAGGCTTCCTGCGCGTGGGTTTCGGGCGTGAGCCGGGGATAGAGCGCCGCGTCCATATACACGTTGATAAGGTTGTAGAAGTCCTGAAGATTCTGGCTCGCGACGGGGTAGCATGTTTTGTCGGGATAGGTGAAGGCGTTGAGAAACGTTTGGAGCGAGCCTTTGAGCAGTTCGACGAAAGGCTCTTTGACTTTGTAGTTGCGGGAGCCGCAGAGAACGGAGTGCTCGAGAATGTGCGCGACGCCGGTGGAGTCGGAGGGCGGCGTGCGAAAGGTTATGCCGAAGACCTTGTTCTCGTCGTCGTTCTCAACGGAGATGAGCTGCGCGCCGGTGGGTTCGTGGACGTAGAGCGTGAGGTCTGATTTGATTTCCTCGATGTGACGTCGTTCAAGCGGTTGAAACATAACTATTCGATCCTCTCCAAATCCACGCGTTCAAAAGAAATGTCTGCCACGCCCGTGAAATCGAAGGCGAGAAGAAGCGGCCACGATTCCTTCATCTCGAATTCCAGTTGCAGCGGCTCCCCCGCGAGGGCGGGCGCGCGGGCCACTTCGCGCCCTTCCGGCGCGGCGGCGAGCCAGGCGCCGAGTGAAGTTCCGCGCGGCGCGGGCGAGTCGAACGCCACCGTCGCGCGATAGCGTCCGGCGGGCACGGGCAGTTTGGGCCCATAGAAGGCGATGGCTCGAGGGTCGCGACTCGCGGTGAGGGCAACGCGGCGCTCCGCGAGGTCCGTGTAGCCTTCGTGGAAAAAGGCCGTCGCGGGGATTCGGATTTTTTCCCCGGCGCGAAGCGCGGGCCACTTGCCCGCGGCGAGCAGAAGATAGTCCACGGTTACGTCGGCGGACTTTAGCATCGGATAAATTTGCGCCGCGGCCGAATCCAACACAGGGATGGGGGCTTGCGCCCACTCGGGCGCGGCGCTCGCGAAGTTCAGCGTGATGGTCGAGGCGGGTTCATCGCGAATGAAGGTGCCGGCGATGAGCGATCCGGGACCGGCGCCGTGAATGAGCCAGCGCAATTCGGGCGCGGGCGGGACGGAGAAGGCGCGGACGGTCCACTTGTCGTCAGCGTGTTTGAGGCGCGCTGCGTTGAATTGGCGCGCGGCAAAATAGTAGCCGCCGAGAATATCCACGGGTGGTTTTGAGCGCGGCTCTTCTTCGATTTTGAATGCCCAGACCGTGCCCGCGTGTTTTTCGAGCGTGAGGCGCGGATGGTTCAGGAGGTTTTGGAGCGTGTAGCCGATGGGGAACGGGCTGACTTTCTCCGGAAAGAGGTCTTCGTGCAAGAGGATGTGAGTCACACCCATGTTGGTGAGTTGTTGCAATTGCGCGTCGGTCAGAACGCCGAGGTTCGCGCTTTCAAGCGGGCGAGCGACGTCGTCAATATAGGACTGAGGGACGAAGGGTCGGTAGCCGTTGACGAGGCGAATGCGGTAGAGGAGGGCGTAGTATTGATAGACCGACGTGTAGTGCGAGTCGCCGGGCCAGAGCGGGAGAACGAGCGCGCGCGGATCGCCTGCCGAGTGATCGGCCGCCGCTTGATACGCCGGCTGGCCGGGGTCGAGCGGACAGAGCACGGGCATGAACTTCAATTTGTATTCGCCTGCGCTGGCGAGGATTGGCAGCGCGACCAGCAGGAAGCGCGCGCGCCCGCGCACGGCCGAAGCGGTGAGCGCGGTGATGATCGCGATAATCGTTGGGAGGAGGCAGAAAATCTTCGCGGGCTGCCGAATCATCGTGTATTGCGGAATGAATTTTCGCGCGGCCGTGAAGGGGCGTCCATCAAACGGCGAAAAAGGTCCGAGCGATAGCATGCAGATTCCGACAAGGCCGAGGATGAGGAGGGCGAAGACGGCGGTGTCGCGGCGATGGCGGCGGAGGGTGATGAGGTGGACGACGATCGCGAGGGCGAGAAAGAGGAGCATCGCGTGGCCGAGATAGATGTGGTTGGAGCCGCCGCGATCGGCCCACGTGACGAATCCTTCCGCGTGCGGCGAGAAGAGCGCGATTTCCGAAATCGCGCGGCCGCCGCTGGCGTGGCTCGAGGCGATGCCTTTGGTCATCAACTTGCTCGACAGGAAGGCGAGGCCGCCGAAGAGGGGCACGGGAAGCAGCGCAAGCGCTTCGCGATGCGCGGTTTTCCACGTGAACGAGGGCGACATGATCCATGCGATGATGCACCAGCAGGGCGTTGCGAGCGCGGTGAAGTAAAAAGTATGCGTATCGCCCCAACTGGCCATAAGCAGGGCAAAGCCGGCCCAGAGTCCGCCGCGAATGTCGCGGTCGCGCACGGCGCGATCGAGTCCGTAGAGGAGCGCCGGCACCCACATCATCGAGAAGCCGGTCGGGCTTCCGCCGGCGATATTGATCCAGCGATAAGGAAAGATGATCGCGACGAGGGCGCAGAGCGCGGCCCATCCCTCCGATGGCGCGTAGCGGCGCGCGAGTCGCCAGGTGAACAGATAGGTGAGCCACAGGGCGATGAAGCCGGAAAGATTCCAGCCCATCGCGGGGCCGCGAATCCATTGCCCAACGGTGTAGAAGAGCGAGAAGGGGAAATAATAGGTGCCGGGTTCGTAGCGGTCGGCGTCGTTGCCGGTGTTGAACTCATAGACGTTGTGGAACCATGGGGTGCCGCCGCGCACGAAATCGCTGAAGAGCCAGAAATGGTAGAGCAGTTGGAGATGGTCGCCAGGCTCCATCGTGTGGGTAACCTCGCGCAACTGAGCGCGGGTGTAGCCGGATGGGATGGACGATGCGAGGTGGCGCGGCAGCGGCCAGGCATACACCAGCCAGATGGCCAGCGTGATGAGGAAAGAAATAAGGGCGGTGCGTTTCATGCGTCCTTTGCCGGCGGCTGCCTGAACATGAGGACCAGTCCTCCGGATGCCGAGTAGATGAGCGTCATGATCACATAGGCCAGCGCCATGGCGGCGGCATTGGCTGCGGCGATGCCGACGGTGGTAAAGAAATAGACATAGGCGTTGTCGCGGATGCCGAGTCCAAAAATGGAAATGGGGAGCGCTTCGAGCAGCGAGATGAAGGGAACAAACACCAGCAGGTTGAAAAAGCCGATGTCCAAATTCAAGCAGCGTGAAAGCACCCAGATGCAGCAGCACGCATTAAATTGAAAGAGCAGGGAAAGCGCGATGGTCTTTGCGAAAACGCCCGCGCCTTTCCGATATTGTTCGACGGCGTCAATGAGCTGCGTTGCAAAGGTTCGGACTTTGACCCATTTCGATGGAATGAATTGGGCGACGCACCAGAGCGCGAACGTTTTGTGCAGCAGCGCTCCGATCGCGGCGATGAGGATGAAGAGCGCGATCGCCGGAATCCACAGAACTTTCGCCGTCGGCAGGCGGTCGTGTCCGATCAGGCCGAACGCGAAGGCGAAGAGGACGAGGACCACGAAGCCCGAGAGGCGATCGGCGAGGACCGATGCGAGCGAGTGCGCGGTGTGATAGCCGCGCTGGCGAACGTAGTACACGCGGTAGGCGTCGCCGCCGATATTTGACGGCAGGAACAGGCTCAAAAAACTACCCGCGAGATAACTGCCGACGAGGTCAATCAGCGGCACGTCGCTTCCGTTGGCCTTGAGCAGTTGTTTCCACTTGAACGCGTTGATCACGGTGTTGAGCAGGAGCAGGGCATAGAGGAGAATCACCGGAGCCAGCCGAGCCTGCGCGAAGGTCGCGCGCATGGCGGCCAGATCCATCCGCCGATAGAGCAGCCACATCAGCCCGGCGCTGACCGCGATGCGCAGGATCATCGAGATTCTGCGCTTGTTCATGAAAGCGATTCCAGGCTCTGCACAACCTTTGCCGGAACGCCCACGGCCACGCTGTTCGCGGGGATGGGCTTCACGACGACCGCGCCCGCACCGATCACGCTGTGCTCGCCGATATTCGCGGCGTCGGCGACGACGACATGCGCGCCCAGCCAGCAGTTGGCGCCGATCGAGAGCGGGCCTTTGGTCTCCATTCCACTCTGTTCCGAGAAGGCGCGGGTCTTGTCGCGATAGTCATATTCGCCGCCGCTCAGAATATAGGTGAAGGCGCCGATCACGCATTTGGGACCGAGGGTGAGACGGTTGGAGGAAAACACCTGGCAGTTCGACGAGAGGCTCGTGCCTTCTTGAATCTGGATGTCGCCGTTTTTGCAATAGATGATCGTGTTCCGTCCGACGTACACGCCGTCGCCGAGCTCGACGCCCTGATTGCTCTCGCCCTTGGCATCCACCACGCAGTGGTCATCCAGAACCACGCCGTCGCCGAGCGCAATTTTGTGAGCGTGGCGCAGCGTGATGCTGCGCCCGAAGATCACGCCGCCGCCGCAGCGTCGGAAAAGGCTCGGATAAAAAATCTTTCGCAGCACAAGTCCCAGCGCGCCTGGCACCCAGGAAAAGAAAGTCGTCAGCAACTCGGCCCAGATGACGTAGCCGATCGAGCGGTCGCCGTAGCAGAGGTCCCGATATTTCTGAAACGCGGAGCGCTTCGGATCTTTCAGAACCGATTTGACCTTAAACTCGGAGGATTCGGTCATGGTCAGCTCACGTTGAATCTTTGTTGCCAGATCGCCGTGTTCATCAAACCCCACAGCACGTGGTTATGATTGTGTTTGCGATCGAGGTGTTCCTGAATCAAACGGTTCACGAAGTCGCGATTGGTGTTTTCGCGAATAATCGGGGAGGAGTTGAGCAGGTCCACCATGTAAGCCCGCAACTGGTCGCGCAAAAGGTTTTTCACCGGCAGACTGTAGCCCTGCTTGCCGCGATAGATGATGCTCTCGGGCAGGAGGCCGTGGAGCGCCTTTCGGAACAGGTGTTTGGTCTGATTGCCCTTGAGCTTCCAGTTGCCCGGCAGACCGGCGTTCAGTTCAACGAACTTGTGGTCCAGCAGCGGCACGCGCACTTCCAGCGAAGAGGCCATGCTCATCCGGTCCACTTTCATCAAAACGCTGTCGGCCATCATGAACCGCGTATCGAGGTACAGCTCGCGATTCACCGCATCGCCGCCCGCGTCGCAGCGCTCGTTGTATTCGCGAACGTATTTGAACGGGTCCATGGAGACGGCCTCGCGAAAATCGCCGTTGAACAATCCCGCTGCGAGCGACGAGTTCAGGAAATACTGCCACCGCAAATGCTGCCCTTCTTCCGGCAGACAGGACCCTTCCACGAATCGCTTGATGACATTGAAGAGTCCCTTTTTCTGCGGCTGATCCGGCAGGCGCTTCACGATGGAAGCAATCAACGGCTGGCGGATGGGGCGGGGGATCATCGAGTAGAGCCGGTTGAAGCGGCTTGCTTTGAACCGGTCATATCCCGCGAACACCTCGTCGCCGCCTTCGCCGCTCAAGCACACGGTGATATTTTCGCGCGCCTTGCGACAGACGAGCATCAGCGGGATGGACGAGAGATCCGTCATCGGCTCGTCGAGGTGCCACAGCGATTTTTCGATCTCTCGCTCCGTGATGCCTTCGATCATCAACACGTGATGTTCGGTGCCGAGGTAGTCCGCGACGACTTTGGCGTATTCCAGTTCGCTGAATGACTTGTCGGGATAGCCGATCGTGAACGTGCGCAACGGTCCGGATATGTGGCGGCGCATCATCGCAACCAACGCGCTGGAATCCAATCCGCCCGAAAGAAACACGCCGAGCGGCACATCGCTGATGAGATGCGACTTCACGCAGCGATCCAACTCGTGCTGGACCTCCAGCGCCCAGTCGTCCACGGACTTTCCCTGAAGCGACGCCGGCTTGAAACTCAAATCCCAATAGGGCTTCACCTCGCCGCTTCCGTTTTCCCACACGAGGTGATGGCCGGCGGGGATTTTGTAAATGTTCCGGAACATGGTTTCCGGCGCCGGCACAAACTCGAAGCCGAGATAATCGTAGAGCGCTTGCCGGTGCAATTTGCGCGGCACCGACAGGTCCTTGAGAATCGCTTTGATCTCGGAGGCAAAAATCAGTTTTGAGCCGGAACGATAATAATAGAGCGGCTTAATCCCGATGCGATCGCGAGCCAGCCACAAGCGGCGCTTCTTTGTGTCCCACAGCGCAAACGTGAACATGCCGCGAAAACGATGGATCGTCTCGACGCCCCATTCCTCGTAGCCGTGGACAATGATCTCGGTGTCGGTGTTGCTCTGGAACTCATGCCCCCTTTTCAACAACTCCTCGCGGACTTCCTGAAAATTGTAGATCTCGCCGTTGAAAATGACCTGAACCGATCCGTCCTCGTTGGCCATCGGCTGTCGTCCGTGTTCGCTCAAGTCAATGATGCTCAAACGCCGATGGCCGAGCGAGATTCCATCGTCCGTGTAGAAGCCATGCTGGTCCGGGCCGCGATGGGCCAGTTCCGAAGTCATTGCTTCGATGAGTTGAGCATCCCGCCAGGTAAATCCTGCTATACCGCACATAATTGCGACGGATGATTGAACATCCCGACTCGCAGTCCAAGCTTGATTTTCATTTGGGAGCGGGCAAACTCGCGGCTTCTATTGGCAATATCTATGCAAGACGCTAAGGCAGGCAAAGTTGATGTGATCGAAGTGGAAGGCACGATTTCGAAAGTGCTGCCTGCGACGATGTATCGGGTGAAACTCTCCAACGGGCATGAAATCCTCGCCCACATTTCCGGCAAGATGCGGAAAAACTTCATCAAGATCACCACCGGCGACAAAGTGAAGGTCGAGCTCTCCTCCTATGACCTCACCAAAGGCCGAATCACATTCCGGCACAAAGCCTGAAGCCGCTTGACATATTTAGCGTGAAATCTATCTTCGCGCTCGGTTGATTTATCATTCCGGTGTAGCTCAATGGTAGAGCAGGGCGCTGTTAACGCCAAGGTTGTAGGTTCGAGCCCTACCGCCGGAGCCACTTTTTCGAGCCACCAATTCGCGAGCGCATTCGATTCGCGCGCCCTTGGGATAAAGCTTTACTGCAACCGCGGCGCGCATTACTCATAGCCGCGCTTTACAGAGGAGAGGTGCCGGAGCGGTCGAACGGGCATGCCTGGAAAGCATGTAACCTCCTTACGGGGGTTCGAGGGTTCGAATCCCTCCCTCTCCGCCAATTTTGATTTTTCCGATTTTCCGCGACGACCGACCACGGAGCCGGGAAGCGGACATGCAACACGGGATCGGTTTTCGAGCCGAGCGACCGGAACACTTCTCCCGACGACGCGACGGCGGACACGTCCGCCGGGAGGATCGGGAAGAAGCCGGACGGGGCGGGACGTGACGCGACAAACGCCCCGATTTGCTGGGGAGTTTCCGAAGTCTGGAAGGCCGAGCGTGCGGCAGAGCCGCCGCGAGGCCCTCTGCTCGCCGGGGACGAATCGCCCGAAACGCTTTCCGACCGCGACGCGGCGCAAGCCGCGTCCGCCTGACCCGCTCCGCCTTCTTCCGCCAGATTCCGACCCGCAAAAATCAGGTTTGAACCGGTCTTTTTGTGCCAGTTCCGCAATTCTTCAAGGTCTTCCGTCTCGGCGTCGTACTTCGCTTGCCGTGAAGCGGTTATGAAGTCCGCCAGAGGTTTGAACCGGGTGGCCCCGTGAACCTCCAACCGGGCCACGGAATCGGCAAGACTCGCCTTCTCCTGCACGAGCCTTTCCTTGTGACTCGTGAAGTCCTCCTTCGTGATTGTGCCGTCAATGAACACGTCAAGCAGACGGTTCAAGCGGTCGGTTGTGCGGGCAAGGTCTGTTCTGTGCTGCGCCAGCAAGTCGGCTTGCCTGGCGGCGTCGGTCTGCTTCCACGCTTCGACTTCGGCAAGCATCGCGTCGGCCCAGTCGTCGCGAATCGAGGCAAGCCGGATGCTGGCGCGTAGGTACTGCGCCAAGGCTTCTTCCCGGATCGTCTTCAATTCGCAAGGGCCGCGCCGCTTGCCGCAGCGATAGTATGAATGGCCCTTCTGTTCGTCGGCGGTGATGGCGCATCCGCAGTGGTGACACTGGATCAAACCCCGGAACGGGTAGCGGGCGCGGCGCGTGTAGCGTCCGCGTCCGCGGTTCTTGCGGACCTTCTGCACGCGGTCAAACACCTCGCGTGAGACAAGCGGCGGGTGTTTGCCTTCGTACACCTCGCCGTTGAACCGGAACACGCCGACATAGAAGGGATTGGCAAGAATGTCATGGACCTTGCTCGCCGCAATCGGCTTGTCGCGCACGCCGACAAGCCCCCAGTCCTGAATCATGGCGGCGATTTCGGTAACGGTGTATTGTCCGGTTGCATAGGTCTCAAACATTCGCCGGAGCAATGGGGCGCGTTCGTCGTCAAAGACAATCATGCGGCTTCGCCGGTCGTTCACGTATCCCGGCGGCGGCATGTTCGGATAAATGCCGTCCCGGCGTTTCTTCCGAATGCCGCGCTTGATGTTCTCCGAAAGGTTGTCCACGTAATACTTGCTCTGACCGAATGCAACCTGAAGGATGAACTTGCCTTGCGGCGTGTTCTCAAACCAGAACGTCGGGAACTTCAACGCCGTCAGTTTCCCGGTGTCCAAGTCGTAGATGATTCGTCCGCCGTCAATCGAGTTGCGGGCCAGTCGGTCGGGGTGCCAAGCAAGAATCGCTTGGGCGGTGCCCTTCTCAAGGGCTTGCATCATCTCGTTGAAGACTGGCCGGCCCGGTTCCTTGGCCGTCTGCGCTTCAAGGTACTCGTGCACAACGTCGAGACGTTCCTTGCTTGCGAGCATGCGGAGTTCGTCGAGCTGCGCGTCAATCGAAAGAATCTGCCGGGCCTCGTCTTCCGTGGACTTCCGGGCATAGATAACAAACTTCATTGCTTGCCCCCTTTCTTGGCCTTCTCAATGACCGCTTCGCCGTCTTTGATCAATTGCCGAAACCCCTTTGATTCTGTCGGGCGCAAAGGCTGCAACAGGATTCGCACGCCATCGGTGAAGATGGCGAGTTTGCTTCCCGAGACAAGCCCCAGCGTGTGCCGGATGTCGCGGGGAATGACAACCTGCCCCTTGGTTGACATGCTCGTGATGTTCATCTTCATATTGTCGCCTCATTCCGTAGGTAATTCTTACGTGATAGGGAGACAATAGACCGTTGGCGGAAGTGATGCAACAGCTTTTTTTCGCCGGCGTCGTTCGAGCGGCGAACGGAGCGCAAAGCAGCGGGCGTGACACAGCGTCCGCGCGGTGGCGCGACCGGTGCGCGCGGAGTGGATGACGGGGACCGGCCGAGTTGTGTCCGTCAAGTTCAGCAAATTGGTCAGGCAGTTCCTTGAGGAGTTATCCATAGCCGCTGCGGAGGCGCCCACTCGCCGC
>JABLTH010028152.1_pt1 | contig 34404 bp, 32 predicted proteins | sample 7875711 | NCBI WGS metagenome assembly JABLTH01 (sample SAMN14941262, study PRJNA633318) | bioreactor metagenome | isolation source: bioreactor | place: China | collected 2019-03-05 | reverse complement strand
CCTCAAGCCCCAGGCCTTCCTGGGAGGCGGCGCGGGCTACACCACAGCGCAGTTCGCCGCGGAGAAGGCCGTGAGCAACTTCGTCTTCAGCTGCACCCAGTGGACCGACGACGTGAGCTGGCCCGGCGCCAAGGAATTCGCCGTCCGCTACAAGGCGAAGTTCGGGAAGGAGCCCACCTACCATGCCGCCTGCGCCTACGCCTCCATGATGGTGATGGCCGACGCCGCGAAGACCGCGAAGGGGGACAAGGACAAGACCCAGGCCGCGCTCAGGGCCGGGAAGTGGAACGGCATCATGGGCGACGTGAAGTTCGAGGACTACGGCGGCTTCAACAACCAGAACAACCATCCGATGCTGGTGCAGCAGCTCTTCGACGGAAAGTACGAGACCGTGTTCCCCGCCAAGTTCGCCACGAAGAAGCCCGTCTACCCCTTCCCCGGGTGGAAGTGAAGCCCTGACCTGAAGGCGGGGACCCGGTCCCCGCATCCCCTCGAACCCATGACCGGGGACCCGCCATGGACGTCTTCCTGCAGTCGCTCATCAGCGGAATCCTTCTCGGCGGCGTCTACGCCCTCATCGGCACGGGCCTGACCCTCATCTTCGGGGTCATGCGGGTGATCAACTTCGCCCACGGGGACCTCCAGATGGTGGGGATGTACCTCACGTACCTGCTCTTCGTGCACGCGGGCGTGGACCCCTTCCTCTCGGTGCTCGTCACCTTCCCGGCGATGTTCCTCTTCGGAGGCCTCGTCCAGAAGGTGTTCATCAACCGGGTCCTGGACGCCCTGCCCCAGAACCAGATCCTGCTCACCATCGGCCTCGGCCTGATCATGAGCAACACGGCGATGCTGGTCTTCACGTCGGACTACAAGATCCTCACCACCTCCTACAGCTCCGGGAGCGTGAGCCTGGGCGGGGTCTCCGTGAGCCAGCCCATGGCCATCTCCTTCCTGATCACGGTGGCGGTGACCGCGGCCCTCGGCTGGTTCCTGAAGATGACGGACACCGGCCAGGCCATCCGCGCCACCGCCCAGGACCGGGACGCCGCCCGCCTCATGGGCATCAACGTGAAGCGCATGAGCATCCTCGCCTTCGGACTGGGCTCCGCCCTCGTGGCCACGGCCGGGGCCCTCATCTCGCCGACCTACTACATCTACCCGCAGGTGGGGTCGGCCTTCACCCTGAAGGCCTTCGTCATCACCGTCCTCGGCGGCATGGGCAGCATCGTCGGGGCCGCCCTCGGCGGCATCCTCATCGGGATCGCCGAAAGCCTGGGCGCGGCCTACATCAGCGCGGGCTGGAAGGACGTGGTGGTCTTCGCCATCTTCCTGCTGGTCCTGCTCCTGAAGCCCTCGGGCCTCATGGGCAAGTCGGCGACCTAGGGGATCCCAGATGACGCAGCCGAACCCCCTCCGCGCCCGCCTCTCCGCCGTGGCCGCCCTGCTCCTGCTCGCGGCGCTCCTGCTGCTTCCCCGCCAGGTGCAGAGCCCCTACGCCCTCCACGTGCTGATCCTCATCTTCCTCAGCACCATCCTGGGCCAGGCCTGGAACATCCTCGGCGGCTACACCGGCCAGTACTCCGTCGGGCACGCCGCCTACTTCGGCGTCGGGGCCTATGTCACCGCCTCCCTCCTCATCAACCGCCAGGTGGCTCCGTGGGTCGGCATGTGGGCGGGCGCCGCCGCGGTCGTGGTGGTGGCCCTGGTCATCGGGACCCTCTGCTTCCGGCTCCGGGGGCCCTACTTCGTGCTGGCCTCCATCGCGGTCACCGAGATCATGCGGCTCAGCGCGACGAACCTGAAGGAGTTCACCAACGGGGCCGAAGGCCTGCTGGCCACGGACCTCCCGCCCCTGAAGGTCGGCGGCACGGTGCTGACCGACTTCGGCTCCAAGGTCCCCTTCTACTACATCGCCCTGGGCCTCGCCGTCCTCACCATCCTCGCGACCTGGACGGTGGCGCGGACCAAGCTGGGCTACTGCTTCCAGGCCATCCGCGAGGACCAGGACGCGGCCCACTCCCTGGGGATCAATCCCGCCTTCCACAAGAACGTGGCCCTCGTCATCTCCGCGGTGCTGACCTCCTTCGCCGGGGCCTTCTACGCCGCCTACGTGGGCTTCGTGGACCCGCCGACCACCCTGGGCCTGGACCTCAGCGTCCAGATCGTCCTCATCTGCATCATCGGCGGGATCGGGACCCTCCAGGGGCCGGTGGTGGGCGCCTGCATCCTGGTGCCCCTCTCCGAGATCCTCCGGAGCAACGCGGTTCCCGAGCTGCTCATCAAATGGGGGTGGATGAACGGCGAGGCGGGCGTCGGCCTCTTCCTGAAGGAGCACCTCGCCCACGCCCACGTGCTCATCTACGGCATCCTCGTCGTGCTCGTCATCCTCTTCATGCCCGAGGGCCTCGTGGGCTTCTTCCGCCGCCTCGGCCGGGGCAGGAGGGCCGCCTGATGCCGATGCTGGTGATCGACCACGTCAGCAAGTTCTTCGGGGGCCTGGCCGCGAACTCCGATGTCAGCTTCAGCATGGAGGAGGGCACGATCCTCGGCCTCATCGGCCCCAACGGGGCCGGGAAGACCACCCTCTTCAACTGCATCACGGGCTACTACCCGCCTTCCCGGGGGGAGATCTGGTTCGACGGGCGGAGGATGAACGGCCTCCAGCCCGACCGCGTCTGCAAGCTCGGGATGGCCCGCACCTGGCAGAAGGTGCGTCCCCTGGCCAAGATGACCGTCCTCGACAATGTCATGGTCGGGGCCCTCGCGCGCACGAACTCCCTGCGGACCGCGAGGGAGGCCGCCCGCGCCCAGCTCGACGTGGTCCGCCTGGCCCACAAGGCCGACATGCTGGCGGGCGGCCTGCCCATCGGCGAGCGCAAGCGGCTCGAGGTGGCCCGCGTGCTGGCCACCGGGCCCAAGCTGCTCCTCCTGGACGAAGTGATGGGCGGGCTGAACCCGGCGGAGAGCGAGGAGATCATCCAGCTCATCCTGGACATCCGGAAACGCGGCCTCACCCAGATGGTCATCGAGCACGACATGAAGGCCATCATGCGGATCTCGGACCGCATCGTCGTGCTGAACTCCGGAGAGAAGCTCGCGGAGGGGACGCCGGAGGAGATCGTCGCCAATCAGGACGTCGTGGACGCCTACCTGGGGGAGAGCCATGCTGAGGATTGAGAAGCTCAGCTCCGCCTATGGCGACCTCCGGGTGCTCTGGGACGTGGACCTGGAGGTCGCCGAAGGCGAGATCGTGACGGTGGTGGGCGCCAACGGCGCCGGGAAGTCCACCATCCTCAAGAACGTCTCCAGGCTCGTGCGGCCCCTCTCCGGTTCGGTGCGCTTCCTGGGCGAGGACCTCGCCCGGTGCGAGCCCCACGACGTGGTGGGCCGGGGCATCGTCCAGGTGCCCGAGGGCCGGAAGATCTTCCCCGAGCTCACGGTGATGGAGAACCTGCGCATGGGCTCCTACCTCCCGGGCGCCCGGAAAGACCGTGAGAAGAACCTGGCGTGGGTGTTCGACCTCTTTCCCAGGCTCAAGGAGCGGGAGAAGCAGCTGGGCGGGACCATGAGCGGCGGCGAGCAGCAGATGCTGGCCATCGCACGGGGTCTCATGGCCAACCCCAAGCTCCTCCTCCTGGACGAGCCCTCCCTGGGCCTCTCGCCCCTCTTCGTGAAGAACATCTTCCGGATCATCCGGGACATCAACGCCGGGGGCGTGACCATCCTCCTGGTGGAGCAGAACGTCTACCAGAGCCTGCGGATCTCCCACCGGGCCTATGTCCTGGAGACCGGCCGGGTCGTCCTCCAGGGGACCGGGCCGGACCTCCTCCAGGACGAACACGTGAAGAAGGCCTTCCTCGGCATGTGACAGGAGCAGCCATGACCACCGTCGGCGAATGGATGACCCGCAATCCCATCACCATCGACGAGAACGCCTCGGTCATCGAGGCCATCCACCTCATGAAGGAGAAGAACATCCGGCGGCTGCCCGTGATGCGGGAGGGCCGCTTCACAGGCCTCGTGACCGACCGGATGATGAGCGAGTACGCCCCCAGCAAGGCGACGAGCCTCGACACCTGGGAGGTCCACTACCTGCTCTCGAAGACGCCCGTGAAGGAGGTCATGAACCCCGCCCCCGTCACCGTGGGGCCCGGGATGAACATGGTGGACGCCGCCCGGATCTTCCTCGAGCGGCGGCTCTACGGGCTCTGCGTGGTGGACGACGAGGGTCGGCTCGTGGGGATCATGTCCGTCGGGGACATCCTCAAGGCCGTGGTGGCCCTCTTCCCCAAGGGGTGACGCCCGCCCGACCGAGGATCGGCTATGGTGTCCCCTGACAATCCCGAAACCCGAACCTGTATCCCTGCATGGAGGCGCCCATGAGCCAGGACCTTTATCCCGTGAAGCAGAAGATCCGCGACCGCGCCCACATCGGGAGCATCGAGGAGTACGAGCGGCTCTACCGGCTCTCCCTGGACCTCCCCGAGTGGTTCTGGGGCGAGCAGGCCAAGGCCCTCACCTGGTACCACCCCTGGCAGTCGGTCTTCGACGCCGACTACGACGAGGTGGACTTCTCCTGGTTCTCCGGCGGCCGCCTGAACGCCTCCTTCAACTGCGTGGACCGGCACCTCTCGGACCGCGGCGACAAGACCGCCATCATCTGGGCCAAGGACGAGCCCGGGGACTACCAGCACATCACCTACCGGGAGCTCAAGCACAACGTCTGCCGGGTGGCCAACGTGCTCCTGCACCACGGCGTGCGCAAGGGCGACCGGGTCTGCATCTACCTGACCATGATCCCCGAGCTGGTCTACACCATGCTCGCCTGCGCCCGCATCGGCGCCGTGCATTCGGTGGTCTTCGGCGGCTTCTCCGCCGAGTCCCTGCGGGACCGCATCGTGGACGCCAAGTGCAAGGTGGTGGTGACGGCGAACGAGGGCCTGCGGGGCGGCCGCAAGGTCCCCCTCAAGAAGACCGTGGACCGGGCCGTGGAGGGCATGTCCCTCGTGGAGACCGTGCTGGTGGCCCGCCGCACGGACGCCGACGTGCCCATGGAGCCCGGGCGGGACCTCTGGCTCGAGGAGGAGTGCACGAAGCAGCGCTCCACCTGCACCAATGCCTGGATGGGCGCCGAGGATCCGCTGTTCATCCTCTACACCTCCGGCAGCACCGGGAAGCCCAAGGGCCTCCTCCACACCACCGGCGGCTACCTGACCTACGCCGCCTTCACCCACAAGATGGTCTTCGACTACCAGCCCGGCGACATCTACATGTGCGCCGCGGACATCGGCTGGGTGACCGGGCACAGCTACATCGTCTACGGCCCCCTGGCCAACGGCGCCACCACGGTCATCTTCGAGTCCACGCCCCTCTACCCGGACGCTGGGCGCTACTGGCGCATCGTGGACGACCTGGGCGTGAACATCTTCTACACGGCCCCGACCGCGCTCCGCGCCCTGGCCCAGGCCGGCGACGACTGGGTCAAGAAGTACAGCCGCGAGTCCCTGCGCATCCTGGGCACCGTGGGCGAGCCCATCAATCCCGAAGTGTGGCGCTGGTACCACGACGTCATCGGAAGCGGCAAATGCTCGGTGGTGGACACGTGGTGGCAGACCGAGACCGGCGGCATCCTCATCACGCCCCTGCCCGGCGCCATCCCCACCAAGCCGGGATCGGCCACCCTGCCCTTCTTCGGCGTGAAGCCGGTCATCGTGGATCCCGCGACGGGCGAGCCCCTGGAGGGCAACGGCGTCTCCGGGGCCCTCTGCCTCGGCACCCCCTGGCCCGGCCAGGCGCGCACGGTGCACGGGGACCACAAACGCTTCCGGGAGACCTACTTCACCCAGTACCCCGGCTACTACTTCACCGGCGACGGCGCCCGACGGGACGAGGACGGCTACTACTGGATCACCGGGCGCATCGACGACGTCATCAACGTCTCGGGGCACCGTCTTGGCACCGCCGAGATCGAGAGCGCCCTGGTGGCCCACGAGGCCGTGGCCGAGGCGGCCGTGGTGGGCTTCCCCCACGACATCAAGGGCACGGGCATCTACTGCTACGTGCTCCTGAATTCCGGCTACGAGAAGGACGACCCCGAGCAGCTCCAGGGCGCCCTCAAGGAGCAGGTGCGCCAGGCCATCGGCGCCTTCGCCACGCCGGACCGCATCCACCTCGCCTCAGGCCTGCCCAAGACCCGGAGCGGCAAGATCATGCGCCGCATCCTGCGCAAGATCGCAGCCTCGGAATACGACGGCATGGGCGACATCAGCACCCTGGCCGAACCCGACGTGGTGTCCCGCCTCATCGAGGAGCACAAGGCCGGCCACGCCTGAGGCTTCAGTCCTCCCCGGGCCCGCCGGGGGGCGTGCCGCCCCCCAGGTGGGCCTTGGCCGTCGCCAGGAAGGCCGCCCGGGCCTGGGCATGGTCGACCACCGGCGGCGGGTAGTCCAGGCCCTTCCGGACGGCTTCGGGCGCCTCCCAGGGGGCGTGGATCCACCGGGCCTCCAGGCCGGCCAGTTCAGGCACCCAGCGGCGGACGTAGGTCCCGTCGGGATCGAAGCGCCGGCCCTGGCTCGCGGGATTGAAGATGCGGAACCAGGGCTGGGCGTCGCAGCCGCACCCGGCGGCCCACTGCCAGCCCGCGTTGTTGGGCGCCCAGTCCCCGTCCACCAGCCAGCGCAGGTAGTGGGCTTCGCCCGCCTGCCAGGAGACCCGCAGGTCCTTGGTGAGGAAGCTCGCGGCCACCATGCGGGCGCGGTTGTGCACGAACCCCTCGGCCCGGAGCTGGCGGGCTGCGGCGTCCACCACGGGGAAGCCGGTGCGGCCCTCGGCCCAGGCCTCGAATCCGGGCGCGTCCTCGCGCCAGGGGAAGCCCTCCCAGGCGGGCCTGAAGGGATGCTCCAGCAGGTCCGGCCGGTTCCAGAGCAGGTGGTGGCTGAACTCCCGCCACACGAGCTCGTTGAGGAAGGCGTCCACGTCGGCGTCCCGGCCCGTGCCGAACTGACCGGCCACCGCGTGCCAGACCTGGGCCGGGGAGAGGGTGCCGAACTTCAGGTCCGCGCTGAGGCGGGAGGTGCAGTCCCAGTCCATGCGGTTCCGGCCCTCGCGGTAGCGGGCCAGCGGCTCCCCGAGGAAGGCCTGCAGGCGCTGCCGCGCCGCCTTCTCGCCCCCCCGGACCAGCCGCGGGTTCTCCGGGATGCCGAGGTCCGCGAGGCTCGGGATCGGCGCCTCCGCCACGGGCTCCAGCCCCGGCGGCAGGGGCGGCAGGGACCGGGGCGCGGGACGGGGCTCCGGTACCGCCGCAGCCCGGGCGAAGGCCCGGGCGAAGGGCGTGAAGACCCCGAACATGGTTCCGGCCTGGGTGCGGAGGGAGCCCGGGGGCACCAGGGTCGCCCCCTCCTGGAGGTCGAAGGAGAGGCCCTCCGCATCCAGGGCCGACGCCACCCGGCGGTCCCGTTCCCGGGCGAAGGGTTCCACCCAGGCCTGGGCGGCGACGCGGTCCACCTTCCACCGGGCCGCGAGCTCGGGGAGGCGCGCCACCGACCGTCCCTCCACGACCACCAGCCTCGTGCCCAGGTGGGCGAGGTTGGCCGCCAGGCTCCGGAGCGAGTCCAGGAGGAAGGCCATGCGGTGGGGGATCTCCCGGGCCCGGGCCGGGGCGAAGAAGCAGGGGTCCAGGCAGAAGACGGGAATGACCTCCCCGGCTTCCGCGGCCTCCCGCAGCGGCCCGTGGTCCGCCACCCGGAGGTCCTTGCCCCGGAACCAGACCAGCGTGCGCATGGAAGGGAGCGTAGCGGGCTGGCACCCCGGGCGCAGGGCCACGATCTTCGACAGGGAAGCCCGGCCCCGGGCGGGAAGTCTGGACAATCCCTCCCAGCCCCCCGGAATCCTCCATTTTCGTCTAATAATATTCCTGGTCATATGAACCTTCCCGCCTCGCCTCCTCCCCCCTCCATCCTCCTCGCCGGGGGCAACGGCCTCCTGGGCCGGAGGATGGCCGAGGCCTTCCGCGCCGAAGGCTCCCGCGTCGTGGTCCTGAGCCGGAACCCCGCCACGGCCAGGGTTCCCGAGGGTGTGGACCTTGCGCCCTGGGAGGACCTGGAGCGGCAGCTGGAGCAGGCGGACGCCCTGGTCAATTTGGCCGGGGAGGGCATCGCCGACCGTCGCTGGAGCCCGGCCCGCAAGGAGGCCCTCCTCCGCAGCCGGGTGGAGAGCACCCGGCGGCTGGTGGAGGCCCTGGGGCGGGTCCCGAAGCGGCCCTCCGTCCTCGTCAATGCCTCCGCCACCGGCTTCTATGGCCACCGGGACGGGCCGGTGGACGAAGGCTCGGAGGCCGGCTCAGGCTTCCTCCCCGAGGTCTGCCGGGCCTGGGAGGCCGAGGCGGACCGGGCCTCGGCCCTGGGCCTGCGGGTGGTGAAGGTGCGCATCGGCATCGTGCTGGCCCGGGACGGCGGCGCCCTGGTCCCCATGGCCCGGGCGGCCCGGTGGTTCCAGGGCGCGAAGCTGGGCGACGGGCGCCAGGGCTTCCCCTGGATCCACCTGGAGGACCTGGTGGCCGTCTTCCTGCGGGCGGTCCGCGATCCGGCCCTGGAGGGGCCCGTGAATGCCGTCGCCCCGCAGACCCTGGACAACGAGGCCTTCACCCGGACCCTCTGCAGGGTCCTCGGCCGCCCCTACATGGCGGTGGTGCCCGGCTGGGCGACGGCCTTGGGCGCCCGGGCCCTGGCGGGGGAGATGGCCGGGGAGCTGCTGCTCCGGGGCGCCCCGGTCCTGCCCCGGAAGCTGGAGGCCGCGGGCTTCCCCTTCCGCTTTCCCACCGCCGACAAGGCCCTGGAGGACCTGCTCCGATGCGCGAAGAGATCCTGATGTCGGTCCAGGACGTCCCCGCTCCCCGCGGGGCCGTCTTCCCCTTCTTCGAGGACCCCTCGAACCTCGAGGCCCTGACGCCGCCCTGGCTGAGCTTCCGGATCCTGACCCCCGCGCCCCTGCCCCGGGGGGAAGGGGCGATCTACGAGTACCAGTTGAAGGTCCACGGCCTGCCCCTGCGCTGGCGCACCCTCATCGAGGCCTTCGAACCCGGCCGCCGCTTCGTGGATCGCCAGGTCGCGGGGCCCTACGCGCTGTGGCACCACACCCACCGCTTCGAGGACCTGCCCGGCGGCGGCACGCGCCTCGTCGACCAGGTCCGCTACCGCGTCGGCTGGGGGATCCTGGGCCGGATCGTCCACCGCCTCTGGGTGCGCCGGGACCTGGAGCGGGTCTTCGCCTACCGGCGGCAGGCCATCGCCGCGCGCTTCGGCAGTCTGGAGCAGGCCGCCTGAGGCCTCAGGCCAGCTCGGCGGTGAGGAAGTGGGGGCCGGCCTCGGTGATGCGGGCCATCACCAGCTCCCCGAAGGGCAGCGGCCGCGCCGGGCCCGCGGCCAGGCGGACGTTCTTCCAGGAGGCGGTGCGGGCCAGCCAGAGGCCGCCTTCCTCCGCGTCGGGGCTCTCCACCCGCACCGGGAGGGTGCGGCCCACCTCCCGGCGGTTGGAGGCCAGGGTGAGCTCGGTCTGGCGGCGCTGGAGCTCCGCCAGGCGGGCGGATTTCACGGCCTGGGGCGTGTCGTCCTTGAGGCGCAGGGCGGCGGTGCCGGGCCGGGGGCTGTAGATGAAGCTGAAGGAGGCGTCGAACTTCACGGCGTCCAGGAGGCGCAGGGTCTCCTCGAAGTCCTCGTCCGTCTCGCCGGGGAAGCCCACGATGAAGTCCGTGCTCAACGCGAGCTTGAAGCGGCCCTCGCCAAGGTAGGAGAGGCGCTCCAGGTACTGCTCCACGGTGTATTCCCTCAGCATGCGGCGCAGCACGCGGTTCGAGCCGCTCTGCACCGGCAGGTGCAGGAAGGGGGCGATCTTCGGATTGGTGACCAGGACCGTCGCGAGGTCGCGGGTGAAGTTCATGGGGTGGCTGGTGGTGAAGCGGATCCACTCCAGGCCCTCCACCTCCGAGACGCGTTCCAGCAGCTCCGCGAAGGAGCAGCCTCCCGCGTAGCTGTTCACGTTCTGGCCCAGCAGCTCCACCTCCCGGTAGCCCTCCGCCACCAGGGCGCGGACCTCGGCCACCACGTCCCCGAAGGGCCGGGAGCGCTCGGCGCCCCGGGTGGTGGGCACGATGCAGTAGGTGCAGGCGTGGTTGCAGCCCTCGATGATGGTCACCAGGGCCTTGGCGGTTCCGCGGCGGCGGGCCACCCCTGCGGGGAAGAGGTGGTTGTCCGGGTACTCCCCGGTGTCGATGACCTTCTTCCGGCCCGCCCTGGCCTCCTCCACCAGCCTGGGGAGCTGCTTCAGGGCCATGGTGCCGAGCACGAAGTCGATGTGCGGGGCCCGGCGGAACAGGGCCTCCTGCTCCTGCTGGGCGAGGCAGCCCGTGACCCCCACCAGCAGCGGCCGGCGCTCCTTCTCCTCCCGGAGGCGGCCCAGCTCGGAGTAGACCTTGTGGACGGCCTTCTCCCGGATGCTGCACGTGTTCAGGAGGACCAGCTCGGCCTCCTCCGGGGCCTCGACGGACACGAAGCCTTCCTGCGCCAGCAGGCCCGACAGCTTCTCGCCGTCGTGGTCGTTCATCTGGCAGCCCCAGGTCTGGATATGGAACTTCATCCGTTCGCCCCCAACCCTTCATCCTATCGAGGGGTCCCACGGATGCCTGTGAAAACCTGTGAAGGCAGAGATGCTCCCTGGATCGTATCGATTAAATCCTAGGTAAACCCAGTAAAAAATCCATGGAAGGGTGGCGCGAAGGCTTGATCGCGCGTTAACTTAGGGGCGATTTCCCAAGGCCATAAGGATCAGCCGGCATGACTGCCCAGCCCAAGCGACTCGGTGAGCTGCTCGTGGAAGCGGGGCTCATCAACGCCACCCAGCTCCAGGAGGCCCTGCGCTACCAGCGCATGATGGGGGGCCGCACCGGCGGGGCCATGGTGGCCCTCGGCTACATCACCGAGGAGGTCCTCATGGACTTCCTCGCCCACAAGACGGGGGTGCCCCGGGTGGACGCGGCCCACGTGGACGTGGACCCGGAGGTGCTCAAGCGCATTCCCCGCCGCCTCGCCGAGCAGCTCACCATCCTCCCCATCGCCTTCAAGGAGCCGAAGTCCCTGGTCCTGGCCATGGCGGACCCCCTGGACCTGAACGCCGTGGACAGCGCGCGCTTCGCCTCGGGGATGGGCATCGAGCCTGTGGTGGCGACGCACACCTCCCTGAAGGCCGCCATCGCCGACCAGTACCGGAAGCTGGAGCGCCTCCCCAGCACCACCGTGGAGGTCGGCGCCCCGGTGCCCCTGGAGGGCGGGCTGCCGGTGAACTTCAACTTCCAGGAGATCCCCATCCAGCGGAAGGAGGAGGCGCCCTCGGCCACCAAGCCCTACGGCCGCGACCCCTTCTTCGACGGCCCCGCGCCCTCCCATGCCGCCGGGGAAGGCCCCGGGCTCGATCCCTTCGGCCTCTTCGCCGCCCCGGGCATCCTGGGCGCGGACCCGGCCCCGGTCCCCGACGTCTTCTCCGCCCCCGGCGCCGGCCTCATCCGGGATGAGACCCTGCCCGCCCTGGTGCACGAGCCCTCCAAGGCGGCGCCCCCGCGGAAGCGGCTCTCGGCCTTCCGCACCCGCACCATCGTCTTCGGACTGGTGAAGTACCTGGAGCAGCGGGGCGTCCTCAACGAGGACGAGCTGGCCAACTACATCAACCAGCTGGTGGACGGCGGCATCCTCAAGGACGAGGGCCGCACCGGCAGCATCCGGATCATGCCGGAATAGGGTTCAGGCCGCGGAGGTCGGACTCCCGCCCCGGCCCGTCCTGGCGCGGTGGAGCGCCTCCAGCCTGGGAACCGGGCATCCGCCCTTCTCGCACCCGCCGCAGCCGCCCGAGGCGCAGCCGCCACCCTTGGCCGCGGACCAGAGGCTGCGGCAGGCCCACAGGGCCGCGCCGGCCACCGCGAGCAGGGCGAGGATGGACTGCAGGGTCACGGGTGCACCTCCATCCGCCGCGTCATGCGAGCCCCAGGAGCCGGCCGGCCTGGACCGTGGCGAAGGCCAGGAGCCAGCCCAGCCCGAGGCCGTAGGCCACGGTGAAGCCCGCCCACCGCCAGCCCCCGGCCTCCCGCCGGATCATGCTGACGGTGCCGAGGCAGGGCGTGTAGATGAGGGTGAACACCATGAAGGCGAGGGCCGTGAGGGGCGTCCATCCGCTGCGGTCCCGGAGGGTCTGCTGCAGGGGGCTGAGCAAGCTGCCCTCGGCGGGGTCCTCGCTGGCCTGGTGGATGACCGCCATGGTGCTCACCACGATCTCCTTGGCCACGAAGCCCGCGGTGAGGGCGATGACGTCCTTCCAGGCCTCGGCGCGGCGGCCCTCGGGATCCACGATGGGGCGCAGGAGGGGCTCCACCTTCCGCCCCATCCGGGCCGCGAGGGAGGTGTTCACGATGCGGCTCTCGTAGGCCCGCTTCAGGTCGGCCAGGCGCGCTTCGCGGGCCTCGCCGGGGAGCCCGGAGGCCTCCACCTGCGCCTGCTGCGCCCGGTACTCCAGGGCCCACTCCCGGTTCGCGATGCCCGGATAGCGGGAGACGAACCACACCAGGGTCGCCCCCGCGAAGATGGTGGTCCCCGCGCGCTTGAGGAAGACGCTGCCCTTCTCCCACATGTGGATGGCGGTGGTCTTCAGTACCGGCAGGCGGTAGGGCGGGAGCTCCATGACGAAGGGCGCGCTGGGCCCGGCGAAGAGGGTGCTGCGCAGCAGGCGCCCCATGAGGACCGCCAGCGCCATGCCGCCGAACTGCAGGCCCAGAACCACCAGGCCCGCCTTCCATGGGACGAAGAAGGACCCGGCGATCACCACGAAGACCTGGTAGCGCGCCGAGCAGCTCACCAGGGGCGTCACCAGGATGGTGATGAGGCGGTCCTGGCGGCTCTCGATGGTGCGGGTGGCCTGGATGGCGGGCACGTTGCAGCCGCTGCCCATGATGAGGGGGATGAAGCTCTTGCCGTGGAGCCCCATGAGGTGCATCACGCGGTCCATGATGAAGGCCGCCCGCGCCATGTAGCCCGTGTCCTCCAGGAAGCTGATGCAGCCCATGAGGATCATGATCACGGGGAGGAAGACCACCACCGTGCTCACCCCGGGGATGACGCCGTCCACCAGGAGGCTCGTGAGCTCGCCCGGAGGCAGCTTCGCGGAGAGCATGGCCGACAGCGCCTTGAAGGCCTCCCCGATCCAGTCCTGGGGGTATTTCCCGAGGGTGAAGGAGAGCACGTACACCACGCCCATCACGGCCAGGAAGATGGGGATCCCGAACCAGCGATGGGTCAGCACGCCGTCCAGGCGGTCCTTGAAGGCCCGGGCGGGCTGGGCGGGCTGGCTCAGCACTTCGCTCACGAGGCCGTGGGCGAAGCCGTAGCGGCGCTCGGCGATGAGGGTGGCGGTGTCGTCCCCGAGGTGGGCCTCGAGGAAGGCGACGCTTTGGGCCACCTGGGCCTCCACGGCCTCCCGGGCATGGCTCTGCGCCAGCAGTCGCGCACCCTCGGGGCTGCCTTCGAGAAGCAGCAGGGCCATCCAGCGGGGCGAGACGCTCCGGCCCAGGGGCTCGTCCTTGCGCACCTCGGCCTCGATCTTCCCGAGCTCGCCCTCGATGTCGTGGCCGTACTCCACCGGACCCTTGCCCGGCGCGGCGGCGGACCAGTCCCGCAGGGCCGGGTGCTCGCCGCGGGAGACCGCCACCAGCGCGTCCTTCAATGCCTGGATCCCTTCCTCCCGGGTCCCCACCGTGGGGATCACCGGACCGCCGAGGAGGGTCTCGAGGGCCGGCAGGTCGAAGCGGATGCCCTTCGCCTCGGCGTCGTCCATCATGTTGAGGACGAACACCATGGGCTTGCGCAGTTCCAGGAGCTGGGTGGTCAGGTAGAGGTTGCGCTCCAGGTTCGACGCGTCCAGGACGTTCACCAGGACGTCCACAGGATTGCCGGCCTCGTCCCCCACGGAGAGGAAGTGGGCGGCGATGCGCTCGTCCTCGCTGCGCGCGGCCAGGCTGTAGGTGCCCGGCAGGTCCACCACCTCCAGCGCCGTGCCGCCGCAGGCCACCTGGCCGCTGCGGCGCTCCACCGTCACCCCCGGCCAGTTGCCCACGTGGTGCCGGGCCCCGGTGAGGCCGTTGAAGAGGGTCGTCTTCCCGCAGTTCGGATTGCCCGCCAGGGCGACGGTGACCATGCGCGTCAGGCCGGGACGACCAGGATGCAGGCGCTCTCCTCCCGGCGGAGGGAGAGGTGGTAGCCCTTGATGACCAGCTCCATGGGATCGCCCAGGGGAGCGAGCTTCTCGACCTTCAGGCGGGCCCCTTTGATGAAGCCCATCTCCAGCAGCCGCTGCCGGATGGCGCCCTTGGCCACCACTTTCGCCACGGAGGCCTCCTGCCCGGGGCGGAGGTCGCTGAGGGGGCAGGGTTCCAGGCTCGCGGCGAGGGCGGGGGCAGGCTGATTCTGAGTCATTGTCTCAACACCGGATCCAAGTTTACGGCGGCCGGGGGCCGTCACAACGCGAAAAGGCAGGACATGGATCACAGGTACAATCAGCCCTGCCCATGACCGTGCCCAACGCCCTGACCCTGCTGAGGATCCTCGCGATCCCCTTCTTCGCCATCGCCGTGTGGTACGGGCACCTCTGGCACGCGCTGGTGCTCTTCGTGGCTGCGGGCCTCACGGACCTCCTGGACGGCTGGATCGCCCGGGCCTTCAACCAGCGCAGCCGTCTGGGGGCCATCCTCGACCCGGCGGCGGACAAGCTGCTCATGACCACAGCCTTCATCCTCATGGCCCTTCCCAAGGACCACCTGCGCCTGCCCATCCCCGCCTGGGTGGCCATCCTCGCCATCAGCCGGGACGTGGTGATCTCTTTGGTGGCCCTGGTGGCCTGGGTGAAGGACGAGCGCCTGGACCAGCGGCCCAGCCTCCTGGGAAAGCTCACCACCGGCGCGGAGATCGTCGCCCTGGGCGCGGGCCTCCTGGTGAACGCCCTCGGCCCCGTGCCCTGGCAGGGCTACGTGATCCCCTGGGTCTACTACGCCATGGCGGCCTTCGTCCTCGCCTCGGGGATCCACTACTACCACCGCACCAGCAAGGACATTCACGAGCACCACGGCGGCCCCGGGGAGCGGCCGTGAGCGAGCCCGCGGACCGCAGCTTCTTCGGGGGCCTGCCCCTGCGCTACGCGGCCCTGGGGGCGGGCGTCCTGGTGGCGCTCTGGCTCCTCCGCGGGGCGCTGATGCCCTTCTTCGTGGCCATGACCCTGGCCTACCTCCTGGGCCCCGTGGTGGCGCGCCTGGAGCGGCACATGCCCCGGCACCGGGCGGTGGCGCTGGTGCTGCTCGCCACCGTGGGCATCGCGGCGGGCCTGCTGCTCTGGGCCCTCCCCATGATCCAGGACCAGATCCTGCGCCTGGCCGCCTCCCTTCCCGAGTGGAAGGCCAAGCTGGACGCCCGGCTGACGCCCCTCCTCCAGGCCCATCCCGAATGGCTCGAGCGGGTGAAGAAGGCCATGGACGACGTGGACGCCGCGGCGGCCCTCGGCCGCGTCCTCTCCCTCTCCAAGGGCGTGCTGGACCTCTTCCTCACGCTCCTCGAGCTGATCCTCGTGCCCCTGATCCTCTACCACCTCCTCCAGGACGGGCCCGGGATGCTGGCCTCCCTCCAGCAGCTCGTCCCGCCCCGCCTGCGCGGGCGGGCGGAGGGCACGGCGAAGGAGATCCACGAGCGCCTGGGCGGCTACATCCGCGGCCAGATCGCCGTGGCGGCGGTGATGAGCGTGCTGCAGACCCTCGCCTTCCTGGCCCTGGGGGTGCCCTACGCCTGGCTCCTGGGGCTCATCTCCGGCGTCTTCAACCTCATCCCCTACTCGCCCTACGTGGTGGGCCTCGTGCCCGCCCTCATCCTCGCGGGCATCGAGGGCGGCGGCGGCGGACGCCTCCTGCTCATCGCCCTGGTCTTCGCCGCGGTGCAGAAGGTGGAGGCCCTCTACCTCACGCCGGTCTGGGTGGGCAAGGCCAGCAAGCTGCATCCCCTCGAAGTGCTGCTGGCCCTCATCGCCTTCGGCCACTGGTTCGGCGTGCTGGGGCTGCTCTTCGCCGTGCCCCTCATGGTGTGCGTGAAGGTGGCCCTGGAGCGCGTGCTGGAGGACTACCGCCAGCACCCGTGGTTCCAGGAGGAGCCCGGTCCTCGCATCGAGGTCCCCTAGGCCCCATACTCGAGGCTTCGCGTCGGGAGACGCCGAGGAGGTCCCATGGCCGGCAAGCCCCCATCCAAGTCCGCGCGGGGTTCCGCGCCCCGGCCCGCGAAGGGCGGCCCTGCCCGGAAGGCCTCGGCCGGCCCGGGCTCTAGGCCAGTGCCGAGGGCCGGCGCGAAACCCGCCCCGAAGGCCGGTCCCAAGGGAGCTTCGAAGACGGTCCCGAAACCCGCCTCGAAGGCAGCCCCGAAGCCCCCCGGGAAGCCCGCGCCCCGCCGTCCGGCCGCGGGGGGCGGAAAGCCCGGCGCGGCCGGAGCCGCCGCCGGCGAGCGGCTGCAGAAGATCCTCGCCCATGCGGGCATCGACTCCCGCCGCAAGTGCGAGGAGCTGATCCTCGAAGGCCGCGTGCACGTGAACGGCGTGGTGGTCACGGAGCTGGGCGCCAAGGCCGATCCCCGCCGGGACGAGATCACGGTGGACTTCGCGCCCATCGCGAGGGAGCGGCCGGTCTACATCCTGCTGAACAAGCCCAAGGGCTACGTCACCACGGTGAAGGACGAGCAGGGCCGGCCCACGGTGATGGCGCTGCTGCATGGCATCGACGCCCGGGTCTACCCCGTGGGCCGCCTGGATTTCAATTCCGAAGGCCTGCTGCTGATGACCAACGACGGGGCGCTGGCGAACCGCCTCATGGCGCCCGACCACGAGATTCCCAAGGTCTACCTCGTGAAGGTGCACCGGCTGCCCACCAAGGAGCAGCTGGACGACCTGCGCAACGGCTTCCGCCTCGACGGCCGGCGCCTGAAGCCCTGCGCCATCGAGTTCGCCGAGAAGGGAGACAACCCCTGGCTCCGCGTGACGCTCACCGAGGGCAAGAACCAGCAGATCCGCCGCATGTTCGCCGCCGTCGGCCACCCCGTGAGCAAGCTGCGCCGCGTCCAGTTCGGCCCCCTCGCCGACCCCGCCCTCAAGCCCGGGGAGTGGCGCTTCCTCTCCCCCCAGGAGCAGGCGGCGATCACGAGCCTGTGAGGGAGGACGCGCCGTGGACACCGAGGCCCGCGCCCACTGGGACGCCATCTACGCCGCGAAGGCCCCGGACCAGCTGAGCTGGACCCAGGCCCTGCCGACGAGCAGCCTGCGGCACCTCCGGGCATCGGGGCTGCCGGCCCGGGCCCAGGTGCTCGATGCGGGGGCCGGCCTGGGCACCCTGGCGGAGGCGGTCCTGCGTGAGACGGACTGGGGGGTGACCCTGGTGGACCTCAGCGCGCAGGCCCTGGCGAAGGCCCGGGCCAAGCTCGGGGATTCGCCGCGGCTGGCCTTCCTGGTCGCCGACGTGCGGGACCTTCCCCTCGCCGAGGCCTCCTTCGACGCGTGGCACGACCGGGCGGTGCTCCACTTCCTCCGGGACGCCGCGGACCGCGCGGCCTACGCGGCCACGGTGGCGCGGGTGCTCAGGCCCGGCGGCGTCGCGCTCCTCTCGGGCTTCGCCCCCGACGGCCCGGAGAAGTGCAGCGGGCTCGAGGTCCAGCGTGCCGATGCAGTAGACTTGGCCCGGCTCCTGGGCCCGGCCTTCAGCCTCGAGGCGGAGGAACGGGAGGTCCACCGCACGCCCTGGGGCGCCATGCAGCGCTTCCAGGCGGCGCGGTTCCGGCGGCGATGAAGCCTAGAGCTCCTCTTCCCGGAAGTTCAACAGGTGCCCGCTCTTCTTGGCCTTGGTCTTGAGGTAGCGGAGGTTGTGGGGGTTGCTGGCCTGCTGGTGGGCCTCCCGGTGCACCTCGATGCCGGCGTCTTCCAGCGCGGCGATCTTCTTCGGGTTGTTCGTGAGCAGGCGCACCTTGCGGATGCCGAAGAAGCGCAGCATCTCGATGGCGGACGTGTAGCTGCGCAGGTCGTCCGCGAAGCCCAGGGCCTGGTTGGCCTCCACCGTGTCCATACCCCGCTCCTGGAGGGCGTAGGCCTTGAGCTTGTTCAGCAGGCCGATGCCCCGGCCCTCCTGGCGGAGGTAGAGCACGATGCCGCCGTGCTCGGCGATGTGGTGGAGGGCCATCTCCAGCTGGTCCCGGCAGTCGCACTTGAGGCTGCCCAGCACGTCGCCGGTCCAGCATTCGCTGTGGATGCGCACCGGGATGCGCTTCCGGGCATCGATCTCACCGGCCACGATGGCCATGTGCTCCTTGCCCGTGGCCTTCTCGAGGAAGCCGTAGACCGTGAACTTCCCGAAGCGGGAGGGCACCTCGGCCTTGGCGACGAAGGGGACGGCGTCGGTTTGAAACTGCGTGACGAGTTCCAGCGGCTTGGCCGAGCTGGCGTTGTCGGGGCACATGGGGATCCTGTCGAGGATGGGGGCGAAGATGGGGACGTTCGTGCTGATCTGAATAGGCCGGAGGTCCAGCGTTACCAGTGTGGCGGGGACCGGCGGCCCCGCCAGGAAATTGTTTAATTCAAACTTTAGACAAATCAGATTCCAGCTGGGCGAGGACCGCCCCACGGATGGATGCCCGGGCGGCCTCCAGCGTTCCATCCAGCTTGCATCCCGAGGCCAGGCGGTGGCCGCCGCCCTGGAAGCGCCGGCACACGGCGTTCACGTCCACCCGCTCCCGGGAGCGCAGGCTGGCCTTGATGCGGCCGTCGGCGGTCTCGTAGAGGAGGGCGCCCACCTCGAGGCCCGCGAGCTTCATGGGCTCCTGCACCAGCTCGTCCAGGTCGTCGTGGGTGGCGCCGCAGGCCGCGAGGTCCGCGCGGCTCACCGCCAGCATCCCGAAGCGCCCGTCGGGGCTGAGCTCCAGGCGCTCCAGGGCGTGGCCGAAGAGGCGCAGCTTCGCCGGGGTGAAGACGTTGTAGAGGGCCGAGTAGACCCGGGCGGGGTCCACCCCCTGGTCGATGAGTTGGGCCGCCATGCGGTGGGCCTTCGGGGTGGAGTTGGAGAAGCGGAAGTTGCCGGTGTCGGACACCAGCGAGGCGTAGAGGGCCGTGGCCATGGCGTCCGGCAGGGGCGCGCCCATGCGGGGCAGGGCCAGTTCGTAGACCAGTTCGCCGCTGGCGGTGGCGGTGGGGTCCGTGAACTCCTCGTCGAAGCCCTTGGGGGCTTCCTTCAGGTGGTGGTCCAGGCAGGCCTTCACGCCGCGGGTGGCCTCGAAGGCGCCGTGCATGGGGCCGAGGCGGTGGGGCTCCGAGGCGTCCACCAGGATCCACGCGTCGGGCCACTGGGCCAGGTCCGCGTGGCCGCCCTCGGTGTCGAAGGCCTCGATCCAGCCCTCGGGATCCAGGAAGCGGAGGTTGGGCAGCAGGTGGGGCGCGACGACGATGCGGACCTCGTGGCCCAGGAAGCGCAGGTAGTGGGCGAGGCCGATGGATGCGCCGACGCCGTCCCCGTCCGGATTCTCGTGGGTGGTGAGGATGACGCGCGGATGGCGGTCCAGGAAGGCCGCGAAGCGGTCGAGCATCTTGACTCCGAGAGTCAAGAATACCGCCAACTCAATCCACCGTCTCGAAGACGCCCAGGCGGGACTCCCCGGCGGTGAGGGCCTCGCAGGCCCGGTCCAGCGCCGCGTAGTCCTCGCCGTGGGCGGCCTTGAAGGCCTCGAAGGCGCCCGGGCCCGCCCAGCGGTCGAGGGTGAGGTAGCGGCCTTCCGAGCCCAGGAGTTCGGTGCCGAGGTAGTCCGGGGAGCGCGCGAAGAGCTTCGCCCAGGCGCCCGAGGGGCCGTAGGCGGCCTCGAAGGCGGCTGCGCGGCCCGGCGCCGCTGCGAACTCCCAGACGATGACGGTGGCCATGGAGGTGCCTCCCCGGGGGCTCGGCCCCGAATCTTGTCCTACCAGTAGCCCGCCATCAGCTCCGTCGCCCAGGCGGGCTCCCGGATCTCGCCCTTCGGCTCGAAGCCCTTCATCACCGGCTTGAGGTCCAGCACCGGCGTGCCGTCCACCGCGTCCAGGCCCCGCACGCGGATCGTCGTGCCTTCGATGCTCAGGATTTCGCAGACCGACAGCCCCAGGTGGTTCGGCCGGTCCTTCCCCCGCTGCGCGAAGATGCCGACCTCGGGCCAGGCAGGGTTATTCCGCGGGCGTCGCGCGCCCGTATGCACGCGGGCCGGGTCCGCGGCGTGGAAGTGGAAGATCACCGCGAGGTGGGAGAACTCGGCGAGGCCCTTCAGGGCGTCGGGGCCGAAGCGCGCGGCGTCGAGCTCGATGCGGGATGCCACCGGGGCCCAGGCGTCGTCCTCGACCTCCGTGCGGCCGCCGCGGACGTGGGCGACGGGGCGGAGGATGATCGCCGGCGCCTCCACCTCAGAGCTGCTCCCGCTTGCTCTCCAGGCTCTTCGGCTTGAACGCCTTCAGCTCCTCCACCACGTCGGCCAGCATGGCCCGCTTGATGGCGTAGGGGAGGAAGGCGCTCTTGAAGCCCATGATGATGATCTCCTTGATCTCGTCGAGGCTGAATCCGAGCTCTTCGTGGATGGTGAGGTACTCGCGGCTGACGGTGGTGTTCGTCATGAGGCGGTTGTCAGTGTTCACGGTCACGCGCAGGCCGAGGTCGTAGAAGAGGCGGATGGGGTGGTCGGCCATCTTCTTGACGGCCTTGGTCTGCACGTTGCTGTGGGGGCAGCACTCGATGGGGATGCGGTGGTCGTTCACGTAGTTCAGCAGGTCCCCGTCCTCGATGAGGCGCACGCCGTGGCCGATGCGGTGGGCGCCGCAGAGGTGGATGGCCTGGTGGATGCTCTCGGGGCCGAAGGCCTCGCCGGCGTGGAGGGTGCAGTTGATGTTGTTCGCCAGCACGCGCCCGAAGGCCTCCTTGAATTTCTTCGCCGGGAAGTTCTCCTCGGCGCCCGCCAGGTCGAATCCGACGACCCCCTTGTTCTTGAAGGCCACCGTGAGGTCCGCCAGCTTGTTGCTCATCTCCGGGCTGATGTGGCGGATGCCGCAGATGATCACGCCGGTCTGGATGCCGTACTTCTTGTGGGCCTGCTTCAGCCCCTCCAGTACCGCCTGCACGATGTTGTGGAGGGTGAGCCCCTGCTGCTGGTGGAGGATGGGCGCGTAGCGCACCTCCATGTAGCGCACGTTCTCCTTCGCCGCGTCCTCCGCCAGCTCGTAGGCCACGCGGACCAGGCTGTCGTAGGTCTGCATCACGCTCAGGGTGATGTCGAAGGCCTTCAGGTACTCCACGAGGGACTTGCAGTCGTCGCCCACCTGCACGAGGGGCCTCAGCCGGTCCGCGTCCTCCGCGGGGAGCTTCACCTTCTGCTTCTGGGCCAGGTCGAGGATGGTCTCGAGCCGCAGGGACCCGTCCAGGTGGACGTGGAGGTCGGTCTTGGGGAGGCGCTGGATGTCTTGGAGGGTGAGCTTCGGCATGGAGCATCCTACCGCCAACGTCCCGCCCCCGCGGTCACCAGGATTTCTGCGGCCCCGCCTTCTTCGCGTCCGCCTTGGGATCGGCCTTCGGCTCCGTCCGGGCGTCGGGCCTCGGCTCGGCCTTGGCCTCGACCTTGGCGTCCGGCCGCGCTTCCGCCCTGGGCTCCGCCTTCGGCGCCTCCGCCGCCTTGGGGGGCTCGGCCAGGGGCTCCGTTTCCGTCCGGGGCCTGCCCCGGCCCAGGACGCGCACCTCGGCGGCCATGTGGCGGGCCTTGTCCCGGGCCTCGCGGATCCGGGCGATGGCCTCCGCGGTGCTCTCCGCCTTGGGCTTCAGGCCCGGCGGGAAGGCCAGGCTGAGCACCTTGTCGGTGGTGGCCCCGCTGGCCAGCAGGCCCGTGTAGCGGTCGACCTGGGCCCACTCCATGCCCTCGGGGGCCTTGAAGTCCTCCCGGGGCGTGCCCTGCACCGCGGTCTTCATGAACTCGGTCCAGATGGGCACCGCCACCTTGCCGCCGTCGGCGCCCCGGTAGATGGTCTTCTTCTCGTCCAGGCCCACCCACACGCCGCAGGCGATGCGGGTGCTGAAGCCGATGAACCAGGCGTCGGTGTGCTCGTCGGTGGTGCCCGTCTTGCCCGCCACTGGCCAGTTCAGGTCGTTGGTGCGGGCGCCGGTGCCCTGGGTGGCCACGCCCTGGAAGCACTGGATGAGCTCGAAGGCCACCTTCGGGTCCACCACCTCCTCGCCCGGGTTGCCCTCGTGGACCTCCAGGACCCGGCCGTTGCGGTCCACGACCTTCCGGATGAGGAAGGGCGCGGGGGCCTGCTTCCCGTAGTTCGCGAGGGTGGCGTAGGCCCGCACCATCTCCTTGAGGCTGAGGTCCGCGGCCCCCAGGGCCAGGCTCGGATAGGGCGGGATGGTGCCGGTCACGCCGAGCTTCGCCGCGAAGTCCCGCACATGGCCGATGCCCACCTCGTCCAGGGTGCGCACCGCCGGAAGGTTGCGGCTGTCCCGCAGGGCCTCCCAGATGGGGATGGGCCCCCAGAAGTCCCGCTCGTAGTTCTGGGGCGCGTACTCCTTGGCGCCGGGCTTCGAGGGGCGCACGTCCACCCGGCCCTCCGGCCCGTCGATCACGTCGAACTGGGTGGGGTCGATGAAGCGCGTGGGCACGTCGTTCACCAGGGTGGCCGGCGTCATGCCCTGCTCGAAGGCGGTGCCGTAGACGAAGGCCTTCACCGTGGAGCCGATATGGCGCTCCGCCTGCCAGGCGCGGTTGAACTTGCTGCGCGCGTAGCTGTAGCCCCCCACCATGGCGCGGACCTCCCCGGTCTTCGGGTCCATGGCCAGCAGGGCCGCCTCCACCTCGGGCTCCTGGTCCAGCTCCACCTGGGCGGGCCGCCCCTCGTCGTCGGCGTCCTTCACCAGGAAGAGGGGCGCCGCGCCCCGGGGCAGCAGCTTGGCCACGTCCTTCCCGGCCCAGGCGAAGGCGGAGGCGGGCACCTTGAGGGTGGTGGCCCCGAAGCGCACCTCGGCGCTGGCGTCCTTCGCGCCGGGGTTCGTCCAGCCCAGGACCACGCCCCGCACCTGGTCCCCGTCCTCGAGGAAGCGCTTCCAGCCCGGGAGCTGGACCTTGTCGGGGTCCTCCACCGTCTGCACGGCGTCCTTGCGGAAGCCCCGGCGGCGGTCCACCGCCCGCAGGCCGTTGCGCACCGCCTCGTTGGCCGCCACCTGCCAGGCGGAGTCCAGGGTGGTGTAGACCTCCAGGCCCCCGTTGAGCACCGCGTCCTTGCCGTACTTCTCGTAGAGGTACTTGCGGACCTCCTCCACGGCGTAGGGCGCCACCGCCTCCTCCACCGCGTTCTCCCGGGCGAGGCGGATGGGCCGCTCCATGAAGACCTTGGCGTCGGACTCCTTCAGGTAGCCCTCGGCCACCATGCGCCGCAGCACGTGGTTGCGGCGGGCCTTCACCGCCGCCCGCACCTTGGGGTCGGGGTTGTAGGGGTGGTACCAGCTGGGGTTCTGCACCAGGCCGGCCAGCAGGGCGCACTCCTCCACGTTGAGCTGGGGCGCGCTCTTGCCGAAGTAGTACTGGGCCGCCGCCTCGATGCCGTAGCGCCCGCCGCCGAAGTAGACCTCGTTGGCGTAGGCCTCGAAGATCTGCTTCTTCTTGTAGGCCTTCTCCAGCTTGCGGGCGAGGACGATCTCCTTGAGCTTGCGGTTGAGCTGCTTCTGCCGCTTGGCGGTCACGGTGCGCACCAGCTGCATCGTGAGGGTGGAGGCGCCCTCCTTCCGCCGGCCGAGGGTGGCGACCCAGGTGATCCCCGCCCGCAGGATGCCCCGGGGGCTCACGCCGTCGTGGCTCCAGAAATCCGCGTCCTCGGTGGCCACCAGCGCGCCCACGAAGGCCTTGGGGATGTCGCCGTAGGGGATCACCACCCGGTGCTCCTCGGCGAAGACGCCCACCACGTCTCCATTGCGGTCCAGCACCTTGGTGATGGTCTTGGGCACCCGCAGGGCGAAGAGGGTGAGGAAGCTGTCGGCCTCCCGGCTGTAGCTGCTCCAGAGCCAGGCCAGGAAGCCGCCGCCCCCCAGGAGGCCCAGGGCGAGGAGGACCAGGAGGGCCTTCAGCAGGGGCCGTCGGCGGCGCCCGGCGGGCTTCGCGGATGTCTTGGCGGGAGGCTTGGCGGGCATCCCCCAAGTGTATGCTGGCTTCCATGTCCCCTTCCCGCCTGGCGCTGGTGGCCAAGACGAAGTCCCCGCTGCTGGTGCAGACCCTGCAGGCGGTGGCGCCGCCCTTCCTGTCCCGGGGCTGGGCCGCCCACGGGGACCCGGAGCTGGGCGCCGCCTGGGGGGCCGCGGGCCTCGACCCCGGGGCCCTGGACACGGGCCCCCTGCCCTCCAACGCCGAGCTCTGCCTGGTGCTGGGGGGGGACGGCACCCTCCTGGCCGCCGCCCGGCGGGTGGGCATGGGGGGCACGCCCCTGCTGGGCATCAACCTCGGCTCCCTGGGCTTCCTCACCGCCCACCCCGCCCGGGAGGCCCTGGCCATGGTGGAAGCCTACTTCGCCGGCTCCCTCCACCGGGAGGTGCGCAGCCTCATCCGCGTGGAGCTCCACCGCGGGGGCGCCCTCCTGATGGCCCAGGACGTGCTGAACGACGCGGTGATCGGCAAGGGCGCCCTGGCCCGCATCATGGACCTGGACCTCCAGGTGGACGGGGAGGACGCCGGGGACCTCAAGGCCGACGGCCTCATCGTCTCCACCCCCACGGGCTCCACGGCCTACGCCCTCAGCGCCGGGGGCCCCATCCTCCACCCCGCCATCGACGCCTGGGTGGTGGCCCCCATCTGCCCCCACAGCCTGACCCTGCGGCCCATGGTGGTGCCCAGCGCCGCGGGGGTCACCGTGGTCATCGGCCACGCCGAGGACGGCTACCTCACCCTGGACGGCCAGACCGGCCACGCCCTCCAGGCGGGGGACCGCATCGAGCTGCGCCGGTCCGGGGCCACCGTGACCCTCCTCCAGAACCCCGCCCTGCCCTTCTTCGCCCTGCTGCGGGAGAAGCTGCACTGGGGAGACCGGTGAGCGCCCGGCCCCGGGTCCTCGCCCTCCTCCAGCGCTACCCCCAGCTCTCCGAGACCTACGTGAAGACCGAGCTGGAGGCCCTGGCCCCGGACCATGCCCTGGAGATCCTGGGCTGCCATCCCGTGGACCTGCCCGACCCCGAGCACCTGCCCTTCGAGCTCACGGAGTCCTGGCACGAGGTGGTCAACGCCATCCGCGCCTTCAAGCCCCGGGTCATCCACAGCCACTACCTCGTCTTCGCCGGATTCGTCTTCCAGGCCGCCCTGCACACGGGCGTTCCGTTCACCATCCGCGCCCACAGTTTCGACGCGGCCTGGCCCGAGGGGGACCCTATCCCGCCCCACCTCGCGGACCTCGGGGCCCTCGCCGCGCATGAGCTCTGCCTGGGCATCCTCGCCTTCCCCTACACGATCCCCGCCCTGCTCCGCGCGGGCGCGCCCCCGGGCAAGCTCCACGCGGTCCCGCCGGTGGTGAACACGCGCCTCTTCGAGGACCGCGGCCCCAACGGCGAGGCGGTGCTCAACACGGGCTCCTGCCTCCCCAAGAAGCAGATGGAGGACTTCGTGAAGGCCGCCGCGCTGCTGCCGGAGCGGGCCTTCAACCTTTACCCCCTGGGCTACCAGACCGCGCGGCTGGAGGAGGCCAACCGCGCCGCCGGCAACCCCGTGGCCATCCACCGGCCCCTGCCCTTCCGGGAGATGCCCGCGGTCTACAAGCGCCACCAGTGGCTGCTCTATACGGCGAGCCCCGCATGGCTGCACGTGGGCTGGCCCATGGCCCTGGCGGAAGCCCAGGCCTCGGGCACGGGGGTCTGCATGGCCCGCATCCGCCCCGACCTGGCGGACTACCTCGGGGGCGGGGGCTTCCTCTACCAGTCCGTGGAGGAGGCGGTGGAGATCGTGCGGGGGCCGGTGCCCCGGGAGGTGCGGGAGCGCGGGTTCGAGAACGCCCGGGCCCTGGATTTCAGCCGCCACCGCCACCGGCTCACGGACCTCTGGGAACCCGCGCTCTGAGCCGCTAGAGGCCGCCCCGCAGGTTCGCGGTGGTCCAGAGGAAGCCTTCGCGCTCCTTCAGCAGCGCCACGAGCTTGCCATCGTGGAGGCCCCGCAGGGGGGTCTCGGGCACCGGGAAGCCGCCGGGGAAGGCCCAGGCCGCGGCCTCCACGGCCCCCGGCGGGATGGGCCGCCCGTGGAGCAGGTGGTCCACCTCGGCGTCGTCCAGGCGCCGGGACGCGCACCAGGGGATCAGGGCCTCGCCCTCGATCCAGGCGCGGTTCCCCGCCCCCGGATCGGCCCAGGGGCCGATGGCGCTGCGGTGCAGCGACGCGAGGTGCGCCCCGCAGCCCAGGGCGGCGCCGAGGTCCCGGGCCAGGCTGCGGACGTAGAAGCCGCCCTTGACGGTGACCTCCAGGGTGCTGCGCCTCGGCAGGTCGTGGGCGAGCCAGCGGGCCGCGTGCAGGAAGACCTTCGACGGGGGAAGCTCCACCACCTCGCCCCGGTGGGCCTTCTTGTAGGCGGACTCGCCCCCGATCTTCTTGGCGCTGGTGGCGGGGGGCACCTGGTCCCGCCAGCCGTGGAAGGGGAGCAGCGCCGCGTCGAGGCGGCCGGGCGTGAGTGCGGACGGATCTCCTTCCCGCACCACGAGGCCGAGATGGTCGCCCGTGTCGGTCTCAGCGCCCCAGGCGACGTCCGCCACGTAGGTCTTCGGCAGCGGGTGGATGAGCTCCATGAGGCGCGTGGCCTGGCCCCCGAGGATGAGCAGCAGCCCCGAGGCGAAGGGATCCAGTGTCCCGCCGTGGCCCAGGGGGAATTTCTTGAGCCCGGCCTCCCGGGCCTCGGCGGTGAACGTCTTCACCATGCCGAAGCTGGAGGGTCCGACGGGCTTGTGGACGAGGCAGATGCCGGAGCGCATCAGGCCCCGTCGTCCTTCGACGGCCCATCCTCCGGCGCCTCGTCCTCCGGCGCCGGCGGCCGCGCCGCGCGCTCCCGCTCCAGCTCGGCGAAGAGGTCCTCCATCTTGTTGCCGTCCTCCAGGGTGGAGTCCGGGAAGAAGCGCAGCTCCGGCACCCGGCGCAGCTTCAGCCGCGCCGCCAGCTGCGTGCGCAGGAAGCCCGCCGCCCGCCCCAGGGCCTTGCGGCTCCGCGCCGTGGCGTCCGCCTCCGGCTCGCCCTCCGTGGGCATCACCGTGTAGTAGATCTTCGCCACGCCCCGGTCCCCGCTGAGGCGCACGGCGGTGAGCGTGAGGAAGCCGAGATCCGGGTCCCGGACCTCCCGCTGGATCAGCGTGGAGAGGAGGAACTGGATCTGGTCTTCGAGGCGTTCGGGGCGAAGCATGGGGGGACAGTGTAGCCGGAGTAGGAACGTGTACCCCGTCCTGCAGCCCGTGGCCGGGTCGCCCCACGCCCTCAGCTTCCCTCCCCCACTCTCCGTCCAGTCCGCTCAGATCACGCGGCTGAGAATGGCATCGATGGTGTCTTTCACCCTGGGGGCTGGGTCCGCCGAACGCAACTCGACCAGGTCGTCCAGAAGTGCATGGACCTTTGACTTCCATGGGTAGGTGGCATTGCCTCGTTCGGTCGCAAGAATCTGGACCAAGAGAGTATCGAGTGCGACCAAGCTGAGGGGTCTTCCCCTCTGGATCCACACGTGGAGCCGGTCCACGTCCGGTTCGCATCGGGCAGCCAGCTCGCCCCAGGTGTTGACCACGGGCGAAGCCGCGTGGGTTTCGATCCACTCGAGCAGGGGCGGGGAGGCAAGGGGAAAAAGGCAATGAAGATGCTCCCGCGTCCGATCTGGACCAAGGGATTCCAGCTCCGGGAGTACTAAGGAGAGTGCGTCTTCGACAGACATCGACTCGGAACTCAGTGAAGCCAGCGCGCTGATCCCGAATGCTTCCCTGTGGAGTCGCCACGCCTCACGAACGAAGTGGGAAGCACGTCCACCAGCAAGTGCGACCGCCAGACTGATGGCCCGATACCTGAATCGCTCCTCGAGGGGATCTGTGAATCGGCTGTAGAGGAAAGAGAGCACTTGCGGCTCTGCGAACCTCCTCCAAGCATCGAGGAGATCAGGTCGGATGTCCCATCGGGTGACTGAGAATTGGAACAAGGATTCGAGGTCGCTGCAGGATGCCTCCAAGGTCGGAGCCGGGAAATCCGAGGGGCTTGAGACTTCTTCGAGCGGCTGGTCCGCGATGCCATCCTGGCTGTAAAAATCTTCGTGAAGCAGGTGCAGCCACCATCCATGCCGTTTGGCGAGGTTGAACCATTCCAGGGGACGCAGGCTTCGTTTCAGGAGCCGCGCATGGCAGGGGGAGCAGAGCCTGTAGGGATGCCCAGGGTCATCGCAGGCCTCCAGGATCTCAACACTGGCCCGTTCGCAGGATTCACAGGCATCCATGCCGGGAACCCTACCTCAGTTTCAACGACGCCAACGCCAGCACCGAGCAGATGATCGCCGTGATCCACAGCCGGATGACCACCTTCGTCTCCGCCAGCCCACCCAGCTCCATGTGGTGGTGGAAGGGCGCCATGCGGAAGATGCGCTTGCCGTCCCTCAGCTTGTAGCTGCCCACCTGCAGGATCACGGAGATGGCTTCGATGACGAAGAGCCCTCCGGCGATGGCGAGGAGCAGCTCCTGCTTGATGGTGCAGGCCACGGTGCCCAGCGCGCCGCCGAGCGCCAGGGAGCCCGTGTCGCCCATGAAGACCTCGGCCGGATGAGCGTTGAACCAGAGGAAGCCCAGGCAGGCGCCCACCATCGCGGCGATGAAGACCGACAGCTCCGCGGCGCCGGGCACGTAGGGCACCACCAGGTAGGTGGCGATCTTCACGTGTCCCGCCACGTAGGCCAGCACCGCGAAGGTGAGCGACACGATGAGCGTGCCGCCGGCCGCGAGCCCGTCCAGGCCGTCCGTGAGGTTCACCGCGTTGCTGGTGCCCACCATGACGAAGGCGATCCAGGGGATGAGGAAGATGCCCACGTCGGGCACGAAATTCTTGAAGAAGGGCACCGAGAGCTGGGAGGTCTGGGAGCCCCGCAGGCCGAAGTCCAGGATGAGGAAGCCCACCACCACCGAGATCACCGTGAGGGCCAGCATCTTCTGCCAGGTGCTGAGTCCCAGGTTCTGCTTCTTGAGCAGCTTCTTCGCGTCGTCCAGGGCGCCCACGGCCCCGAAGCCCAGCAGCGCGATGAGCGAGACCCAGATGGTGCCCGCCTTGAGGTCGCACCACAGCAGCGTGGACACCGTGATCACCACCACGATGAGGAGGCCGCCCATGGTGGGCGTGCCGGCCTTGCCCTGGTGGTGCTGGGGGCCCTCCTCCCGGATGTGCTGGCCCATCTTCAGCTCCCGCAGCTTGCGGATCACCCAGGGGCCGAGCACCAGGGCCAGCAGGAAGGCCGTCGCCGCGGCCATGGCCGCGCGGAAGGTGATGTAGCGCAGGACGCCCAGGCCCCGGATGGAGTCGCGGAAGGGGAAGAGGAGCCAGGGGAGCATCAGGCCTTCGGGGAGGAATCGTCGGAACGGGGGAGGGACATCCGGGGATCCTTCATTCTGGCCTACTTTCCGCCGGCGCCCCGGCGCCGCGGGCCTCGAGCAGGGCCTCCACCGCGCGCTCCGCGCGCCAGAAGCGGCTGCCCTTCGCCAGGATCCGGGCGCCCGCAGGCAGGGCGCCCAGGCCCGCCGGGTCGTCCCGCAGGGCCTCGAAGTCCGGGAAGGCCCGGGCGCCGGGGCCGAAGCCCCGGGCCAGGTCCCCGGCCTCGGGGCCGTAGACCCAGACGCCCTGGAGGCCCAGGGCCCGCAGCCCGGCCCCCGTTTCCTCGTGGAGCCGCGCGGCCTCCCCGCCCAGCTCGCGCATGCAGCCCAGCACCGCCACTGCCGGGCCGCCCTCCAGCTCCAGGAGGGAGGCCGCACAGGCAAGGATGGAGTCCTGGCTGGCGTTGTAGGTCTCGTCCAGCAGCCAGCCGCCGTCCCGGAGGACGTGCAGGCGGCCCCGGCCCGGCTCGGGCGCGCCCGCGCCCAGGCCCGCGGCCACCGCGTCCCGGTCGAAGCCCGCCAGCAGCGCCGCCGCCCCGGCCAGGGTTGCGTTGCGCACCTGATGGGCCCCGCGGAGCTGGAGGGCGACCTCGACGCGGTACTCCGGCGCGCGCAGGACGAACCGCTCCCCCCGCGGCCCCAGGGATTCCACGGATTCCCAGGCGAAGTCCTCGCCCTCGCCCACCGGGACCGCCAGCACGTGGGCCGCCCAGGGCTGCTCGGCGATCCAGCGGCCCCAGGGGTCCGCGGCGAGGTAGGTCCAGGCGCCCCCGGGCCGCAGGCCCGCCACCAGCTCCCCCTTGGCCTTGGCGATGCCGAGCTGGCCTTCCGTGAAGTTCTCGATGTGGGCGGTGCCCACCACGGTGATGAGGCCGAAGTCCGGCGGGGCGATCTCCGTGAGGCGGCGGATCTCCCCGGCCGTGCTCATGCCCATCTCCAGCACCGCGGCCCGCTCGCCGGAGGGCATGGTGGCCAGGGCCTGGGGCAGCCCCAGGGTGTTGTTGCGGTTCCCTGGCGTCTTCCAGCCCCCCGTCGCCGCGGCCAGGAGCTCCTTGGTGCTGGTCTTGCCCACGCTGCCGGTGACGCCGAAGACCGCCCGGGGCCGCACGGCCGCGAGGCGCGCCGCCCCCCAGGCCTGCATGGCCGCCAGGGTGTCCGGCACCACGAGCTGGGGCAGGTCCAGGTCCAGGCGGTGGTCCACCACCAGGGCCGAGGCCCCCTGCGCCGCCGCCTGGGCCGCGAAGGCGTGGCCGTCCCGCTCCGCCCGCAGGGCCACGAAGGCCTCGCCGGGCCGGAGCGTGCGGGTGTCGAGGGAGAGGGCCGAGGGCACCACGGCGCCGTCGCCGTGGACCGTGCCGCCCGCCTGGGCAGCCGCCTCCGCCAGGGACCAGAGGGCCCTCACCGGAGCCCCTCCAAGGCCGCTTCCACCGCGCTCCGGTCGCTGTAGGGATGCTTCACCCCGGCGATCTCCTGGTAGGGCTCATGGCCCTTCCCCGCCAGGATGAGGAGATCCCCGGGGCGGCAGTCCAGGATCGCGAGGCGCACGGCCTCGGCCCGGTCCGCGAGGCGGTGGTAGCGGGAGGGGTCCCCGCGCAGGGCCTCGGGGATGCCGGGGGCGGCGTCGTCCAGGATGCGCTCGGGGTCCTCGCCGCGGGGGTTGTCGCTGCTGTGCCAGACCACGTCCGCCCGGGCGGCCACGGCGGCGGCCATGAGGGGCCGCTTGGTGCGGTCCCGGTCCCCGCCGCAGCCGAAGAGCACGTGGAGCCGGCCGCCGGGCCTCAGCAGCCTGCGCCCCTCCGCCAGGATCTTCTCCAGGGCGTCCGGCGTGTGGGCGTAGTCCACCACCACGCCGAAGGGCTGGCCCCGGTCCACCCGCTCGAGGCGCCCCGGCGCGCCGGTCAGGGCGGGGACCGCGGGGAGGAGGTCCGCCAGGTCGAAGCCCGCCTCGGCGAGCGCGCCGAGTGCGGCGAGGAGGTTGGCGGCGTTGAAGCGGCCGAGGAGCGGGCTGTCCACCGTCCAGCGTCCCGTGGGCGCGTTCAGGACGAAGCGCGTTCCGGTCGGTCCGAGATCCACGTCCAGGGCGTGGTAGGCGGCCTCGCCTTCCAGGCTGAAGCCCTTCGCGGCCGGGCTCCCGGCCAGGATGCGCCGCCCGTAGGGGCAGTCGGCGTTCACCAGCGCCGCGCCGCTTTGGGCGAAGAGGCGGCGCTTGGCCTCGAAGTAGGCCTCCATGGTCCCGTGGAAGTCCAGGTGGTCCTGGGTGAGGTTCGTGAACACGCCCACCTTGAACCGCGCGCCGTGGACCCGGCCCAGGCACAGGGCGTGGCTGCTCACCTCCGCGGCCACCGCGACGTCCCCGGCGTCCACGCTGCGCCGCAGCCAGCGGTAGAAGGCGGGGCTCTCCGGCGTGGTGCGGGCGGCTTCCTCCTCCAGGTTCCCGGCGGCGTTCATCACCGTGCCGATGAGGCCGCAGCCCCGGCCGCGCCCCCGGAGGAGCTGGCGGATCAGCGTCGTCACCGTGGTCTTGCCGTTGGTGCCCGTGACGCCGATGAGGGCCAGCCGCTCGTCCGGGGCGCCGAAGAGGCGCCGGGCGGCCAGGGCCATGGTCTCCCGCGGGGCCGCCATCACGCCGAAGGCGAGGCCCTCCGGCACCGCGAGGTCCCGGTCCGCCAGCACCGCCGCGGCGCCCTTGGCCGCCACATCGGGGATGAAGGCGGCGCCGTCATGCCTCTCGCCCTTGAGGGCCACGAAGCAGGCGCCGGGACCGATCTCCCGGCTGTCGCTGGAGAGGTCCGCGACCTCCGCGTCCAGGGGACCGCGGATCCCTGCGATCTCCAGGCCCTGGATCCAGTCTCCGAACTTCACGGGCCGCCTCCCCCCACGGTCAGGACCACACGGCCGCCCGGCTTGAGCTCCGCGCCGGGCTCGGGGCTCTGGGCCCCCACGCGGGTGGCCATGGAGCCCTGGGGCGCGCCCTCGATGCGGGGATCGCCCCCCGCCAGGACCACCCGCTGGATGGCCGCCTTGAGGCTGAGGCCGCGCACGTCGGGCACCTTGCCCACCTCCACGTGGATGGCGGCCTCGCTGCTCTCGCTGCTGGGCCAGTCGCGCAGGGAGAGCTTGAGGTCGGGCTCCCGCTGGTCCGCGGCGAGGTTGGCCCGGTAGCGCAGGATGGCGTCGCCGATCTTCTTGAAGAGGGGCGCGGCCACGTCGCCGCCGGTCACGTCCCCGGCGGGGTCGTCCAGCATGAAGAGCATCCCGTACTGGGGCTTGTCCGCGGGGAAGAAGCCCAGGAAGGAGGCGAAGTGCCGCCTGGGGTCGTACTTCCCGTTGATGATCTTGCGGGCGGTGCCGGTCTTGCCGAAGGCGTCCGCGCCCTCCAGCTTCGCCTTCTTCGCGGTGCCCATGGTGATGACGCCCTTGAGGGCCTCCCGCATGAGGCTGGAGGTCTCCTCGCTGAGCACCTGCTTGCGCACCACGGGCTCGAAGGGCTTGAGGAGCGCCCCCTGGTCATTGAACATCCGGCGCACCAGGAGGGGCTGCATGAGCCTGCCGCCGTTGGCCAGGGCGCAGCCCGCCATCAGGATCTGCAGGGGCGAGGTGCTGAGGCCGTAGCCGTAGCAGAAGGTGGGCTGGGTGGTGCCGCTCCACCGGTCCGGGGCCATGAGGCTGCCGGCGGTCTCGCCGGGGAAGTTGAGGCCGGTCTGCTGCCCGAAGCCGAAGTCCCGGAGGTAGCGGTAGTGCACCGCCGGGTCCAGCCGCAGGCCGATCTTCGCGGCGCCCACGTTGGAGCTCTGCCAGAGCACCTCCTCGAAGGTGAGGACGCCGTGGCTGTGGGTGTCGGTGATGGTGAGGGTCTTGTCGAAGCGCCACTTCCCGCCCATGCAGTCGATCTTCTCCCCCAGGTGGACCTTTCGCTCCTCGAGGGCGATGGCGGCGGTGAAGATCTTCATGGTCGAGCCGGGCTCGTAGGCGTCCTCCACCGGGTGCACCTTGCGGGCCGCCTTCTGGCGCTCCAGCTCCCGCCGGTACTCCTCCTTCTCCGCCGGCGTGAAGTCCTTGGGGTCCCGGTTGCGGAACTTGGGCGGGAGGATGTGGTTGGGATCGAAGGTGGGCGTGCCGCCCATGGCCAGGATCTCGCCGGTGTTGGGGTCCACCACCACGGCGTAGGCGGTGGCGGGGCGGCTGAGGCGCACCGCGTCCTCCAGGGCCTCCTCCACGATGTGCTGGATGGTGCTGTCGAGGGTGAGCTGGAGGCTGGCGCCGTTCACGGGGATCTTGGCGTAGTTCTCCTGGAGGATGAGGAGCCGGCCCTTGGCGTCCCGGGGCGCGAGAAGCTCGCCGGGCTGGCCCGCCAGCTGGTCCTGGAAGGTGCGCTCGATGCCGAGCTGGCCATTGCCGTCGATGTCGGTGAACCCGAGGAGCTGGCAGGCCAGGGTGCCCCGGGGGTAGTAGCGGCGGCTCTCCGGCAGGAAATCCAGGCCCTCCCACCCGTGCTGCTTGACGAGGGCCTTCACCGCCGCGGTCTTGCCCGGCTCGAGCTGGCGGTCGATCCAGACGAAGGGCCGCTTGCGCAGCAGCCGCTCCAGCACCATGGACCTGGGCATCTCCAGGGCGGGGGCGAGCTTGGCGGCCACCTGCTCCGCGAGCTTGCGGTCGGGGGCGCCCCAGACCGCCTCCTCCCCCCGGCCGCCGCGGTCGTCGGGG
>JABLTH010036097.1_pt1 | contig 34429 bp, 21 predicted proteins | sample 7875711 | NCBI WGS metagenome assembly JABLTH01 (sample SAMN14941262, study PRJNA633318) | bioreactor metagenome | isolation source: bioreactor | place: China | collected 2019-03-05 | reverse complement strand
TTCCTCAAGGCCATGGGCCCCTACGCCGGGCGCAGCGGCAAGCTGGACCGCATGTCGGAAATGCTCGAGGAGATCATCGAGAACGGGGAGAAGGCCCTGGTCTTCACCCAGTTCAAGGAGATGGGGGACCGCCTCCAGATGCACTTCCAGGAGCGCCTGGGCTTCGAGCCGCCCTTCCTGCACGGGGGCACCACGCGGACGCAGCGCGACGAGCTGGTGAAGGGCTTCCAGGAGGACCCCGCCTTCCCGCCGGTCTTCCTCCTCAGCCTCAAGGCCGGCGGCGTGGGCCTCAACCTCACCGCGGCCACCCACGTCTTCCACTTCGACCGCTGGTGGAACCCGGCGGTGGAGGACCAGGCCACGGACCGCACCTACCGCATCGGCCAGACCAAGAACGTGCAGGTCCACAAGCTCATCACCATCGGCACCCTGGAGGAGAAGATCGACGCGCTGCTGGAGACCAAGCGCGACCTCGCGGACCGCGTGGTGGGCACCGGCGAGGGCTGGCTCACGGAGCTGGACGACGAGGCCCTGCGCCGCCTCGTGGCCCTGGAGCCCGACGCCGAGTGGGTGGACGGGGAGGGCGGGCTGACCACCCTCACCCAGGCCCGCGCGGCCCTGGCCCACGCGGCGCCGCCGGTGGTGGACGAGGGCTACGAGGAGGCCGAGGCGGCGGCGGTCCCCGTGCCAGACCGGGAGACGGTGGCCGCGGCCCGCCAGGCCCGGGTCGCCGCCCCGCGAAAGCCGCGCCCGGTGGCGAAGAGGAAGGGGGTGATCGGATGATGATGTCCGGCCACCGCTTCGGCACCACCTGGTGGGGCAGGCTCTGGATCAAGGGCCTGGAGCAGCTCGGCGACGACTACGAGAACCGCCTGCCCCGCGGGCTCAAGTACGCCGAGGAGGGCGCCGTCTCCCACTTCACGGTGAGCCCCGGCCAGATCGAGGCCCGGGTCCACGGGCGCAAGACCTACACGGTGACCCTGGGCCTGCCGGCCCTGACCCAGGCGCAGTGGGACAAGGCGCTGGCCCGCATCGCCCAGGAGAGCCGCTTCGTGGCGTCGCTGCTGGCCGGCGAGATGCCCCAGGGCCTGGACGAGACCTTCCGCGAAGCGGGGGCGAGCCTCTACGCCCGCGTCCCCAAGGAGCTGCAGACCCACTGCGACTGTCCCGACTGGGCCAACCCCTGCAAGCACGTGGCCGCGGTGTGCTACGTCATGGCGGAGGCCCTGGACCGCGATCCCTGGCTCCTCTTCGACCTCCGGGGGAAGACCAAGGACGAGGTGCTCGCGGCGCTGCAGGCGCACCTGGGGGAGGAGGCCCCGGCTCCGGCCCCGAAGAAGCGGGGACGGCCGAAGAAGGTGGCCACCCTGGCGGACCTGCTGGTGCGCAAGGTGGCCGAGGCCGAGCCCTGGCACGCCCTCGAGCCCGGGGCCTACGACGCCCTCCTGGCGCCCCTGCCGGTGCTCGCCATCCCGCGGGCCATCCCCAGCGACCCCTCGGTCTTCACCCAGCTCGGCCCGCTGCCCCACGCCCGCATCGAGACCAGCCTCTGCCTCGCGGCCCTGCTCCACCGCTGCGCCCAGTGGACCATCGCCCAGATCGAGGAGGGCGGCAGCCTGGAGGACCAGCAGGCCCAGGCCGGCGAGCCCGTCGGCGAGACCGTCGCCTCCCCCTTCGACTCCCCCCTGCCGCCCATGCCCGCCAAGCCGCCAAAGGCGTGGCGGAACAAGAAGCGGCGGTGGAAGTAAGTCCTCCCGTTCCCGGAGCCTCCATGAAGACCATCGCCACCCCCCACGCCCCGGCCGCCATCGGGCCCTACAGCCAGGGCAAGATCGCCTGCAACCTGCTCTTCACCGCCGGGCAGATCGCGCTCGTTCCCGGGACCGGGGAGTTCCTGAACGGCACCATCGAGGAACAGACGGACCGCGTGCTGAAGAACCTCGACGCGGTGCTGGCCGCGGCGGGCACGGACTGGAGCCGCGTGGCGAAGACCACGGTCTTCCTCGCGGACATGAACGACTTCGCGGCCTTCAACGCCGCCTACGCCGCCCACCTGGGCGACGCCAAGCCCGCCCGGAGCACCGTGCAGGCCGCGGCGCTGCCGAAGGGCGCCAAGGTGGAGATCGAACTGGTCGCCGAGGTCGGCTGAGGCTCAGCCCTTCAGCCGCTTCAGGTCCTCCTTGGCGCCCTTGAGGTCGGGGCGCTTCGCCAGGGCCGTCTCCAGCTCGGCGATGGCCTCGGCCTTCCGTCCCTGCTTGTCCAGGACCTGGCCCAGGCGCCAGCGGGCCGCGGCGTGGTCGGGGGCGCCGCCCTCGGGCTCCCTCGCCAGGTAGCGCCGGAGCAGGGCTTCCGCGCGCGGCAGATCCTTGCCTTCGCTGACCAGCGTGCGCGCGACGGTGTACAGGGGCAGCGGGTTGTCGGGGGCGGCCTTCTCCCCGGCGGCGAGGGCGGCGTCCACTTCGGCGAACTTCCCCTGCACCGCCAGCAGCGCCGCCACCATGGCATGGGCCGAGGCGCGTCCGGGCTCCAGGGCCACGGCCTTCCGGGCCTGAGCGAGGGCCTCGTCCACGCGCTTGGGCTCGCCGTTGGCGAGGAAGGAGGCGTAGGCGAGCAGGGCCGCGGGGGTGGTGCCGGGCTTCAAGGCCGCCTGTCGGAAGCAGTCCTCGGCCCGGGCCCGGTCCTTCCCCTTCAGGGCGAGGTCCGCCTGCATCAGCAGGCCGCGGACGGGATCGAAGCCTCCGACCTGGGCGGCCAGGGCTTTCGCCTTCTCCTTGTCGCCGCCCACGATCCCGGGGGCCATCCAGTAGAACTGCATCATCATCACGGCCGTGTCCGCGTCCTTCGGATTCAGCGCCAGGGCCTTCTCGCCGGCCTTCCGCATCTCCCGCGCCAGGGAGAGCTGGCTCAGCGCCGAGGCGGACTGGGCCTTCTGCCCTGCGCAGGCCGCAAACTGGGCCTGGATGGCGGCGTCCTCGGGCCGGGCCTTCGCGGCCTTCGCGATCAGGGCATAGGCGCCCTCGAGGTCGCCGAAGGCCTGCTTCACCTGGGACATCCAGAGGAGCGCATTCGGGTCCTCGGGCGCCTGGGCCAGCCAGGGCGTCACGCGGGTCCTCAGCTGCTTCCACCGGCCCGCCTCCCGGAGGGATTCCAGGGTGGGCTAGGCGGCGGCGAGGGAAGCCGGGACGGCAAGGAGGACGAGGGCGCTGCGGAGGGTGTGCACGGGCATGGGTGCTCCAGGGTGTCGGGGGAGGCAAAGCAGGTCCGGTGCCAGACCGCCGTAGCCGCAGGGCGGCTACGAGCTTCGGGCCCCTCCGGTTGAGCCGGGGGAATCCGCCACGGGCCGTGGCGCTACTCCTCCTCCGTCTCCCCGATGTCCGGATCCACGTCCTCCCAGCGCCGCTCGGCGCCGAAGGCGGGGTCCTCCAGCCGCTGCAGGAAGGCCTGCATCCGCGCGCCCCACTTCTCCTGGGCGGCGCGGCCCTCGGGCACGAAGGGCAGGAGCTGGGCCGGGGCCTCCTCCAGGCTCAGCTGGGTGAGGATGAGGCCCTGCTGGAAGCTCTCCCCCACGGGGGTGAGGGCCACCACCAGCTCCTCCAGCACGTCCTGGAGCGCGTCGGGGCAGGCCTCCTCGTCCAGGGCCTCCAGGGTCTCCACGCACTTCGTGCGCGCGGTGATGAGCTTCAGGTGCAGCCGCTCGAAGTCCCGGCGCGCCGCCCCCCGCTCGAGGAGGTGGGCCGCGTCCTCCAGCAGCGGGTGCAGCTTGTTGAAGAGGAGGGAGAGGGCGGTCTCCGCGGGGGCCAGGGATTCGACCATCCCTTGATGCTACGCCTTGGCCACGGCCTCCTTCCATCGCGCCCTCGCCGAGGCCACGGCAGCCGGATTTCCCCCGGGACGGAAAGTCCGCTCCAGGGGATAGGCCCGGCGCAGGTCGTCGAGGGTCCACAGCCCCACGCCCAGGCCCGCCAGCATCCCCGCGCCCAGGGCTGTGGTCTCCAGCATCGAGGGGCGGTGCAGGGGGATGCCCAGGAGGTCCGCCTGCATCTGGAGCAGCAGGTCGTTGGCCGCCGCGCCGCCGTCCACCCGCAGTTCCGAGAGCAGCGCGCCCCCCGGCCCGCGCGGATGCGGACCGGGATCCAGGGACAGGTCGGAGGCCATGGCCTCCAGGATGTCCGCCTGGCTGTGGGCGATGCCCTCCAGCGCGGCGCGGGCCAGGTGGGCCTTCGTCGTGCCGCGGGTGAGGCCGAGGATGGTGCCCCGCGCCCCGGGCCGCCAGTGGGGCGCGCCGAGCCCGGCGTGGGCGGGCACGATCACCACGCCGCCGCTGTCCGGCACGCTGCGGGCCAGGGGCTCGATGTCGGCGGCGGCGGGGATGATCCCCAGGCCGTCCCGCAGCCACTGCACCAGGGCGCCCGCCACGAAGGCGCCGCCCTCGAGGGCGAAGGCGCGGGCGCCGCCGATCTCCCAGGCCTGGGTGGTGATCAGGCCCGAGGCGCTCGCGGTCAGGCGGCCGGCGGTGTTCATCAGCACGAAGCTGCCGGTGCCGTAGGTGAGCTTGGCCTGCCCGGCTTCGAAGCAGCCCTGGCCGAACAGCGCCGCCTGCTGGTCCCCGGCGATCCCGGCCACGGGCAGGCCGTCGGGGAGGCCGGGCACGCCGCGGACGGTGGCGCACACGCCGCTGCTGGGCACGAGGGCCGGGAGCTGCAGGTCCGCGACGCCGAAGCGCGCGGCGAGTTCCGGGGACCAGGTGCCCCGGCGGAGGTCGTAGAGCAGCGAGCGGCTCGCGTTGCTGGGGTCCGTCACATAGGCCCCCGTGAGCCTGTGGACGAGGAAGGTGTCCACGGTGGCGAAGGCGAAGGGGCGGCCCAGCCGTTCCCGCAGCCAGGCGGCCTTGGTGGCGCTGAAGTAGGGATCCAGGGGCAGGCCCGTGGCCTCGCGGATCGCGGGCTCCTGGTCCTTCAGGGCCGCGCACGCGTCGGCGGTGCGGCGGTCCTGCCATACGATGCCGCGGTGCAGGGGCGCCTTCGTGTCCGGGTCCAGGGCGAAGGTGGTCTCCCGCTGGTTCGTCAGGCCGAGGGCCGCCAGGCGCGCGGGATCGAGGCCCGCCGTGGCCTCGCCCAGGGCGGCGAGCACCGAGGCCCAGAGCTCCCTGGGGTCGTGCTCCACCCAGCCCGGCTCGGGGAAGTGCTGGGGGAAGGCGGCGTACCCGCGCCCCTGCACCTTCAGGTCCCGGTCCAGCACGAGGGCGGTGGTGCCGGTGGTGCCCTGGTCGAGGGCGACGACGAGGTCCTTCATGGCGGGCTCCGGAGGCTGAACCGGAGCTTAGCGCCTCAAGGCATCCCGAAGGTCCTCACTCCCGGCGTGCCCTTGGGGGGCGGAACGTCGCTGATCTGGAGGCGGCCCTGGGCGTCCCGCCACTGGTAGATGGTGTTGGGCGTCTTCACCTCGACGCCGTAGCCATTGGGATTCGGCGCGGCGGCCGCTGCGGGATTCGGCGCGGGATTCGGCGCGGGGACGGCTGCGGGATTCGAAGCGGGGGCCCCGGCAGGGTCGGCGCCCGGCGCGGCGGCGCTGGCCATCTGCGGGGCGGCGTCCTTGACCGGCTTCTCGTCCACGATGAAGCCGCCGCGGCCCTTCTTCAGCAGCTCCATGGCGCCGGAGGCCTTGGGGTCCGCCTGCACGAGCTTCTTCTGCCAGAGCTCCAGCACCTTGGGCACGTAGCCGCGGGTCTCCCGGTAGGGGGGGATGCCGTTGTACTTTTCCACGGCCCGCTCCCCGGCGTTGTAGGCGGCGATGACCTTGGTGGCGTCGCCGCTGAAGTAGTCCATGAGCCACTTCAGGTACTTGGTGCCGCCCATGATGTTCTGGCGGGGGTCGAAGGGGTCCATGACGCCGAAGCGCAGGGCCGTGGCGGGCATCAGCTGCATGAGCCCCAGGGCGCCGGCGCGGCTGCGGGCCTTGTCGTAGAAGGCGCTCTCGGCCTGGATGATGGCCCGGGCGAGGAAGGGGTCCACGCCGTTCACCGTGGCGATCTCGTCCACCATGGCCAGCAGCTCGGGGCTCCGCAGCACCCGGGCCATCTCCACCCGGGAGATGCCCAGGCGGATGTGCCCGACGCCCACGTGCTTGAGGATCAGGCCCTGGCTCTTGGCGTAGCTCGGGGGGAGGTTGTTGATGACGATGCGGCCGTTGGCGTCGGTGTAGGTGTAGACGTAGGCCATGGAGTAGGCCCCGCCCATCCCGCCCATGGTGGGGCTGGCGGAGGCCCGCTTCACCCGCCCGTTGGAGCCCGCGGACAGGACGGTTCCCGCCGCGAGGGAGGCGGCCAGGACGGCGAGGCGGCGGGAGGGACGGACCATGGACTTCCAGTATGGTGCCTGGCAAGGCACGGGCCAAGAATGCGTTGGAAAGGATCGAGGTTCAGAGCCCTGTGAAAAACGTTTCCACCTCGTCCCAGTCCCGGGTGAGGGGGAAGGGCGGGAGGGCCGCACGCACTTGGGCCGCGTAGCGCTTCCCGCTCGGGTCCTCGGTGGGCAGCATGAGCCGCGGATCGAGGATGGCCACCACGCCGCGGTCGGTGGTGGTGCGGATGAGGCGGCCGAGCCCCTGCTTGAGCTTGAGGGTCATCTGCGGGACCTGGATGCCGATGAAGCCCAGTCCCTGGCGCTGGGCGTCCGCCTCGCGGATGCGCGCCTGGAGCACGGGATCGTCCGGCGGCGCGAAGGGCAGGGCGGTGATGACCACCAGGGAGAGGGCGTCCCCGGGCAGGTCCACGCCCTGCCAGAAGCTGGCGAGGCCCAGCAGGGCCGCGTTGGGCGTCTTCCGGAAGCGGTCCAGCAGGGCCTGGCGGCCCAGGCCCTCGCCCTGGGTGAAGAAGGTGATACCGGGGCAGGCCGAGGCGAGGCGCGGCTTGAAGTGGGCCAGCATCTTGCGGCTGGTGAAGAGCAGCAGCGCGCGGCCCCGGGAGGCCTTCAGCAGGCGCGTCATGGCGTCCAGGCTGGCCTCCACCCAGGCGGGCTCGCCCACGCCGTCCCGCCCCGCGCGGCGCTCCGGCAGCCCCGGCGGCACGAAGAGCAGGCCCTGGCGCTCGAAGTCGAAGGGGCTCTCCACATGCTCGGCACGCTCCCCCTCGGCCTCCGTGAGGCCCAGGCGCAGGCGCAGGCCGTTGAAGCCCCGGCCGTCCCGCAGGGTGGCCGATGTGAGGACCACCGTCTCGAAGCCCCGGCGCAGGTGCTGGTGGAAGAAGGGCTTCACGTCCACGGGGTTCGCCTTGAAGAGCACCGTGTGGGGCCCTTCCCGCGCGAGGGTGCTCACCCAGCCCTCGGGCTGGGCGAAGATCTGCTCCATGCGGGCGAAGGCCAGGCCCACGCGCTCGGCTAGCTTGCGCCAGACCAGGGCGGAGGGGTCCGCCTCGGCCTTCGAGGCCGCAAGGCGGCGGGCCTCCTTCAGCACCTCCTGGCCCGCCCCCACCCAGTCCCCCACGGCGTCCGCGAGGGCGCCCAGGGGAAGCCGCGGGTCGTCGAAGCCGAAGACGGCGCTCTCCAGGGGCACGAGGGCTAGGAGCCGCGCCCACGCGTCCTCCCAGGGGAGCATCAGCGTGTCCAGGAGCGCCGCGCCGGGGTCCTTCGCTCCCTCGTCCCGGAGGTCCCGGAAGAGCAGGGCCATGGCCCGGCTGCTCCAGGCCTCGGCGCAGCTGTCGGTGAGCTGCTCCTCGAGGTCGTGGGCCTCGTCCACCACGAGCACCGGCGCGTCCGGCAGCACGGACCCGAAGGCGCTCTCCCGCAGCACGCGGTCCGCCAGCAGCAGCGCGTGGTTCACCACCACGAGGTCGGCCTCCAGCACCTCCTGGCGCAGCTTCGTGAGGAAGCAGGCCTCGTAGTGCGCGCACTGCTTGCCGGTGCAGCGCTCGGCGCGGGCGTTGACCTTGTCCCACAGCTCGGACTCGCCCTCGCCGTGCCGGGCCAGCTCCTCCCGGTCCCCCTGCAGGGTGTCCTCCGCCCAGGCGGGCAGGGCCATCCAGAGGCCGTGGTCCGGGATGGACAGCTCCGCCGGGGGCGAGGCCTGCAGGGCCTCCCAGGCGGCCTTGCAGAGGTAGTTGGCGCGGCCCTTCGCGAGCACGCATTTCAAGTCCCGTCCCAGGATCCCCATGGCGCGGGGCGCGTCCTCCTCCAGGAGCTGGCGCTGGAGCTGCTTCGTGCGGGTGGCCACGATCACCGGCCGCGCCTCGGAGGCCAGGGCCGGCACCAGGTAGCCCAGGGACTTCCCCGTGCCCGTGCCCGCCTCCACCGCCTGGATCACCGCGTCGGGCTTCGCCTCGGGCTCGCTGCCCGAATCCCGCCAGGCCTCCCGGCGTTCGGCGCCCTCCAGGATCGCGTTGAAGACCAGGGCGGCCATGCGGGCCTGGCCCGGCCGGACCTCGGCCCCGGGGAAGCAGGCGAAGAGGCGGCCATCGGGGGGCGCGAAGTAGGCGTCCATGGGGTGGGGCATGAGCCGACCGTAGCAGACCCTCCGGCCCCCGGCCGTCCGGGCGGGCCCTTCGGACGCATCCCGCGACCGGTCGGCCATCCGGCCCATCGGTTGGAATCTTCCGGGACAAGGGAGCGGCTTCCCGCGTATCTTCGTACGTCACCCCCGGCAGCCCCTTCCGCGAATCCCCCGGTCGTCCCGTCCCCTCCCATGCCCAGCCCCCAGCTTCGGAAGCGCCTTCTCCTGGCTGGCCTGGCCCTGGCCCTCGCCGGCGGGGGCCTCGCGGCCTGGAGGCTCCGGCGGGAGGTCCGGCAGGCCTACGAGGCCCCGGCCCGGCGCGTCCAACCCCTCGCCTTCACCCCCCTGCCCGCGCCGGCCCTGAAGGTCCAGCGCTGGGGCGGCGCCGAGGTCTGCGGCGTGGCCCTGGGCCCCGAGGGCCTGGTGGTGGCCGGAGGCTTCGGGGTGGTGGACGGCGCCGGGGACCTCGGCGAGGGCCTGCCCACCCTGCAGGCCTCCGCCCTCGCGCTGTGGCGGGACCGGCCCGTCGCGGCCCTGGCCGCCGGCGGGCTCTTCCTGCGCCGGGACCGTGCGTGGGAGGAGCTGCGCACGGGCTGGGGCGCGCTCCACGTCCGGAACCTCGTGGAGACCGCCGGGGGCGAGCTGCTCATCGGGGCCCAGGAGGGCCTGTTCCGCGCGGCCTGGGGCGGCGCGGTGCTCGAGCGGCTGGACGCCTCTCCGGTCCGCGCCCTCGCCCTCGGGCCCGGCGGGGTCGTCTGGGCCGGAGGCGAGCAGGGCCTGCGGCGGGTGGATGCCGGTTCCGCGCGGGCGGTGGCCACCCCCGACCCCTGGGTGGACGCCGTGGCGGTGCAGGGGCAGGAACTCCTCGTGCTCACCCCCCAGGGCCTGGCCCGGGGGCCCTTCGAGGGGCCCTTCACGCCGGTGCCGGGGGCGGAGGAGGCCGCCTCCCTGGCGGTCCTCGGCGCCGAGGTCTTCACCGCGGGCCAGGGCCGCCTCCTGCGCTTCGGGCCCTCGGGCCGCCCCGCCGAGGAGCTGCCCGGCGCGCCGGTGCGGCGGGTCTTCGCCCGGGGCGGGGCCCTCTTCGCCGACACCGACGCGGGCCTGCTGCGCCGGGGCGCCCAGGGGTGGAGCCTGGCCCGGCCGCGCCCCGCCAGCCTCCCGCCCGGCCCCAGCGCGGTGAACGCCCTGGCCTGGCGGGACGGCCGCCTGCTCGCGGGCCTCTTCAACGGGGGGCTGGTGGTGGGCTCCCCCGGCGGCGCCGCGCATCCCGCCGCCTCGAGTTCCGGGCTGGACCTGGCGTGGACGCCGGTGCGGGGCTCGGAGGCCTGGGGCGTCAACGCCATCCTCCCCGCCGGCGGCACCGTGCACGTGGCGAGCCTCCGGGGCGTGGCGCGGCTGGAGGGCGGGACATTGATCCCCATCGAACCCCGGGATGCCGGGGCCGCCTTCTCCCTCGCCGCCACCCGGGACGGCCTCGTCCACGGCTATGGCCAGGGCGTGCTGCTCCCCGGGTCGCGCCTGGTCTCGGCCTTCCACGGCCTGCCCGGAAACCAGGCCCTCGCCCTGGCGGAGGGCCCCGAGGGCTCCAACCTCCTCTTCGTGGGCACGCCCACCGGCCTGGGCGCCCTCGCTGGCGGGCGCGTCGCGTGGCGCACCGAGCCCGGGGACGGGCGCCTGCCCCACCCCTGGGTCACGGCCCTGGCGGTGCGGGGGGACGACCTCTTCGTCGGCACCTACGGCGGCGGCGTGGCCCGCCGCGCGGGGCAGCCCTCGGGCTGGCGCGCGCCGGGGGCCTTCAGCGCCTTCCCGGAGACCGCGGGCCTGAAGGTGAACCCGGGCTGCCTCGTGGAGGCCGGGGGCCGCCTCTACCTGGGCACCGACGGCCGCGGGCTCTGGCGTCTCAGCGCCGACGGATCCCGTTTCGTCCCCCTCCGCGTTCCGCTACCCTCCCAGCACGTCACCGCGATCCAGCCGGGGCCGGAAGCCCTGTTCGTCGGGACCAGCGAAGGCCTGGCCCGGCTGCCCCTCTCCCTTCCCGAGGAGCCCTCCTGACATGCGCCGCGCGCACCCGCTTCCCCTCGTCCTCCTCCTCGCCTCCGGCGCCCCGCTCCTGCGGGCCCAGGCGGGGCTGCTGGTGCCCACCAGCAGCAGCCGCCCCGACGCCGCCGTCCTCAGCCTCCGGGAGATGGCCGTGGACATCGGCATCGCCCGGGGCTACGCGCGGGTGAACGTGCGCCAGGTCTTCGAGAACCACACCTCCCAGATCCAGGAGGGCACCTACCGCTTCGCCCTGCCGCCCTCGGCCGCGGTGGGGGACTTCGCCGTGTGGGACGGCCTCGTGCGTATCCCGGGCGTGATCCTCGAGAAGCAGCGGGCCCGGGCCATCTACAAGGAGCTGACCACCCAGCGCATCGATCCGGGGCTGCTCCAGCAGGGGGAGGAGGAGGACGCGGACGCCGGGCACGCGGGCCGGGGCGGCCGTCCCAGCGGCGGCGCCCTCTTCAGCGTCACCGTCGCGCCCATCCCGGCCCTGGCCACCAAGCGCCTCGAGCTGCAGTTCCAGCAGGAGGTGCCCATCATCGACGGCCGGGGCGAGTTCCGCCTCGTCCTGCGCCCGCCCGACGGCGAGGCGCCGGTGGCGGCCACCTTCACCGTGCGGGTGCGCCTGGAGGACGCCACCTTCGAGGCCATGCCCTCCGGGCTGCCCCTCCAGGCCACCGCAGAGGGGGCCGCGTTCAGCGGCACCAACCTGAAGCTGGCCAAGGACCTCGCCTTCCGCATCCGTCCGAAGGGGGGCGACGTCCTGCGCCTCAGCGCCTTCCGCAACCCCGACGGGGTCCTGCCCGACGGGCTCGCCCTGGCGCCCTGGGAGCGCCCGGCGGAGATCCCGCCGGAGAAGGACGGCTTCTTCCTCCTGGAGGCCGTGCCCCCGGGCGGTGCGCCGGCCGCCAGGCGGGCCTCCGGCGCCAAGCCCGCCCCGGAGGTCAAGCGCCCGCCCCAGACCCTCGCCATCTGCTTCGACACGTCCCTGGGCCACCGCTGGGCCGGGCTGGAGACCGCCTACCAGCACCTGGTGCGGGTGCTCCACGACCTGCGGCCCACGGACCAGTTCGCCCTCATCCCCTACGACCGCGCCCCCGGAACGGCCGCGCTGAGGAAGGCCGGGCCGGCGGAGATCGAGGCGGAGCTGAACGCCCTGAGGTCCCGCGCCCTCGGACCCGGCGCGAACCTGCCGAAGGCCCTCGCGGCGGCCCGGAAGGCCGCCGGCGACAAGGGCCGCATCCTCGTGCTCACGGGAGGCCAGGGCGCGGGCGGGTCGAAGGCCCTGCTGGCCGCGGCGGGCTCGCTCCCCGTCTTCACCGCCGTCACCACCGGGGAAGCCGGCGAGGCGCTGCGGTCGGCCTCGGACCAGCTCCTCACCCCCACCGCCACGGAGATCGAGACGGACCTCTTCTTCAAGCGCCTGCTGGCCCCCGAGGAGAAGGCCGATGCCAAGGGCGGGCCCGCCTCGGACGAGGACGCCCCCTTCAAGGTCGGCGGCGGGGAGCCGAAGCTGCGCCACATCTACCCGGTGCTCCTGCAGCCCATGGCCCCGGGCTCCCTGTCGGGCTGGGTGGGCCGCTATGCCGCGCCCCAGCCCAAGCTCACCTTCACCCTCGCCTCGAACCTCCTGCCCGGCGGCAAGGCCAGCCTCGAGGCGGCCCTGCCGGAGAAGGCCCTGGAGGCCCGGGACCTCCCGCGCCGCTGGGCCCGGGCGCGGGTGGACGACCTGCTGGCCCGCATCGAGGCCGAAGGCGAGAAGAAGGAGTGGATCGACGAGATCATCGCCCTCTCCAAGCGCTACAAGTTCGTCACCCCCTACACGGCCTTCCTCGCGGCGCCACGCTCCCTGCTGCGCCCCCGCCGCATCCAGCCCGGCGATCCCGTGCTGCGGGTGGAATGCGACGAGGCCACCCGCTCGGCCACGGCCCTCTTCCCCTTCGGCCTGAAGCTCGACCTCGTGCGCCGCCCCGGGACGAACGTCTGGGAGGGGCGCTTCCTGGTGCCCGAGGGCTTCAAGGACGGGCGCTACGCCGTGCGCATCCTCCTGCGGGACGCCAGCGGGGCCCGGACCTCCGAGACCAAGCATTTCATCCTGGACGGCACCGCGCCGCGCATCCGCCCGGAGCTGCCGGCCAGCGCCCGGCCGGGCGACCTGATCCAGATCCGCGCCCGCGCCGACGAGGACGTGGTCTTCCTCCACGCCCGCCTGGGGGACGGGGCGCCCGTGCCCCTGCGCTGGGACGCCGCCGCCGGCTGCTCCGTGGGCCTCCTGCGCGTGCCCAGCGGCCCGCCCGGGACCCGGGAAGTGCTCTTCGAGGCGGTGGACGGCGCCAAGAACCGCGGCTTCGTCCGCGCCGCGCTGGAGGTGAAGCCATGAGACGCCGCCCCGCGATCCTCCTCGTCCTGGCCTCCGCCGCGGCGCTGGGCATCCTGGGCGCCTCGCCGCTGCCCTGGTCGGACATGACGCCCGCGGACTGGATCTACGCGGTGGCCACCCGCTTCACCGCGGTGGACGGCCACACCGTGCACTACCCCACGCCCACCGCCGAGCTGGCGAAGCTCCTGGAGGGCCGGAAGGAGGCCGGGGCCTGGCGGCACCTGGCCGAGGCGCGCATGGGCCTCGGGGACCGGGCCGGGGCCCTGGCGGCCCTGGAGCAGTGGTGCGCCGCCGAGGGCGCGGCCTCCCCCGGGGCCGGGGCCGAGGCCTGGGCCGAGACCGCCCGCTGGGCGGCGGAGCACCTCGAGATGGCGGCGGCCTTCCGGGCCGCGGAGAAGGCCCTGCCCGGCCTCAGGCCCGAGGCGAAGCTGGCCCTGTCCAAGGAGCGCATCGCCTGGGCCGAGCGCCACCCCGACCTCGGGGACGCCCTGGCCTTCCGCAGGGCCCAGGCGGCGATGTTCCCCGGGGACGGCGCCTCCCTCGAGGCCTGCCTTCGCGCCCTGGAGAAGGCGGGACGCCTCGCGGAGGCCGACCAGGCCCTGGCGGCGTCCAAGGCCCTGGACCCGGAGCGGCGGCTCCTCCTGCGGGCGGACCTGCGCATGGACCACAAGGATCCGAAGGGCGCCTTCCAGGTGCTGGACGGCGAGATCGAACAGCCCTGGTCCATGGACGTGCGCCAGGCCTGGACCCGGCGGGTGGACGCGGGCGCGCCCCGCGCGCCGGAGGGCTGGCGGGCCACCCTGGACGCCCGCTACGACGCCGGGGCGCTGGTGCGCCTCGCGGCCTACCACCAGGGCCAGGGCCGGGGCGACGCCGCCGCCGACCTCCTGCGGCAGGTGGAGCGGCGCCATGCCTCCGGCTTCGACCGCAAGGCCTGGCTGCTCCTCTCCCGGCTCCACGGGGAGCTCGACGCCGCGCCCGAGGCCTTCCGGGCCCGGCTGGCCGCGGCCCACCTGGGAACCCCGGACGAGCAGGTGGCGGACCTCGCGGCCCTCGCCCGGCTGGCCCTCCAGGCGGGAGGGCGGCCTGTGGCCTGGGGTTCCTACAACGACGAACCCTACCGCTGGATCGCGGACCTGGACCGCACGCCGGGCTTCTGGACCGGCGGCCTCTCCTTCCTCCTCACCGGCGGCGACTGGAAGGAGGCGCTGTCGCGGCTGGAGCAGGAATCCCTGCCCGACCGCACCTTCGCCACCGCCCGGGCCCTGGCCGACGTGCTGGCCCGCCGGGCGCCGAAGCACCCGGACCTCCCCGCGCTGCGCGTGGCGCTGATGGAGCGCCACGTCCAGCGGGGCGAAGGCCGCGCGGCCCTGGACCTGCTGCCCCTCGTGGAAGGCAGCGCCGCCCCGGGCGCGGTGATCGACGAGGCCCGGCGCGTCGCCCTGCTGGCGGCGCGGCAGAGCGCGGTGCCCCTCGCCGAGGAGGCCCGTCTCTTCAAGGCCCGCCTGCGGCATGCCGCCGCGGACGGGTCGAGGGAACCCTCCGGCTTCGGGGCCGGCTCCGCCGCCGTCGAGGACGGCGAAGGGGATCCGGAGGCCGGGACCGGGGACGGGGCGGCCCGGGAGGAGCGGCCCTGGACCCGCCGCGCGCGCCGCGCCGCGCCGGCCTACCGCGCCCTGCTGGACGAGGCGGTGGCCCGCCTGGACGACCGCGAGCGCAGCCACCGCGCCTCCCTGGCGCTCCTGCTCGGCGAGATGGACCGCATGCCCGACGCCGAGGCGCTGTGGATGGACCTCGCCGGCCGCCTGGAGGCCTGGAACCTCGACGACGACCTCGGCCCGAGGTTCGAGCAGGCCCTGCGCCGCTTCCAGGGCGAAGGCGTGTGGCACAAGGCCGCCCGCTGGTACGCCCGCCGCAGCCGCCACGACGACCTGCGCCGCCTCGCGGCCCAGGTGGCCGGGGAGTTCCGCGGCACCGCGCTCTTCGCCCGCTCCAACGCCGGCGACGTGCGCGTGGAGATCCCCGACCAGCCGCCCATGGGCGGGCGCGTGCGCCTCGTCCAGTGGGCGGACTGGGTGCGCCTCAAGGCGCTGGAGCGCTTCCCCCAGAGCCCCCAGGTGTTCCGGGAGGCCCAGCGGCTCGTCGCCAACGCCGACTGGGTGCGGGACCACCGCGGCAGCGAAGGGCAGGTGGGCGTGGGCCGGGTGGTGGTCTCCGACGCCCTCCTGGCGGAACGCCGCTGGGCCCTGCTCTTCGCGGACGCCGGCATCCGGGAGGCCTGGTTCGCCGAGGCCATGAAGGGCCGGGGCCTCGAGGCCAAGCTGTCCGCCCTGGAGGCCAAGGCCGAGCGCACGCCCGTGGAGGACCTGCTGCTCTTCGAGGGCTGGTCGAGGCTCTCCCGCTTCGAGCGGGCCGTCCCTGCGGCGGACCGCCTCGCCGCGGCCTACCCCGGCGACGGGGACCTGGCGAAGCGCGCGCTCTCCCTGCACCGCAGCCTGAACGCCCTGGAGACCTCCCATGCCGCCGCCGCCCGCGCCCTGGTGGCGCGCACGGCGCCGGCGCTGCTCGACGCCTCCGCCCTGTGGACCGAGCTGGGCGAGATGGAGGAGGAGCGCGGCCGTCCCGCCGCCGCCATGGAGCTCTGGAAGAACGTGCTGGGACGGGACACCCGCAATCCCGACCGCATCGCCGAGCTGGCCACCCTGCTCTGGGACTACAACCACGACCGGGAGGCCCTGGCGGTGGTCGAGGAGGGCCGCAGGGCCCTGGGACGGCCCCGCTTCTTCGCCTTCGAGACCGGGGTGCTGCGGGAGAACGTGCGGGACCTGGACGGCGCCATCCGCGAGTACCTCGACGCCCTCCGTCCTGAACAGGAGGACGGCTTCTATTCCTGGTACGAACGCGACCAGCGCAGCCTGCGCCGCCTGGCGCAGCTCCTTTCCCGGGACCGGGTCTATCGCAGGGTCGAACGGCGCATCCGCGACCTCAGGCCCGGCGTCGCCGAGGACGAGCACACCCTGGCGGCCTTCCTGCCCCTGGCCACCCTGGAGACGCCCACGCCGGGACTCGCCTTCGACAGCGACGACTGGATGGACGCGATGGATCTGCCCAACGACCCGAAGGGCCGGGACGAGCGCGATGCGAAGCGGGACGCGGCGCGGCCCGCGGAGCATGCCGCCATCGCCCGCCTCGGGGACCTGCTGCTGGAGAAGAGCCGGGACATGGCGGCGGGGGCCCAGGCCCGGGAATTCCTGGACGCCATCGAATCCTGGAGCCGGAGCCTCATCGAGGCGCGCTGGAAGCAGGACCGCATCGTCGCCTACCGAAACCAGATCATGGCCCGCCGCGCCCAGCTCGCGGCCTCCGAGGAGGACCGCATCCAGCTGGAGACCGACCGGGCCCGCTACCTCGCGGACCACGGCCGCAGCGCCGAGGCCGACGCCCTCTGGACGGCCCTGGACGCCCGCATCGCCGCCCTGCCCGAAGGCTCGGTGAAGCTGCGGGCGGAGGCCGGTCGCGCCGCCTACGTGGAACGCACCCGGGGCCCCGAGGCCGCGGCGAAGGCCTGGGCGGCCCTCACGGCCAAGTACCCCTGGAGCCTCGGACTGCTGGAGGACCGCCTGGCCTTCCTGAACCGCGCCGGACGCGGCGCCGAGGCCCGGGCCGCCCTGGAATCCGTGCTCCCCCGGGCCGCCACCGGCCACCGGGAGGGCTTCCTCGAGCGCCTCACCTCGGAGGCCCTCGCCGCCGCGGACCTGCCCCAGGCCCGCCGGGCCGTGGGCCTGCTCCTGGCCCAGGAAGGCCTGGACGAGGGCCGCCGCCTGGGCGCCCTGCACCTCCAGGCCCGCCTGTCCTTCCGGGAGAACCCGGCCTGGGATCCCTATCCCCTCGCCAAGGCCGAGGCCGCGAAGCTCCGCAGCGAGCTGCACCCCGACCTCTATGCCCAGCTCGCCAAGGCCGCGGACCTGGAGAAGGCCGCCGGGCCCGTCCCCGGCCTCTGGATCGAGGCCCTGAACCGCCGCACCGACCGCGAATGGCTGGCCGCCGCCGGCCGCTCCGCGAACCGCGCCGGCAAGGGGGCGGAGCTCCTGGCCTTCTTCGAGAAGCAGCAGGCCCGCAGCCCGCGGGACGTGCGCTGGGCCGTGGCGGTGCGCGACATCCGCCGCGCCGGCCACGACGTGGACGGCGCCATCCAGGCGGCGAAGGCCGCCGTGGCCGTGCGCCCGGAGAAGGAGGAGCTGTGGCGGGAGGCCGCGGACCTGCTGGTCCGCGCCGACCGCATCCGCGAGGCCGCCGACTACCTGGAGGGCTGGAACCGGCCCCGGCTCGCCGACGAGGGCGTCGCCCGCTGGCGCAGCGGGCTCTACCTCCGCGCCGGGGACCCGAAGAAGGCCCTGGCCATCGAGCAGGCCGCCCTGGCGGCCTTCAAGAAGGAGAGCGTCGGGCGCGAGAACGCCGAGGAGGACCTGGCCCGCCGCAAGGCCGGCGCCGCCTCCCGCCTCTTCGAGGCCGGGCATCCGGACCTCGCCCTGGCGGTCTACTCCCCCAAGGGCGACATCCGAGCCCTGGCCGGAAGCCAGGTCTACCTCCAGCGGCAGGCGGAGATCGCCCTGCTCACCGGGCAGTACGTCCGCTTCATCACCCAGCCCTCCGACGACGGGAACTTCAAGCAGGCCGCCGCCTCCTTCCTGGAGCGCAGCGGACGCGCCGATGTGAAGGAGGAGGTGCGGGCCTTCCTGGTGCGGACGCTCTTCCCGCCCGGCGCCTCCCGGCCCGACGACGGGCAGCTGCGGGCCTGGTGGTCCTTCACGGGGACCTCGGGCCTCGAGCCCGGCGTGCGCGCGGCCCTGGCCCTGAGGCTGCTGGCCCAGCGCCCCGGCCCCTGGCAGGCGGCGCCGCCCCTGGCCTATGCCGTGGCCGTGGGCCAGGACCTCGTCGGGTGGAAGTCCGAAGGGGGCGAGAGCGTGCCCGTCTTCCGCGAACCCGACCTCTCGGGCCTCTGGGCCCGGGACCTGGCGCGCCAGGACAAGGGCCCCGAGCTGCTCGCCTTCTTGGAGCCCCGGTGGCAGGAGCTCCTGGGCCAGGCGCGCGGCGGCGGCGAGCTCACCCCCAAGAGCCCCCGCCTCGGGTGGGCCTGGTGGCTGGATGACCGCGAGGCCCTGCGGGCCTGGGCCCGCGCGGCCTCGGCCCAGCCGGCCAAGGTGGCGGAACTGGGCGAGCTGCTCTCCGACCGGCGCAAGTGGGACCGCTTCTGGGTGCTCGCCGCCCGCGGCTGGGACGCGCCCACGCTGGTGGGCCTGGCGACCCCGGAGGCCCGCACCGCGTGGTTCCGGTTCTGGGAATCCGCCGCGCCCACGGACCCCGTGCTGCTCGCGCGGCGCGCCGCCACCGAGCGCGTCACCGCCGCGGTGGCCCGCCTGCTGAAGAACGAGCCGAAGGCCGTGGAGGACCCCCTCATCGTGAAGCTCCGCGGACCGCGGACGGTGGGCGACGTGCTGGCCAAGGACGCCCGCTGGACCTGGCCGGAGTTCATCCCCCGGCGGACCCCGGCGGGGGAGATCGCCGAGCGCGGGGACGACCGCGTGGTCGGCCAGGGCGCGGACGAAGGCCGACTCCCCGGCGCCCTCTGGGGCGACCGCCCCGGCGAGGCCTGGTACGTCCTCGAGGCCCTGGCGCGGTACCGCGCCGGGGACCGCAGCGCCCCCTACCTGCCCTTCGCCGTGCCCCAGCGCGGCGCCGAGACCTCCCGGACCCTCCTGGCCCTGCGCCTGGCCCAGGGCCTGAAGGACCTGCCCCTGGCCCTGGAGCTGGAGGCCGAGCACCCGGGCCCCGAGGCCGACCGCGCCTGGCTGGAGGGCCGCGTGAACCTCTTCGTGGCCGCGGGCCAGAAGGAGAAGGCCGCGGCGGCCCTGCGCGGCTTCGTGCGGCAGGCCCAGGCCCGCCTCACCGAGGACGAGTTCCGCTGGCTCGCCGCCCGCGCCGAGGACTGGGGCCTGGCTTCGCCCCTGGAGCTGCTGGACGCCTCCAGGCCCGTGGGGCCGGCCTTCCTCGCCTACCTGCGGGACCGCAGGCCCGAGGCGGCGAACCGCTTCACCACCGCGGACGCGGTGGGCTTCCGGGCCGCGCTCGCGGCCCGGTGGCGCAGCCGCGAAGCCCAGCTCAGCGCGGAGCAGGTGCGCTTCTGGCTGCGGGAACTGTGGACCGCCGACAGCGCGCCCCTGCCCCGGCGGGGCCTGGCCAAGCTGGGCCCGGCCTACCGCCACGCCGCGGACTGGCTCCAGCGCCAGCCCGGGGCCGAGCGCGCCGGGGCCCTGGACGCCCTGGACGAGGCCCTCAATCCCGGCGATGCCAAGCCCCGCATCTTCCCGATGCTCGGGGCCGGCGCGCCCTCCGACGACGTGAACCGCCTGCTGGCCCTGCGCCTGCGCCTGGCCCGCAATGAGACGGCCGCCGCGCTGGCCCAGGTGGACGACCTGCTCGCCGAGCTGCGCCAGGGCCCGGCCCTGGCCTACGCGGCCCGGGAGGCCCCGCCGGTCTCCGAGGGTTCCAGCGAGGAGGGCGAGGGCATGCCCATGGAGGAGCCCGCCCCCCGCGCGGTGGAGGACTGGACCGCCCCGGATCCGCTGGTGGACCGCCTCCAGGCCTGGCGGAGGCCCTTCCTCGACGCGCGCCAGACCGCCGCCGTGGACGAGCGCTTCCGCAAGCTCCTGAGGGAGCGCCGGGAGGAGGGCCCCGTCTCCACCGCCGCCTGGAAGCTGGCCTTCGCCCTGCAGCCCGCGGCGGAGACCGCCGCCCTGGACCGGGAGCTCGACGCCGCCTGGTTCCGCGGCGAAGTGCAGCCCGACCAGCTCGGCGCGATGATGGACGCCCTCGCCGGCGCCCTGCAGGCCGAGGCGTCCCGGTGGACGGCCCGCTGGCCCCGCCAGCACACCTTCGGCCAGGCCAAGGCCCGCGCCGACGTCCTGGCGAAGCTCAAGAAGCCCGCCGAGGCCTGCCGGCTCCTGGCGGACGCCCGGCGGCGCACCCCCTGGTCCGAGCGCGAGGAGGTCCTCGCCTTCGAGCAGTGGCGCCGCCTCGGCGCGGCGTCCGGAGGCGAGGGAACGCCGGCCTCCGAGCGCGCCCCCGCGGCCTGGACTTCGGCCCACGCGGCGCTCTCGGCCAAGGCCGACGCCTCCTCGGGCGCCTTCACGGCGCGCCTGAAGGCGGTGCCCACGGACATCCTCACCGCCCGCGCGGCCCTGCGCAGCGCCGCGCCCCTGGATCCGGAGGCCGCCCTGCGGGCCTCCCTGGCCGCTGCCATGGCCCGCTCCCACAGCGGCCTGGACGTGGACGGGGACCGCGAGCTGCTGAAGGTCCGCGCCGCCCGCGGCCTGCTCGCCGCATCGCCCCAGGCGGCCCGCCACGCCCTGGGCGGGCTCTCCGCGGACGCCTTCCTGCGCCTCGCCTCCGAGCGGCGCCTGAAGACCTCCGAGGTCAACCTCGCCCTGGCGGACCTGGCCCGCATCGCCCTGCGCACCGGGGACGAGCCCCAGGCCCGGCGCATCGCCGGCCTGCTGGGGGACCGCAGCGCCGGGGCCGCGAAGGCGCTCCGGGCGGAGTTCGCGCAGGAAGCGGGACGAGCCGTGGACAGCTTCCGCCTCGAGAACGGGCGCCCCGCGCCCATCCGGCCGCGGGACCTGGCCTGGTCCATGATCGCGAACGTCTTGACCGCGGAGGGCGTCCGATGAGCCGCACCCGTTCCCTGCCCACCCTCCTCCTCGCCGCGTCCCTGCGCGCCGGGGCCGGTTCCTCCGGGGAGGGCCCGCTGCCCCTGCCCGAGGCGCCGGTGCGCCTCGTCATCCCCGATGCCGCGGCCTTCGACGCCGCCCTCAAGGGCGCCTGGCGCGACCTGCTCACCGGGCAGGCGAAGGCCGAGGATCCGGTGGTCTCCGCCTGGCGCAGGACCCAGGTGGGCAGCAAGCTCGAGGACCAGTGGGGGCGCCTCTCCGGCGACCTCCCCTGGACCTGGGAGGAGCTGCGCAAGCTCAAGCCCACCGCCCTCGGCCTCGCGATCCTGGAGGCCGGCCACCTGGAGGCGGTACTGGTGGTGGAGACGCCCCTGGCCCAGCTGCCCCTGGAACTCCCCGGCGGGACGAAGCGCACCCATGGCGGCGCCGCGTACACCCTGGTGGCCCCGGGGGCCGGGGACAAGTCCAAGGACCCCGACCGCCGGGCGGGCCTGGCCTGGGCCCGGGTCGGCGGCCGGCTGCTCCTCGCCACCAGCGAGCGGGCCCTCAAGCTCGCCCTGGACGCCCAGCAGGCGGGCAAGGGCCTCGCGGCCCCACTGCCCGGCCTGGCCTCCCTGGAGCTCGACTTGGACGCCCTGCGGGAGGACCGCTACTTCCGGCGCGAGTTCCTCTGGGCCGCGGGCCCCGAGAAGGGCCGGCTGAGGGCCGCCCTGCGCCGGGAGGGGAACCGCTGGGTGGAGGTGCGCGAGGGGACGAACGAGGCCCGGGGCGGCGTGTTCACCTTCGAGGCCCCCGGCGCGGCCGCGGCCGGCTGGGAGAACGGGCAGGCGGACTTCTGGCCCGCCTTCCGCCGCGCCCTCCTCGAGCCCGTGCCCGCCCTCGAGGACCGGCCGGTGCCGGCCCTGTCGGCGCTGCCCGCCGCCGCTGCCCAGGGCGGCGAGGACCGCTACATGGTGAACTACACCCGCCCCCGCCTCGCCGCCGGCGCGCCGGCCTTCGAGGAGGGCGACCTCGCGCCCTGGAAGGCCCTCTTCGCCCAGCAGCCGGTGCCCAGCTGGGGCTTCCTCCTCACCCGGGACGGCGCGCGGCGCCTGGCGCTGCCCTGGCCGGAAGCCCGGGATGCGGAGTTCATCGAGCTCTGCCGGGCCACCGCCGCCCGCCGGGCGGGCCGGGCCGCGGCGGTGAAGGGGCCCGAGGGCACGGAGATCCGCGTGGGGCCCGGACTGCCGGCCCTGGCGGTGCGCCGGGCCGGGCCCCTCCTGTGGGTGGCCGGGGCCGCCGCGGACCTGAAGGAGCTCCCGGCGACGAAGGCTGATCCCGCCGTGGTGCGCTGGGGCCGGCTCGACCTCGCCGCCGCCCGGGCCGAGGGCCGGCGCTGGGAGAAGGTGGAGGGTCCCGCCCGCCCCGAGCAGGTGCGGCCCCTGAGCGACCGCATCCTCGGCCTCCTGGGCTGGATGCCGCGCACCACCGGCCTGAGCGTGGAGCGCCGCCGGGGCGCGGACGGCGCCTGGACCGAGCGGGTGGTCTTCGAGGCCGCCCCGGACGCCAAGCCGTGAGGCGCCTCGCCGGGGCCGCCATCGCCGCGGTCCCGGCGCTGCTCCTGGCCTCCCAGGGCCCTGCGCCCGGCGTCCCGCCGCGCCCGGCCCCGCGCCTCGACCTGTGGCGCCTGGAGGGTTCCGGGGCCGGGGCGGAGGCGCCCCTCGCCGTGGGCTCCCTCCAGAAGCCCTTCGTGGCCCTGGCCTGGGCCCGGGCCTTCCCCCGGCGAGCCACCCCGCGCCTGCGCTGCGGCCCCGGGAGCGGCTGCTGGCGCCCCTCGGGCCACGGCGAGGTGGGCCTCGCCAGGGTCCTGGCGGTCTCCTGCAACGCCTACTTCCGGGCCCTCGCCGCCGAGGTCCCGCCTGACGTCCTGGCCTCGGCCTTCCAGGGGGAAGGCTTCCAGGGCGCGCCGGCCTCGCCGGAGGAGGCCCTGGGCCTGGGCGCCGAGGCCGGCGGCCCGCGCATCGCCCCCGCGGACCTGCTCCGGGCCTACCGGCGCCTGGTGGACGAGCCCTGGTCCAGCGCCGAGCCCGTGCGGCAGGAGGTGCTCAGGGGCCTGCGGGAGGCCGCGCGGGAGGGCACGGCCCTGGGCCTGGGCCGGCGCTTCGCGTGGGCGAAGACGGGCACGGTGCCGGCGACGGCCCCGGGGCCGGCGGCGGGTTTCGTGATCGTGGTGGACGCCGCCGGGGGCGCCGCCCTGGCGCGCCTCGAACCCGGCACCGGCCGGGAGGCGGCGTCGGCCCTGGGCCGATTCTGGGCGGGGCGGCCCGGCCCCGCCCCCCGCGCCCAAAGTGTTTCCGCGGGCGTGGAGGCGGCCGGCACCGTGCGGGTCCGCATGCTGGACCTCCTGGGCGCGCCGCGGGTGGAGGTGCGCAACCTGGGGCCTTCACCGGTGCCCGTCACGGGGGGCTTCCTCGGCCCCGGGGCCGTCCGCAGGCTCGCCCCCGGCACCGCCGTGGGGCCCGGCCTGCTGGAGCTGCGGGCGCCGGCCCTGGGCTTCCTGCGACGCCTCCAGGGGCGCGTGGAGGTCCCCCCCGGCGGCGGGACGCGGGCGGTGGTGGCCTCCCTGGAGGTCCGGGACTACGTCGAGGGGGTGATCGCCGCGGAACTGCCCGGCGGACCGCCGGAGCGGCAGGCGGCCCTGGGCGCGGCGGTGCTGCGCTTCCTGCGCCGGGGCCCCCGCCACGGCCCCCTGGCGGACGTGTGCGACAGCACCCACTGCGCCTGGTTCGTGGGCCGGGGCCCCCGCCTGGTCTGGCGCGACGGGCGCCGCGCCGAAGTCCCGTCCGGGGCCCCGTCCGGGGCGGAGGCCTTCCAGTTCTCCGGGGAGGCCTGGGAGGCGGTGAAGGCCCAGGCCCGGGAGCCCGGGCCGGACCTGTGGACGGCCCACTGCGGCGGCGCGCCCCTTTCCGAGCGCGCCCTGTGGGGACAGGGGGCCGCGGAGGCCTGGCCCTGCCCCCGCCATGGGGGCGCGGGGAAAGCCCGGCCCTGGACCCGCGCCTGGGGCGCCGGGGATCTCTCGAAGGCCTTCGGCGGCCCTGTGGCCGCGATGGCCGTCGCCTGGCCCGGCGGGACCTGGTGCCTCGAGGTCACGACGCCGGCGGGGCTGCGCCGCTGGAGCTACGACCAGGCCCACCGCCGCCTCGCGGCGGTCCTGGGCTGGGACGCCCTGCCGAGCCCCGCGGACCGGGTGGAGGCGGCGGAGGGGGCCTGGCGCGCCCTCGGCGCGGGCTGGGGCCACCGCGTCGGCCTCTGCCTCGGAGACTGAAGACCTCGCCGACTGAAGCCCGGGCCTCAGGCGTCCAGGAGGCGCCGCCAGCGGTCCGGATCAGGCTCCGCGAGCAGCCCCTGGAGGAAGCGCCAGGCGGCCTCGAGGTTCCGCTCGGCGGCGGGGCCCAGGTCCTCGCCGAGCTCGAAGCGCTCCCCCCGCACCGCCAGCACGAAGGCGGGGGGCGGCGGCAGGCCGGTGGCCCGCCGGTAGGCGTGAAGGAGGGCCTCCGGCGAGAGGGCGTGGGAGGTGAAGCTGGCGTCCGGCGAGGGCCGGACCTCCCGGAAGGCGAAGGGGGCCGGCGCGGTCACGGAGGCGTCGAGGAAGAGGGCGAGGCCGCGCCCCCGCAGGTCCTCCACGTGCTCGATCTGGAGCTGGAAGTCGGCGAAGGCCTCCAGGCGCGCGTCCGGCCGGGCCTCGGCCCAGGCTTCGACCCGCGCCAGCAGGCGCGGGCCGAGGGCGTCGTCCCCGCGGCCGGGGTTGCCCCAGCCGAAGACCGCGAGGGGCGCGGCGGCGACGGTGCCGGGGAGGCCCATCAGCCCTCCCCGCCCCGCCGCAGCCGGTGGACCAGGCCGCCGGAGGCGTCGAGGACCTCCACCTCCAGGGGCATCTTCCCCAGGGCGTGGGTGGCGCAGCTGAGGCAGGGGTCGTAGGCACGGATGGCCACCTCGATGCGGTTCAGCAGGCCCTCGGTGACCTCGCGGCCGTCGAAGTCCGCCGCCGCCACCTCCCGCACCGCCGTGTTCATGGCGGTGTTGTTGTGGGTGGTGGAGACGATGAGGTTGGCCTTCTGGATGGTCCCCTCCTCGTTCACCCGGTAATGGTGGATGAGCGTGCCCCGGGGCGCCTCGATGACGCCGACGCCCTCGAGGCCGGGCGTGCCCTCGGCCCGCAGGTCCGTGCCCAGGATGTCCGGATCCAGCAGGAGCTCGCGGATGAGCTCGGCGGCGCAGAGCATCTCGATCATCCGCGCCCAGTGGTAGGCCAGGGTGGCGTGCACGGGCCCGCCGTCCCCCAGGGCCATGAAGTCCTGCCGCGCGGCCTCCGCCAGGGGCGTGGGCATGCGCTGGGCGTTGTTGAGGCGCGCCAGGGGCCCGACGCGGTACCAGCCCTCGTCGTTGCCCCGGGAGACGATGAAGGGGAACTTCATGTAGGACCAGGGCTTCACCTCCTCGTGGAGCAGGCGCAGGTAGTGGACGACGTCGGCGTGGTCGAAGATGCGCGCGCCCTCGGCGTCCGTGGCCCGCAGGTCGCCGTCGTAGAGTTCGAAGGCGCCGTCGGGGGCCGTGAGGCTGACGAAGTTGGAGCGGAAGGACCCGAAGGCGCGGTTGCGCTCGAGGTCCTCCAGGAAGAGCGTGCGCGCCAGGTCCACCGCGCCGCGGCTCCAGCCGACGATGGTGTCGATCTCCGCGAGCAGCGTCTCGCGGTCGGCGGGGGCGAGGGCCTTGTTCACGCCGCCGGGCAGGGCGAAGGTGCCGTGCACGCGCTTGCCCGTGAGGATGCGGATGACCTCCTGGCCGACCTTGCGCAGCTTCACCCCCTGGAGGGCGACGTCGGGGTGCTTCTGGATGACGCCGATGACGTTGCGCAGGGCCACGTCGGACTCGAAGCCCAGCAGGAGGTCGGGGCTCGCGAGGTGGAAGAAGTGCAGGGCATGGCTCTGGAGGGTCTGGCCCACGTGGAGCAGGCGGCGCAGCTTCTCGGCGGTGGGCGGCAGGGCCTTCGCCCCGGCGATCATGTCCACGGCCTTGGCGGCGGCGAGGTGGTGGCTCACGGGGCAGATGCCGCACAGGCGCTGCACGAGCACCGGGATCTCCCGGTAGGGCCGTCCCTGGATGAACTTCTCGAAGCCCCGGAACTCCACGATGTGGAGCCGGGCCTGGCGGACGCGGTTCTCCCGGTCCAGGAGCAGGGTCACCTTGCCGTGGCCCTCCACCCGGGTGACGGGTTCGATCACGATGCGGTTGAGGGCCTCCCCCTTCGGGGCGGTCTCCAGGCGCGGATGGGCGGTGGGGGTCATGGGGTCCTCAGTCGTAGCGGATGAGTTCGCGGGGCAGGGCGGGATCCTCCCCGGCGACGAGGCGGGTGAGGAAGTGCCAGAAGGCGTCGGCGCTGGGCGGGCAGCCCGGCAGCACGTAATCGATCTTCACGATGTGGTGCAGGGGCCGCACGCGGTCCAGCAGGAGCGGGATCTCGGGGTCGTTGGGGATGTGGGCGTTCTCGGTGCCCATGCCGCGGATGAAGGCCTCCTCCAGGCACTCCTTCAGGGGGATGGCGTTGCGCATGGAGGGGATGCCGCCGGTGACGCCGCACTCCCCCACGGCCACGAGGATCCTGCACATCCTCCGGAACTCGAGGAGGGTGTGCACGTTCTCGGCGTTGCACACGCCGCCCTCGATGAGCCCGAGGTCCACGGGCCGGCTGATGCGCTTGAGGTCGTCGATGGGGCTGCGGTCGAACGCGACCACCTCCAGGAGGTCCACCAGGCGCTCGTCGATGTCCAGGAAGGACATGTGGCAGCCGAAGCAGCCGGCGAGGGAGCAGGTGGCGACGGTGAGCTTCTCAGCCATGGTGAACCTCCTCGGGCCGGCCGGCCTCCGACATCGCGTACTCGCGCAGGTCCTCCTCCGCCACGGTGGCGCGGTCGAAGCGCCGCGACCCGATGGGCACCTCCCAGGCGCCCTCCTTGGGGAGCAGGGCGCCGGTGGGGCACAGGGCCATCGCGCGGTCCCCGGTGGCCAGGGCGCTCTCGCCCAGGAGCCCCGAGGGGGTGTTCACCTCGAGGGTGGTGCGGATGCCGCGGCCGGTGACGCCGAAGACGTTCTTGCCGTCCAGGAGGCGGCTGGCCCGCACGCACCGCTCGCAGCGGATGCAGCGGTCCCGGTCGAGGATGATGCCGGGGTGGCTCGCGTCCCGGGCCCGCCGGGGGAACTGCTGGGGGAAGTGGTTGTCCTCCATGCCCAGGTAGTAGGCCGTGGCCTGGAGGCGGCAGGCCCCCGACTTCTCGCAGGAGGGGCAGTAGTGGTTGCCCTCCACGAAGAGCATCTGGAGGGCGGCGCGGCGCAGGCCCCGCAGGTCCGGCGTGTCGCAGGCCACGTGCTGCCCGGCCATGGCGGGCTGGGTGCAGCTGGAGAAGGGCTTGCCCGCGATGACCACGGTGCAGAGGCGGCAGGAGCCGTGGGGGCCCACCTCGGGATGCCAGCAGAGGTGGGGGATGTAGCGGCCGGCCTGGAGCGCCGCCTGGAGGACCGTCTGGCCCTGGGTGAAGGGGATCTCCTGGCCGTCGAGGAAGAAGGTGGTGGTCATGCGCGGACCTCCGCGGGGGTGAGGTGGGCCTCCTGGTCCGTGCGCCCGGTGAGGGCTCGCGCCTCCTCCAGGGCGCCGTCCAGGTCGAAGGCGGGGACGAAGTCCCGGGTGCCCATGCGCGCCTCCCACACGGCGGGGAAGCGCTCGAAGCTGTCGGTGAGGTGTTGGCTCGCGGTCTGGCCCAGGCCGCAGTGGCTCATGGTGCGCATGGTGCGCGCGATGCCCTTCATCTCCTCGAGGTCCACCGGGGAGCCGAAGCCCCGGGCGAACTTGGAGACGTAGTTCTCCAGGAGGGTGGTGCCGATGCGGCAGGGGGTGCAGAGGCCGCAGCTCTCGTGGCGGAAGAAGGCCGCGAAGTTGCGCGCCGCCTCGAAGAGGTCCCGCCCCGGGCCGAAGACCATCATCGTCCCCACGCTGGGCAGGTCCTCGAAGCACACGGTGCGGTCGAAGGCCTCGGTGTTCAGCAGCGTCCCGCTGGGGCCGCCGAGCTGCACGCCGATGGCGTCGAGGCCGCCGCAGTCCCGCAGCACCTCCCGCACGGTGACGCCCCAGGGGTACTCGTAGACCCCGGGCCGCTCCACGTCCCCGGACACCGCGAAGAGCTTGGTGCCCGTGGACTGCGGCGTTCCGATCGAGGCGAACCAGGCGCCGCCCCGGTGGCTCACCACCGCGGCCTTGGCGAAGGTCTCCACGTTGTTGACCACCGTGGGCCGCCGGAAGAGGCCCTGGTGCACCGGGAGGGGCCAGCGCTGGCGGGGCACGCCGCGGCGGCCCTCGATGCTCTTGATCATGGCGCTCTCCATCCCGCAGATGTAGGCGCCGGCGCCGAGGTGGATCTCGATGTCGAACTCCAGCCCCGAGCCCAGGATGTCGCGGCCCAGGAGGCCCGCCTCCCGGCGCCGGGCCAGCACGGCCTCGAGGCGGGGAAGGAGGTAGAAGTACTCCTGGCGCAGGTAGAGGATGCCCTTCTTGGCGCCCACCACGTGGCCGCAGAGGGTCATGCCCTCGAAGACCATGTCGGGGAATTCCGCGAGGAGGACGCGGTCCTTGAAGGTGCCGGGCTCCCCCTCGTCGGCGTTGCAGAGCACGGTGCGCCCGCCGGTCTTGCCGCTGCGCACGGACTCCCACTTGATGGCGGTCTTGAAGCCCGCGCCGCCCCGCCCCCGCAGCTCGCTCTTGTAGAGCTCCTTGAGGGTCTCGGCGCCGCCCTTGTCCAGGTGGTGGCGCCGGGCATCGCTGGGGGCGAGGTCCTCTTCCCAGGCGGGCAGGATCTCCCCGCCGCGCTCGAGGCTCGCCTTCAGGCCCGCGCCCGGGGGGACCGGATGGCGGAAGATCACGTCGGAGCGGCGGATGATGCTCTCCACCCTGAAGAACTCGGGCGGCCATTGGGCGAGGGGCGTGCGGGCGTTGATCAGCCGGGCGAGGGCCTCCACGCGCTCCCGGGTCAGCCGCGTGACCGGCAGGTAGTTCACCAGGGCCGCCGGGCCCTGGTCCCCCAGGCCGATGTCGGAGGTGAAGTGCACGCTGACGCGGCCGTCCTCCCGCACCTGGCCCAGGGGCACGTCCAGGAGGTCGCAGAGGTGCGCCGCCAGTTCGCGGCTGCCCTGCATGCGGTCGACGATGTTGTCGCTGACGTGGATGACCACCTCGCCCTGGAAGGCGTCGCTGAGGAAGCTGTAGAAGCTCACGACGCCCTTCACCCGCAGGGGCGCGACCCCCAGCTCCGCGGCGAGGACCTCCATGGCCTCGCTGGGGATGAAGTGGTAGTGGTGCTGCACCGCGATGAGGAGCTGGAGCAGCGCGTGGGGGCTCCTTCCGGCGCGGTCGAGCAGAGGCTCCAGGAAGTCCCGGGCCGGGGGCATGGGGTTGGGCAGCATGGCGATCGCCTCCCAGGAAGGGCGCTGCACGGGGAAAGGCTGACCCGTGGCGTTCCGCGCCGAACCAGCGCCGCAACCTTACTCCCGGTCGGGGCCCCGGGAAGCGCTTTCCGGGGGTGCTTGTGATGCCCATCATCCGGCGGCGGGATTAAGGAGTTCCCGATCCGTTGAATGGGAATGCGGCGCGGGCGCGGGGCTCAGCCCTCCACGTGCACGCGGTCCGGGCCCAGGCCCTTCGCGTGGAAGAGGGCGGCGTCCGCGGCCTCGAAGAGGTCCTCGGCGGTGGCGTGCCCGGGGCCGAGGCCCACGACCCCGAAGGTCGCGGTGATCTGGAAGGGCTGGTCGTCCCGGCCCAGGTAGGTCTTCTCCCGGACCCGGGCCCGGATGCGCTCGAGGCAGGCGACGGCGTCGGCGGCGGGGCTGAAGGGGAAGAGGAAGGCGAACTCGTCGCTGCCGAAGCGCGCCGCGAGGTCCTCGCTGCGGAGCTCCTTGCGCGCGATGGCCGCGAAGGACTTCAGCACCTCGTCCCCGTGGGAGGCTCCGTGGTCCCGGGTGACGGCCTTGAGCCCGTCGAGGTCGCAGAGGCAGAAGCTCAGGGGATGGCCGTAGCGGCGCGCGGAGCGCAGGGCCGGGTCCAGGCGCTCCAGGAGGTAGCGCTTGTTGTGGAGGCCCGTGAGGGCGTCCCGGGTGGTCTCCTGGGCGAGGTAGGTCTCCAGGGCCATGAGGTCGGTGACGTCCCGGGCGCTGAGGAGCACCTCGGCCTCCGCGCCCCGGGTGCGCGCCCCCCGGAATTCCAGCCACACGGTCCCGCCCTGGGCGTGGGGGGCGCGGACCTTCACCGGCGCGGGGGCCTCCCCCGCGGCGAGCCCCGCGAGGAAGGCTTCGAGGGCGCCCTGGTCCTCGGCGACGGCCAGGCTGGCGAGGGGGCGGCCCGCCAGCCCCGCGGGCTCGAGGCCGAGGATGCGGGCGAAGGCGGCGGAGGCGAAGCGGAAGCGGCCCTGGAGGTCATGGCGGGAGACGAGGTCGGGGATCAGGTCCGCGAGGTCCTGGAACCGGGCTTCGGCGTCGGCGAGGCGCCGCGGGAGGTCCTCCGGGCCGGAGGCCTCGCCGGGGGAGGGGAGGTCGTCGTGCATGGGCGCGTCCTGGGGGGCCTGTGGAGTGTGGCGCCCTTTCCGCGCGGTGGCCATCCCCGGCGGCCGGCCTTTCGGTCCAAGATGGGGCATGGCCCCCTGGACCGTCCTGCTCGCGCTTCCGGCCCTGGCCGCCCCGGCCCGGCCCCAGCCCCGGGCCCAGCTCCGCCTCGTGGAGCAGGCCAGCCAGGAGGGCTTCCCCCTGGCGCGGCGCTTCCTGGACCGCCGCGAGCCGACCCTCAAGGCGGCGGGGGTGTACCTCCGCATCCGGGACGGGCAGAAGCTCTACGCGCTGTGCCTCTACGTGGACGTCCGCGCCCTCGCCCGCCTCACCCGGGGCCGGGACCGCGACGCGGAGGCCCTGGCCCGCCTTCTCGTGGAGGGCCGCGCCGCCCACGCCTTCGTCGCGCGCATCGTGGAGCCCTTCCCCCGGGAGAACCGCATGGCCTTCCTGCTGGGCAACCTGGAGCGGGCCTGGCCCGGCCCGGGCTTCGATCCCGAGGCCCCGGCCCTGAGGCGCTTCAGCGCCTTCTTCGACCGCGCCCTGGCCAAGGGCGACGAGACCCAGGTCTGGGTGGCGCCCGGCGGCCTCATCCACACGCGCCAGGCCGGGGGCGCGCCGGCCACCACCCGCGACCCGGAGATCGCCTCCACGTTCAGCGCCACCTACCTCGGCGCGCGCTGCATGGACCCGGCCCTCAAGGCCGACCTGCTCCGGGAGCTGCCGGCGGTGGTGGAACTGGAGGAGATGCTGGCGGGCCGGGTCGAGCCCCGGCGCCGGTAGGCGCGCGCGCCGCTCCGCCGGGCCGGGGCCGCGGCGCCCTGGCCGGAACGGCGGGCCGCTAGGGGGCGGGCACCTGCTTGAGGGCCTCGAGCACCCGCGCGGGGGTGAAGGGCACGTGGGTGACCCGCGCGCCGGTGGCGTCGAAGACGGCGTTGGCCAGGGCCGCGGCCACGGGCACCACGGGGGGCTCGCCGATGCCCTGGGTGGGCATCCCGGGGTTGTCCGCGAAGAGGACCTGGATGCGGGGGATGGCGGAGAAGCGGGGCAGGCGGTAGGTGTCGAAGTTCTTGTCGAGGATGCGGCCGCCCTTGAAGCGGATCTCCTCGCTGAGGGCCTGGCCGATCCCCATGGTGATGGCGCCCTCCACCTGCTGGCGGGCGCCGTCGGGGTTCACCACGAGGCCCACGTCCACGGCCTCCAGGAAGCGCGCCGTCCGCACCTGGCCGGTGGCCTTGTCCACGGCCACCTGGGCGAGGGCCACCACGAAGCCCTGGCGCCAGGCCCCGCAGGCGAGGCCGATGCCCCGGCCCGTGGGCCCGGGGGCGGGCTCCCAGCCGAAGGCCTCCACGGCCAGGTCCAGGAGCTGGAGGACGCGGGCGTCGGTGATGAGCCGGCGGCGCAGGGTGACGGGGTCCACGCCGGCCTTGGCCGCCAGGGCGTCCAGCTGGCTCTCCCGGGCGAAGGCGTGGGTGTGGGCGTTGGGGGCGCGCCAGGCGCCGGTCTTCAGGGGGTGCAGCCCCGGCACCGCCGGGGCCTGGTAGCGGGTCGCCTGCATCTCGTAGGGGAACTCGGCCTCGTTCGGGGTGACGCCGGCCATGAGGTTGTCCCAGAAGGTGATGGCGCCGCGGGCGGCGTCCAGGCCCGAGCGCAGCTTCACCACGGCGGCGGGCCGGTAGCCGTCGAGGAAGAGGTCCTCCTCCCGGTTCCAGGCCACCTGGATGGGCGTGCCGGGGACCTGGCGGGCGAGGCGGGCGGCCTCCAGCGCGGCGGGGCCCACGAGCTTGCCGCCGAAGCCGCCCCCCACGAAGGGGGTGATGACGCGGACCTTGTCCGGGCCCAGCTTGAGGGCCTCGGCGATGGATTCGCGCAGCACGAAGGGGGACTGGGTGGCGGCCCACAGGGTCATGCGGCCGCCCTCCCACTTTGCGACGCAGGTGTGGGGCTCGAGGGCGGCGTGGCTCTCGTAGGCGTTGCGGTACTCCGCCTCCACCACGGTGGCGGCCCGCTTCTCGCCGCCCGCCAGGTCGCCCCGGGCGCTCACCACCCGCTGCCCGGGGGCGGCCTTGTCCACGAGGTGCTGGTAGATGCGCCCGTCGTCCACGTCGGGCTCGGCGCCTTCGAAGGTGCCCTTCACGAGGGCGAGGGCCTCCCGGGCGGTGTCGGGCTGGGGGTGGAGCACCGCGAGGAGGGCGCCCTCCCGCAGGATGCGCACGCCGGGGACCCGCTCGGCGGCGGCGGTGTCCGCCTTGGCCAGGGTCAGGCCGTGGGCCGGGGGCCGCAGGATGCAGGCGTGGAGGGTGCCGGGCAGGCGCAGGTCGCCGGCGTACTTCGCGGCGCCGGTGACCTTGGCCAGGGCGTCCTTCCGGGGGACGCGGCGCCCGAGCAGGGTGCAGTTTGCGAGGGGCTTGGGCTTGACCTTGCCCAGGTGCCGCGCCAGCTTCCGGCCCTTCGCCAGCTCCCCGAAGGTGGTGCGCCGGCTGGGCTCGGCCTTCACCCAGATGGCGCCGTCCTTCAGGGCCAGGTCAGAGACCGGCGCGCCCAAGACTTTGGAAGCCATGCCCAGGAGCACGGCCCGGGCCTCGGCGGCGGCGCCCCGGAGCACGGGGGCCGTCTGCCACATCGTGAGGGAGCCCCCCGTGGGCAGGTCCCAGGGGCAGAGGTCCGTGTCGCCCATGAGCATGTCCACCTGGGCGGGATCCAGCTCCAGCTCCTCGGCCACCAGCATGGCCAGCACGGTCATGGCGCCCTGCCCGATCTCGGTCTTGCCCACGAAGCAGCCCACGCGGCCGTCGGCGGACACCTTGAGGAAGGCGTTGAAGTCCTCGGGGTAGGCGCCGGGGCGGGTCGGCACGAGGGGGGCCGAGCGCGCGGCGCTCCCGAAGAAGAAGGTGAGGGTGCCCGCGGCGGTGGTCTGGAGGAAGGATCGCCGTCTCATCGCGCACCTCCCAGGGCCTGGCCGGCCGCTTCGACGGCGTCGAGGATCCTCACGTGGGCCCCGCAGCGGCAGAGGTTGCCCTCCAGGGCCTCGACGATCTCCGCCCGGGAGGCCTTTGGCTTCTGCTTCAGGAAGGCCCAGGCCGCCAGGATCATCCCCGAGGTGCAGAAGCCGCACTGGAAGGCGTGGTGCTCCTTGAAGGCCTCCTGGACGGGGTTCAGCTTCCCGTCCGCCGCCAGGCCCTCGACGGTGAGCACCGCCTTGCCCGCCACGTCCCCCAGGGGCGTCGTGCACGAGCGCACTGCCTCCCGGTCCACGATCACCGTGCAGGCCCCGCAGAGCCCCGCCTCGCAGCCCACCTTCGCCCCCGTGAGCCCCAGCTCGTCGCGCAGCACCCACACCAGCGCCCGGTCCCGCGGGCTCGTCACCGTGACGGGCTTGCCATTGAGCGTGAAGGAGACGTGGGCGTCCATCGGGAGACCTCCAGGGCGAGGAGCTGCCGGGAAAAGCTGCCCATTGTAGGCGCGCCTTCCAGCGGAGGGCCGGGCGAATTCCGGGCAATGCGCACGTCTGGGCCGACCCCGGGCCGCCGGGAGCTGGAAGCCGGCCGGGATGCGGGGCGGGCGTCCTGACGTGACATCGACTGTCGCTCGGACAGGCTTCGTGGCAGGCTCGTGCGTGAAAGCGCGCGCCCGGAGTGAACATGCCCCCTCGACCGAAGCTTCCTGGTCCTGCCTCTGAACGCCTTGTGGCCCCGGAACGGTTGCGCACCGCGGTCGCGGCCCTGCGGGAAGCCGGCGCCCGGGGTCTCGGTCGGGAAGCCTTGATGGACGCCCTGGAGGTGGGCTCCACCCGCACGGTGGACCGGGCCATCGGCCTGCTGGAGAAGCAGGGCGCGGTGCTGGTGAAGGTCTGGCAGGGGCCGCCGCGGCGCCTGCACTGGGTGATGAAGAAGGGCCCCACCTGGGACGAGTCCCTCTCCGCCCATGCACGCCTGGCCCTGCGGGTGGCCTTGGCGACCCTGGACCAGGGCGGCTCCAACGTGTGGGCGGACCACCTGAAGGCATTCGAACAGTTGGCAGACCACCACCTGTCGAGCCGCGACCGCAAGGTCTTCGAGGGCCTGCGCACGAAGGTCCGGGTCCACGGCAGCGTGCAGGGCGGGCCCTCCTCGGAGGCCTTCAACGCGAACCTGGTGAGCCTCCTCCAGGTCCTGGGGGAGCCGCTGCTCCACAAGGCCGTGGC
>JABLTH010020721.1_pt1 | contig 34481 bp, 38 predicted proteins | sample 7875711 | NCBI WGS metagenome assembly JABLTH01 (sample SAMN14941262, study PRJNA633318) | bioreactor metagenome | isolation source: bioreactor | place: China | collected 2019-03-05 | reverse complement strand
TGGTGGCTCGCTGTGTGCGGCGGCCTTGCTGGCAAGGCAGATCACCGCTACCCCCATGAGTTACCTGTTGCTGCTGGATGACACTGGCAAGCATCTGAGATGGATCGTCTGCATCTTGATTACATGCGCGTTTGTTTTGGGAGGGGTGGGTGTTTTTTTTGATAACGATCTTCGCCTGACGCCCGTCATTGTCACTGCTGCACTGATTTTAATCATCATTGTGATGACTTTGACCTATTATCACAAAGGGGTGATGCATGAGCAGGTGTTGCCCCCAGAAGACCTGGCTTTTGCCAGTGAACTGGAGTCTACGATTGCGCAAGAAGCGTTTTATCTGGTGTATCAACCACAGTTGGATTTTGAGACCGGCAAACTGGTGGGCGTTGAAGCCCTGATTCGCTGGCAACATCCCGAGCGTGGGGTCGTGTCGCCGAATCAGTTTATCGGTGTGGCCGAGTTGACCGGGCTGATTGTTCCCATGGGTGCCTGGGTACTCAAAGTCGCGTGTGCACAAGCGGCCTCCTGGACTACCGGTGAATTGAGTCGGGCCAAAGTCTCGGTTAACGTCTCCCCCTTGCAGTTAAATACTCCCTGTTTTGCCGAGTATGTGTTGCTGGTACTACAAGAGACTGGCCTGGCGCCTGAGCGCCTGGTAATCGAGCTGACCGAGAGTGCGTTTATTCATGCCGACTGCACGGGTAACGAGCGCCTGCAAAAACTCAAACAGCACGGCATTAAACTGGCGATTGATGACTTTGGCACCGGTTATTCCTGCCTGGCTTATTTGCGTGATATTCCGGGGGATTACCTGAAAGTGGATAGGTCTTTTGTCAATGACATTCCGGGCAAAGAGCGCTCAGAGGCGGTGATCAGTGCCATTGTGGTGTTGGGCAAAAACCTGCATTACCAGATTGTGGCCGAGGGGGTGGAAACCGAAGCCCAGGCAGATTATCTGAAGGCGCTGGGCTGTGATTTTGTGCAGGGCTTTTTATATGCCAAGCCGATGACCGCACAGGCCTTGCAAGACTGGATGCGCAATCGGGCAGACCTTGCCTGAGCTTTGTGCGTTTAAGGCTTGTGCCTAAAACGTGCGCTGATTGAGTTTGGAGCGAACCAGCTCAATATGCGCACGCAACTCGTAAGCATATTGTGAAAAAGGCACCGGTAGCTTGACGTTGACCACCTTGGTTTCAATTTCATTGAGTTTATCCAGGCACTGACGGACATCTTCAGCCGATTTGATCTCTTGCAGCTGGGTATCCAGAAAGCGTAGCTCGCCGTAATAACGGAACAGTTTGCGCTTGACCAGCCACACATACACCATCGGGATAATTTTGGTGAGCGGGATCAGCAACGCCAACAAAGGCAAAATCACAATCAGCGTGCGATTAACAAAGGTGGCTGCCCAAAATGGCAGGTATTTATCAATAATCGGCAGGCCGGATTTGTAGAAATTCAGCGCCTGCGTGCTGATCGGAAAATCCGTATCCTTGGCAGAAGGGAATTCTCCCTTGCCGTTAAACATGCTTGGGCCACCATGCACCTCGGCAATCACTTTCATCATCAGGTAAATCAGCGCCGGATGCATGCTGTCCTTGATCACCAGCGTCGCGGTTGGCGCCACCAGATGCACATCGTGACTGGGAATATTGCGCGCCAGGTCCATGGCACCTTCTGGCAGCACCAGGTGATGCATAAACGCAAACTTGCGTGAAAAGGCTTCAGCGGTGTCCATACTTACCATGGTCAGATGCTTGTCTGCAATGAGCTCGCGGACCAGGCTGGAGTTGGCAACATCCACAAAAAAAGCGGCATCGAGCTTGCCTGACTGCAGGGCCGCCACTGCTTCTTCGGCACCTATGGTGACCAAGGTGCTGTTGCTGGCATTGATGCCACTTTCAGTCAACAGCGTATTTGCCAGAAAATGACTGCCGCTGCCTGGATAGCCGACGCCGATGCGTTTGCCTTTGAGGGCCGATAAATGGGTGGTTTCGGTTTTGCCGCGGCAAAAAATCCACACCGGCTGGTAGTACAGGCTGCCCAATGACAACAGTGAGCCTGCGCCTTCACTATGCGCCATGCCATCTTGAATGAATGCAATATCTACGTTGGAGTCAGGGTCCTTGAGCAAACGCAGGTTTTCATCATCCCCTGCCGTTTTGCGTATCTGCAGATGAATGCCTTCTTTTTTAAGATAGACGCCATAAATCGCGGCAAACGCATTGTAATTCAGGTCCGCTTCACCGGTGGCAATCACAATATTGCGTGGGGGTGCAGGGTCTATGAATTTGTAAGCAAAAAACAGTGCCAGGCAAATGAGCAGGAAGGAGGGGAGCGTGGCTTCCAGCATTTCGCGGGTGAAGATGGCGGTAAATTTGTTGTTGCGCGGATCAAATTTCATCGGTTATCTGGCGTCTGGTTATGGAAATCACACTCACAGCGAGCTATGCATTGCGATTCTACAGAGGCTTGCCGCGAATGTCACAATCTTGGCGGGCAACATAAAAACAATCCCCTGCCTTGGCAACGCGCACGCTGCACGGGCAGGGGATGAGCTATGTTACGCGGCTAGACTAGGCGTGATAGGACGCCAAGCGCTGTAACACCGCAATCATGCGGTCGATTTCATCATAAGTGTTGTAAAACGCCAGTGACGGCCGTACGGTGGTTTCAACACCAAAGCGACGCAAAATCGGCTGTGCACAATGATGGCCAGAACGCACGGCGATGCCTTCTTCATTGAGCGCTGCGCCTACCTCTTCGCTTTGATAGCCCTTGAGTGCAAAAGACAGCACACTGGCTTTATGTTTGGCTGTCCCGATCAGGCGCAGATTGGGGATCTGGCATATGGCTGCCGTGGCATACTCCAGCAGGGCATGCTCATAGGCGGCGATATTTTCGATGCCTAGCCGTTCCACATACTGCAAGGCGGCACCTAATCCTACTGCATCGGCGATATTACCAGTGCCTGCTTCAAATTTGGCCGGGGCCGCGTGATACACCGTTTTTTCAAAGGTGACATCTTGTATCATGTTGCCGCCGCCTTGCCAGGCAGGCATGTCTTGCAGCACATCGGCTTTGCCATACAAGGCACCAATGCCGGTGGGGCCAAAGATTTTGTGCCCGGAGAACACAAAAAAGTCAGCATCCAGCGTTTGTACATCGGTCCGCATATGTGATACCGATTGCGCGCCATCCAGTAGCACTTTTGCGCCCGCCCTGTGAGCCATTGCAATCATTTCCTGAGCAGGCGTGACCGTCCCCAACGCATTTGATACCTGGGTAAATGACACCAGCTTGGTTTTTGCCGTGAGCAGTTTCTGGTATTCCTCCAGCAGAATCTGGCCACTGTCATCCACCGGGATTACTTTCAGCACCGCCCCGGTTTCCTGACACAATTGCTGCCAGGGCACGATATTGGCGTGATGTTCCAGATGTGAGACCACAATTTCATCGCCTTGCCCCAGATGTTTTTTGCCCCAGGTTTTGGCGACCAGGTTAATCGCTTCCGTGGTCCCGCGTACAAAAACGACCTGATTCACCGAAGGTGCATTGATAAAACGACGCACGGTTTCGCGCGCTTCTTCATACGCATCCGTCGCGCGCGCGGCCAGGGCATGGGCGGCCCGGTGAATATTCGAGTTTTCGTGCTGGTAGAAATAACTCACGCGGTCAATGACCACTTGTGGTTTTTGCGTGGTCGCCGCATTGTCAAACCAGACCAACTGGCGGCCATTCACCCGCTCATTGAGGATGGGAAAGTCACGCCGTACCGCATGCACATCAAATGCCGGATGCGCGGAAGCCGGCAGGCTGCCCGTCAACCCGGGTTCGGCTTGCAAAAAGTAAAACGATTGCGCGCCAGCTACCGGCGGTTTAGCCGCAGTTTGGGAGGAGGCCGCAGACGGTGGGGACTGTATTGCACCCGCGCCCAGCCAGCGATCCAGCTCCTGCTGGTAAGGAATCTCAATGCCCGTCCCGGCAAATGAGCCAGGGGTCAGAAAAGCAGCCTCGGGCTGCAAAACATTCAGGTGGGCCGGATGGTTATGTAACGGGTCGCTACCCAAGGCTTCAATGCCAGGCACATACGTGAGCTGCTGCGCTTGCGCCTGCTGGGTGACGGGTTGCGCCTGCGTTTGCGCATAACTCGGTGACGCCACACCACCTGTGCCACCCACATTGACCAGCTTGGTAGTCAATGAGTCTGTAGGCGGGACAGATGGCTGTGGGGCATGCGAAGCCGCCAACGATTGCGCCAGGTCTGCTGCCGCAAACGGTGCCGTCGCCGGAAACCCTTCAGCGTAGAGGTCGTTGACCAGTTGCGTCAGCGTGGCGGTATCCAGCACACCTGTGTTTTCCAGTTCGCGTCCTACACCCAGCGCAGCAGTCATCTTGGGATGCTCACCCGGCAATGAGGCCAAGATGGCCTCAGGCTCAAAACTGGCGCCATCAGTTAAAGTCAGGCCGAATGAATTACTTGTAGTCATAGTAATGATCAACTCCGACATCTTCCAGGACGGCAATCGCGTCTTCGGTCAGCACGGCCAGTGAGCAATACAGCGAGACCAGGTAAGACGCAATTGCTTTATGGTTAATGCCCATAAAACGTACTGACAGGCCCATGGTTTGCTGGCCTGGCAAGTTCGGTTGATACAAGCCGATCACGCCTTGCTTGCTCTCGCCTACACGTAGCAGCAAGATTTTGGATTTGCCGTTGACGATAGGTAGTTTGTCGCTAGGAATCAGTGGAACACCACGCCAGGTCAAGAACTGTGAGCCGAATAAGGAAACGGTTGGGGGTGGCACGCCACGGCGGGTGCACTCACGGCCAAAGGCGGCAATTGCTTTCGGATGCGCCAGAAAAAACGCAGGCTCTTTCCAGACTTTGGTCAGCAGCTCATCCAGGTCATCCGGTGTTGGGTAACCATTACGGGTTTTGATGGTTTGTGATTTGGCCACATTGTTGAGCAGGCCGTATTCTTTGTTGTTGAGCAGTTCGCTTTCCTGGCGCTCTTTGACTACTTCAATAGTCAGGCGCAGTTGCTCTTTGATCTGGTTGTGCGGGCTGCTATACAGGTCAGACACGCGGGTATGCACATCGACCACGGTATTCACCGCGTTTAGCACATATTCACGGCCCCATTCTTCATAATCGACAAAGGTTGCTGGCAGCTCTTTTTCATCTTTGTTGGAGCAGTCGACAGTAATGGCGTTGGGGTCTTTGGCCTTGTTGACACGGTAAATACCGGCTTCAACGGGTACCCAGTTAAGCAAATGCACCAGCCAGCGCGGGCTGATGGTGCTGAGCATGGGTACCGATTTGGTAGCATTGGCAAGCGTGCGGGCGGCGACATCGCCCACAGCGCTCTGAAAAGGTTGTTCTGACATAAGGTCTCCTTAAAGTGCAACTATGAATAGGTTGCAATAGTTAAAAATCAAGCGGCAGCCGGAATCGGTTTGGCATCCGAATGCGCTTGTGTGAGGTGACTGTTGGCAGGCACGCTGCGCGTAACCCAGACATTGCCGCCAATAATCGAATGTTTTCCTATGGTGATGCGGCCCAGAATGGTGGCCCCGGCATACACCACCACGTAATCCTCCAAAATGGGGTGGCGTTCAAATTTCTTCACCAGATGGCCATGGGCATCTTTGGGAAAGTTTTTTGCACCCAGGGTGACTGCCTGGTAAAGGCGGACGTGGTTACCAATAATCGCTGTCTCACCTATGACCACGCCGGTGCCATGATCAATAAAAAAGTAATCACCGATACGTGCGCCAGGGTGGATATCAATGCCGGTTTGCGAATGGGCAATTTCGGTGATCAGGCGTGCCGTAATGGTCAAGCCCAAGCGATGTAAAACATGCGCCAGCCGGTAATGAATCAGCGCCAGAATGCCGGGATAGCTGACCAGAATTTCATCCACGCTGTCCGCGGCCGGATCGCCTTGATAAGCGGCTTCAAGATCGGTATCTAGCTGCTGGCGAATCGCAGGCAATTGCTCGGCAAAGGTTTGCGTGAGGGCATGTGATTGTGCATTGAACTGGCTGGCGGCGGTCCCCGGCGCTTTAAACGCAAGCTCAAGACGGATTTGTTGCTGCAATTCACGCAGAGCTTTATCCAGCGTGGTCCCCACATAAAAGTTAATGGCATGTGGCTGAATGTCTGAATCACCCAGCCGGTTGGGGAACAGCGCCGCAGCCAGGCCTTCCACGCACTTGGCCAGCACTTTACGTGAAGGCAGCTTGGGTGGTTGCGTCAAGCGCTGGCGTTGTTGCAATGCATGTTCGCGGATGCCCGCCAGTTGTTGCACGATGTGCTCGATGGCAATTTCTTGCATCGTGGATTCCTTGTCATGGTAAGTACGCGATTGCTGACAACAGGCGAAAAAAAAGCCAGTGGCCCTGGCGGGTCACTGGCTTCCAGTTGTCTGGTCAGCATGAATCTTTGCTCACTATAAAACACTCTTTCGTGATTGAACAGGGTAAAGCCTAGAATCATTTATTATTTTATTATCAGTATTTGTTATTTAAAGCAGTTTTAAAATAACCAAAAAGGTAGGGTTATAACTATTAAATATATTTATCCAACAAAATGTTATTTTTAATTTATTTCAGCGCTTTTTAAACTACAGTCACTGTTTTTATTTGAAGAGCGCTTTATGTCACACTGGTTTAATGACAATGCACAGTCCATCGGCAATACGCCCTTAGTGCGCCTGAACCGCCTGACCGCCCCTGGTCAGGCCACCATTTTTGCCAAAATAGAAGGCCGTAACCCGGCCTATTCTGTCAAGTGCCGCATCGGTGCGGCTATGATCTGGGATGCCGAACAAAAAGGCTTGCTGGGTCCTGGGAAAAAAATTGTAGAGCCTACCAGCGGCAATACCGGCATCGCGCTGGCCTTTGTGGCTGCGGCACGGGGCATCCCCATTACCTTAACCATGCCGGAAACCATGAGCCTGGAGCGGCGTAAATTGCTGATTGCTTATGGCGCCAAGCTGGTACTGACCGAGGGCGCCAAAGGCATGAAAGGCGCCGTGGCCAAGGCAGAAGAAATTGCCGCCACGGATCCAGCACGTTATGTGTTGTTGCAACAGTTCAAAAATCCGGCCAATCCGGCCATTCATGAACAAACCACAGGCCCCGAAATCTGGCGCGATACCAATGGCGAGGTGGATATTCTGGTTTCAGGGGTGGGCACCGGCGGCACCATTACCGGCGTTTCCCGCTATTTCAAAAAGACGCAGCATAAGAACATTCTCTCTGTTGCGGTAGAACCGGCAGCCAGTCCGGTGTTGACGCAGTTTAGGGCAGGTCAAGCACTCGCGCCGGCACCGCACAAAATTCAAGGCATAGGCGCAGGCTTTGTGCCGGATATCCTGGATTTAAGTCTGGTGGATGACATTGCACAAGTGACCAATGAAGAAGCGATTGCATTCGCCAGAAGACTGGCACGCGAGGAGGGCATTCTGGCCGGCATTTCCTGCGGGGCTGCGGTCGCGGTAGCGGTCAGGTATGCGGCTCTGCCTGAGCATACTGGTAAAAATATCGTGGTGATTTTGCCAGACTCTGGCGAGCGCTATTTAAGCTCTGTGTTATTTGACGGCATATTTGATGCGCAGGGGCTGAGTACGTCGGCTACCTAAGGTGTTACCAGCCTTAGGTGGCTTATCTTGTTAAACGCCAGTGTTTACACTGGCGTTTTTTTAGACTTTTACTTTTATATTATTTATTATTATAAACATATTATATTTTATTATTTTTTTAAATATAAAAAGGCCGCTATACTGCGATCCTGTTTTATATTCAGGAGTGCTGTATGTCATCAATCGTTCGTCAATTGCTGCTCGTTGCTTTGTTTAGTACTTTTTCTGCGCAAGCAGCAGAATTGCTCAATGCCTCATATGATGTCACCAGGGAGTTTTACAAAGATCTTAACCCGGCATTTGCTCAGTATTGGAAAGATAAAACTGGTGAAACGGTGACCATTAACCAGTCGCATGGCGGTTCGACCAAACAGGCGCGAGCGGTAGTTGATGGTCTGGATGCGGATGTCATTACCATGAATCGCTCGGCAGACATCGATATCTTGGCAGACAAAGGCAAGCTTATTCCAGCCAATTGGCAAGGTCGTTTGCCTAACAACAGTGTTTACAGCGCGTCCCCAACTGTGTTTCTGGTGAGAAAGGGCAATCCCAAGCAAATCAAGGACTGGGAAGATTTAATCAAGCCAGGTGTAGCGGTTATTATCCCTAACCCCAAAACCTCTGGTAATGGCAAATATAGCTATCTGGGTGCATGGGGATCAGTCACGCAAAAAGGCGGAGATGCGGGTAAAGCCAAGCAGTTTGTGACAGAGTTATTCAAGCATGTCCCAGTACTGGATGCCGGTGGGCGCGGGGCGACGACGACTTTTGCGCAGCGTGAGCTAGGCGATGTATTACTGACATTTGAAAATGAAGTGTTTTTGATCCAGCAGGAATTCGGTCAAAACAAGTACGAAGTGGTATACCCATCTCTGACCGTGTTGGCGGAAAACCCTGTTGCCTTGGTGGATAAAGTGGTCGACAAGAAAGGCACTCGCAAAGTAGCACAAGCCTATCTGGATTTTCACTTTTCCCCTCAAGGGCAGGCCATTGCTGCCAAGCATTATTTGCGTCCGCAAGTCAGCGAGGTGGCACAACCAAGCTTTAAAAAACTAAACACTTTCACTGTCAAACAGGCATTTGGCAGTTGGAGTGACGTTGAAAGTACGCATTTTAATGATGGTGGCATTTTTGACCAGATTTATCAAAAGTAGCGTTTAAAAATCATTGCCTAGCGCATGCTTAAACGCAGAAAGGAATCATGATGACACAAAAACAGTTATCCCCAGAGCCGGAGCACATTGTGCAATTGCGTGCCGAACTCAAACAGGTGCTTGCGCTGGACCTGGAAGAGCTTGGCCTGCTGGAGGCGAGCTCGGGCGAGTATGAAAGCACCTTTATCGGTGTCCATCTTAAAACCGCTTTTCAGCCGATCTACGATGCCAAGCAAGGGGATATTTATGGCTATGAAGCCCTGATTCGTCCCTCATTGTTTGGCACCCTGGGCAGCACCCCCGAGTTTGCGTTTACCTATGCCGAGCAGTCCGGCAAGCTGGTGCAGTTTGACCGCGTATGCCGCTCGCAGCATGTGCTTAATTACCGGGCCATCCATCAGGAAAATGGCTTGCTGTTTTTAAACGTGCATCCGAAATTACTGCTGGAGGTCAGCGCCCACGGCAAGGTGTTTGAACAGATCCTGCATAAGTATTCGGTGCCTACGCATCGCGTTGTGCTCGAGATCAACGAGTCGCTGATCGAGCAGGACAAGCACCTGATTGCCGCTGTCGAGAATTACCGCGCCTTAGGCTATCAGATTGCGTTTGATCATGTCGGCGGCCACCAAAGCAAGTTATACCGCTTGTGGAGCGTGCAGCATGACTTTATCAAGTTTGATGTCTCTGTGATTCAGCAGGCCGCGCAACAACCGGGCTTGGCCAAGGCACTCAAGGGGCTGGTGTCCAGCGTGCAGGATCTGGGCAGCACGCCGGTGATTGTGGGCATTGAAACCCAGCAGCAACTGGATATTGCGATCTCAGCCGGGGCGACCGTGTTGCAGGGCAACTTGCTGGCCGCACCGGTGGTGGCCAAGGTCATTAATGACCAATACCAGCACCGCACGCCAAAAGTTGCCTAATCCATCACGCTTTATATAACAGGCGCTTATAAATTAATGATTATTCATTCTTTAATGATTTAAAAGAATGCAGCTATATTAGCGCCTGTTTAACGGATCACCATACACCATGGCATCACAAAAAAAGAAACATTTACTCCCCGGCTTTGGCTTGTCACTCGGCTACACGCTGGTCTACCTAAGCCTAATCGTTCTCATCCCTTTAGCCGCTGTTTTTCTGCGCACCACCGAGCTCAGCTGGCATGAGTTTTGGGCGGTGGTCACCACGCCACGCGTGGTTGCTACCTATAAACTAACCTTTGGCGCCTCATTGATTGCAGCGTTGATTAATCTGGTATTTGGCCTGCTCACTGCCTGGGTTTTTGTCAGGTATCAGTTTTTTGGCAAAAAAGTGTTCGATGCACTGGTCGACTTGCCGTTTGCCTTGCCGACGGCGGTGGCCGGGATTTCACTCACCGCGATTTATGCGCCGAATGGCTGGTTAGGCCATTGGCTGGAGCCGCATGGCATCAAAGTCGCGTTTACCCCGCTGGGCGTGGTGGTGGCGCTCACCTTTATTGGCTTGCCGTTTGTGGTGCGTACCGTACAACCGGTGCTCGAAGACTTTAGTGCCGAGGCCGAAGAAGCCGCGGCCAGCTTGGGTGCCAACCGCTGGCAAACTTTTTACAAAATTATTCTGCCCGCCATCTGGCCGGCGCTACTCACCGGTTTCTCGCTGGCATTTGCCCGCGCGGTGGGGGAGTATGGTTCTGTTATCTTTATCGCCGGCAATATGCCGATGATTTCCGAGATTACGCCGCTCATGATCATCACCAAACTTGAACAATATGATTATGCGGGCGCCACGGCCATTGCCGTCGTGATGCTGGTGATTTCGTTTGTGTTGCTGTTATTGATCAACTTGCTGCAATGGTGGAGTAGTCACCGCCATGGCGCTAAATAATGGGCGGCCGCTCAAAGCATAGCGTTGCGTATATTTTGATAAACCATAGGTAGGATGATGCAAACCACACAATTTCAACAATATCAGGGCAAAGTGGCTTACAAACGCGCCACCTCTGAACCCACCTGGGTCCGCTGGGGCTTGATTGGCCTGGCACTGACGTTTTTAGGGCTGTTTTTGCTGGTGCCGCTGGCCGCCGTTTTTACCGAGGCCTTGCGCAAAGGCTGGGACGTCTACCTGGCTGCGATCACCGAAGCTGATGCCTTGTCCGCGATGAAGCTGACTCTGATCGCCTCGTTGATCTCGGTGCCTCTGAATCTGGTATTTGGCGTGGCCGCCGCTTGGGCGATTACCAAGTTTGACTTTAGAGGCAAAAGCTTTTTGATTACCCTGATTGACCTGCCGTTTGCGGTCTCGCCGGTGATTGCCGGGTTGATCTTTGTGCTGATTTTTGGCCTGCAAGGCTGGTTTGGTGAATGGTTGATCGATCACGACCTGAAAGTGGTGTTTGCCGTGCCCGGCATTGTGCTGGCGACGATTTTTGTGACCTTCCCGTTTGTGGCGCGCGAGTTGATCCCGCTCATGCAGGCGCAAGGCAAAGAAGAGGAAGAGGCTGCCTTGGTGCTGGGTGCTTCTGGCTGGAAAATGCTGTGGCATGTGACCCTGCCCAATGTGAAGTGGGGCCTGATTTACGGCGTGATTCTCACCAACGCACGCGCCATGGGCGAGTTCGGTGCGGTGTCAGTGGTGTCAGGCCATATCCGCGGCCTCACCAACACCATGCCTTTGCATGTCGAGATTTTATACAACGAATATAACTACGCGGCGGCTTTTGCTGTGGCTTCATTGCTCACGCTGCTGGCGCTGGTAACCCTGGTTTTGAAAACCTATGTTGAATGGCAGGCATCCCGCGATGCTGCCGCGATTGAAAAGGAAGTGACGGCTTAAGATGAGCATTACCATACAACAGATCAATAAAGGCTTTGGCCAGTTTAGCGCCTTGCGTGATATCAATTTGCAAGTGCCGTCTGGTGAACTCGTCGCGTTATTGGGCCCGTCAGGTTGCGGTAAAACCACCTTGTTGCGCATTATCGCCGGTCTCGAGACCCCAGACAGCGGTCAAGTACTGTTTGATGGCGTAGACACCACGCATGCCGATGTACGTGAGCGCCAGGTCGGCTTTGTGTTCCAGCACTATGCGCTGTTCCGCCATATGACCGTGTTTGAAAACGTGGCCTTTGGCCTGCGCGTACGCCCCAAAGAAACACGCCCGTCAGAAGCCGAGATCAAAAAACGCGTGCATGACTTACTTAAACTGGTGCAACTCGACTGGCTGGCTGACCGCTACCCACCACAACTTTCAGGCGGCCAGCGCCAACGGATTGCCTTGGCACGTGCCTTGGCCGTAGAACCAAAAGTACTGTTGCTTGACGAGCCATTTGGCGCGCTCGACGCCAAAGTGCGTAAAGACCTGCGCCGCTGGTTGCGTCGCCTGCATGACGAATTGCATGTCACCAGTGTATTTGTCACGCACGATCAGGAAGAAGCCCTTGAAGTGGCCGATACCATCGTCGTCATGAATCACGGCCAGATAGAGCAGGTGGGTTCGCCACAAGCTGTTTACGATAATCCGGCCACGCCGTTTGTGTATGAGTTTTTGGGCAATGTAAACGCCTTTGAAACCCCGCAAGGCAAAGGCTTTGTGCGCCCCTATGAAATTGCAGTCAGCCGCGAAGCCGACGCACAAACCATCGCCGGATCGCTCACCTACGTGCATTCAGTCGGCTCACTGGTGCGCTTGGAAATCAAGCGCGCAGACAACGAGCAATATGTGGATGTGGAGCTGGGGAGAGAGCAGTTTAATCAGTTAAGTTTTAAGCAGGGCGAGACGGTGTATTTGAAGCCGACGCAATTGCGAGTGTTTTAAACTAACGCTCTGAACAAAAAGGCGCAGCATCCATCGTTGCGCCTTTTCTCTGTTGAGAAAAATCTATTTAAGAGCGTGATGCAAACCGCTTTTATTAGAGATCAAACGGATTAATCACGCTCAACCCTGCCGCAATAAAAGGTTGTGTGTCTCTAGTCGCAACGGTCAGCTCATGTGTCATCGCAATCGCGGCTATGTAACCATCTGCGGGCGCGATCCCTTGACCAGCCGCACGCGCTTTAGCCCGCAACGTGGCATAAGCCTGTGATGCTACGAGATCAAATGACAAGATACGACCTTCAAATAAAGGTAACACTCGTTGTTCAAGGCTGGCATGTAACACGTCTTTTCGCTTACCCGCTGGTAACGCTGCAATCCCAAAACGCAGTTCAGCGATGCCGATAGTAGAAAGGTACAAAGTTTCAATGTTTTGTGCATTGATCCAATCGGCTATTTTGGGGTCGCCTGTGGCTTTTAACGGCTCAGAAATGACATTGGTATCTAATAAAATCATTCAAAATCCATAGGCTCTGAGGCTGTTTGGTCTCGCTCAATCTCAATATCCACGCCATCAACCTCACGACCAATTTCCGTTAACAATGTACCAAGCAGGACTCTATGCTTAGGCCTCACTGCATTTTCTAAAATAAAACGTATTTCCGCTTCAGTACTGCGGTGGTTCTGGGCTGCTCGCGCCTTGAGTGCGCGGTGTGTTTCTTCAGGTAAATTTCTGACAGTGACAACGGACATAGGTATGCACTCCATGATAAAAACATAAAAAATGCTATCACTATAAAAAAATGCTGTCAAATTGATGCTTTGAAGTCACTTTTACAAGTAAAGTAAACCACCTCATACCAATAATAGTAGGGTGCGCAACTCGTTGCCCACGCGTCACAATTCCAAATACGCTCCAACTATTCCCAAATTCACTCTCTTCAAACTCTGAGCTACTTTCCCAATGTTCAGCAAAATTCCCCACTTTTGAGTCTATGAAAAGTGGTGTGACCAGCCTCTTGTTTTTCTAGCGTGTGAATGAATAAAAAAACCGCCCAAAAAACAGGCGGGTAACACAGAGAGATTTAAAATCGTTTGATAAATTAGGCGTTAGTCAGGGTTATGCGGTGCAACATATGGTCTTTTACCAATAAAATTCATTTGATGTTGATTATGCTTCATCAATTTCTTTTCAGCTTGTTCAGGGTCTTCAGCCACTAAACCAGTGCCTTCCCAGGCTTGATCAGCCCCCTTGGCTGGTTTATCAAGAATTTTGTTGTAGGGACGTTTCCCGATAAAGTGATTGTGATGTGACTGGCCTACACTTTGCTCGTTATCCGGTAAATCCGCAGCATTTACTTGCGCCACAAAGCCTAAAGCCAATACGGTTAAAAATAATTTTTTCATTTGTAATCTCCTAAATTTGTCCTAAAGCAATTGGGCGCTTCATTTTTCGCGTCGACCCTCTGCCCTGGATTAAAAAGCGCGTTTACCAAGCATGTGCATTTTTTGCACTTCATGAACGTTCGCACGTCCGTTGTTACCATCCACCACCAGGGTCGCGCCTACCCAGGGTTGCTCACCGTCAGCTTTAGCAACCACTGGTTGAGCATATGGACGCTTGCTCAAAAAATGTTGGGCAGTTTGTGTTTTTTCAATCCCACCATTTTGCTCAACCGCCACCACTGGGGCAGCAACCATAAAACCACTTACTAAAGCCATTGCAGAAATAACGTTATGCATGTTTGTTCACCTATCTTTTAGTCAATGTGATGGCAATCTGTTAAAACCTTGCTCAATCACGATGATTTGCATTATGCGCGGACTTTTTCCATAAATCGTCTATAGATATAGGTAGGTTGGTATATACCAAAAGGCATATTTTTATTATTTTAAGGATAATAAAAGCAGAGGCTAAGATGAGCTATTTTCAAGTCTCAACGAGGATTCGATGATCACAATAACGGTGTAGCAATAAGGTGCTTCCCGCAGCGCAAAGCGCACATCGTCATCACATAAAAACCGTTGCTTACGGTAAGTGACTACTGTGAAAGGTAACTTGCTTTAGGAGGGTTGGCGCGTTGGTGATGCAATATTGAATCAATTTGCGAGGGATTGAACGCGTGGGCGACAAGTTGCCCACCCTACAGGGCTGGAGGCGGCACGCTGGAAGACGGTCCCGCTTGACCGAAGTGTTAGACATGGCTCAGCTTGTTCGGAGCGGGCGGCGGTGGAGCCGGCCAAGGGGCAGGTTTTGGAACCTGTCCCTTTCTATCGTCATAGCTCATTACTTTAATCCTCGTGAAATAAGTACCTGGTCTTGGCATTGTGTTTGTAGCGCTTGATCGTCAAATGGCAGGTCGGCAGCGCTCTTCGAGATATCTACGGATTTTTTCCGAAGGTCTTTGAGCTTTGCTTCGGAGAATGAACCGTTTTCAACCGCTCGCCACATTGCTTCAAATTCAATTTCTAGCAAGTGCCATTGCGACCCAACATCACACATTTTTACCGATTCTCGGGTGTAGTTCAGGAACGGCTGTACCGTTGCAACTGCCGCAGTGAGAAAAGACAAAACCTTCCACACCCACAGCTGCTGCAAATCCCCAAGCGCGGACAAGACTGCCGAGGACGACAAAAGCGCGAGCCCAATTTGTAGCCAGCTCTCTCTCTTCGAAAATTGGGCGGCTTTCGAGTGCCAATAACGCCGCTGATACTCGCACTCAAGCCACGCATCCCAAACGGCTGTTCTGTCAGATAGCGTAACCATATGTCTAACGCCCTAGGTAAGCTGCGCCGGAATGCGAAGCATGGAGGGCACCAAAAGCGCGGCTTTTGGCGTCAGCTTGACCGACGAGTTAGGCCAGCGGTGTGTGCGAGTGGGGTTTTGCATGTGTTTAACCGTTAGGTTCGAGTGTCCACAAAACTCGGGCAATGGCCGTTGTGCACGAAGGCTGAGGTTTATAACTCGACGGTCAGACATTTCGCATAGCCTGTTGGGCATTGAGGAGGTCTTCTGCTGTGATCAGATGCCCCCACGGGTCACTAGACGCTCTACTTTGAGCAGCTTTGGCAATAGCCGCAGCATGGATGACTTGAGCGTACCGCTGGACTAATGAGGGGAAGCTAGTGGAGGAGCCTTCCTTCTGTTTTAGCCATTGATTGCTCTGTTCCACGAAGCAACGAATTGGCGTGCCAGCATGCTCAATGGTGAACACCACACCATTGCCTTGATCGAAGCTTATATTGTCTAGTTGCGGCATATTGAGAGGTCTAACGTAAAACTAACCGGCGCTGCGCGGCTTTATCGCGCAGCGTCCAGCGACTGAAAGGAGCGAGGTTGAGTAATGGGGTAGCTTTCATTTTGCAAACCAAATTTCGAGAAACCTCTTTTCGCTGCCTTTGAACCAGAGATAAGCGGCTGACCACATGGAACCGCAGATAACCGACCAAAAAACGAATTGTAACCAAGCGCCAATGGGCTTATCTGTGTGTGGATCGTTGAACACCTTTACGAGATCTTGGAATGGCTCGGTTAGGCAGACTGCGAGAAAGAAGATGATGCCAGCCGAAAAAGACAACGCCACAAAATACCAACAAAGCGCCAGTGAACGTGTTTGCGGTTTAGAAGCAGATAGCGATGAAGCGTCAACGCATTTGAACTCACTGTAGGGAGCGCGCCTTGGCTCTTCTCCACGAAAGAACCAAGGACGAGCTTCTCGCTTCGCGCGCTCCCAATCGTGCTTTAGAAGTAGCGCCATGCGTTCAGTGAACTCTTTGACCTGAGCATCTTTGTCTTCCACTGTGGCAAGCAACTCTGCTGCTTGAATCAATGCCCTGTCCTCTGCATCAAATGGGCTTACATTCAGGGCGAGTTGGGCACAACACAACCCGGCGGACTGGAAATCCTTTGTACGAGTTGCCTTGATGAGTGAATCGGAAAGATCGCGCATGGCATTGCGCCATTTGGCGCGCTCTTGCGTGACATTTTCAATGAGAATTTTTCTCTCATTTGTACGAAGAGAAACGAGTGCCGCTACAAGCGCGGCTACTACGGTTGATGACAGAAAGACGGCGAATGATTCCAAAGCGACTCCTTTGAAAGCTAACGTAATATAGACACCGATATCGGTGTATAACTTATTTTTTGTATGTGATTGTTTATATGAGTGTCTAGCATATCTTTTTGTTTTTATTGATAATTTTTAATTTATATATTATGCATGGAACACACCTGCTGGTTGCACTATTTAAAGCTTTTAATTATTAGTAAACTCAATCTGATTATCATCAAGCTTTTACAAAAATGCAATATTAAATCTTAGCTTGTAAAAGCAGTGGCGACTGTTCAGCCACGATTGGATTGCTGTTCATAACCGATCGTTGGAAAGCAGCTATGTGCTGATAATTTAAGAAAAAAGCGCAGCATTGCTGCTGCGCTCGCATAGTTGCCTTTAATGCCAAAAACCGACATGGCCAGTTTTTGATCACCTTAAACTTTCGCCAATGCCTGCTCCAAATCTGCGATCAAATCATCGATATGTTCAATGCCGACTGACAACCTGACCATATCCTCACTCACGCCAGCGCGTGCCAGCTCTTCGGCGTTGAGTTGACGGTGGGTGGTAGTGGCAGGGTGGCAAGCCAGGCTTTTGGCATCGCCGATGTTCACCAGGCGCGTGAACAATTGCAGCGCGTCAATAAAGCGGGTGCCGCCTTCGCGACCGTCTTGTACGCCAAATGACAAAATGCCTGAGGCGTGGCCGTTGAGATATTTTTTCACCAGTGTATGGTCTGGGTGGTCTTCAAGCCCGGCGTATCTGACCCATTTTACTTTGGGGTGTTGTTTGAGGTATTGAGCGACCGCGAGGGCGTTGTTGCTATGGCGCTCGATTCTAAGGGCGAGTGTTTCAAGGCCTTGCAGAATCAAAAAGCTGTTAAATGGGCTGATGGCGGCACCGGTGTTGCGCAATGGCACGACGCGGGCGCGGGCGATGTAGGCGGCGGGGCCTAAGGCTTCGACGTAGTTGACGCCATGGTAGCTGGGGTCCGGGGTGTTGAGGCTGGGGAAGCGTTTAGCGTGCTCGCCCCATGGGAATTTGCCGCTATCGACGATGATGCCGCCAATCGAGTTGCCGTGGCCGCCGATGTATTTGGTCAGCGAGTGCACCACAATATCTACGCCGTGCTCAAATGGCCGCGACAGAATCGGTGTAGCGACGGTGTTGTCGACGATGACTGGGACGCCGTGTTTATGGGCCGCCGCGCTAATGGCTGCGAGATCGACCACATTCCCGAGTGGGTTACCTATGGTTTCAGCAAACACCAGTTTGGTACGGCTATCGATGAGTTTTTCCAGTGAAGCCGGGTTGCGGTAATCAAAGAACCTGACTTCTATGCCTTGCTTGGGCAAGGTGTGCGCAAAGAAGTTATAGGTGCCGCCATACAGTGTCGAGACGGACACAATATTATCGCCTGCCTCGGCAATGGTTTGAATTGCGTAGGTGATTGCTGCCATGCCAGAAGCCAGTGCCAGCGCGCCTATGCCGCCTTCCAGTTGTGCCAGGCGTTCCTCCAGCACGGCAGTAGTCGGGTTCATGATGCGCGTATAAATATTACCTTGCACCTTGAGGTCAAATAAATCTGCGCCGTGTTGCGTGTTATCAAAAGCGTAAGAGGTTGTCTGATAAAGCGGGACCGCAACCGCCTTGGTGGTGGGGTCCGGGCGATAGCCGCCATGAATGGAAAGGGTTTCTTGTTTCATCGCTCAGCTCCTGTATGAATTGTTGTGATTTATTGTATTGGTATTAAAGTATAACCCCGGTGTTAAGCCGGGGTTATACCGTTTGCTTACATGCTTATAACCACGGGTGACGGGGCGGATTCACCTGGTTTAAATAGTAGTTACCGATGGCATGAAACTTCCAGCGTACCGGATCGTGCAAGGTATGCGTACGCGCATTGCGCCAGTGGCGGTCAAGGTTGAGCTCCTCTAGCGTTGAGCGCGTGCCGCTGAGTTCAAACAGTTTGTTACCTGCTAAGAGCGCGATCTCGGTGGTAAGCACTTTAGCTTCTGCCACGGCAATTGAGGCTGCCGCGACGGTGGTTTCATTGGCTTCTGCGGCGCCTCGCGTTAGGGCCTCAGCGGCGCGGTCTAGCAAGGCTTCTGCTGCGTGCAAGCGCAATTCCAGGTCGCCAATTTGCTGGATGGTGTAGGGGTCATCGCTGGCATACTGGATATCCTTGGCATCTATCCATGGCCGCGCGGACTGTTTTACGTAGTCCAGTGTCGCGGCTATCGTACCAACAGCGATGCCTGCATCGACGGCAGCCTGAATAAATTGCGAGCTGGGCCCGGCGATGGTGGGCCGGGCAAAGGCTTGGTAAATCGGCACCACGTGTTCGGCAGGCACCTGCACCTCCTCAATCACCACTGTACCGCTGGCAGTGGTGCGTTGACCAAAGCTGGACCAGTCATTGATCACTGTCAGCCCAGGGGTACCTTGTTTGGCTAGTGCCAAGTACGGCAGGCCTTCTTCAGTGGCGGCGACGATTGGAATCCAGTGCGCCAGTAAGGCGCCAGTGGCAAAAAACTTGGTGCCATTGACCACGTAAGCCTCGCCTTGCGGTTTGATGCGCGTGGCAAACTCGACCACCGTGCGGCTGCCTTTTTCTGAGAAGGCATTGCCAAAGCGAGCGCCTTTGAGCACCAGCTCAAAAAAGAACTGCTTTTGGCTCTCGCTGGCATCCAGGATCAGATGCTCGATAATGACAAAATGGTTTTGCGGTAATTGGCCCAGTGAAGGGTCCGCCGCAGAAATAATTTTTATCACTTCGCCCAAGGTGCGATAAGAGACGCCCGCGCCGCCGTAGGCTTTGGGGATGGTGATAGCCCACAGGCCGCTTTGCGAATATGCGTCCAGTTCGGCCACTGGTAAACGGCGCTCTCGGTCCCGCGCAGAGGCTTCCTTGGCAAAGGTCTCTGCTAACTGTTTTGCAACGGCAATCGCCTCTTCGTCACTGCGAATGCGGTGTGCCGCCGGGAGAGTGTCTAATGCTGGTATGGCAAGTGTATTGGATTGACTCATGAGGGTTCCTTTCACGGGAGATTAAAAGCGATAGCCGACAGTAAGGCTGTAAACCGTGGGGTTGATCTCCACTTTGCCAACATTGGCGCCATTGATTTCTGTGCGCGTATCAATGCGTGCATAGCGGATATCACCACCCACAGACCAATGCTCGTCAATGGCAACATCTACCCCCGCTTGCACTGCGGGCCCCCAGGAGCTGCCGAGTGACAGTTTGGCGCCGCTATCGAGTTTTTCATCAAGAAAACGCGTGTAGTTGATGCCAAGCCCAACAAATGGCCGTATGGTCGCTTCTGGCCGGAAGTGGTATTGCAGGCTGAGGATGGGCGGCAAATGTTTGGTAGAGCCAGCACGCTCGCCATTGACGTTGATCTGGTGCTTGAAGGCGAGTCCGCCCAGCAGATCGATTGCCCAGTGCGGCGTCAAGTAGTAGCCAATATTGAAGGTCGGGCCGGTTTGACTATCCACCGTCACAGCAGCGGTGTTTTGGATAATCCGGCCATTGTGGGATTGAGGGTCAATCAATGAAATCCCGGCACGTAATTGCCATGGCGATAAGTCTGTGTCGGCGTGCGCAGTCTCTGCATGGAGTGGGGAAACCATGACCGATAAGGCCAGACCGACGGCGATCAAAGGCGGATAAGAGGTAAAGAGTGAAAATGCATGTTTCAAGGTAAAACTCCTTCTGGTTTTCAAGTAGGCGACATGCAGGTGCTGAACCACTCGTACGTCAAGAAGGTGACCTGGCTTAACGATTCTTTGCAGAAAGCGTGCCAATGGAAAGAGTCATTTCAAAACAATGTGTTATGAAGTTTTTGAGAAAGATGGGCGTGCTTTTTGAAAAGCAGCTTGCTGTTAACATGCCCTGACAACGGCAGGGGTTAGGCCGCTTGAAAAGATGCGCAAGCGTGAAACAGGTGCGACCGGGCTGGCAACACCTTAAAAAACAGGGAGGGAAAGCAGGGGCTGTTAACCAGGTAAATCGGGCAATAAATGTCCCAGCTTGTGAACCTTGGTTTGCAAGTATTTGAGGTTTTCTGTGGTTGGCGTCGTGAGCAAGGGGACTTGCTGATCCACGCTGATCCCCAGCGACTGCAAGGCTGTGCGTTTTTCCTGGTTATTAGAAAGTAGCTGGATGGTATTGATTTTAAAATAGTGCAGCATGTCTGCGGCTGCTTCGTAGGTACGCGCATCGACTGGCAGGCCCAAGGCCAGATTAGCCTCTACGGTGTCCATGCCTGTGTCTTGCAAGGCATAAGCGCGCATTTTGTTATTGAGGCCAATGCCACGGCCTTCGTGGTTTTTTAAATACAGGACCAAACCCAGGCCGGTTTGCTGGATCAGGCGTTGCGCATGGTGCAACTGTTCGCCGCAATCACAACGGGTAGAACCAAACACATCGCCGGTTAAACATTCCGAATGCACCCTGACCAAAGGCGACTGTGCACCTTGTACCTTGCCGCACGCCAGCGCGATGTGTTCGATGCCATTGCGGCGGTCAGTAAATACGTGGATATCAAACTCGCCAAACTGGGTTGGTAAGCGGGCAGTGGAGCTGTGAGATAAAAATTGCATGGGGTCGGGCGTAGGGATGAATGCCAATTTAATATTGTAGCTGCAACAGGCCTTTTAAAGGGCAGGATTTGAAATAATCCCTAGGGGATTGTGTGAGCGCCTTGCAAGCGCCCGATTTAAGCTTGGTTTAAGATGAATGCTGTTACACTTTTGGGCATTGTCACTGTTTCAGGAGTTAGAGACGCATGGTTTGGATGCAACGCCGCGCATGGAGGATACTGCTCGCGCTCATGATCGTGCTCTGTGCATTATCTGTGTTGCCACAGGCGGATTCGGGTGAAAGCCCTGCCAACGCGAACCGTTTGTCTAGCAAAGGTGAAATCCTCAGCCTGGAAAAAATCTCTCAAAAAGCCAGGTCTTACAAGGCGGGGGAAATTCTCGAGGTTGAACTGGAGAAGAAACACGGCCGCTATGTCTATGAGATTGACATCCTGGATGCGGGTAGCCAGGTGTGGGAGCTGAAGCTGGACGCCAAAACCGGGCAGTTGCTGAAAATGGAGCAGGACGACTGATGCGCTTGCTGCTAGTAGAGGATGATGCCTTACTCGGTGCGCATACGCAGCAGGCGCTCAAGGCTGCAGGTTACGCCTGTGACTGGGTGCAAGAGGGCACGGAAGCGGGCATTCAAGGCGAATTGGAACCTTACGACCTGGTGATTCTGGATTTGGGCCTGCCCGGTCGGCCCGGGCTGGAGGTCTTGGCCGAATGGCGGACTAAAAACCTGGGCATGCCAGTGATCGTACTGACCGCCCGCAGCAGCTGGCAGGAGAAGGTGGAGGCGTTTAACCTGGGCGCAGATGACTATGTGACCAAGCCTTTTCATATGGAGGAGTTGCTGGCGCGCATGAGTGCCGTCCATAAACGCACAGTTGGGGTTGTCACTGGCGGCCTGGTGGTGGACGATTTAAAACTCGATGAGCACACCCAGACCGTCTGGCAGGGAGATACTGCGCATGTGTTAACAGGTACTGAGTTCAGGTTGTTGCGGTACCTGATGCTGCAACCGGGCCGGATTTTTTCCAAAAGCGAGCTGACCGAACATGTGTATGCCTATGATGCCGATAAGGACAGCAATGTGATTGAGGTGTATGTGAACCGCCTGCGGCAAAAAATAGGGGCCGATAAAATCCAGACCAAACGTGGCCAGGGGTATGTGCTGGTGAGTACAAAGGCATGAAGTCACTGCGCAAGCAATTGTCACTGGGCTTGACGCTCAGCCTGGTCGGGCTGCTGACGCTGCAATGGGCGGTGGTGACTTTTACCATAGACCACCTGATTCAGTCACAGATGACGGCGCGCATGCAACAGGAAGCGGAAGGCATACTCGCTGGCGTGACGGTGAACGCGCGCGGGCAATTGACGTTGGCACCGCATGTGATGACGGCTGGATACCAGCGTCCTTTTTCCGGGCGTTATTTTATTGTGATGCTGGATCAATCACGGACTCAATCACGCTCGTGGTGGGATGTCGAGTTGCCTGTCAGAGCACTCAAGGTGGGTGAGGAGCAGGTCACCCATGTGACCGGCCCTGAATCCCAGCCCTTGCTGTTATTGGGGCATGCGTACCGCAAACAGCAGCGCACCATCACGATTTATATCGCCGAAAGCCTGGTGGAGTTGCAGCAAAGCTTACGCATGTTTCATTGGCTGTATGGGGTGCTTTCTTTGCTGGGATTATTAGCGTTGCTGGCCTTGTAGCGCTGGATTGTGGTCAATACGCTCAATCCTTTACAGCAGATCAAGGAGAGCTTGGCCAAAGTGGCCAGCGGCGAGTTACAGCAGCTCAATGCCAGTGGCCCGGCCGAAGTCATGCCGCTCATCAATGAGTTTAACCGTATCCTCAAAAGTGCCAGCCAGAAAACCCGGCGCTCGCGGCTGGCCATTGGCAATCTGGCCCATGGGCTCAAAACCCGCCTTGCCCAGCTGCAATTATTGTCAGGGGAGGCCACAGCAGAAAGTGATACCCAGTTACGGCAAATGATACAAAGCTGCACGAACGACATTCATCAGGATGTGGAGCGCGAATTAAAACGAGCCCGCTTGATGGGCGATGCGTATACCAGTCAGACGACTGACCTTGAAGTTGAGCTGCCCAAGCTGGTAGCAACGCTACAAAAAATCTACAGTGAAAAGACAGTGGCTTTTGCCTGGCAGCACGAGGGGCAGGCGCGGGTGATGATAGACCGTGAGGATATGCTGGAGTTACTGGGCAATGTGCTGGATAACGCATTTAAGTGGTGCCACAGCCAGGTCCAGTTAAACATCGCCGTGCAGACTTCTGTGCAGATTGTGGTTGAAGATGATGGCCCGGGTAGCCAGGCCACAGAGTTGGCCAGTTTGCTACAACGTGGCATGCGTATGGATGAGTCCAAGCCTGGGAGCGGCCTGGGCCTTGCGATTGTGCAGGATATTGCGCAGCATTACCAAGGCGGTATTGTGTTGGATCATTCGTCACGGCTCGGTGGGCTGCGGGTGACATTAACGCTCAGGCCTGGCGTGCAGGCCTGAGCGACGACACCTGGTGACTATCATAGGTGTGATGCAGGCTGGTCTTTAAAACCAGTCACGGTTGACGCTATTTACTTTGCCGGTTTTGGCATCCAGCATGACCTCCCACTCTTTGCCATTTGCATCGACGATTTCCACTTCGTAGTCCCAGCCGTCCCTGAATTTCCGGCGTTCCAGCTCTATCTCCTTTACCACGCCAGGTTTGGCTGCCAGGGCTTTGGTCTGTGCCTCCTGCTGAGAAATCAGGCCGAACGCTTTTACCATTTGTTCCATTTTCTGCATATCGTCTTCATCGTCGTCGTCAGCCCAAGCTGGCTGCAACAAGCTGCTGGCAATTAGCAGGCTACTCAATACATAAGGCAGTATTTTGTTCATTTGGGGCTCCTTGTTTCACAATGAACCGTCAAGATACCTGCGCAGCCTTAACTCAAGCTGACAAGGCCTTTATTCAAGAAGTATTTTTTAATTCATATTTTTTTAATATTTGCAAGGCTGTTGTAAGGGATTGTGTGCAGAATGACACTTACAGAATCCGTTAAGCCTCATTTGTTAAGCAAGACGGCCCTCGTAACCACTTAAAGACAGGAGTTTCAAATGAATATTTCTAAATCATTGGTTGTTGTGGGTATGGCATTATTCACTGTTGCAGGAACTGCATTGGCGGATCAGAGCATCCCTGTTCAGCAACAAAACTTTGGTAAACGCCCATTAACAGTAGATGCGACTGCTGAAAAGTCAGAACAGGCTTGGGAAGGCACCGGCTTGAAGGTGACTGATCCGGCACAAACCGTTGCGCAAACACAGCGCCAACAAATCAACCTGCGTTTCGCCAGCAAACGCGCTTATCAATAAGCGGTTTGTTTAATGATAGCCCGGCAATTGCAAATCAGGTTGATGTTGCTTGAGCTGGGTGAATAACCAGCGCGTCTCCAGCAGAATCCAGACGCGTAACATGGCCTCCATGGGGTCAAAAGGTTTGGTTAAAAAATCTTTTGCCCCCAGGGCCAGCGCCCGTCTACGGGTGGCGATGGTCGCATCCGCAGTCAGTACCAGCACCGGCAAGTATTCATTGTGGCCGACATGGTGCGAGAGCTGGTCGAGCACGGCAAACCCGTCCAATACCGGCATCATCAAATCCAGCAAGATCAAATCAGGTTGAAAGGCGTTGACCAGATCCATGGTCTTGGTTGGGTCTGTGGTGCTGATCACCTGCTCAAACCCTTCTTTGGTCAACAGCTCTTCGAGTAAGCGCAAGTTGGCTTCAGCATCATCAATAATCAGAATTTTGGACGCACGCAGTTGTTCTATGTTCATGAGGCAGACTCTGGTAATAATTTAAGCAATAGCTGGTTGAAACTGGCTACATTTAATGGCTTGGTAAAATAATGTGTAATGCCCAGCTGACTCAGGCGCTCCCTGGTTTCCGGCAAGGCATCCGCACTTAACACGACGATGGGCATGGACTGCAAGGACTGCCGCTCGGCCTGTATGTGCTGAATCAGTCTCTCCCCCGAACCGTCTGGCAAATTGAGATCCAGCAATAGCAAATCTGGCTGCATATCCCTTAACCAAACCATGCTTTCCTGCAGGTTGGCAGCCAGATGCAGCTTGAGGTGACGATGCTTGCTCACAATCGCTTCAATCAGGGCCTGGTTACTTGGGTTGTCTTCCACGTACAAAATAGGCCGTTTGCCGGTGGAAGGGGTGGTGACGGGCTGCACCGGCGCGCCTGGCTCCACCGGCGCAGACACATTCACGGGCTGGGGATGTGCATTAGGCTGTGCCGGCAGGCTGATCCAGAATAGGCTTTTATCTTCAGCGACCCCGATTTGCCCGCCCATGGCGTCCATCAGTTGTTTACTGAGCACCAGCCCCAAGCCGGTGCCTTCCGTCACGGTACGTTCGGCGCCGAGGCGGTCAAATGGTGTAAACAGCCGGGAGCGCATCGCGAGCGGAATGCCTTTGCCCGCATCCTCGACCTCCACCCGTACCTGACCATGCAGGGGGTAGGCCCTGAGCTTGACCACACTGTTTTCGGGGCCATATTTCAAGGCATTCGACAGCAGATTGAGCACCACTTGCAGCAGCCGCTGACGGTCAGCCTGTACGGTCAGGGCTGCTGCAAACTCGGTCTGAATAGTGATATCACGCACCTTTTCCAAGGGCTTGAGGTAGTGGTAAGCCTCTTCTAGCAGACCATTCACCGAGACGTGTTCCAGCGCCATGTCAATATCGCCACTTTCAATCCGCGAGATGTCCAGCACCTCGTTAATCAGCTTTAACAGATGCTGGCCCGCATTATGAATCAAGGTTGCGCTGTCTTTTTGTCGCCCCTCGGGCAAGTCATTTTCCAGGATCTGGGCAAAGCCTAAAATCGCATTGAGTGGTGTACGCAACTCATGACTGGTGCGCGACAAAAAATTACTTTTTGCGGCACTGGCTTCTTCGGCTTCTACACGTGCCAGATGCGCCTCCTGTGCACTTTTAGTCAGCAATTGTGAGGTATGCTCCAGCTCACTGGTCAGCTCACCGAGCTCGTCGCGGCTTATGCTGGGCAAGGCCAGTGGTTCACCTTTGACCAGATGGGTGGCACTGTCACGGATGGTCCTCACCCTGGCGACGATGGTCTGGCTGAATAGCCAGACACCGATCAGGGAACCCGCCACCCCGGCGATGACCGCCATCAGCGTAATGCGCAAATTGCGTTTGCGCTCAAAAATCACTTCTTTCTTGTCTTGCTCGACGATGGCTGATTCGCGCGCGCTCATCTGATTCAAATGGTTGCGCAATTGATTCAAGGCTTTGCCTTGTGAGGAAAACTTTGTAATCAGCGCTTGGTCGGCTTCCTGCGCTCGGTGACTGGCCATCACGGCCAGGTCTTCCAGGTTTTGGGCGACCAGCGGGTGAATGACATCGAACAGGTGTTGTTGCGAGGCATCGTCCAGGTTGGTTTCGAGTGAGTGCAGCAAATGCGGCATACTTTGCTTGGCACTTTCGTAGCCAGTCAGAAATTGCCGGTTACCCGTGAGTAAAAAGTCTCTTACGCCAGTGGAGGCTTCCAGCAACAAGGTTTGCAGGGTCTGGATATCCTGCTGGATTTGCAAGGCATTCTGCACCCGTCTTTCGAGCAGGGCTGCTTGCTGTTCACTCTCGAAAATCAGCGCCAGTGACGCCAGTAACACTGTGAGCGGCAAGGCATTGAGCACGATCCCCTTGGTGGTGAGCGATAAATCCTGCCACAGCCGGTTCATGCGGTTGCTGAATTGGTGTAAGCCTGCCACGATCCACTGCATGTTTATAGCCCGTCGCTGCTAAAACCGGCTTCAACTGCCTTGACTGCCGCTTGTGTGCGGTCCCGCAAGTCCAGTTTGCTTAAAATACGTTCTACATGAATCTTGATCGTGCCCGGTGAAATGCCCAGCTTTTGCGCCAGGATGGCATTGCTGGCGCCAGAGGGTAACAAGGCAAAGACCTCGCGTTCGCGCGGGGTCAGTTTTTGCAGCACGCTGTCATCAATGCTAGTGGCAGTGCGGGTGGATTGTTGCAGGGCAAATCCAATCAATCCGCACAGGCTATGCAATAGCTGCAGATTGGCGGGGCTAAGTGGATTGCTGGTCATGAGTGCCAGCAGGCCAACCGCCCGGTGCTGGACGGCAATCGGCAGATGATAGCAATGCAAGGTGGGTGCTGTGCCTGCGGGCGGTTGTAGCGTCCATAAGCTGGCGACATATTGAGTATGCACTTCAAACGTGATGGGTTCCTTGAGCCATAGCGCCAGCGCACCCAGCATGGGGATACGCGCGCCCACCGGATAGGTATTGCCTCTTTGTGCCAGAATTTTGAGCGCCCCGGCATGCTGCTGGCTGATCAGGGCATGCGGCGCACCAAATTGTCCGCTTAACTCATCCAGTACCCATTGCAGCAGGCTCTCTGACCAGCCATGACTAAATAATTGCTGCCCTAGCTTTTCAAACAGGCGCTCATGCGCGATTTGCACCTGATTTTGTTTGAGGGCGTTGCGCAGGGCAAATGCACTTTCCGTGGCAGGCACATTTGCAGTATGGGGTATGGGTGAGTGAGCACTGTCGTTAGGCATATGCCATTTAGTATATACCGAACTCCGTATATTGGTTGATTTTTTATTGTCAGGACCCGTGCACAATGCTCGATCTGGTTATTAGGCAACGCATCGTGGTGCAGGAGATACCCGGCGTCATTGAGATGAATCAGTGACACGAAAAGGATAAACAATGAAAAAATTATGGTTGGCAGTCATCGCTGCATTTGGTTTAATGGGTTCAGTCCATGCGGATGATGTTGATCAGGCGCAAGCGGTGAAGCAACAGCATCATCACAACTTTTTGAGCAAACGGCCTTATGCAAAAGTGCCGGTTGCCAAACAGGATACCGATGGCAAATGGATTGGCGCAGGCATCGTGACTGACAAGCCCGAGAAGGGCTTTGACAAGCACCAGCAAATGCAACTGCATTTTATCGGCAGGCGTCCTTACACTGCGCCCATGGCTGACGAAGGCGGCACTGAACAAGATCGGGTGGGAACAGGTCAGTGATGGCCGTATTCCCTCCGTTGCACACTGGTGATCGCACATCCCGCATACAGACGGGGCTAGTATTTGAAAAAATGATGATAAAAACGAATAAATTAAAAGAGGACTGATACACCATGTCAACCGATACTCAACGGTCAGGGCCGTTGTCATTGTTAGCGCATTTGAACCGCGACCTGCCGGCTTCGATTGTCGTCTTTTTTGTCGCCTTGCCCCTGTGCCTGGGCATTGCACTGGCTTCTGGCGCCCCCTTGTTTTCCGGTGTGATTGCCGGGATTATCGGTGGCATTGTGGTTGGCCTCGCCAGTGGTTCGCAACTGGGGGTGAGTGGACCCGCGGCCGGCCTGGCGGTGATTGTGCTGGCCGCCATCAGCAACCTGGGTTCTTATGAGGCATTTCTCGCTGCGGTCGTACTGGCCGGGGTGTTCCAGTTTTTGCTGGGCCAGTTTAAAGCCGGCTTCATTGCTTATTTTGTGCCATCTTCGGTGATTAAAGGCATGCTGACCGGCATCGGCTTGCTGATTATCCTCAAGCAGATTCCGCATGCCTTTGGCTATGATGCGGACTTTGAAGGGGACGAAGCCTTTGAGGAGGCAGGGGGGCACAACACATTTAGTGATATTTTGCAGGCCTGGGATTTATTGACGCCAGGCGCCATCCTGATTGCCGCTGTTTCCTTTGCCATCCTGATTTTTTGGGATGTCTATTTGAGTAAAAAGCATCGTGTGTTTCAAGTGCTGCAAGGGCCGATTGTGGTGGTGTTAACCGGTATCGCGCTCAACTGGGCGTTTATGCATGAATGGCTGGACTTCAAACTGGCCGCTGACCAGATTGTGAGCTTGCCCGTTGCCAGCAGTCTCGGCGACTTCGTCAGTTTTTTCACCCACCCGGATTTTAGTCAGATGGCTCAGCCTTTGGTGATCAAAACCGCATTGGTGATGGCGATTGTGGCCAGCCTGGAAACCCTGCTGTGTGTGGAGGCGACGGATAAACTAGACCCGCACAAGCGTGTGACACCGACCAACCGTGAGCTCAAGGCGCAGGGGTTAGGCAATGTTTTGTCTGGCCTGATTGGCGGTTTACCCATCACACAGGTGATCGTGCGTAGCAGTGCAAATATTACCTTTGGTGCACACACAAAAATGTCAGCGATACTGCATGGTTTCTGGTTACTGTTGAGTGCCATCACCATCGCCAGCCTGTTGAATATGATTCCGCTGGCCAGCCTGGCAACCATTCTCATTATGGTCGGCTATAAGCTGGCCAAACCCAGCCTGTTCAAGCAGATGTATGCCTTAGGTTGGGAACAGTTTGTGCCTTTTGTGGTAACGATTGCCGCGATTGTGTTGACTGACTTGCTGACCGGCATCGGCTTGGGCCTGGTGGTGGCTATTTTCTTCACCTTGCACCATAGCTATCGTAATTCGCATTACATCAAGCAAACGCGCTCGAACGAAGAGGGCCGCGAAGTGTATCATCTCATTTTGGCCGAAGAAGTATCGTTTTTTAATAAAGCGAGCATCCTCGAAGTCCTGGCATCCATCCCGCGCAATAGCAAGGTGGTGATTGATTGCACCAATAGCAAATCTATCGCCTATGATGTGGTGGAGTTTATTCAAGACTACCAGCAACAGGCCAAACTGAAAAATATTGAGGTTGAAACCATCCAGTTTAACCCGCCCAAATTTATGCTTGGCCATTAAGATTTTGGCTGATCAATAATAAAAAACTGATTATTAAGGATAGATTGATATGTACAAACATCCCTTGCTCGACCGTGACAAAATGACCCCGCGTGAAGCGCTGGAGATTCTGGTCGAAGGCAACCACCGTTTTACCAGTGATCTCGAGCAGGACAAGGACTTCAAAAGCCTGATTCAAATCACCAAAGATAAGCAACACCCGTTTGCTTCATTCCTCAGTTGCAGTGACTCCCGAGCACCGGTGGAGTTGTTGTTTGATCAGGCGCTGGGCGATGTGTTCAGTGTGCGGCTGGCAGGCAATATTGCCTCGGATAAAGCGATTGGCAGTCTTGAATTCGCCAGTAAATACCTCGGCAGCAAACTGATTGTGGTCATGGGCCATAGCTCTTGCGGCGCAGTCAAAGCAGCTTGTGACGATTTTAAAGACGGGCATATTGGTGAGATTATCAATCTGATCAAACCCTCTATCCGTCACGAAAAAACAGTCTCAGATCCGGCGCAGCGTAACTCCAAGAATGGCGACTTCGTGGAAAAGATTTGTGCACTCAATGTGAAATATCAAATCGATACCATCATCCGCTGCAGTGATATTGTCGATGATATGCTGCAAAGCAAACAAATTGGTATTGTTGGCGCGGTTTATGATATCTCGAATGGTAAAGTGGACTTCCTTGAAGAGACATTTATTGGCTAGTCGCTGGTCTGGCACAAATAAAAAGCCGATGCATGCATCGGCTTTTTTTGTGGGAGCGTAGGACTCAGGCGCCTAGTGGTTACCCTCTTTGGCCAGATTGATGCTGTATTTCGGAATCTCAACCGTGACATCCTGATTCTGCAACACGGCCTGGCAGGACAAGCGTGAATGCGGTTGCAGGCCCCAGGCACGGTCCAGCATGTCTTCTTCATCTTCTTCGATCTCGTTCAGGCTGTTAAAGCCTGCACGCACAATGACATGGCAGGTGGTACAGGCGCACACGCCGCCACAGGCATTATCAATGTCTATGTCGTGTTTCAACAAGGCGTCGCAAATCGAAGTCCCTGAGGCTGCTTCAATCACGGTGCCTTCCGGGCACAGTTCAGCGTGGGGGAGTATGGTAATTTTAGGCATATCAGAGTTCCAGTGAATCCAGGTTTTTACCGGCCAGCGCTTTTTTGACAGAGGCATCCATGCGTCTGGCGGCAAAGGTTTCGGTGGCATGGTTGAGGGTTTCGGTCGCTTGCTTGATGGCTTGGCTATCGTGTTCATTACACAGGGCACGTAACGCCTGGATAGACGCTTCTATCTGCGCACGCTCCGCCGTATCGAGCAAGGTATCGCCACTCTCTGCGAGGGCGGCTTCAATCGCTTCAATCAGGCGCTGGGCATCGACTATCGCTTCACGCAGCATGCGCGCATGTTTGTCTGCTTCGGCGGCGCCAAACGAGTCTTTGAGCATACTGGTGATTTGTTCTTCGTTGAGGCCATAAGACGGCTTGACGGTGACATTGGACTCGACGCCACTGGTCTGTTCGCGCGCGGAGACCGAGAGCAGGCCATCGGCATCAATCTGAAAGGTGACGCGGATACGGGCAGCCCCGGCCGCCATGGGCGGAATGCCACGTAGTTCAAAGCGTGCCAGTGAACGGCAGTCGCTGACCAGCTCGCGCTCGCCTTGTACCACATGGATCGCCATCGCCGTTTGGCCGTCTTTATAGGTGGTGAAATCCTGGGCACGTGCAATCGGCAAGGTCGAGTTGCGCGGAATGACTTTTTCAACCAGACCACCCATGGTTTCCAGTCCCAAGGAGAGCGGCGTCACATCCAGCAGCAATAAATCATCGCCACTACGGTTGCCAGCCAGAATGTTGGCCTGAATGGCAGCCCCCAGGGCTACCACTTTGTCCGGGTCCAGATTGGTTAACGGTTCTTGCTGAAAAAAGGCTTGTACGGCATGACGGATATGCGGCATGCGCGTTGCGCCGCCAACCAGTACCACGCCCTTGATTTCATCGATGGCCAGTCCGGCATCGCGCATGGCTTTGCGGGTAGGGCTCAGGGTTTTATTGACCAGATGTTCGGTCAGAGCAACAAACTGGCTCACGCTCAGGGTTTCATCCACCAATGCACCATTACTGAGTTTGCAGACAATATTGGCTTCATGGTTATCGGTCAGCCATTCTTTCGCCTGGCGCGCTTTGGTCAGCAACAGGCGCGTGTCTTCTTCGGTTAACGGTTTGAAGTCTGCCGTTTTGCTACGCACCTGATCAAGCACCCAGCAGTAAATCCGGTGGTCAAAATCATCGCCGCCCAGGGCAGAGTCGCCATTGGTTGACAGGACTTCAAACACCCCTTTGCTCAAGCGCAGGATGGAAATATCAAATGTACCGCCGCCCAGGTCATAAATGACATAGACGCCTTCTGCCGCGTTATCCAGGCCGTAGGCAACGGCGGCGGCCGTCGGTTCATTGAGCAGGCGCAAGACATGCAAGCCTGCCAGTCGGGCCGCGTCTTTGGTCGCCTGACGTTGCGCATCATCAAAATAGGCGGGCACGGTAATGACTGCACCGGTGAGTTCACCGCCCAGCGCCTTTTCAGCGCGCACTTTCAGTGTCTTTAAAATCTCGGCAGAAATCTCAATCGGGCTTTTGAGCCCGGCACGGGTTTTCAGCTCAAGTATGCCGTGTGAGCTGTCGTTCTCGACAAAATGGTAGGGGATGTGCGCGCGGTCGGTGATGTCGTGCAAGGCCCGGCCCATAAACCGTTTGACCGAAACAATGGTATTCACCGGGTCCTGGCTTTGTGCCGCTTGCGCCTCATGGCCGACGACGACAGCCTCTTCGAGGTAACGTACCACAGAAGGTAACAAGGCATGCCCGTGTTCATCGTGCAACACGGTGCTCATGCCGCTACGCACGGTCGCCACCAGCGAGTTGGTGGTGCCCAGGTCTATGCCCACCGCCAGTTTGTGCTGGTGTGGGGCTGGGGAAAAACCTGGTTCTGAAATCTGTAATAGGGCCATGAAATTCTAATCTTCCAACTGGGCGATGATCTGGTGGATATCCTCAGTCACTTTGTCAATAAAACGCATTTTACGCACGGTCATCGCCGCCGCTTGCGGGGCGTCAGCCAGCTCGGCTTTCACCTGTTGTTGCAAGTCTTTGGCCGCCAGATGCATTTCTGACAGCAAGCGTTCCAGTGCTGGAATGTCTTTGCCAAACTTGGCGTCTTCCATTGCCTCGCGCCACTCCATTTGTGACATCAGAAAATCCGCGGGCATGGCGGTATTCTGTTCCTCATCGGTAGCAATCCCCTGCAGTTGCAGCAGATAACGGGCACGGGCAGTCGGCTGCTTCAAGGTTTGATAGGCCTCGTTGGCCAAGGTGGCCATCTGCATCGATTGCATGCGTTCAGCAGGGGAGGCGTTCACAAACTTGTCAGGATGCACTTCAGCTTGCAGTTTGCGGTAGTGCGCATCGAGTGTGGCCAGATCAATTTCAAATTGGGCTGGTAGCTGAAACAGCGAGAAATGGTTTTGCATAAAGTCATCAGCCGCAGAAAACGAAGGTTATCTGCGGCAACAATTAAACCGTAAAAGACTCACCACAACCACATTCGTCCTTGACGTTGGGGTTGTTGAACTTAAAGCCTTCATTGAGGCCTTCTTTGGCAAAGTCGAGCTCGGTGCCATCGATGTAGACCAGACTCTTAGGGTCTACAATCACTTTAATGCCATGGCTTTCAAACGTCGTATCCTCTGGCTGCAGATCATCCACAAACTCCAGCGTGTAAGCCATGCCCGAGCACCCTGTGGTTTTGACACCGAGGCGCAAGCCTATGCCTTTGCCACGGTTCGCCAGAAACTTTTCAACACGTTGGGCCGCGGCTTCTGTCAGGGTAATCGCCATATTACGCGCCTTGCTTGGATTTCAAATCGGCAATCGCGGATTTGATCGCATCTTCGGCCAGCACTGAGCAGTGAATTTTCACTGGCGGTAACGCCAACTCTTCCGCAATCGCAGAGTTCTTGATCTCTTGCGCCTGATCCAGGGTTTTGCCCTTGAGCCATTCTGTCACCAAGGAGCTCGAGGCAATGGCAGAGCCACAGCCATAGGTCTTGAATTTGGCGTCTTCAATCACGCCCGCATCATTGACCTTGATCTGCAATTTCATCACGTCGCCGCAAGCGGGCGCACCGACCATGCCGGTGCCGACATTCGGGTCGTTTTTGTCCATAGAACCCACATTACGTGGATTTTCGTAGTGGTCTAAAACTTTATCTGAATAAGCCATGCGCTTGCTCCTATCAATTAAATCGCGGTAATCAGGCTGATTTTCGCGTTTTAATTATTAAAATATTTCTTTAATGAATAAAAATTGCAGATTTCATTGTCTGGCAAGGCGGAGGCATGGGCCGTTTAGTTTAATTTAAACAAGCATGTCGACGACGCCGCCAGGCGATGAAAGATCACATTAAT
>JABLTH010050385.1_pt1 | contig 34537 bp, 32 predicted proteins | sample 7875711 | NCBI WGS metagenome assembly JABLTH01 (sample SAMN14941262, study PRJNA633318) | bioreactor metagenome | isolation source: bioreactor | place: China | collected 2019-03-05 | reverse complement strand
CTGCGCGTCCTTGCTGCGCTCGTCGGCGATCTTGCGCACCGCGTGCAGCACGGTGGTGTGATCGCGCCCGCCGAACAGCTCGCCGATTTCCGGCAGGCTCTTCTGCGTGAGTTCCTTCGCGAGATACATTGCAATCTGTCGCGGCCGCGCGATGTTCGCGGGGCGCTTCTTCGAGTACATGTCCGCGACCTTGATGTTGTAGAAGTCGGCGACGGTCTTCTGGATGTTCTCGACCGAAATCTGCCGGTTCTGCACGGTCAGCAGGTCCTTCAGCGCTTCCTTGGTCAGCTCGATCGAGATCTCGCGGCCGTGGAACTTCGAATACGCGAGGATCTTGCGCAGCGCGCCTTCGAGTTCGCGCACGTTCGAGCGCAGGTGCTTCGCGACGAAGAACGCGACGTCTTCCGACAGGTTCACGCCTTCCGACTGCGCCTTGCGCATCAGGATCGCGACGCGCATTTCCAGCTCGGGCGGCTCGATCGCGACGGTGAGGCCCGAGTCGAAGCGCGAGATCAGGCGATCGTCGATGCCCGAGATTTCCTTCGGATACGTGTCGCTGGTGATGATCACCTGCGCCTTGTTCGCGACCAGCGCCTCGAACGCGTAGAAGAATTCCTCTTGCGTGCGCGACTTGCCGGAGAAGAATTGAATATCGTCGATCAGCAGCAGGTCGAGCGAGTGGTAGTAGCGCTTGAAGTCGTCGAACGCCTTGCGCTGGTACGCCTTCACCACGTCGGACACGTACTGTTCCGCATGGATGTAGCGGATCCGCGCGCCGGCCTTGTCGAGCAGCAGTTGGTTGCCGATCGCGTGGATCAGGTGGGTCTTGCCGAGGCCGACGCCGCCGTACAGGAACAGCGGGTTGTACGAGATGCCCGGGTTGTCCGCGACCTGGATCGCGGCGGCGCGCGCGAGCTGGTTCGCCTTGCCGGTCACGAAGTTGTCGAACGTGAGCACGGGGTTCAGCTTCGAACGCTCGTACATCGAATCGGCTTCGCCGCCGTTCGCGGGTGCGGCACCCGGGCCCGGGCGCCACGTGCGGCGGCCGGCCGCGGCTTCGTGCGCGGGCAGGCTCGGCAGGTCGATGTCGGCGTCGTCGGCGTTCAGGTGGTGCGCGGCGGCTGCCGACGGCGTCATCGGCACGTCGGCCGGCGCTGTGGGCGCAGCGCCGGCGTTCGCGGCCAGGTTGGCGGCGATCGCGGCCACCGTGGCGGCCGGGCCGCTCGGTGCGAGCGGCGCGCGCGGGGCGGCTGCGCCCGATGCGGCGCTGGCCGTGGCACTTCGCATGCCTGCCTTGGGATCGAGGACGAACTGGACTTCGATCGGCGTGTTCCAGAATTCGCGGGCCAGATCGGAGATCCGTCCCGAAAACTGGCTCTTGACCCAGTCCAGCTTGAAGCGGTTCGGCGCGGCGATGGACAGCGTGTTCGCCGACGCATCGAAGGCCACCGGGGCCAAGGGTTTGATCCACGTCACGTACTGCTGGGGCGTCAGCTCGCGCTCCAGCAGTGCGGAACAGTGTTGCCAGAAATCGTTCATCAAGTAACTGTCGTTTTTTGCGTGCACAGCGCGGCTCGCCGGCGCCCTTGTCGCGGTTGCGCAACAAGGCCCGAAGCGGTCTTGCGAGCGTGCCTCGGACGCCTGCGTCACAGTGTTGGAGGGGCAGGCGCGAGCCGAAGCGGCGTGCGGGATTCTTGGAGATAAGGCGAGATTCTAACGCCAAACGCGGCCACAGCGGGACTTATCCACAGGCTGTGTTTGTGGGTCGCGGGGCCGGATCGGCGCGGGCCGGCACAGGCGAGCGACTCCTAAAGTATTGACCGTCAAGAGAAAAACGGTTTAAATAGCGGGTTCCGCGAAAACCAATCCTGTATTCCCGGCGATTGCGTTCGCCCGAATGCCTCCGGTTAAGGGCACGCGGTCCCCTGAATTTCGACATTCTCGAACAAGTGAGAACATCATGAAACGTACTTACCAACCGTCCGTGACGCGCCGCAAGCGCACCCATGGCTTCCGTGTCCGCATGAAGACGGCAGGTGGCCGCAAGGTCATCAACGCTCGCCGCGCGAAGGGCCGCAAGCGCCTCGCCATCTAAGGCAGGTTGCGCGCTGTGTCCGCCGTCCGCAGTCCTGCGGAAGGTGCCGTCGAGCCGGGTGCGAATCCGTCGCAGACGAAAGCCGCCTTCCCGAAAGCTGCGCGACTTCTGAAAACGGATGAATTTTCATCCGTTTTTCGTTTGCGCCCCTGGCGGCGCTCCGCGCACTTCGTGATTTACGGCAAGCCGACCGGTCAGCCCGCGCGTCTGGGGCTCGTCGTCGGCAAGAAGTATGCGCCGCGTGCGGTAACACGTAACCTCGTGAAGCGGCTGGCGCGCGATGCGTTTCGCTTGCGCCGGGCCGAGTTCGCCGGTTACGACCTGCTGCTGCGGCAGCACACGCGCTTCGACAAGAAAGCGCTGCCGAGCGCGGCTTCCGCCCCGCTCGCGGCGATGTGCGCGGCCGAGATCCGCGAGCTGCTCGACAGGGCAGTCCGGGAAATCGCCCGCCGTGCGTCGAAGCCCGCGTCCGAGTGACGCATCCGTGCCCGGTGCGGCGTTCGCGCCTGCCCGGCCGGTTTTGACGCGGCGTCGTACGGCGCCGCCCAAGGTATGGAAACGGTATTGATCGCCTTGCTGCGCTTCTACAAGGTTGCCGTGAGCCCGATGCTCGGCAACCGTTGCCGTTTTTATCCTTCCTGTTCGGATTACGCGCGCGAGGCAATCCAGTATCATGGCGCCGCGCGCGGCACGTATCTCGCCGTCAGGCGCGTGTGCCGATGCCATCCGTTTTCCGCGGGCGGCATCGACCTCGTCCCGCCGCCCAACTCCGACACTCGCGCTCGCGGCGAAGCCGACGCGCGGTCCCATCGACTCTGAGACAACGCATGGATATCAAACGCACCGTCCTATGGGTGATCTTCTTCATGTCAGCTGTCATGCTGTACGACAACTGGCAGCGGTCCCATGGACGCCCGTCGATGTTCTTCCCGAGCGCCACGCAGACGGCCCCCGCGGCTGCTGCCGGCGGTGCATCGGGCACGGGCGCGACGACGACCGCAGGTGAAGTGCCTGCCGCCGCAGCCGGCGCCGCCCCGTCGACCACTGCTCCGGCCGCCCAGGCGCAGCTCGTGAAGTTCTCGACCGACGTCTATGACGGCGAAATCGACACGCGCGGCGGCACGCTTGCCAAGCTGACGCTGAAGAAGCAGGGCGACGGCAAGCAGCCCGACCTGTACATCACGCTGTTCGACCACACGGCCGGCCATACGTATCTCGCACGCTCGGGCCTGCTCGGCGGCGATTTCCCGAACCACAACGACGTCTACACGCAGCTGAACCCCGGCTCGACGTCGCTGACGGGCGACCAGAACGCGCTGAAGCTGTCGTTCGAATCGCCGGTGAAGGGCGGCGTGAAGGTCGTGAAGACCTACACGTTCACGCGCGGCAGCTACGTGATCGGCGTCGACACCAAGATCGACAACGTCGGCACGGCACCTGTCACGCCGACGGTCTACATGGAACTGGTGCGCGACAACACGGCCGTCGAAACGCCGATGTTCTCGCATACGTTCCTCGGGCCGGCGGTCTACACGGACGCGAAGCACTTCCAGAAGATCAACTTCAGCGACCTCGACAAGAACAAGGCCGACTACGTGACCTCCGCCGACAACGGCTGGGTCGCGATGGTGCAGCACTACTTCGCGTCGGCCTGGATTCCGCAGCAGGGCGTGAAGCGCGACATCTACGCTGAAAAGATCGATCCGACGCTGTACCGCGTCGGCGTGAAGCAGCCGGTCGCCGCGATCGCGCCGGGCCAGTCGGCCGACGTGCAGGCACGCCTGTTCGCCGGTCCGGAAGAGGAGCGCATGCTCGAAGGCATCGCGCCGGGCCTGGAACTCGTGAAGGACTACGGCTGGGTGACGATCATCGCGAAGCCGCTGTTCTGGCTGCTCGAGAAGATCCACGGCTACATCGGCAACTGGGGCTGGTCGATCGTGCTGCTCACGATCCTGATCAAGGCGGTGTTCTTCCCGCTGTCGGCTGCGAGCTACAAGTCGATGGCGCGCATGAAGGAAATCACGCCGCGCATGCAGGCGCTGCGCGAACGCTTCAAGAGCGATCCGCAGAAGATGAACGCCGCGCTGATGGAGCTGTACAAGACCGAGAAGGTCAATCCGTTCGGCGGCTGCCTGCCGGTCGTGATCCAGATCCCGGTGTTCATCTCGCTGTACTGGGTGCTGCTCGCCTCGGTCGAAATGCGCGGCGCGCCGTGGGTTCTGTGGATTCACGACCTGTCGCAGCGCGATCCGTTCTTCATCCTGCCGGTGCTGATGGCCGTGTCGATGTACGTGCAGACGAGCCTGAACCCGACTCCGCCGGACCCCGTCCAGGCGAAGATGATGAAGTTCATGCCGATCGCGTTCTCGGTGATGTTCTTCTTCTTCCCGGCCGGCCTCGTGCTGTACTACGTCGTGAACAACGTGCTGTCGATCGCGCAGCAGTACTACATCACGCGCAAGCTCGGCGGGGCCAAGAAGAAACCGGCCTGACGCCCGTTGCATACGCGGGCGGCGAGCCGCCCGCGATGCACAAAAAAAAGCCGCATGGTTCGCGCCATGCGGCTTTTTGCTTTTGCGGTGCCGGTGCGGGTTCAGCCTTTCTTCGATTCGCCCGAGTCGCCGTAGAACTGCTCGACCAGTTCCTGCACGAGGTAGCGATGATGCGGCGACAGCGCTTCGATCTTCGACGCGAGTTCGATCGTCTCGGGCGTCGGCGGATAGCGCTCGTCGCGCGGCAGCGGTTGCGGCGTCGGATGTTCGATCACGCTCGGCGACGGGCCGTAATGCAACCAGTGGAGTTCGACGCGCAGCCATTCGGCGAGCGTGGCGAGTTTGTCCGACGTCGGAATCGTGCGACCCGTCAGCCACTTATGCGCGGTTTGCGGCGAAACGGGTTGCGCTCCGCGGTGGCGCAGATTGAATCGGTTCGCCAGTTCGGTCGCACCGGTGATCTTCTCCGGGCTGCGCCGCAGGGCGAATTTCAGGCGTTCCGAGAACGCGGCTTTTTCTTCGGATGTCGGCATGGGGGAGATTGTGCAATTCCACCACCACGTTTCAGACAACCATTCGGGCTAAACGTATCTCGTTCAGACGAATCCCGATCTCGATTGGAGTGGGAGGAAAAATTGAGGGCCACAGTGTTGGGCCGCTCCAGCAGGCATACTCGTCCGAAACCGTCGTTGTGACATGGCGCCGGACTGATACTTGGCTTATCCCCGGCGGGATAAATTCGGGCGCGTCCGAATCCAGCGTGGCTACCGATGGCGTGTGGGCCGGCACGCTACAATGCCGGCGTTCCGATGCCCGAACTGTTGCGCGGGCGCACCATATTCACTGATCACCCGATTCAACCGATTCCCATGCTCGCTACCGATTCCGATCCGATCGTCGCCATTGCCACTGCTGCCGGCCGGGGTGGCATCGGGGTCGTCCGTGTATCGTTCGGGCGCGGCGGCGAGGCGGCCGCGTTGCCGTTGATCGACGCGTTGTGCGGGCAGAAGCTCGCGCCGCGCCATGCGAGTTACGTGCCGTTCCTCGACGAGCACGGCGCGCCGCTCGACCGCGGGATCGCGCTGTATTTCCCGGCGCCGCATTCGTACACCGGCGAGCACGTGCTCGAGCTGCAGGGGCACGGCGGGCCGATCGTGATGCAGCTGCTGCTGCAGCGCTGCCTGGATGCGGGGCGCGGTTTCGGGTTGCGGCTCGCGGAGCCCGGCGAATTCACGCGACGCGCGTTTCTGAACGACAAGCTCGATCTCGCGCAGGCCGAGGCCGTCGCCGACCTGATCGAGGCGAGCACCGAGGCGGCCGCGCGTTCGGCCGGGCGCTCGCTCGACGGCGCGTTCTCGCGGCAGATCCATGCGCTCGTCGACGACGTGATCACGCTGCGGATGCTGGTCGAGGCGACGCTCGATTTTCCGGAAGAGGAGATCGATTTCCTGGAGGCGGCCGACGCGCGCGGCAAGCTCGCGAAGATTCGCGCGCAGCTCGCGCACGTGCTGGGTGATGCGCGGCAAGGCGCGCTGTTGCGCGAAGGATTGTCGGTCGTGCTCGCGGGGCAGCCGAACGTCGGCAAGTCGTCGCTGCTGAACGCGCTGGCCGGCGCGGAGCTGGCGATCGTCACGCCGATCGCGGGCACGACGCGCGACAAGGTCGCGCAGACGATCCAGGTCGAAGGGATTCCGCTGCACATCATCGATACGGCCGGGTTGCGCGAGACGGAGGACGAGGTCGAGCGGATCGGCATCGCACGCACGTGGAGCGAGATCGAGCGGGCGGACGTCGTGCTGCATCTGCTGGATTCGCGCACCGGGATGACGGCGGATGACGAGACGATTGCCGCGCGGTTTCCGGGCGGCGTGCCGGTGGTACGCGTGCTGAACAAGACGGACCTGACCGGCGTGGCGGCGTGCGTCGAGCATCCGGCGGCGGAGGGCGACCTGACCGAGGTGCATCTGTCGGCGAAGCGCGGCGACGGGATCGACATGCTGCGCGCGGAGCTGCTGCGGATCGCCGGGTGGCAGGCCGGGGCGGAGGGCGTGTATCTCGCGCGGGAGCGGCATCTGATCGCGCTGCGGGCCGCGCAGGAGCATCTCGCGCAGGCGGCGGATCATGCGGAGCAACGCGCTCAGTCGCTCGATCTGTTTGCCGAGGAACTGCGGCTCGCGCAGGAGCAACTCAATTCGATTACCGGGGAGTTCACTTCGGATGATCTGCTGGGGGTGATTTTCAGCAGGTTTTGTATTGGGAAGTGATGCCCGCGGATTCGACGTTCGAAAGCGCTTTACGGCTCGTCATTCGCTGTTGATCGGCCACCCCGATCACGATCGATCCCCCGTGCACGTCACGCGGCCTGCCGTAAAATCGGCCGGCCGGGACATTTCGACACAACGACCCCCGGTCCAAAAAACAAAGAGAGGGCACGCATGGGATTCGGATTCGGAAAACGCGGCGAATCAACCGGCAACTCGACGACCGACATGGCGAAAAGCCAACGGTCGCGAACGAACGACAACTTCACCACGGAGCTCGAGCTGCGTCGGGCATTTGCGGTATTTGAATGCTGTGCATCGCACGGCACATACGTCGACCTCAACGATGTGGATACCGGCTGGCGCCATCTGCGGGAAGAAGGCCGGGTGTCGTCCGATCTGGAAGCCGCATGGAAAGAGCTGGACGGCATCCTGCTGACCTATGCCAATGCCGGGGTGCTCGCCGAACCGGACAAGGCGCGCGCCCGAAACCTGACGGATGACATCGAGGCACAACTCGATGCCGTACAGGGCAAGGTGGACGGCATGGTCGATGCCGTTGTCGCGATCAACGTTGCGCGGCTCAAATACCCTTCGAAGAGCTGGATCGTCGATGGCATATTCGCGGCCATGTTCGGCGTGATAGGCGGTGCGATCCTGGGTACCCTGGCCGGCAAGTTTGCCGACCATACGCCGGCCGTCGGGAACGTCGTCTTCGTTCTCGTGATAATCGGTTCGGTACTCGTGGCGCGTTATAGCCATCGGCGGAAAATCGTCGCAGCCGACGAGAAAATTGCGCAGGCGCAAGCCGAACTCGACCGCATGGTCATTCGAAACCTGTCGCCTTCCGCATATCCGCCGCCGATGACGGCTACGGGCACGACCTGAGTTCGCGTTTCGGATACGGCGACGCCAGACGCAAACCTCTGCCGAAGTTGAATCCCGTCGCGCTGCCGATGTTTGCCGCGCGTCACACCGAGTGCTCCGATGCCTGGCCATTCGATCGAACGTCACGCCATTCTTCGCGCCGTCTTTGCCGACGATGCGCCATATCCCGACCTGACGCCGCGTCAAGTTGCGCTGATGAGGCGGCTTCAGGTCATGTGGCTTCCGATCGAATCCGGTGCGCCGGGCATTGTTCCCGAGCCGCCACTGACGGGAACCGGCACGACGATCGATCTCGCCAAGGCGATCCTCGAAACCGGCGACGACGTGCTGGCCATTCGCACGCTGGCAGAACTCGGCCACGTCGTGCCCGAATTCGTCACGGTCGCGGGCACGTTGTCACCGGGGCAATACGTGATCCCGGCGGAACTGCGCGAGGCGTTCGATTTTCCGGAAAGCGGCGTTGACGCATCGGGGCGTTTCGAATTTCGCGCCGAGCATCTCGCGATACTGCAAGGGACCGTCTGGAGAACGCTCGACGATTACTCGATCGATGAGGTGCTGAAGCGCGATGACTTCTGGCCGCTGTCCTACATCGACGGCAAGCGGCCCTATGGGGAGTGTACGTACTTCCAGATCGACATGGCCGAACTGCTGGGGGAGCCTTATCAGTTCGATGCCGAACGCAATCTGATCGAAGACGCGGAGAAGGATGCGCGCCTCGAGCGTCTTCACTACGAAACGCTCGCTGCGCTACAGGTGTTTCTGATGCATGCCGAGTTGACCGCGCCGGCTTGATGGCGCGAAGGCCCGGATCGAAGCAGCCGGACCGTCATCCACGTCAATCCCAATGCCGGTGATGGTAATACCCGCCGCCACCGTAATATCCACCACCGTCAGGCACCACGATACAGCCGCTCAACAGCACGGCGACGCCGGCAATCAGCAAAAGGGTCTTCTTCATCGGATTCACCTGCTCGGGTTCAATATGAAACCCAGCATAGCGAGCGCCCGCAACACCGGCTGTAAGCGATCGTTTCCCTGCTCCGCAATCCGTAACGGCGGATTATTCCGGTCACAATGACCGTAACAAATCCCCAAACAGCAGACGTTTTCAGGCAGTGACGACCCTGTTTCGCCCCGTATCCTTCGCGCGATACAGCGCGGCATCGGCGGCTTCGATCAACGCGTCGGGTGTGGAGAGGTCGTCGGCCGCCACGGTCGCGCAGCCGACGCTCACGCTCACGCGTCCGGCGGGTGATGTCGGCATCGCGAGATCGAGCCGCAATACCGCCTCGCGCGCTTCCTCGGCGACGACCCGCGCGCCGCGCGCGCCCGTGTTCGGCAGCACGATCGCGAACTCCTCGCCGCCGTAACGCGCGACCATGTCCGCGGGCCGCCTCACCGCGCCGGCCAACGCATTCGCGACGGCAATCAGGCACGCGTCGCCCTTCACGTGACCGAACGCGTCGTTGTACGCCTTGAAGTGGTCGACGTCGACCATCAGCAGCGACAGCGGTTCGCCTTGCCGTCGCGACTGCAGGAACAGCGTGTGGAAGTGATCGTTGAAGTGCATGCGGTTGAACGCGCCCGTCAGGCCGTCGCGCGCGGACGAACGGATCAGCGTCGCGTGCGCCTCGAACAGCCGCTGGTACAGCATCGTCACTTCCCACGCGAGTACGCACACGAGCACGCCCGGCGTGAACATGCTGAACACGCGCGCGAGATACCAGCCGACCGTGAAGCGATTGGTGCTCATCAGGTTCAGCGTCGTGTCGGTGACGCACGCGAGCACCGCGATCGCGAGCCACAGGTCGAGGGTCGTGCGCAGCCGGCCGGTGGCCAGCACGGCAACGAGCGCCAGCGCATTGAGCAGCCACACGACCAGCGCGACGGCGTTGACGGGCAGCACGGACGCGTCGCCCGGCGGATGAAACGCGGGCGGCAGCGACACGTTCAGCGCGAACAGGCTCAGCAATCCCGCGACGGCAGCCGGCCCGCCGACCAGTGCGAGCGTCCACCACCGTGTCTGCCGCACGCCGACCGGTGCGCGCGCCAGCCGCGCGCGCGCGAGCAGCGCGACCATCACGAAACTCGGGAAGCCGGCATGCCAGAAGATCCACATCCACGCGGCGCTTTGCGGTTGCGCACCGAACAGCCCGTGCGGCGCGAATACGCCGGGAAAGGTGAGCAGCTGCAGCGCGACGGCGAGCGCGGTGAACGCATAGGCGCCGCCGAGCGCGCCGAGCACCGGCTGGCGGGTCACGGTGAACTGCGCGCCGAGAAAGAACGCCGCGATGCTCGCGGTGGTGAACACGGTGAGCGCGCACATCGGCATGAACGGCTCGACGGCCGGCAGCGCGACGTTCGCGTGCGGCGCGGCGATCCCGAGCGCGAGCACGATGACGAGCGCCGTCAGTGCGCCGAACCAGAGCTGACGGCGTGTCGTGTGCTGGATCAGGATGCCTTCCATGGAGTTCCCCGGGGCACGTACGCGGAAACGCCCGGTCTTGCGCCGGGCGACAGCCAGCCGGCCGCTGCGCGACCGGTGCGGCCTGATCCTATCGCGTTATGGTTGCGCGCTCAAACCCCGAGGCCGGGACCGAAGTTGCCGGCAACCCAGTGCGTGACGGCGTCGACGTCCGCGTAGTCCTGTTCGGGCAGGCCGTCGAGCATCGACAGCACTTCGTTGCTGGCGCCCGCGTCGCGGGCGGCATCGACGATCGCATCCTTGTTGGCCGGGTAGCGGACGGCCGCCAGCACGTCGGCGATCTGCAGGTCGATCGTTTCGTTGGGAATGTCGTGCGGAGGCTGGGCGGGCTGGTCGTTCACGGCGGCGTCTCGCGGAGTGAGCGGGTTGAGCGGGAATCGGATCGAAGCGGAATTCGGGCGTGTAATCGGGTGCGTACCGGGGTGCGTCATGCGTTCACACGCCAGGGCGGCCAGGCCGGCGCGCCCCGCGGATCAACGCCAGTCGACTCAATGCCCGCGTCGCACGCGGCGCCACGGATGCTTCCAGTCGATGTGCGGTGCGTTTTCGTCACGCGGATGCTGGCGCCGATGTTCCTGCCACAGTTCGTCGGAAAACAGCGCCGCGACGATCACGAGCGGCAGCACGAGGAAAATTCCGAGTATCACTTGCTCGAACACGATAGCCTCCTTGCGGTGGCAGGAACCCTTGCTCCCATTCTAGGCTCTGAACTTCGCCCGCGTTCAACTTCTTACAGTGCGAAACAGGTCCGGAAGCGGCCTTGCCGCACATGCGCCGGCATCAAACAGGACATGAACATGCAACTCCAGAACGATACCAACACGCTCGCGCTGCGGCCGCTGGAGCGCCAGGACCTGCGCTTCGTCCACGAACTGAACAACGACGCAAAGATCATGCGCTACTGGTTCGAGGAGCCGTACGAAACCTTCTCGGAACTGTCACAACTGTACGACCGCCACGTGCACGACCAGCGCGAGCGCCGTTTCGTCGCGGTCGACGCGCAAGGCGAACTGGTCGGCCTCGTCGAACTGATCGAGCTCGACTACATCCATCGCCGCGGCGAGTTCCAGATCATCATCGCGCCGCAATGCCAGGGGCGCGGTTATGCGGGCCAGGCGACGCGCCTCGCGATCGAGTACGCGTTCAAGGTGCTGAACATGCGCAAGCTGTACCTGATCGTCGATACGTCGAATGCGGCGGCGATTCATGTGTACGAAAAATGCGGATTCCAGCACGAGGCCGAGTTGAAGGAAGAATTTTTCGGAAACGGCGCGTATCACAACGCTTATCGCATGTGCATCTTTCAACGCGATTATTTCGACCGCCAGCAATCCAGTCCGAACAAGGCAGGGTAAACGCGCTGGCGAAAGGCGCTTGCAGCGGGGTTTTCGCGGGCGCCGAATACATTCGGGGAACTACGGATAAATACGGATTCGCTTATGCCTGGCATTTTTCTTGTATCAGGTATTTGCGATTCCGCACTGCGGTAAAGTCGATTCGTTTTCGAATGACTTTATGTGCGGCGCATCAAAATGATCCGGATGACGAAATGGATTATCCAAACCGTTCAATCGCTGCAATGTAACTTGGATGAAAGCCCTGTCGGATAACGCTTTCCGCCCGGCGTGACGGGCCTGTCCGCCGCGCAACGGGCGTTGCCCGCCGCGCGTGCCGCGCGAAAAACAGGCTGCACACGGGGTGCGACAATCCGCCGCTATTGCGGTCGCACAACAAATGTGCTTGCTATCGCTTGCCGGTCTTCTAAAGTGAAAAACGCGGTTCACGATCACCTTTAAACACATAGCTAACCCAAGCCTGGTGTCCGCAAGCCTGGAGACAGAACATGATGAAGCGTACCGGTATCCTTTTTGCCCTCGTCGGCGCATTTTGCGCAGTGTCGATTGCCCAGGCGGGCGGCGATTCGGCCGTCAAGCCGGCGCAGGAAATCCAGTTGACGAAGAATGCATGGGGCTGCCTGTCGAAAGACAATCTGGACTCCGTACTGAGTCACGAACGTGACGGCAAGTCGCAGGCGAAGCAGCAATACTTCGACGACTACCGCTGCCTGTCGGTACCGGAAGGCCAGCGTTTCCGCGTCGTGTCGGTCGACCAGGGCGACGTGCAGTTCGTCAGCGCCGACAACAGCGACCAGCAGGGTCTCTGGACCGATTCGCGCTTCGTCAAGCAGTAACCGCCAGTAACCGCCCATTCACCGCGCAGTCGCACGACGCGCGAGCGCGCCGGCCCGATGAGCGGGCGGCGCGAACCGAACACGGCCCGGCACATGCCGGGCCGTTGCGCTGTGGGTGGCGCATGACACGCGCCGGACGGCGCGCATTCGGTATCATCACGGCCCGACCGAACCGAATGCCCGCCCGGGCCGTATCCGCATGGCGCTGAAATCCACGATCTACAAAGCCGAACTGCAAATCGCCGACATGGATCGGCATTACTACGCCGATCACGCGCTGACGGTGGCGCGCCATCCGTCGGAAACCGACGACCGGATGATGGTGCGCATCGTCGCGTTCGCGCTGTTCGCGCACGAGCGGCTCGAATTCTGCAAGGGGCTGTCGGACGTCGACGAGCCCGATCTGTGGCAGAAGGACCTGACGGGCGCGATCGACGTCTGGATCGAAGCCGGCCAGCCCGACGAGCGGCGCATCTCTAAGGCGGCCGGCCGCGCCGGGCAGGTCACCGTGATCGCGTACGGCGGCAAGACGTCGGATATCTGGTGGCAGGGCGTGCGCAGCAAGGTCGAGCGGCTGCGCAACGTGCAGGTGCTGTCGCTGGCCGACGGCGTCGCGGCCGCGCTCGGGCGGCTCGCGGAGCGCTCGATGCGCCTGCAGTGCACGGTGCAGGACGGCACCGCGTGGATCTCGAGCGCCGACCACGATCCGGTCGCGGTCGAATGGACGGTGCTGAAGGCGCGCGCGGACGCATGACGGCCCGCGCGCCGGCCGCGTTCAGCCGATCGCGGCCGGCGGCCCCTTGAATTCGAGCATGTTGCCTTCCGGGTCGAACAGATAGATCGACGGCCCGTAGCCGCCGGCGCCGTAGCGTTCCGCAGGCGCGCCCGGCCGTGCGCCGTGTGCGGCGAAATGGGCGGTCAATGCGTCGGGATCGAACGGCTCGACGCGCAGGCACAGGTGATCGAGATTGCGCCCCGTGCCGGGCGGGCCGCTGTCAGGGCGGTCGATCGGGCCGCCGACCGACAGCAGGTCGATCAGCGCATCACCGGCGCGTAGCTGCACGAGGCCCAGGTCGGGCTGTTCCTTTTCCACATGGCAGCCGACGGCGTCGCAGTAAAAGCGCGTCATCGCGGCCATGTCGGTCACGCGCAGCACGATGTGATCGATCGCGCGGATGGTGGGTTTCATGGGCAGGCGCTCCTTCGCAGTCGACGAGCATCGAGTGTAGACGCATCGCGCCTGCGCCGCCCGCCGGAACGCGGCACAATCGACGGACGAAAAAAAGCCCGTTCACGCGGAGCGGAACGGGCTTAATCCATATCAGGAGGAGACATGGAGGAGACAGTTCCAACTATACACACGGCGATGGTGCGACGCAATATTCCGAATGCAAAAAAACGTCAGGACGGCGATTTGTCGCATCCGCAGTGCAGCAAAATAGTGACGGGACGATGACGAAAACCGCGCTGCAGCAGCCGGCGCGCGCGTTTCGCCGGACTTATTTCCGAGTGATGCGCCCCTGATTATCCGGGGCGAATCACAGAGCAAGATTCAGGGCGCGACGGCACGTGCCGATGTCTAGAGTAGGCACCATCTACACTAGAGAGTGCGAGGTTCAGATGAAAACCGCCTATCCGACCGATGATGCCCGCTGGGGCGCCGTGACCGAGCGCGATCCGCATGCGGACGGCGCGTTCTTCTACGCCGTGCGCACGACCGGCGTGTTCTGCCGTCCGACCTGCGCGTCGCGGCTGCCGCGCCGCGAAAATGTGTCCTTCTTCGCCGATCCGGCCGCCGCGCGCGCGGCCGGCTTCCGGCCCTGCAAGCGCTGCCAGCCGGAAGGGCTGCCGCGCGAGCTCGAGATCGTCAACCGCGCGTGCGCGGTGCTCGACGCGCATGCCGAGCGGCTCACGCTGCAGCAGCTGAGCGATGCCGTGCACGTGAGCCCGTTCCATCTTCAGCGGCTTTTCAAGCGCGTGGTCGGCGTGTCGCCGCGGCAGTACCAGGCCGCGCAGCGCGGCGCCGCGCTGCGGCAGGCGTTGCAAAGCGGGCAGCCGGTTACGCAGGCGGCCGTCGACGCGGGTTTCAACTCGCCGTCGCGACTCTATGCGTCGGTGCCGCGCGAGCTCGGGATGGCACCGTCGGCGTTCCGCCGCCAGGGTGCCGGCCTGCGGATCGACTTTGCGACCGCCTCGACGTCGCTCGGCACGGTGCTCGTCGCGGCGACCGGGCAGGGCATCTGCCGGATCGCGTTCGGCGACGAACCGGCCGCGCTCGTCGGCGAGCTGAAGGACGCGTTCGCGCGCGCCGAGCTGGTCGAAGCGTCGGCACGGCTCGCGCCGTTCGTCGCGCAGATCCGCGCGTACCTGGACGGCACGCGGCACGCGTTCGACCTGCCGCTCGACATCGCGCCGACCGCCTTCCAGCAGCGCGTGTGGGAAGCGCTGACGCATATTCCGTACGGCGAAACACGCAGCTACTCGGAGATCGCCGAGGCGCTGGGCGCGCCGCGCGCGGTGCGCGCCGTCGCGTCCGCGTGCGCGTCGAACCCGGTCGCGCTCGCGATCCCGTGCCACCGCGTCGTACAAAAGGGCGGCGCGCTGTCCGGGTATCGTTGGGGCGTGCGCCGCAAGGCGACGCTGCTTGCCGCCGAGGCGCGTCACGTGCACGACGATGAAACCGAATCCGTCGCGGAGGGCAGCGCAGCTTGAGCATCGCAAGAACGACGATTACGTCCATCGTAAACGGCGGCCGCGTGCCGCCGTCCGCGCAAATGGAACTGCGCTTCAATGCGCCTTACGACTGGGCGCGCGTCCTGCGCTTCTTCAGCGGGCGCGCGATTCCGGGCGTCGAGCAGGTGGCGGACGGCGTGTATCGCCGCATCGTCGACCTGCACGGCGACGCCGGCCGGCTCACGGTCGCGAAACATCCGCGCAAGCATTGCCTGGTCGCGACGGTCGAAGGCGCGGTCGCGCGTCATGTCGATGATGCGTTCGCCGCGCGCGTCGCGACGATGTTCGACCTCGGCGCCGATCCGGGCGCCATCGGCAGCGGGCTGGCGCGCGATCCGTGGTTCGCGCCGCTCGTCGAGGCCGCACCGGGGCTGCGCGTGCCGGGTGCATGGTCGGGGTTCGAGCTGGCCGTGCGCGCGATCGTCGGCCAGCAGGTGAGCGTGAAGGCCGCGACGACGATCGTCGGCCGGCTCGTCGAGCGGGCCGGCGAGCGCGTGGTTCATGAAGACGACGGTGCGCCCGCTTGGCGTTTTCCGACACCGGAGGCGCTGGCCGCCTGCGATCTCGACAAGATCGGGATGCCCGGCAAGCGGGTCGCGGCACTGACGGGTACGGCGCGCGCGGTGGCGGCCGGCGACGTGCCGGTCGATCGCGAGCACGCCGATCTCGCGACGCTGCGCGGTGCGTGGCTCGATCTGCCCGGCATCGGCCCGTGGACCGTCGAATACATCGCGATGCGCGCGTGGCGCGATCCGGATGCCTGGCCGGCCTCCGATCTCGTGCTGATGCAATCGATCGCCGCGCGCGATCCGGCGCTCGACCGGCTCGCGACCCAGAAGCGTCGCACCGAAGGCTGGCGGCCGTGGCGCGCGTACGCGGCGCTGCATTTGTGGAACGAAGTGGCCGACCGGGCGGGCGGCGCGCGCGGCGGGTGAGGGCAACTGTCGATCACTGAGTTGCGCGGCCGGGTGCGACCCGGCGAAGCCACGATGCAACCCGTCGCGCAAGCCGTGCCGGTGTTCGTTGGCTACCGCCGGACTTCGACCATCAAGGCTGTTTCTCGAATCCGTCGTCCGCCCGATGCCGGGCGCACGACTTACACTTTCGCCTCTCTCCGCGGTCGATTCGGCGGCACGGTTGCACCTGCCGTCATCCGTTCGCGCGTCACGTTCCGTCGGACGAATGCGCTCAACCGGCGTGCCCGTCGCCGCCGCCCGGAACCGGTGGGAGATGCGGCGATCGCCGCGGCCGGCCCGTCCGGCGGCCCGCTCCGGCCCGTGCACGCTGCCCGGCGCCACCTCAAGCACGGGTTTCGGCGAGATGTTAAAGTGCCCGCTACCAACGAAGCGACCAACAATCCAGCCGGCCGCGCGCGGCGTTCTGCGCGCGGCCGTCACGCACTTGCGTCTCCATGTCGAACACCATGACTCACCGCCAGTCCGAACTGCTGCTGAATCGTCTCGAAGCGCTGAGCTCGGGCCCGACGCGGCAGCATCTGCCCGACGGCCTGCGCGGCATCGAAAAGGAAAGCCTGCGCGTGACGCGCGACGGGATGATCGCGTTCACGCCGCATCCGCGCGCGCTCGGTTCGGCGCTCACGCATCCGGCGCTGACGACCGACTATTCCGAAGCGCTGATCGAGCTGATCACGCCCGCGGAACGCGACGCCGCGATCACGCTCGAACGCCTCGACGATCTGCATCGTTACGTCTATGCATCGCTCGGCGACGAGATGCTGTGGAACGACTCGATGCCGGGCCTGCTGCCGGCCGACGACCAGATCCCGATCGCCGACTACGGCACGTCGAACATCGGCCGCCTGAAGACGGTGTACCGGCGCGGCCTCGCGTATCGCTACGGCCGCACGATGCAGTGCATCGCCGGCATCCACTACAACTACTCGCTGCACGAGGAAGTGTGGCGGCGCCTGCACGCGGAAGAAGGGTCGACGGCCACGCTCGTCGATTACCAGTCGGAGCGCTATCTCGCGCAGATCCGCAACTTCCGCCGCCGCAGCTGGCTGCTGATGTACCTGTTCGGCGCATCGCCCGCGCTCGACACGAAGTTCCTGCGCGGCAAGCCGCACAAGCTCGACACGTTCGACGCCGATACGCTGTACCTGCCGTATGCGACGAGCCTGCGGATGAGCGATCTCGGCTACTCGAACACGACCGCCCAGGCCGCGCTGCACGTCGACTACAACACGCTGCCCGGTTATCTCGACGCGCTGTCGAAGGCCGTGAGCGAGCCGTATCCGGCATACGAGGCCATCGGCACGCATCGCGACGGCGAGTGGATCCAGATCAACACGAACGTGCTGCAGATCGAAAACGAGTTCTACTCGACGATCCGGCCGAAGCGCGTCACGTATTCGGGCGAGCGTCCGCTGCATGCGCTCGCGTCGCGCGGTGTGCAGTACATCGAGGTGCGCTGTCTCGACATCGATCCGTTCGAGCCGACCGGCATCGCACTGGAAACCGCGCGCTTCATCGACGCCTTCCTGCTCGCGTGCGCGCTCGACGAGAGCCCAGTGCTCGACTGCCCCGCGTACCAGGAGGCGAACGCGAACTTCGGCAGCGTGACGATGGAAGGGCGCAAGCCCGGGCTCACGCTGCAGCGCGACGGTGCGCCGATCACGCTGCAGGCGTGGGCGGACGAGCTGATGGGCGATATCGAAACCGTCGGCCGCCGTCTCGACGAAATCCGCGGCGGCGACGAACATGCGCGCGCGATCGCCGCGCAGCGCGAGAAGCTCGCCGATCCGGAGCGCACGCCGTCCGCGCGCGTGCTGCGCACGATGCGCGAGCACGGGCAGTCGTTCCTCGGGTTCGCGCTGGCGCAGAGCGAAGCGCATGCCGCGCATTTCCGCGCGCACCCGCCGTCGGCGGAGACGCTGCGCACCGAGCAGGCGCTCGCCGCGAAGTCGCTCGCCGAGCAGGCCGAGCTCGAAGCGAAGGAGGCCGGATCGTTCGACGCATTCGTCGCGGCCTATCGCGCGTATACGCTGAACCGCTTCAGCGTGTGATGCCTGGCGCACGCGCACCGCGTCGATCGGCGCGGTGCGCGCTGCGTCCTCCGTCGCCGGTCGGTGTGCGCCGTGGCGCCCCCGATCCGGGCCGATCCACCTTTAGTGGTGTGCGTACGTGCCGCGATCGATCGCGTGCGGCTGCGCCGGCTTGCCCGATTCCACGTTTGCGCCGCCGTCGCGGCCGTAGCCGGCGTCCGCGCCGCGTGCCTGCGCGGCACGGTGCATGATCGCCTGCATCTTTTCGGGAAAGTCGGGACTGCTTGCCAGGCTCGTCCGGTAGCCGGCGGCCTGCAGCTCCACGAGTTCCTGGCGGACCTCGGCGCGCGTCAGCGTCGATGCGGCCTGCGCGTGCGCGGCGAAGGCCGCGCCGATCAGCACGCATGCGCATACGGCTTGTTTCATCGTCTTCATCGTGTTCACTCCGTGAGGTTCCGGTGCCGTGCCGTGACCGGCGCGGGCGGAATCGATGCAGCCAGTCTAGGCTTCGGATGCCAAACGAAACATCCCGGCCGCCGTCAGGCACCTTTGCCGCATGTGCAACATTGCGCGGGTGAGCCACGCATGACGGGCATCCTGTCGAACGCGACAGCGGCCCGCCCGCTGCCTGTCAGCCTGCGGCGGCGGGCCCGTACCGGGTCGGCACGCATCGGGCTTGTCCTCCTTGTAGAAGCGCCCCGCGCCTCCTAACCTCTTTTAAGCGACCGATCGGTTGGCCGTGCGACGTCGTTGCGTCCACAAGCGCCTGAGCGCCGTCGCGAATGCGGAAGGACCGCTTTGCACCGAATCCGGGGCGCCGCCGCGCCAGCCCCGGGTCGACTTTGGAGACGCGATGAATCCCACCGACGCCCTGCCGCCCGGCATTGTCTTCGCGCAGCCGTTGACGCCGGTCGCCAACTCGCTGCTGCTGTCCTTCCTCGTCGCCGCGATCCCGATCGCCGTCGCGCTGATCGCGCTGGGCGTGCTGCGCCGCCCCGCGTGGCAGGCGTCGCTCGCCGGGCTGGTCGCCGGCCTCGCGGTCGCGATCGGCGCGTGGGGGATGCCGGCCGGGCTCGCGTTCAACGCGGTCGGCGCGGGCATGGCGCTCGCGGTCGTGCCGGTGATGTGGATCGTCTTCAACGCGCTGCTGCTGTACAACATCGCGGTGAAGTCGGGCCGTTTCGACCAGTTCCGGCAGTGGATGCTCGACAACCTGCCCGACGATCGGCGCCTCGTGCTGCTCGTCGTCGCGTTCTCGTTCGGCTGCCTGCTCGAAGGGATCTCGGGATTCGGCACGCCGGTCGCGATCACGAGCGCACTCCTGATCGCGCTCGGCTTCCCCGCGCTCGAAGCGCTCACCTATACGCTGCTGTTCAACACGGCGCCGGTCGCGTTCGGCGCGCTCGGCGTGCCGATCACGGTGCTCGGCGCGGTGACGTCGTTGCCGCCCGCGACACTCGCGCAGATGGTCGGCCGCCAGTTGCCGTTCTTCGCGCTGCTGTTGCCGTTCTACGTGGTCGGCGCGTACGGCGGGCTGCGCTCGATCTCGAAGCTGTGGCCCGCGCTGCTCGTGTCGGGCGGCAGTTTCGCGATCGCGCAGTTCGTCACGTCGAACTTCCTCGGCTACCAGCTCACCGACGTGCTGTCGTCGCTCACGTCGCTGATCGTCACGATCGGTTTCCTCCAGGTGTGGAAGCCGCAACCCGATCCGCAATACGCGCTCGCGCGCAGCGTGCCCGCAACGGCCGGTGCCGCCCGCGCGGGTTTCGGCGGCTGGCTGCCGTGGCTCGTCGTGTCGGTGGTCGTGATCGTGTGGGTGCACGCGAACGTCGCGGCGATCGGCGACGTGAAGATCAAGTGGCCGGGCCTGCACAACGCGGTGTTCGTGTCGCTGTACCACAAGCCGTATGCGGCGATCTGGGACTTCCAGCCGCTCGGCACGGGCACCGCGATCCTGCTCTCGGCGATCATCACGGCCGCGCTGACGCGCACCGGTATCGGCGCGTTCCTCGAATGCGTGGTCAAGACCTGGCGGCAGACGTGGATCGCGATCGTCACGGTGATGATGATCGTCGGGCTCGCGTACCTGCTGAACTACTCGGGCATCAGCTATACGCTCGGCACCGGCGTCGCGTCGACGGGGGCGCTGTTCCCGCTGGTGTCCGCGTCGCTCGGCTGGATCGCCGTGTTCCTGTCCGGCAGCGACACGTCGGGCAACGCGCTGTTCGGCAACCTGCAGGTCGTGGCCGCGCGGCAGCTCGGCCTCGATCCGGTGCTGATGGCCGCGACCAACTCGTCGGGCGGCGTGATGGGCAAGATGATCTCGCCGCAGAACATCGCGACGGGCGTGTCGACGACGGACCTGAAAGGGCAGGAAGGTGTCGTGTTTGCGCGCACCTTCTGGCACAGCGTGATCCTCACGCTGCTGCTCGGCGTGCTGGTGTTCCTGCAGCAGCACGTGCTGACGTGGATGATTCCGGCACTGCCGAAATGAGGTGAGCGCAACGACAGAAGGAAGGCACGAGGAAAAACGAGGGAAGGCGCGGGAAAAGCGCCGGCAAAGTGCGGAACCGGCGAACGCGCGGCACTTCAGCGCGCGTTCGCCCGCCGCGCCGTTCGTCCTGCTTCATCCGCCCCGGCTGCCGAGGCCGCCGCAGCCGTGTTGCCGTCGGCCCGCAGGATGCACGCGAGAAACGCGTCGATCGCGGGGCTCTGGCGGCGCGCCTTCAGGTAGTACACGTATTCGTCGATCGTCGTGTCGACGCCGCGCAGCGCGATCACGCGCAGGTCGGGATGGCGCTCGGCCTCGCCGAGCGGAAACAGGCTGCCGCCCACGCCGTGCAGGATCGCCTCGCGGATCGCTTCGCGGCTGCCGATCTCGGCCGTCGATACGGCCGCGACACCGGCCGCCGCGAGGATCGTCTCCGTGCAGCGGCGCGTCACCGACCCTTCCTCGCGAATCAGCAGCCGCACGTCGGCGAGCTGCGCCGGATCGATCGCGTCGAAACGCGCGAGCGGATGCGTGCGATGCACGACGAGCACGAGCGGGTCGGTCGAGATCACCTTGCGTTCGAGGCCTTCGGCGTCGTTGCGCTGCGACGATACCGCGAGATCGATGCGGAATTCCTGCAGCGCCTGCAGGATTTCCTCGGAGTTGCCGATCCGGCACGTGAGCGCGATCGACGGATGCGCGTTCGAGAAGCGGCCGACCGCGTCCATGATGTAGTACGGCCCCGTCGCACCGATCCGCAGGTGGCCTTCGAACAGGCCGCCGACGTTGCGCAGCATGATGTCGGCCTGCGCCTCGAGCGCGATCATCTTCTCGACGAGCGGCAGCAGCTCGATACCCGTCTCGGTGACCTCGAGCTTGCGGCCGCTGCGGTAGAACAGCTCGACGCCGTACAGCTGCTCGACCTGCCGGATCTGCGCGGCAATCGTCGGCTGGCTCACGCCCAGGTGGCGCGCGGCGCGCGTGATGCTGCCCTGCCGGACGGTCGCGTGGAACGCCTTCAGCTGATCGAACACGACTCGGCTTCTCCCCTCTTCATCGCGCGTCAGCGTAGCGCATGCGTGTGTCGGCCGCATGAAAGGCGCGTCGTGCGCCGCTTCGAAAAAAAGCTGGGGGTGAGCGCAAGAAACCTGCTGGAACCGGTCACGGCCGGGACATGCCGGTGCGGGGTAATAGCGCGTAACACACCGACCGCCGGCCCCGCTCGACCGGCGCCCCACTCCTACCGACAACAGGGTTCCCTTCATGTCTTCGAACAATCGACGCGATTTCCTGCGCCTCGCCGCGCAGTCGGCCGGTGCGATGGCCGCCTACGCGGGCTTCCCGCCCGCGATCCGCAATGCGCTGGCGATGCCGGCCGCCTACCGCACGGGCACGATCCGCGACGTCGAGCACGTCGTGATCTTCATGCAGGAAAACCGTTCGTTCGACCATTACTTCGGCGGGCTGCGCGGCGTGCGCGGCTTCAACGACCCGCGCCCCCACCTGCTGCCGAGCGGCGCACCGGTGTGGCAGCAGCCGCCGGCATCGGTGTTCACGAAGAACTACCATTCGCGCGGCCTCGATCCGTCGGCGCCGTACGTGCTGCCGTTCTACCTCGATCCGAAGCAGACGACCGAATTCCAGCCGGGCACCAACCACGGCTGGAGCAGCGGCCACCTGTCCTGGAACAACGGCCAGTGGGACCAGTGGGTGAACCAGAAGCAGGACGTGCTGACGATGGGCTACCTGAAGCGCCAGGACCTCACGTACCACTACGCACTGGCCGACGCGTTCACGATCTGCGATTCGTACTTCTGCTCCGCGCACGCCGACACCGCGCCGAACCGCATCTACCTGTGGACCGGCACGGTCGACCCGCGCAACATCTACGGCACCCCGCCGAACGGCCCGGGCATCGGCGAGCGCGACGACGTGAACGGCTACACGTGGACGACCTACGCCGAGCGCCTCGAGAACGCGAAGATCAGCTGGAAGGTGTACCAGGGCGGCACGGGCATCCCGGGCGACCCGACCGACAACTACACCGACAACTCGCTGATGTTCTTCAAGAAGTTCCAGGTGAAGGAAGGCGCGAGCGGCCCGCTGGTCGACAAGGGCGCGTCGGACCACACGCTCGCCGAGCTGAAGGCCGACGTGCAGGCGAACCGGCTGCCGCAGGTGTCGTGGATCGTCGCGCCGTACAAGTACAGCGAGCACCCGCAGGCGTCGCCGACCGACGGCGCGTTCTACATCAACATGGTGCTCGAGGCGCTGACGTCGAACCCGGAGGTGTGGGCGAAGACGGTGTTCATCCTCAACTACGACGAGAACGACGGGCTATTCGACCACGTCGTGCCGCCGGTGCCGCCGGTCACGAGCGGCGTGGGCGGCCAGGGCATCGTGTCGTCGAACCTGCTGTCGAACCTCGGCGACGAGCTGCTCGACCTGAACAAGTACCCGGGCGAAATGAGCCCGCTCGTGCCGGGCGCGGACCCGGGCGGCATCCAGCCGATCGGCCTCGGGCCGCGCGTGCCGCTGATCATCATCTCGCCGTGGACGAAGGGCGGCTGGGTCTGCTCGGAGACGTTCGACCATACGTCGGTGCTGCGTTTCCTCGAAGCGCGCTTCGGCGTGAAGGAACCGAACATCAGCGCGTGGCGCCGCTCGATCTGCGGCGACCTCACGTCGGCGTTCGACTTCTCCGCGCGCCCCGACACGCGCACGGTGAGCTTCACGGTGCCGCAGCACATCGCGACGGCCGGCCAGGCGTACCAGGTGCCCGCGCAGCAGGCGATGCCGGCGCAGGAACCCGGCACGCGGCCGGCGCGGGCGCTGCCGTACGAGCTGTTCGTGCACAGCCGCGTGAGCGGCCATGACGACAGCGTGTCGCTCGACTTCGCGAACACCGGCGACGCGGGTGCGGCGTTCTACGTGTACGACCGCCGCGATCCGGCGACGCCGCCGCGTCGTTATGCGGTGTCCGCGCACGATCGCTTCGTCGACACGTGGAACACGTCGGCCGCGCGCGGCGATTACCATCTCGCGGCATACGGCCCGAACGGCTATCTGTGCGAGTTCCAGGGCAACACGCGGCTCGCGGCCGACGGGCGGCACGCGAACCCCGAAGCGCGGATCGGCTACGACGTGCGCAACCGTCACGTGTACCTGCAACTGCGCAACAGCGGGCGCGCGACCTGCCGCGTGACGGTCGACAACGCGTACAGCCATGCGCATGCGCGCACCTACACGCTGGAGCCGGGCGAACGCGTCGAGGATCACTTCGCGCTGTCGTCGAGCCACGGCTGGTACGATCTGACGATTACCGCGACGACGCTGCGCGGCGGCGACGACAAGGTCGTGCGCCGCTTCGCGGGTCACGTCGAGACGGGCCGGCCGAGCCACAGCGATCCGGGGCCGGTGAAGCACACGACGGCCTGACGGCTGTCACGCGTCGCGCGATGCGGGCGAGGTCGGCCCGCCGCGCGAGCACCGCCTGCCGGCTGCATCCCGATTGCATCCCGGTACGTGGAATTGGCTTTTGGAAACTGAAAACTGTTGACAATGTGGCGGGCCGAGGGTATACAAGGATCATTCGCCGATATGGCGCCCTCGTTCCCTACCGCAGCCTTGCTGCCTGCCCGACCATGACAGCCCCGAACGCGCTCAGCGCCATCGAACTCCTGCAAAGCCAGTCGCTCGCGATGATCGTCCAGGACATGCTCGAGCGCGCGATCGTCTCCGGCGAATACGCACCCGGCGAGAAGCTCAACGAAGTCGAGATCGCGACCAGGCTGAACGTGTCGCGCGGCCCCGTGCGCGAAGCGTTCCGGGCGCTCGAGCAGGCCGGCCTGCTGCGTAACGAGAAGAACCGCGGCGTGACGGTGCGCGTCGTGCCGCTGCGCGAGGCCGAGGAGATCTACGAAGTGCGCGCGATGCTCGACGAGTCGGTCGCGCGCGCGCTCGCGAAGCGCATCTCGCCCGACACGCTGAAGGTGCTGAAGGGCATCATCCAGTCGATGAAGGACGCCGCGAAGACCCACGACGTCACGCGCTACACGGAGCTGAACGTGCAGTTCCACGACGCGATGGTCGTCGGCGTCGGCAATACGCACCTCACCGATACCTACCGCCGGCTGGTGCGCCAGCTCGGGCTGCTGCGCCAGGCCGCGATCGAGGCCGAGGAAGACGCGATCGCGGTGTCCGCCGCCGAGCACGACAAGATCGTGCAGGCGCTCGCACGGGGCGACGAGGAGCAGGCGGTCGCGCTGGTGCGCGAGCACGTTTCGCATGGCCTTGCGCGGATGCGCCGAACGCACGAGCAGGGGCTGCCCGCGACGGGCAAGGCGGCGCGGGAGAAGGCTGGCGCGTGAGTGGGGGCGGCGGGCGTCATCGCACATTGATGACGAAAGGGCGTTGACCGGGCGCTCACCGCCTTCCGTTCTTGCATTGCGAGTTTCGGCTGGCTTGCTGGTCGCATCGGACAGGCGTAGCCCCGGTCGAAATCGAGGGCGCCCGGGCTGAATGCAAGGATCGCCGGCAGGCGATCATTTGCCGCGTCGTTTATCAAAGGCATCGTCCAGAACCCAGCCCGTGCCGGATTCGCAGTGCACTTCTGTGTACGCGTAAATTTTGGCAACACGATCCGTCAATGGAACACAGGATTCACCTTTCCTGACCGTAAAGATCGGCTGGGTTCTATCGTCGTTTGGCTCGGCAAACGCAGGCATGTTCTGAAGCGCTGTCCACTTCTCGTCTTTATATTTCGAGCACGCACCGATCGTCATGGTGAGTGCGGCGAATAGCAGAAGGCGCATCATTTTTTGGGATATCGTCGGATTCCAATCAGGCGTTTCGAGTGGCGCAGACCGGTCATCAAATCCGCAGGGGCTATGATACCCGGCAGTTGCCATCTTGGGTCATAAGCCAGAATTCCCGCCTTGCCCAGTAATTCGGCTATGTTCGACGAGCAATTGTTGTCGACGAGCGAGTATGGCTTGTTTTCATGTCGCCGGCGTTTAATCTCGGAAACAATGATCTTCTTCTCGTCCTCGGAGCTGTTGAGGAGATAGCCGATCGTATCGCGTTGCATCTTGGTTTGCTGGCGATTCAGATAGCTCCGGATGTTATCGACGTCCCACCCCGGATGCGCCCTGCCATATACGATTCCGTCGATTGCGATCGCGGCATGTCCGAACTGGGATCCTCTCGAGATGGACCGAGAGTCGCTAATCAGGATTTCGACGGTTGCTGACGAATGCATGAAGGATGAATTTATTATCTATCGAATTCGCGAAATCCTATCATGATGATCTTGATTATAATATCGAGATATTTAATCGAAAAATAAATATTCGATAAGCGGTAAATCCATTTGCTAATTATGTTTGTATTGGGACATGTCTCATCGATACGCAGTAAATTGAACGACGGGTTGCCTGTTTTGCAGGAATCACGATGTGGGAGATTGGACTTGCTCCATGGACGGGATTTCCTAGCTCGCCAATCGGGCGAGGCGAGGGCTCAAAAAGCCGGCGGCGGGATAGCGCTTGGCGTGCCGCCCGAGTTTTCCTGATCCCCCGCGCATGGTGCCCTCCCGTCACGCCTTGTCCGCCTTCCCCGCCGCGCTCGCAAACCTCGCGAGCCACGTATCGACGGCCGCCGGCTGCCGGCTCTCGTCCTCCGCGCGCTCCTTGCGGCGGATCGCATTGCGCACGACATGCGCGCCGACATAGCGGATCGGCTCCGGCGGGAAATGGCCGAGCGGGCCGCGCACGATCGGGCTGCGCGTCCATGCGTTGTCGAGGCCGAGCACCAGCGACGACAAAATCTGCCCGCCCATGTAGGTCGGCCCCACGCCGTTGCCCGAATAGCCGAAGCCGTAGAACACGTTCGGCGCATCGTCCAGGCGGCCGAAGAACGGGAAACCGGTGACCGATCGATCCGACGGCCCGTTCCAGCTCGCCGTGACCGGCACGCCCGCGAGCGACGGAAAGAACTCGCGCAGGCTGTGCGTGAGCTGCGCCTCGTACGGCGAGCGCCGGTCGAACACGGGCGCGATGCGGCTGCGCCACGAGAACGTGTTGCCACCCTTGCCGAGCATCAGCCGCCCGTCGGCGGTGGTGCGGTAGTAGTAGACGAAGATCCGCGAATCGAGCACCGACACGCCGTCCACGAGCCCGGTCTTCTCCAGCAGTTCCGGGCATTTCTCGGTGATGACCATGTCGCTCGACACGACCGCGATCGTGCGTTCGAACTGCGGGAAGCGGCTCGCCATCCACGCGTTGATCGCGAACACGAGCTTGCCCGCGCTCACGCTGCCCGACGGCGTGCGCACGACGGCCGGCGGGCCGGGCGTGAAGTCGAGCATCGGCGTGCGCTCGTAGATCCGGATGCCCATCGCGAGCGCGACGCGGCGCAGCCCGCGCACGAGCTTGCCGGGATGCACGGTCGCGGCGATCGGCGAGTAGACGCCGTCGAGGTTGCGTGCGGAACCCGAGCGGCGCGCGACTTCGGCGGGCGGCAGCGGCTCGTAGCTGTGGATGCCGCACGCGGCGAGCGCATCGAGTACCGGCGCGAGCGTGCCGACCTGCGCGCGCGACGTCGCGGTGTACAGCGTGCCGTCGAGCCGCAGCTCGGCATCGATGTCGTGCGCGCGGCAGAAATCGGCGATGTGCTGCACGGCTGCTTCGGAGGCCTTCACGAGCCGGATCGCCTCGGCTTCCCCGAACAGCCGCCGCAGCGTCAGGAATTTCGCGGACCACGTGAGCAGGCAGCCGCCGTTGCGGCCGCTCGCGCCGGCGCCGCACAGGTCGGCTTCGACGATCGCGATGTCGAGCGCCGGGTTCTGCTGCTTCGCCTGGATCGCGGTCCAGAGCCCGGTGAAGCCGCCGCCGACGATGCAGACGTCGGCCTGCGTCGCACCTTGCAGCGCGGGGGCGAGATCGCCGTCGTTGAACAGCGCTTGTTCGATCCAGAAGGGTCGCATGGGAGGGTTCGCCGAAAAGGGGCCGTGCCATGCACGGCACGGGAAAAGCGGCCGCCGCATGCGAACGTGCACGCGGCGGGGTACGTCACATCACGTCACGTCGTATTGCGTCACGTCAGGCCGCCGCTTCGGCCGATACGCGGCGCACGCCCATCGCTTTCAGCGTGTCGGCGATCGCGGCGACCGCGCCCGGGATGCCGGCTTCGCCGAAGTGGCCGATGCAGCCGACCCGGAACGTCTCGACCTCGGTGAGCTTGCCCGGATACAGGATGTAGCCGCGTTTCTTGACCTCCTGATAGAACCGCTTGAAGTCGTAGTTCGGATCGTCCGGCGCGTGGAACGTGACGATGATCGGCGCCTGGATCGCCGGATCGAGGAACGGCCGGAAGCCGAGCGCGAGCATCCCGTCGATCAGCGCGCGCGTGTTGCGCTGGTAGCGGCCGCCGCGCGCGGCGAGCCCGCCTTCGTCGACGTATTGCGCGACGGCCGCGTCGAGCGCCGCGACCACGTGGGTTGGCGGCGTGAAGCGCCACTGCGTCGTGCGCTGCATGTAGACCCACTGGTCGTACAGGTCCATCGCGAGCGAATGGCTGTTGCCTTCGCAGCGTTCGAGCGTGCTGCGCTTCGCGATCACGAAGCCGAGCCCCGGCACGCCTTCGAGGCATTTGCCGGACGCGGCGATCACCGCATCGAACGGCGTCGTGCGCGCGTCGATGTCGATCGCGCCGAACGAGCTCATCGCATCGACGATCAACGCGCGGCCGTGCTTCGCGACGACCTGCGCGATCTCGTGCAGCGGGTTCAGCACGCCGGCACCCGTTTCGCAATGCACGAGCGCGACGTGCGTGATGGACGGATCGGCGGCGAGCGTGCGCTCGACGTCGGCCGGATCGACGCGGCGATCCTCGCTGTAGTCGATCGTCGTGAGCTTGCGGCCGAGCACGCGGCAGATCTTCGCGATGCGCTGACAGTACGCGCCGTTGTTCGGCACGAGCACGTGGCCGTCGCGCGGCACGAGCGTGCCGATGGCCGCCTCGACGGAGAACGTGCCGCTGCCTTGCAGCGGCACGCATTCGTGCGTGCCTTCGCCGTGCACGATCTGCAGCAGGCGTTCGCGCAGCCGCGCGGTGATCGTGTTGAAGTCGCTGTCCCACGATCCCCAGTCGCGCAGCATCGCGTCGCGCGTGCGGTCGGAGGTGGTCAGGGGGCCGGGGGTGAGCAGGATGGGCTGGGCGGCGAGCGTCATGGTGTCTCCTCGATGAAGTCGGGACGTCACGTGAATGCGGTGAAAGAATCAGTGGCGATGCGGGTTGCGCCAGGCCTGCGTACGGCGCAGCAGTCGATGCGAGATGCACGCGAACAGCACGCACGCGAACGACGACGTCGCGAGCACGAGCGTGGCCATCGCGGCGGCCGGGCCCATCTGGCCCGCGTCGTCGAGGTTCAGGATCGCGACCGACGCGGGCTGCGTGTCGGGCGAGTAGAGGAACGCGACGGCCGACACGGTCGTCATCCCGTTGACGAACAGGTAGCGCGCGATCAGCAGGATCGCGGGCAGGCACACGGGCACGGTCACGCGCAGGAAGGTCTTGTAGAACGGCACCTTCAGCGACGCGGACACGGCCTCGAACTCGCTGTCGATCTGCCTGAGCGCGGTGACGGCCGTCAGGTGGCTCGACGCGTAGTAGTGCACCACCGCGACGATCGCGAGCAGCCACAGCGAGCCGTACAGCCCGTTCAGCGGATTGCCGGGCGCGTTGAACAGGAAGATGTAGCTGATGCCGAGCACGAGCCCCGGCACGCCCATCGGCAGGATCGCGCACAGCGCGATGAAGCCGCGCAGCCAGCGCGCGCCGCGCGTCTTCTCGATCAGGTAGGCCCCGCCGAACACGACGATCGTGCCGCCGATCGCCACCGTCGCGGCCATCCTCAGGCTGTTCCTGTACGCGTCGAAGATGCCGGCGCCGATCAGCCCCATCTCGTAGTGCTGCAGCCCGAGGGTCATCTGGTACGGCCAGAACTTCACGAACGACGCGAACACCGAGATGCCGACCACCGCGATGAAGAACGCGCACACCAGCGTGCAGTACGCGAGCATCGCCGCGTCGAAGCCGCGCGACGGTTTCGGCTGGTACGGCGTCGAGCGCGCGCCGAGCTGAGACTGCTGGCGGCGGCGGATGAAGAAGTCGACGCCGAACGCGACGAGGGCGGGGCACAGCAGCATCAGGCTCACGACCGCGCTGCGGTTGAAATCCTGCAGGCCGATGATCAGCTTGTAGATGTCGGTCGACAGCACGTTGTACGAGCCGCCGATCACGACCGGCACGCCGAAGTCGTTGATGCACATCGTGAACGCGACCATCGTCGCGCTGATCAGCCCGTACTTCGCGCCCGGCAGCGTGATCGTGAAGAACTTGCGCAGGCGGCCCGTGCCCATCGCGTCGGCGGCCTCGTAGAGCCGGCCGTCGGCCAGCGACAGCGCGGTGACGAGGATCATCAGCACGTGCGGGAACGACGCGTACACCATGCTCAGCACGATGCCCGGCAGTCCGTAGATCGAATGGCCGTGCAGCAGCGGCTTCAGCAGCCCCGCGTTGCCGAACCAGTAGATGAACGACACCGCGGACAACAGCGTCGGCGCGAGCAGCGGCAACAGCGCGATCGTGCGCGCCGCGTTCTTCAGCGGCATGCACGAGCGCGTCAGCGCATACGCGAACGTGAACGCCATCGGCACGACGATCATCGTGACGAGCGCGCCGACCGTCAGCGAATGCAGCATCGAGCGCAGCACGCCGCTGTCCTCGAGATAGTCGACGAAATTGTGCGCGCCGACGAAGCGCCCGTCCGCATCGACGAAGCATTTCTGCACGACGAGCGCGAGCGGCAGCAGCAGGAACAGCGACATCAGCGCGGCCATCGCGACGAGCGCGAGCTGCGCGATGCGGTCGTGCCAGTGCGTGATCTGCCGCACGTCGGCGGGGGCGGAGGCGCCGCGGCGGCGCTCGGTCAGGACGGTGCTCATTGCAGTCGCTCCTTCGCGCACGGGAACACGCGGACATGCTCGCGATCGAGCGCGAGGTCGATGCGTGCGCCGGCCGCCACGCCGGTGCGGTCGACGTCGTGATACGACAGGTCGGCGACGATTTCCTGGCCGTCGAGCCCGTCGATCCGGAAGCTCACGCGGCAGAACGCGCCGAGGAATTCGAGCTTCTCGACGCGGCCGGCCAGCACGTTGTCGGCCGTTTCACCCGGCACGCGGATGCGCAGGTCTTCCGGCCGCACGTAGACCGACACCGCCGCGCCTTGCGCGGGGCGTGCCGTGCCGTGGCGGCAGTCGAGGCCGACCGCGCCCGCGCGCAGCGTGCCGTCCTGCGCGACTTCGGCGGGAATCGTGTTGACGCGGCCGATGAAGTCCGCGACGAACGGCGACGCCGGTTGCCGATAGATTTCGAGCGGCGTGCCGATCTGCTCGATCACGCCGTGGTTCATCACGACGATGCGGTCGGCCATCGACAGCGCTTCTTCCTGGTCGTGCGTGACCATGATCGTCGTCACGCCGAGCCGCTGCTGCAGCGCACGGATTTCCTGGCGCAGCCGCACGCGCACGCGCGCGTCGAGCGCCGACAGCGGCTCGTCGAGCAGCAGCAGGCCGGGGGAAGTCGCGAGCGCGCGCGCCAGCGCGATGCGCTGCTGCTGGCCGCCGGACAACTGGCCCGGATGCTTGCGATGGCTGTCGGGCAGGCCCACCAGCGCGAGCAGCGTGTGCACGCGCTCGTGGATCGCGTCGCGCTTCATCTTCCGGTTCACGAGCCCGTACGCGACGTTGTCGTACACGGTGAGGTTCGGGAACAGCGCATACGACTGGAACACGATGCCGTAGTCGCGCAGTTGCGGCGGCAGCCGCGAGATGTCGCGGCCGTCCTGCATGATGTGGCCGGCGTTCTGCGTTTCGAGCCCCGCGATGATCCGCAGCAGCGTGGTCTTCCCGCAGCCGGACGGCCCGAGGAAGCAGATCATCTCGCCCTTCATCACGCTCAGGTTGATGTCGGTCAGGACCTGCGTGTCGTTGTACCGCTTCTCGATGCGTTCTACGCTCAGATAAGGTGCCATGCGCGCCTCCATGCTGGGGCGGCCCGGGGGCCGGATTCGACGATGGAAAGGGTGACGCGGGGCGGCGCGCGGCGCGGCCCCGCTGCCGGTCGCGGCGTTACTGCTGCGTTTTCGCCCCGTAGCGCTTCTGCCACGTATCGAGGATCGACTGGCGGTTCTTCGCCGACCACACGAAGTCGTTCTTCACGAGCAGGTCCGAGTAGTTGTCGGGGATGCCGGCGAGCTTGCGCGCGACACCCGGGTACGCGACGATCGCCCACCAGCGCGCGGTGATCTGGTTCGCGTCCTTGCTCGCCATGAAGTCGGCCAGCTTCTTCGCGGCGTCGGGCTGCTTCGTCGTCTTCATGATCGCGGTGCCTTCCATGTCCCAGCCGAGCCCTTCCTTCGGGAACACGAGATCGATCGGTGCGCCCTGCGACTGCAGTTCGTGGCCGCGGAACTCGAACGAGATGCCGATCGGGAATTCGCCGGTGCCGGCGAGCGTGCACGGCTTCGAGCCCGAGTGCACGTATTGCGCGACGTTCCTGTCGAGCGCGTCCATGAATTTCCAGCCTTTGTCGTCGCCGAAGGTCTGCAGCCACGCGGTCACGTCGAGGTAGCCGGTGCCGGAGGAAACCGGGCTCGGCATCACGATCGCGCCTTTGTAGACGGGCTTCGTCAGGTCTTCCCACGACGTCGGCTTCGGGATGTTCTTCGCCTGCGCGGCGACGCGGTTGTAGCAGATCGTCGCGCCCCACACGTCCATGCCGACCCAGTGCGGCGGCGTGTTCGCGTCGCTGTACTTGCGCGTGAGCTGGTCGAAGCCCTTCGGCGTGTACGGCATCAGCATGCCCTGCAGGTCGAGCAGCGTGAGGCTCGACGCGGCGAGGCCGAGCACGACGTCCGCGCGCGGATTGTTCTTCTCCGCGAGCAGCTTCGCGGTGACCGAGCCGGTCGAGTCGCGCACCCAGCGGATCTCGATGTCGGGGTTCGCTTTCTCGAACGCGTCCTTGTAGGGCTTCATCGCCTCGTCTTCCAGCGCGGTGTAGACGAGCAGCGACGTCTTTGCGTGCGCCGCCTGCGCGGCGCCGAGCGCGACCGCCGCGGCCAGCGCGAGACGGGCCGCGCCCGCCGCCCATGCATTCAAACGCTTGTTTACCGGCACTTCGTTCATCTTCAGACCCCTTGACTGTGGCGCCGCGGCACACGGCGGATGAGTGGAGACCAGCCCTCTTGCTGCTGCGTTGTTTTGCTTTCTGTTCTCTGCATGTTGTTGACAATCTACAAATCATCAATTTTAATGTCAAGCATGGAAAACACCTCCCTTCGGCGCGGCGCGGGCGCCGACGGCTCTACCCTTCGAACTGAAAGGAATGAACGTCATGACTGAAACGCCTGTATCCGTGGAAGTGAACGGCCGCCGCTACAACTGGATGCGCCGGCCGGTGGTGGTCGTGTGCGTCGACGGCTGCGCATACGAATACCTGGAGGAAGCCGCCGAGGCCGGCGTCGCGCCGTTCCTGCGCACGCTGCTGAAACCGGGCACGGCGCTCAAGGGCGAGTGCGTGGTGCCGAGCTTCACGAACCCGAACAACCTGTCGATCGTGACGGGCGTGCCGCCCGCGGTGCATGGGATAAGCGGCAACTATTTCTACGATCGCGACACCGGCGCCGAGGTGCTGATGAACGATCCGAAGTACCTGGTCGCCCCCACCGTGCTCGCGACCTTCGCCGAGCAGGGGGCGCGCGTCGCGGTCGTCACCGCGAAGGACAAGCTGCGCCGCCTCCTCGGCAAGGGGCTGAAGGGCATCTGTTTCTCGTCGGAAAAGGCCGACGAGGCGACCGTCGAGGAAAACGGCATCGACAACGTGCTCGAGCTGGTCGGCAAGCCCGTGCCGAGCGTGTACAGCGCGGACCTGTCGGAATTCGTGTTCGCGGCCGGCGTGCGCCTGCTCGAGACGCGCCCGATCGACCTGATGTACCTGTCGACCACCGACTACGTGCAGCACAAGTGCGCGCCCGGCACGGAAGGCGCAAACGCGTTCTACGCGATGATGGACACGTACCTGCAGCGCCTCGACGAACTCGGCGCGATCGTCGCGATCACGGCCGACCACGGGATGAACGCGAAGCACGACGATGAAACCGGCGAGCCGAACGTGATCTACCTGCAGGAGCTGTTCGACGCGTGGCTCGGTCACGACGCGGCGCGCGTGATCCTGCCGATCACCGATCCGTACGTCGTGCACCACGGCGCGCTCGGCTCGTTCGCGACCGTCTACGTGCCGGCGTCGGCCGATGCCGAGGCGCTGCGCGCGCGGCTCGCCGCGGTCGACGGCATCGAGGTCGTGCTGACGGGCGCCGAGGGCTGCGCGCGCTTCGAGCTGCCGCCCGCGCGCATGGGCGACCTGATCGTGATCTCGAAGCAGGACGTCGTGCTCGGCACGCGCCGCATCAGGCACGACCTGTCGGGCCTCGACGTGCCGCTGCGTTCGCACGGCGGGATCTCCGAGCAGATCGTGCCGCTGATCTTCAGCAAACCGGTCGCCGGCGACGTCACGGGCCGCGCGCGGCTGCGCAACTTCGACATCATCGACATCGCGCTCAACCATCTGCAGTGATGCGTACGCATCCGCAAGGGGACACACTCATGAACGCCATTGCAGCATCGACGGACGTCCGCGAGATTCGTCGCGAAGCACTGCGAATCGACGGCGAACGGATTCATCGGGACGCGGTGATCGAAGTGCGCAACCCGTACGACGGCGCGCTGGTCGGCACCGTGCCGAAGGCGACACTCGACGACGTGCGGCGCGCGTT
>JABLTH010003758.1_pt1 | contig 34566 bp, 18 predicted proteins | sample 7875711 | NCBI WGS metagenome assembly JABLTH01 (sample SAMN14941262, study PRJNA633318) | bioreactor metagenome | isolation source: bioreactor | place: China | collected 2019-03-05 | reverse complement strand
CGCGTCGATGACCTGCGCGGGCCAGCCGAGCTTCCGCGCCTGCTCCAGCTCTTCGGCGGAGCCGCGGAGGAACAGGCACGACGACTTTTCCATGACGACGGGCAGGCCGGCCGCGCGCAGCGCGGACAGGTCGTCCGCGGCATGGCGCTCCACGCGCGCGAGCACCGTGGGAGCACCCGCGTGCACCGCGGCGCACGCGCAGACGAAGGCCACGATCAGGGCGATAACGAGACGCTGTTTCATGAGGACCCCCTGGACATGGAACGGCCGCGCCGGGACGAACCCGGCGCGGCCGTGTTGCTCACCGTGGATCAGGGACAGCTGCCGGTGCTCTGCTGGCTGCGCGGCCCGGAGGTCGCGTCGCCGGCAGGGCCTTCACCGACCGGGTTGGCGGCACGCACGAGGTACCAGTACACGCTGCCCGCCAGCGGGTTCTCGGTGAGGACCGCGCCCGTCGCGGTCGACGTCGTCGACAGCCGCAGGCAGGAGTCCGGGTTGGCGGTCACGAGGTCGGGCAGTCCGGCCGCGGTTCCGCGGTAGAGGTTGTAGAACGTCGCGCCGGCGATCGCCTCCCACTGCTGGGCGGTCTTGCCGACCCACGCCTGCGTGACGGGTTCGAACGACGGGATCGCCGCGCCGCAGTCGTGGCACTGGATGCCGGAGTCGGCCGTGAGTTCGAGCGTCCAGCCGGTGATCGTTCCGGTGTCGGAGCTCGCGCTGTCGGTGACCTTCAGCGTCCAGTTGCCGTTCGACGGGATGCCGTTCAGCGCCGACAGCGGCGAGTCCGGCTTGAACGAACCGGTGTAGGGCGGGTTGCCGCTCGCGATCGGCGTCGTCGCGGCATCGTCGAACACCGTGTTCGTGTAGTTGTCGCCGGAGCTGCCGTGGCGGTTCGAGAGCGTGACCGACGTCCCGTTCGGGCCGATCAGGTACAGCGTGATGTCGCCGTCCCACGTGTGCGTGATGTTCACGGTCACGCGGATCTTCTGGACGGTGCCGGTCGCGGTGACCGGAACGACGCTGGTGACGCCCGTCGTGTTGTTGTCGGGAATCGGCTTCGGCACGTCGGTGGACGGATAGCTGGTCGTCGCGACGCCCGGGGAACCGACGCGCACGGTGAAGGAATCGGTGAACGTGCCCTGCGTCGTACGGATCGACAGCGCGAAGGCGATGTCGGAGCCGCACGGCACCGTGGGACCGACCGCGTAGGCGAAGCCCGGGGCGTTGCTCGGGGCGTTCGCGCCGGCGGCGATGTCCGGGTACGTGGCGGTGCTGCGGGTGACGGTCACGCCCGGCGTCGTGGTGGTCAGCGTGGCCGAGACGTTGGTCAGCGTGATCGTGCCGGAGTTGCGGATCGTGATCGTGGAGGCGACGTCCTCGCCGCGATCGACGACGCCGTCGCCGCTGCCGGTGCCGCCGGCAACGCACGAGTCGGTGCGCGTGTTGGACTGGTAGGCCGCGCTCGCGCCGCAGGTGCCGGCGGCGTAGGTCAGGTTGAGGGTCCAACTCGTGATGCTGCCCGTGTCGGAGCCCGCGCTGTCGACGACCTTGAGCTGCCAGGCGCCGTTCGCGGGAATGCCGTTGAGGACCGAGAGCGGCGAGTCCGGCTTGAACGAGCCCGTGTACGGCGGGGTGCCGCTCGCGATCGGAGTGGTCGCGTCGTCGTCGAAGATGGTCCCGGTGTAGTTGTCGCTGGAGCTGCCGTGACGGTTCGAGAGCGCCACCGTCGTTCCGTTCGGCGCGATCAGGGAGAGCGTCAGGTCGCCGTCGAAGGTGTGCGTGATGTTGACCGTCACGGTGACCTTCTGGACCAGGTTCGCCTCGGTGACGTTGATCGTGCTGATCGCACCCGCCGGGCTGTTGTCCGGGATCGCGACCGGCGTGTCGGTGCTCGTGTAGCTCGGGGTCTGGCTCCGCAGCGTCGTGAACGTGTAGTACTGGCCGTGGTTGTCGTCGATCGCGACGTTGCCCACCGCGTCGACCGACTCGACGCTGTAGTAGTACTGCGTGCACTCGGAGAGGCCGGAGAGCGGAACGTCGTGCGCGGTCACGAAGGCGCCGACCGAAGCCGTCAGGCCCGGCGGAACCGTCGGGCCGTAGTGCACCACGCTGGTCGCGTTCTCGTTGGTCGCCCAGGTCACGTTCACCTTCGTCGAGCCCGGCGTGGAGGCCACGCTCGAGATCGCCGGCTTGACGCAGTCGGTGGTCGCGGTGTCGGTGTGGACGACGTTGGTGTTGCCCTGGCCGTCGTCGGCGTCGACGTAGGTCACGGTCAGGGTGTCGCCGTCGGCGACGGAGACGACGCCGTCGCCGTGGACGGGCGCGCCGCCGGTCAGCTGGACGGATCCGGTGAACGTGTCCTCGTGCGGCGCGGGCTGCGCGAGCAGCGTCACGACCTCGGGGGTGGTCTCGGTGTTCGACTGGACCGTGACGGTCAGCGAGGGCTGGCCGGCGAGCGTCGAGTCCTTCACCGAAATGCCGGCCGCGGACGTGCAGCTGTAGGTGTCCGCGTCGAGGCGCAGCGTGGCGCCGCAATCCTCGGCCGGGTACAGCAGCGTCAGCGTCCAGTTGTCGATCGTACCGACGTCGGAGCCGGCGTTGTCGACGACCTTGAGCGTCCAGTTGCCGGTCGCGACGATGCCGTTCAGCACCGACAGCGGCGTGTCCGGCGTGAAGGTGCCCGTGAAGGGCGGCGAGCCGCTCGCGATCGCGGTGGTGGCGCTGTCGTCGAACACGGTGTTGACGTAGTTGTCGCCCGACGAGCCGTGCTTCTGGGACAGCGTGACCTGCGTCCCGTTCGGACCGATGAGGTACAGCGTGATGTCGCCGTCGTACGTGTGCGTGATGTTCACGGTCACGTTGACGTCGAGCACGGTGTTGGTGTCGGCCACCGCGATGACGCTCGAGGCGCCCGTCGCGGTGTTGTCGGGAATCGCGACCGGCGTGTCGGTGCTGACGTAGCTCGGGTTCACGTTCTTCGACGTCTTGAACGTGTAGAGCGCGCCGCCGTTGTCGGAGACCGCCACGTTCGACGCGGGGTCCTTCGACTCGACCGTGTAGTAGTACGTCGAGCACTCGGCGAGCTGCGAGAGTGCGACGTTGTGGGACGTGGTCAGCGTGGCGCTGGACTTCGACTGGGACAGCGGCAGCGAACGGCCGTAGTGGACCGTGCTGTCGGAGGCCTCGTCGGTCGTCCAGTGGATCGCCGCCTGGCTGCCCGTGATCCCGTCGGCGAACACGTTGCTGATCACCGGCGCGGCGCAGTCGACCGGCGCGGTCGCCGTGACCGGCACGTTCGGATCGCCGCAGTAGGACACGTCGACGTACTGGACCGAGATCGTGTCGCCGTTCGAGACGGACAGCACGTGGTCGCCGGCGACGACGGGGCCGCCGGTGGTCGGGATCGAGCCCGTGAAGACGCCGGAGCCGGCCGGGGTCTCGGTGAGCACGATCGTCTCCGGCGCCGCCTCGGTGTTCGAGGAGACGGAGACGGCCTGCGTGCCCGCACCCGTCAGGTCGCTGTCGACGAGGTTGATGTTGACCGTATCCTGGCAGTTGTAGATCGTGCGGTCGAGCGAGACCGAGCCGGCGCACGGCTGCGGCGTCGCCTGGGTGCAGGTGCTCGCGGCGCCGAAGCACGCGTCCGAATTGCCCACGGCGACGACGTTGTACGAGTACGTGCGGCCGTTCGAGGTGTCCGGGTCGGTGTAGCTGGTGCCGACCACGGTCGCGATGAGGGCCTTGCCGAAGTCGCAGCCCGCGAAGCCTTCGGAGCGGAGCACCCAGTACTTCGTGGCGCCCGGCACCGCGGTCCAGCTCAGCATGACCTGGTTGCTGCCGGCGTGCGCGGTCAGGACCGGCGCGGCCGTCGGGGCGCCGGAGCAGCCGCTGTTCACCGCGGTCGGCGTCGCGCAGGCGATGCCGTGGCGGTTGAACGCGTCGTACAGCGCGGTCATGTGCGGCGTACCGTCGTTGACGTTGCCGTTGTCGTCGTCGGCCGCGAGCCACGACATGTAGGCGTTGGTCGACGCGCAGCCGCCGGAGGTGCTGGGGCAGCTGCAGGTGTGCCAGTTGCCGATGTTGCCGCTGCCCTGGAAGAACACCTTGTTCGCGATCATGAACGCGGTGGTCTTGTCGAAGCCGAACGGCGCGGCCTGCAGGTCGCGGGCGGCGAAGTCCCACGCCGATTCGGTGGCGGGGCGCGCGTCGCAGTGCACTTCACGGCCGCACGGGCCGCTGCCGCCGCTGTTGCAGTAGACGCACGAGAAGTTGGCCGGCGTGTGCGGCTGGTGGTCCTGGATCTTGTCGTAGTCGGCGCAACGGACGCCGGAGCAGTCCGTGTCGCACAGGTGCGTCGAGCTCTGCGACTCGTCGTTGTTGTAGCCGCTGCCGTCGGCGACCTGGCCGCAGCCGTTGTCGCTGGTCCAGAAGAACCCGTACCCGACGCAGGACATCTGCAGGCGGTAGATCGCCGCGATGTCGGCGTACGACTCGCTCGTCACGCTCATCGAGCCGTTCGTGTCGTTGTCGTCGAGGCCGTGGCCCCACTCGTGGTCGAACACCGCGGCTTCTTCGCCCGTGTTGCGGCAGCCGCCGCCGGACTTGTAGAAGTTGACGCTGGTGTAGTCGTAGAACGCGTTGCAGGTCGAGTTCAGGTTGACGTTGGCCGGCAGCTGCGCCTGCAGCCACGTGTTGTTGGGCAGCCAGCCGCGGGCCTGCTCGATCAGCTTGTTGAGCTCGTAGAACGCGGAGCGGCTCGACGGCGTGTCGCCGGCCGAGCTGCCCGCGGTGGTGCAGTCGTGCGTGCCCGGGACGCCGCCCATGAGCAGGTCGCCGGTCGTCGAGCTCTCGGAGAGCGCGCCGCAGGTGTCGCTGATCTTGACGTAGGGCCCGGTCAGCGTCGTGGTGACGGTGCCGCTGGACCAGTCGAACATGCCCGCGCTGTTGGCGTAGTTGGCCGGGGCGGGCAGGCCCGTGTTGGCGAACGGCATCGGCTGGTCGAGCTGCATCGTGCCGCAGCGCTCGAGGTCCGGGCAGATGTCGGTGTTGGTCAGCGGGTAGACACCGCCGGTGACCTTCTTCTTCGCGTACTGGTTGGTGTCCTTCAGCTCGAGGACCTCGCCGTTCGTGGCGTCGACGCTGACCTGCCACGTGCCGCGCTCCCCGGCGCGCCGGAAGGTCCAGGTGTACGCGAGGCGGTGACCGTAGCCGGCGCCGGCCGGACCGGCGAACGTCTCGCCGTTCTGGAACGCCGGCGGCGCGAACGGGATGATCTCGAGCGCCGGCATGGCGATGATCTTGTCGCGCAGGAGGTCGCCGTTCACGTAGTCCCAGCCGGCCTTGAGGGCCGCTTCGACCGTGATCTTCGGCGTCGTGTCGATCTGCGCGTTGCCCCAGTTCTCGGTCCCGACGATGACGAGGTTGCCGTTGTTGATCACGCCGGCGAGCTGGCCCCAGCGCACGGGGATGCCGTTCAGCTCCTGGCGGATGCTGATCTGCCAGATCTCGTCGTTGACGCGCTCGGCCTTGATGCGGCCCAGCTGCTTCGCGTCGACCGCGAACACGTCCGCGTTCTTCACGACGAACCGGCGCACGGACTCGGCGACGATCTCGGGCGTCACGGCGGTCACGGACCGGCCGAGCGACGCCGAGAGCTTCGCGAGGGTCACGTCGTTCCCGACGCCCCGGCCCGGGATCAGCGCGACGTGGGCCATGATGTTCGTGGCCGCCCCGGAGCGCGGATCGATCCAGACCTGCACGTCCTTACCGTTCTCGGCGAAGAAGCGCGCCCATGCGGCCCCGTTGCCGAGCTGGGACTTCACCTGTTCGAGCGGCACGTTGTCGGACGACAGCCGCATGTCAGGCTTGAAGAACTCCTTGCGATCGAGGTCGAAGCGCGGCGCCTTGGGGACGAACCCGTAGGCATTCCCGGCTAGAGTGACGACGACCAGCAACGCGGCCAGAAGGCCGCCCCGGCTCCACACACGTCTCACCATCTTGGTACCCCTCTCGCCCCCCAGACGATCAAAGCCCCGCTGCACCTGAAAACCCTGGTGACCTGATACTACGGCGGTTGCAACAGCGGTTCAGAGAATTCCGCAAGTAACTTGTTTGACCGTGCCGCAAGCCCGACATGACCGGACGGATTTTTCATAATTTCCGACATGGACGACGAAATGCCGACCCGTGACGATCTGCGCGACCTCACCCCCGACGAATTCCGCGCCGCCGCGCACCGCGTGGCCGACCTCGCGGCCGACTACTTCGCGACGCTCGAGAAGTACCGCGTCGTGCCCGACATCGAGCCGGGCGCGATCCGCGGGCGGCTGCCCGCCCGTCCGCCCGACGGTCCCGAGCCGCTCGACGACGTGCTCGCGGACTACCTCGCGCTGATCGAGCCCAACGTGACGCACTGGCAGCACCCGGGCTTCATGGCCTACTTCCCCGCCAGCGCGAGCGGGCCCGGCATCCTCGGCGAGTGGCTGGCCGCGACGCTGAACTCGGTCGTGATGATGTGGCGCAACGCCCCCGCGCCGACCGAGCTCGAGGAGACCGTCGTCGGGTGGCTGCGCGAGATGTTCGGCCTGCCCGCCGCGTTCGACGGCATGCTCACGGACACCGCGTCGATGTCCACGCTGACCGCGCTCGTCGCCGCGCGCCACGCGCTGCCCGGCCTCGCCGCGCGCGAGGAAGGCCTCGCCGGGCGCGACGGCCTCGGCCGGCTGCGCCTGTACTGCTCGGAGGAGGCGCACTCGTCGACGGAGAAGGCCGCGATCGTGACCGGCATCGGCCGCGCGGGCGTCCGCAGGATCCCGACCGACGACGCGCTGCGCCTGCGCCCCGACCTGCTCGCGCAGGCGATCCGCGACGACCGGGCCACGGGATGGTGGCCGTTCTGCATCGTCGGCATGGCGGGGACGACCTCGTCGACGAGCGTCGACCCGCTGCCGGAGATCGCGCGGATCGCGCGCGACGAGGGGCTGTGGCTGCACGTCGACGCGGCCTATGCCGGCAGCGCCGCCGTGTGCCCCGAGCTGCGCCCCCTGCTCGCGGGCTGGGAAGAGGCCGACTCGATCGTGATCAACCCGCACAAGTGGCTCTTCACGCCGATGGACGCGTCGCTGCTCCTGTTCCGCCGGCCGGAGGTCTTCCGCGACGCGTTCAGCCTGGTCCCGGAGTACCTCCGCGTGAAGGAGGCGGCCGGCGTGCACAACTTCCACGAGTACGGCATCCCGCTCGGGCGCCGCTTCCGCGCGCTGAAGCTGTGGATGATCGTGCGCACGTTCGGCGTCGCGGGGCTGGCGGCGCGCGTGCGCGAGGGCTGCCGGCTCGCGGCGCTGTTCGCGGGGTGGGTCGACGGCGATCCCGACTGGCAGCGCCTCGCCCCGGCACCGTTCTCGACCGTGTGCTTCCGCCACCGTCCCGCCGCCTTCGCGGGCCGCGAGGACGAGCCCACGGTGGCCGCGCAGCTCGACGCGCACAACGAGGCGCTGATGGCGCGGGTCAACGCGGACGGGAGCGTGTTCCTCTCGAGCTCGCGGCTCAAGGGGCGGTACACGATCCGCCTGGCGCTCGGCAACCTGCGCCACACGGAAGAGCACGTGGCCCACGCGTGGGCCCTGCTGCGCGAGGCCGGCCGCGCGGCCTGACCGCGACTCAAGCCGGGTTTGCCGCGGCCGATACGCTTCCTGCAATGGCGATGGGGGCGACGTCCGTGCGGCACTGGGGGGTGGCCGCCGCGCTCGGCGCGGCCGTGGCGTTCGCGTCCGCCGCCGGTCCCGTGCATTCGCCCGTGCCCTACGTCGTTCGCTCGTGGAACGACGAGGCCGGCCTGCCCCAGAACTCGGTCGCCGCGATCGTCGAGGACCGGGCCGGCTTCACCTGGCTCGCCACGCTCGAGGGCCTGGTCCGGTTCGACGGCGTGCGGTTCGAGGTCTTCGACTCGCGGAACACGCCCGAGCTGCGCGCCTCGCGCGTGGTCGCGCTGGCGCTCGGAACCGACGACACGCTGTGGATCGGCACCGAGGGCGGCGGACTCGTCGCCCGTCGCGGCGACCGCTTCATCGCGCCCTGCGCCGATCCGCTCCTGGCACGGTCGAGCGTGCACGCGCTCCTGGCCGAGCCCGGCGGGACGGTGTGGGCCGGCACGAATCGCGGCCTGTACCGGTTCGACGACGGGCAGGCGACGCACGTGCCGCTCGAGGCCGGCGGCCGCGAGGTCCGCGTGCACGCGATGGCGCGCGAGCCGGACGGCACGGTCTGGATCACGAGCGACGGCGGGCTGTTCGTGAAGCGGCCCGGCCGGCCCTTCGAGCAGGCCGCGCGCTCGACGTGGCCCGTCGGCCAGCGCCAGGGGCCCGTGCTCTGTACGCACGACGGCGTCGTGTGGCTCGCCACGCCGGACGGTCTCGTGCGCGGCCGGCAGGGTGCCTTCGTCCCGGTCCGCGGTCCGGACGGGCGTGTCGTCGCGGGCACGATGGCGCTCGCCGAAGATCCGCGCGGCGTGGTCTGGATCGGGACGCGCGAAGCGCTGCATCGCTGGGAAGACGGCGCGGTGACGACCGTGCGCACGCCGCGGACCGGCGAGTACCCGGTCTGGTCGCTGTTCGCCGACAGCCGCGGCAGCGTGTGGGTCGGCAGCAACGGCGGCGGCCTGATCGTCCTGCGGCCCGGCGCGGTGACGCCGCTGGGCGCGGAAGAGGGACTGTCGTCGGACTTCGTGTGGAGCGTGCTCGAAGACCGCCGCGGCGCGCTGTGGGTCGGCACGTACTTCGGTCTGACCCGGCTCGAGAACGGCACGGCACGCACCTTCCGGCTCGACGACGGACTCGGCGGGGACATCGTGTACGCGGTCGCCGAGGACGCGGCCGGCACGATCTGGGCCGGCACGAGCGAGGGCGGGCTGGCGCGCTGGGACGGCGACCGCTTCACGCACTGGACGCGCGCCGACGGGCTGCCGTCGAACACGGTCCATGCGCTCCTTCCCGCGGACGACGGCTCGCTGTGGATCGGCACCGCGATGGGGCTCGCGCACCGCGCGGGCGGCCGCATCGCGGTGCTCGCGCACGCCGACGGCCTCCCCGGCGACGGCGTCCGCGTGCTCGCGAAGGGCCGGGACGGCGCGCTGTGGGTCGGCACGACCGGCGGCCTCGCGCTGGTCCGGGACGGGCGGATCGTCCGCACCTGGACCCGCACCCAGGGGCTGCGGCACGACGAGGTCCGCGCGCTGCTCGTCGACGCCGACGGCACGGTGTGGATCGGCACCAACGGCGGCGGACTGCATCGCCTGCGCGACGGGCACCTGGCCGCGATCGGCACGCGCGAGGGCCTGTACGACGACGTCGTCTCGCAGATCCTCGACGACGGCAGCGGCCGGCTGTGGATGACGTGCAACAAGGGCATCTACTGGCTCGCGCGCCGCGACGCCGACGCCGTGGCCGACGGGCGGCAGCCGCACCTGCGCTGCGGCGTGCTCGGGACCGCGGACGGCATGCGCAGCCGCGAGTGCAACGGCACCGGCATGCCGGCCGGCTGCCGCACGCGCGACGGCATGCTGTGGTTCCCGACGATGCGCGGCCTCGTCGGCGTCGAGCCGCAGCGTGTCGGTGCGCCGCGGCCGCCGGTGCGTCTCGCGATCACGCAGGTGCTCGCCGACCAGCAGGCGCTCCCCGTCGACGGCACGACGCTGCAGGTCGCGCCGGGCCGCGGCGACCTCGAGTTCCGCTTCACCGCGCTCGACTCCGCCGCGCCCGAAGGCGTGCGGTTCCGCTACCGCCTCGAGGGCTTCGACAACGACTGGGTCGAGAGCGGAGCGCGGCGCGCCGCGTACTACACGCGCGTGCCGCCGGGGGACTACACGTTCCGCCTCTCCGCCGACCCGGGCGACGGGCGCTGGCAGGCCGGCGAGTCGACGCTGCCGCTGCACGTCTCCGCGCAGTTCTGGCAGACGCGCGGGTTCTCGGCGGTCGTGATCCTCGCGCTGCTCGGGGCGGTGGGGCTGTTCGCAGCGCTGCGCGGCGCCGCACTGCGCCGCCGCAACCGCGAGCTCGCGCGACGCGTCGACGAGCGAACCTGCGAACTGCGCCGCAGCAACGCCGAGCTCGAGGTCGCGAAGAACGCGGCGGAGGCGGCCTCGCACGCCAAGAGCACGTTCCTCGCCAACATGAGCCACGAGATCCGCACGCCGATGAACGGGATCATCGGCCTCGCGGAGCTGCTCGACGAGACGACCCTGACCGCGCGTCAGCACGAGTACCTCGGGATGATCCGCGGCTCGGCCGACGCGCTGATGGCGATCGTCAACGACGTGCTCGACCTCTCGAAACTCGAGGCCGGCAAGATGTCGCTCGAGGTCGCCCCGTTCGCGCCGCACGAGCTGTGCGAGGGCGTCGCCGCGCTCCTCGCCCACGCGGCGCGGGCGAAGGGCGTGCGGCTCGCCGCGTCGATCGATCGGGGTACGCCCGAGCGCGTGCTCGGCGACGCCGGCCGCCTGCGGCAGGTCCTGCTGAACCTCCTGGGGAACGCGGTGAAGTTCACCGACGCGGGCGAGATCGGGGTCGACGTGCGGCCGGCTCCCGGCGACGCTCCGGGGGCGCGCCGCGTGCTCTTCAGCGTGCGCGACACCGGCATCGGCATCGCGCCCGAACGCCAGGCCGCGATCTTCGACGCGTTCGAGCAGGAAGACACCACGACGCACAGCCGCTTCGGCGGCACGGGCCTGGGCCTTTCGATCTCGCGCCGGCTCGTGCAGCTGATGGGCGGGACCCTTGCGCTCGAGAGCTCCCCCGGCCGCGGCAGCACGTTCCGCTTCGAACTGGATCTCGTCGAGGCGCCGGCCCTCGCCCCGGCCGCGAGCACGGCCGCCGAACGCGACGTCACGCGGCCCGCGGGCGCACCGCTCACGATCCTGCTGGCCGAGGACAACGTCGTGAACCAGCGCCTCGCACGCGCGATGCTCGAGCGCGCGGGGTACGGCGTGGTCGTCGTCGGGGACGGCACGGAGGCTGTCGCGGCGGTCGCGCGCGAGCGCTTCGACCTCGTGCTCATGGACCTGCGCATGCCGCACCTCGGGGGCACGGAGGCGACGGCCCGGATCCGGCGCGCGGAGGCCGGCACGGGGCGGCACCTGCCGATCGTGGCGATGACCGCGGACGCGATGAGCGGTGACCGCGAACGCTGCCTCGCGGCGGGCATGGACGACTACGTGAGCAAGCCGATCCGCACGCAGGAACTGTTCGCCGCGATCGAGCGCGCGATGTCCGCGGCGACCGCGGCGGCCGCGGCCCCCGAACCCGTCGTCTGACCGACGTCACCGATCCGCGCGACGTGTTAGCCTCTCGGGCATGAACCCCTGGCACATGGCCGTCGTCATGGCGTCGGCCTTCGTGGCGGGCATGATGAACTCGGTCGCCGGCGGCGGAACGCTCGTCTCCTTCCCTTCGCTGCTCTGGATCGGGCTCGACGCCAAGGCCGCCAACGTCACCAGCACCGTCGCCCTGTGGCCGGGCTCGCTGGGCGGCTTCTGGGGCCATCGCCACGACCTCGCCGGCACGAAGCGCTTCGCGCTGCGGCTCATGCCGCCCTCGCTCCTCGGCGGCATCGCCGGCGCCGCGCTCCTCCTGTGGACGCCGAGCAAGGTGTTCGACGCGCTCGTCCCGTGGCTCCTCCTCACGGCCACGCTGCTCTTCGCGGCCAAGGAGCCGGTTGCGCGCGGAATCGCGCGCGTCGCCGGCCACGAACGCGACGCGCGCTGGTGGGCCGGTGCGATCTGCTTCCAGTTCCTGGTGGGCGTGTACGGCGGCTACTTCGGCGCGGGGATCGGCATCCTGATGCTGGCCGCGCTCGGACTCCTCGGCCTCAGCGACATCCACCAGATGAACGGCCTCAAGAACCTGCTCGCGCTCCTGATCAACGGCGTGGCGGTCGTGCTGTTCGCGCTCAAGGGCAACGTGGTCTGGATCGCCGCGGTCGTCATGGCCGTCGCCGCGATCCTCGGCGGGCTCGCCGGCGCCGCGGTCGCGCACCGCCTCGGCAAGAAGATGGTCAACGTGGTCGTGATCGTGATCGGGCTGATCGTGGCGGCGTGGTTCTTCCTCAAGCACTGAGGTGTCCCGTGGACGTGCAACGATTCGATCTCGTGGTCGTCGGGGCGGGGCCCGCGGGGGAGCGCGCGGCGATCCTCGCGGCGCGCGCCGGCAAGTCCGTGGCCGTCGTCGAGAAGGAGCACGTTCCCGGCGGCACGCGCGTCAACTGGGGCACGATCCCCAGCAAGACCCTGCGCGAGAGCGCGCTGTTCGTGCACGGGCTCACCGCGAGCAAGCTCGACCGCATCCACCTCGCGATCACCGACGAGATCACGATCGGCGACTTCATGGCCCGCGAGCGCGCGGTGGTGAAGCGCGAGCTCGAGCTGATCAACAAGGCCCTCGCGCGCTACGCCGTGACGATGGTGCGCGGCACGGGCCGCTTCGCCGACCCGCACACGATCGAGGTCGTCGACCCGGGCGGCGCGGTCGTGCAGCGCCTCGCCGGCGACGTGATCGTGCTCGCGACGGGCTCGGCGCCGAACCACCCGCGCGACGTGCCGTTCGACCTCGAGACCGTCTTCGACAGCTCGACGATCCTCTGGCTCCCCCGCATGCCGAAGTCGATGATCGTGCTCGGCGCGGGCGTGATCGGCATCGAGTACGCCGCGATCTTCGCCGCGCTCGGCCTCGAGGTGACGCTCGTCGACACCCGCGACCGCCTCCTCCCCTATCTCGATCGCGAGATCGTGGGCATCCTCGAGCGCGAGCTCGGCGTGCTCGGCGTGACGATCGTGCACGACGACCACTACCGCGTGATCGAGAAGATGCCCGGGCTGCCGCCGTCCGTGCTGTGCCTCACCAAGGCCGACCGCACGCTCGAGGCGGACGTGATGCTCTATTGCGTGGGCCGCGACGGCAACACGGCGGATCTCGCGCTCGAGAAGGTCGGCCTCGCCGCCAACGCGCGCGGGCTCATCGAGGTCGACGAGTTCTACCGGACCGCGCTGCCGCACGTGTACGCGGTCGGCGACGTGATCGGCTACCCGGCGCTCGCGAGCACCTCGATGGAGCAGGGCCGCCAGGCCGTGCGCCACGCGTTCTCGATCCCGGGGCCGATGGGGCGCACCGAGGTGCTGCCGTTCGCGATCTACTCGATCCCCGAGGTCAGCTACATCGGCGAGACCGAGGACGCGCTGCGCGAACGCGGCGCACGCTACTTCGCCGGCCGGGGGCGCTACGACCTCAATCCGCGCGGCCAGATCCTCGGCGCGACCGGCGGCGTCTTGAAGCTGCTGTTCGACGCGGACTCGATGCAGCTGCTCGGCGTGCACATCGTCGGCTACGCCGCGGCGGAACTCGTGCACATCGGACAGGCGTACCTCAACGGTAAGGCCACGGCGCAGCAGATCGCCGAGACGCTCTACAACTACCCCACGCTCTCCGACCTGTACCGTCACGCGGCGCTCGAGGCCGTCCTGGAGAGCGAACGGAGCTGACCTTCCCCACATCGACGTAGGGGCGGGGCTTGCCCCGCCCGAGACGTATGCGCGCGCGAGGTGAGAGGGACCGCCCGCTCCGTGCGTCTACCCCTGCATCCGGCATCACGCCGGGAACCGGGGGTCCCATGAGCGCACGCCGCGTCGCCGCCGCCGTTCTTTCAGCGCTGTTCCTTGTCGCGCCGACGTGTCTTGTCGCACGTGCGACCGAGCCACCGGGTACGACATTCGTCGTGACGTGCACGACGGACGACGGCCCGGGCTCGCTGCGCCGCGCGCTCGAGGACGCGAACCGGACCCCGAACCCGCCGGGCGGCCGCGATCGCATCGTCTTCGACATCCCCGGCGACGGGCCGCACGTGATCGCGCTCGCTTCGGCCCTTCCGGTCATCACGGAGGCCGTGCTCGTCGACGGGCTCTCGCAGCCCGGCGCGCTCGCCGCCGACCTGGCCGCGCGCCGCGACGCTCTCGTGACCGTGCAGCTCGACGGCAGCGTGCTCGCGGACGGCGCCGGCCTCGTGCTGCGCTGCGACGACGCGCTCGTGCGCGGCCTCGCGGTCGTCGGCTTCGCCGGCGACGCGCTCCGCATCGAGAACGGCGCGCGCAACGTCGTCACCGGCAACCGGCTGGGCGTCCCGATCGCCCCGTCCGCGCGCGCGGGGAATGGCGGCTCGGGCGTGTTCGTTACCGGCGACGCGGCCGTGGCCAACACCGTCGTCGCCAACGCGATCCTCGGGAACGCGCGGACCGGCATCACGCTCGAGCGCACGTCGAGCGCCGCGGCGGACGCGCGGCAGCCGAGCCCGCGGCTCGCAAAGGTCACGCGGGTGCCCGGCGCCGCGGGCGAGCCCGACGGCGCGACCGTCGAGGGCACGCTCTCCGGCACGCCGGGCGCGCTCTTGCTGGTCGACCTCTACGCGTCGCCCGCGCTCGCGCCCGCGTCTCCCTCCGCGCGCGTCCCGCACGCCGACGATGGGGCCGAGGACGCGGACCCGGTGCGCCGCCAGGGCGAGCGCTGGATCGGCCGCGGCGCGATCGCGCTGGACGCGTCCGGCTCCGCGTCGTTCACGGTGCGGTTGCCGCAGGCGCTCGCCTCGCGCGCGCTCGTCACCGCGATCGCCACCGACGCGCGCGGCAACTCGTCGGAGTTTTCGCCGCCGGTGCGCGCGCCGCAGGCGACGAAATCGTGGAACAACCCCGCGGGCGGGAACTGGAGCGTGGCCGGCAACTGGACGCCGAGCGGCGCGCCGGGCTCGACCGACGACGCGCGCATCGACCTCGACGGGACGTACACGGTGACGCTCGACGCGGCCGCGACGGTGAACTCGCTCGTGATCGGATCGGCGACGAGCGGCACGCAGACGCTCTCGCTCACCGGGCAGAACATCACGCTCGCCGCGGCCAGCTCGGTCGGCACGCGCGGCGCGATCGTGCAGTCCGGCGGCAGCCTCGCGGGCGCCGGGAGCCTGACCGTGGACGGCGCGTTCACGTGGAACGGCGGCTCGTGGGCCGGCGGCGGCACGACGACGCTCAACAACGGGCTGACCGTCGGCGGCAGCTCGCTCAAGGACGTGAACCCGCGCGTCGTCGTCGTGTCGGGCAACGTGGTCCAGGGCGGCACCGCCGGGATCCGCCTCTTCGCGGGCTCGTCCTTCACCAGCAACGGCACGTACGACATCCAGGCCGACGTCGGGGTCGCGCTCCAGAGCGGGACGCCGTCCTTCACCAACAACGGGACGCTCAAGAAGTCGGCCGGCACGGGCACGTCGACGGTCAGCGTGACGTGCAACAACGTGGGCACGGTGTCCGTCCAGACCGGCACGCTCAACTTCTCCGGCGGCGGGACGTCGACCGGGCCGTTCAACGGCGCCGCGGGCACGACGCTGCAGTTCGGCGGCACGCACGACCTGTCGGGCAACATCGGCGCGAGCACGTTCAGCGTGTCCGGCGGTACGGTCAACGTGAACGGCGGCACGTTCTCCGCGACCGCCTCGACATTTTCGTCCGGCACGACCACGTTCGCCGCGGCCGCAACGGTCTCGGCCGTCGGCGCGCTCACGATCTCGGGCGGCACGGTCAACTACAACAGCGGCGAGACGATTGCCGCGCCCTCGATTGCGCTGTCCACCGGAACCCTCGGCGGCAGCGACACGGTGAATGCGTCGACGCAGATCACATGGTCCGGCGGCACGATCGGCGGCAGCGGGATCCTCAACGCCAACGCCGGCATGGCGCTGAGCGGCTCGGCGCTCAAGGAGTTCAACACGACGCGCACGCTCAACCTCTCCGGCACGACGACGATGGCCGGCACCGGCGGCGTGCGCATGTGGGGCGGCACGATCAACGTCAATCCGGGCGCCACGTTCGACATCCAGGCCGACATCGGCATCGCGCTGCAAACCGGCAGCCCCGTGGTCAACAACAACGGCACGTTCCGCAAGTCGGCCGGCACCGGCACGTCGACCGTATCCGTGCCGTTCAACGACTCCGGCGCCGTCGACCTGCAGTCCGGAACGCTCGCCTTCTCCGGCAGCGGCACGCACGTGGGAACGTTCACCGGCGCCGCCGGCACGACGCTGCAATTCAGCGGGGGCACGCACAACCTGTCCGGCAACGTGAACGTCGCGGCCATCAGCGTGGGCGCGACCGCCGTCAACGTGAACGGCGGCACGTTCTCGGCGACCGCGTCGACGTTCTCCTCCGGCACGACGACGTTCGCGGCGGGCGCGACGGTCTCGTCCGTCGGCGCGCTCACGGTCTCCGGCGGCACGGTCAATTTCAACAGCGGCGAGACGATCGCGTCGTCCTCGATCACGCTCTCGGCGGGCACGCTCGGCGGCAGCGACACGATCAACGCGTCCACCTCCGTCGCCTGGTCCGGCGGCACGATCGGCGGCAGCGGAGTCTTCAACGCCAACGCCGGGATCGCGACGAGCGGGGCCTCGCTCAAGGAGTTCAACACGACGCGCACGCTCAACCTCTCCGGCACGTCGACGATGACCGGCACCGGCGGCCTGCGCCTGTGGGGCGGCACGATCAACGTCAACCCCGGCGCCACGTTCGACATCCAGGCCGACATCGGCATCGCGCTGCAGACCGGCAGCCCGCTGGTCAGCAACAACGGCACGTTCCGCAAGTCGGCCGGCGGCGGGACGTCCTCCGTCGGCGTGCCGTTCAACAACGCCGCGACCGTCGACCTGCAGTCCGGGACGCTGGTCTTCTCCGCGAACGGCACGCACGCGGGCGCGTTCAGCGGCGCCGCCGGCACGACGCTCCAGTTCGGCGGCGGCACGCACGACCTGTCCGGCAACGTGAGCGTCGCGGCGTTCAGCGTCGCCGGCGCCACCGTCAACGTGAACGCGGGAACGTTCTCGGCGACGGCCTCCACGTTCTCCAGCGGGACGGCCACGTTCGCCGCGGCCGCGACGGTCTCGTCCGTCGGTGCGCTCACGGTCTCCGGCGGCACCGTCAATTTTAACAGCGGCGAGACGATCGCGCCTTCCTCGATCACGCTGTCCGGAGGAACCCTCGGCGGCAGCGACACGATCGACGCGTCCACCTCCGTCGCCTGGTCCGGCGGCGCGATCGGCGGCAGCGGGGTGTTCAACGCCAACGCCGGCATGGCGATGAGCGGGACCGCGCTCAAGGATTTCAACACGACCCGCACGCTCAACCTGTCCGGCACGTCGACGATGACCGGCACCGCCGGCGTGCGCATGTGGGGCGGCACGATCAACATCAACCCCGGCGCCACCGTCGACATCCAGGCGGACGTCGGCTTCGCGCTGCAGAGCGGCACGCCGTCGGTCGTCAACAACGGGACGTTGACGAAGTCCGCCGGGACGGGCGCGTCGTCGAACAACGTGCCGTTCGGCAACGCCGGAACGGTCTCCGTCCAGGCCGGCACGCTGAACCTCGCCGCCAGCGGCACGCACACCGGATCGTTCAGCGGCGCGGCCGGCACGACGCTGCAGTTCGGCGGCGGCACGCACGACCTCTCGGGCAACGTCTCCGTCGCGACGTTCAGCGTGAGCACGGCGACCGTCAACGTGAACGGCGGCACGTTCAGCGCGTCCACGTCCACGTTCCCCAGCGGGACGACCACGTTCGCCCCGGCCGCGACGCTCTCCGCGATCGGCGCGCTCACGGTCTCGGCCGGCACCGTCGTCTTCAACAGCGGCGAGACGGTGACCCCGCCGTCGCTCACGCTCTCGGCGGGCACGCTGTCGGGCAGCGACACGGTCAACGTGCCCGGCGCGTTCACCTGGACCGGCGGGACGCTCGCCGGCACCGGCGTGCTCAACGCCAGCGGCGGCGCCGCGCTCTCCGGCGGGAACCTGAAGGACGTCAACAGCCGTTCCGTGGTCTTCGGCGGCACCTCGACGATGAGCGGGCTCGGCGGCCTGCGCTTCTTCGGCGGCTCGCTCACGATCGCGGGCGGCGCCGTGCTCGACGTCCAGGCCGACATCGGCTTCACGATGATCAGCGGCACGCCCTCGATCACGAACAACGGAACGTTGCGCAAGTCGGCCGGCAGCGGAACGACGACGGTCGGCCCCACGTTCACCAACGCGGGCGCCGTCGAGGCGCTCGCGGGCACGTTCCAGTTCCTCGCCAACCCCGGTTCGTTCACGCAGACCGCCGGCACGACCACTCTCAACGGCGGCGCGATCACCTCGACGACGACGATGGCCGTGCAGGGCGGCACGCTGACCGGCGCGGGCACGGTGACCGGCGCGGTCACGAGCGGCGGCGCGGTCGCGCCGGGGAACGGCATCGGCGTCCTGAACGTGACCGGCAACTACGTCCAGCAGGCGGCCGGCGCGTTCAACCCGCAGATCGGCGGGCTCGCGGCCGGCACGCAGTACGACCAGCTGAAGGTGCTCGGCGCGAGCACGGCGACGCTCGCCGGGACGCTCAACGTGAGCCTCGCCAACGGCTTCGTGCCCACCGACGGCAATGCCTTCTCCGTGATGACATTCGCGTCGGCGACCGGGACCTTTGGCACGCTCAACTTCCCCGTCCTGCCGCAGGGCTGCTGGCTCATCGCCTACCGCGCGACCGACGTGCAGCTCTCGGTGACGACGCGCACGCCCGACGTCGCGACCGTGCGCTTCACCAACAAGACCACGCTGTCGTGGACGGGCCTCGACGCGCGCTTCGGCAGCGCGAGCTACGACGTGATGCGCGGCGCGACCAGCCAGATGCCCGTCGGCGGCAAGCCCGGCGAGACCTGCCTCGCGCAGAGCATCGCGGGCACGTCCTTCACCGACGCGAACCAGCCGGCCGTCGGGCAGAGCACGTATTACCTCGTGCGCGGCAAGACGCCCTGCGGGCCCGGCACGTGGGGCACGACCTCCGCCGGCGCGGAGCGCACGCCGACCGTGTGCCCGTGATCACGAGGCGCTGACGGTCACGGGGTCACGGGGTCGCGTGGTCAGGGGGCGGGCACGCCCGTCAACGCGAGCGTGCTCACCGTGCCCGTGGCGAGGTCGAGCACGCGCACGCGGTGGTTGTCGGTGTCGGCAACGTAGAGCCGGCCCTTGTCCGGCTCGCGCGGATCGCCCGCGAACGCGAGCCCCGAGGGTTCGTCGAACTGCGCCTTCGCGAACGGGCCGTCCGCGAGGCCCGGGCGCCCGGTTCCGGCGAGGGTCGTCACGCGGCCGGTCGCGAGGTCGAGCCGCTTGATGCGGTGGTTGTAGGTGTCGGCGACGAACGCGATGCCGCCCGCGACCGCGACGCCGAGCGGGTGCTGCAGCTTGGCCTCGAAGCCGGTCCCGTCGCGGTCGCCGAACGCGAACAGGCCCGCGTCGCGCTTCGCGCCGGCCAGCGTGCGGACGACGCCCTGCGCGAGGTCGAGCGCGCGCACGCTCGACGACTCGCTGTCGGCGAAGACGAGCGTCTGCCCGTCCGCGGTCGCGGCCAGCCCGGACGGCTGCGCGAGCGCGGCCTCGGCGCGCGGGCCGTCGACCCGCGCCTCGGAGCCGCTGCCCGCGTACGCGGCCATCTCGCCCGTGCGCGGCACGTAGCGCCACAGCTGGTGCGTGCCCGCCATCGCGACGAAGACGGCGTCGCCGACCACCGCGACGTCCCACGGCGACGAGAGCCGCAGCCGCGCGGCCGGACCGCCGCCCGTGCGGTCGTCGCCCTGCGTGCCGTCGCCCGCGATCGTGCGCACCCGGCTCGCGTCGAGGCGTCCCGCATCGAGGTCGACCGCGCGCAGCGCGTGGTTCTCCGTGTCGGCGACGTAGAGCGTACCGCCCGCGAGCGCGACGCCGCGCGGCCGGTGGAAGCGCGCGGTCTTCGCGTCGCCGTCGGCGAGGCCCGCCACGCCCGCGCCGAGCGCGGCGAGGAAGTGCCCGGCGAGGTCGGTCACGACGATGCGGTCGTGGTTCGTGTCGGCCACGTACACGCGTCCCGCGACGGCGTCGAGCGCGAGCTTGCCCGGAAACGCGAGGGCCCCGGGCGCGCCGCGCGGGCGCTCGGGGCGCAGCGGGAGCTCCTTCGGGTGCAGCAGGCCCGTGCGCTCGTAGCGCGCGAGCGCGGCGCCGATGAGCGCGTCGAGCTCGGCGCGGTGCCCCTCGCCGCGCAGCGTCGCGAGGATCCTGCGGTCGGGACCGACGAGCACGAGCGTCGGCCACGCGTTCACGGCGTAGGCCGACCAGATCGCGAAGTCCGCGTCGTTCACGACCGGGTGGCGGATGTCGTAGCGCAGGACGGCCTGGCGCAGCGTGTCGTCGCCACGCTCGTTCTCGAACTTCGCGGAGTGCACGCCGACGATCGCGAACGGCCGGCCGTCGTACTTCTGCTCGAGGTACGCGAGGTCGGGCAGGATGTGCATGCAGTTGATGCAGCCGTAGGTCCAGAAGTCGAGCAGCACGACGCGGCCGGACAGGTCGCCCGCCAGCGTGAGCGGACGCGCGACGTTGAGCCACGGCCGGCCCGCGCCGAAGTCCGGTGCGCGCACGCCCTCCTTGACGGCGCGGTCGATGATCGATGCGGCGTCCATGGCGCGTGCGTTCCCCCCGGGCGCCGTGCCGGAATCCGCGTCGGCCCGTGCGCATCCCGCCGCTGCGCACAGCAGTGCGAGGGCGAGGACGAGCGCGGCCGTCCGCGGGGCGGCGCGTGGCTGGAATCGAGCGTTCACGCTAGTTTCGATGCCGGCCATCACGCTGCGTTTCTAGCCGAGTCCGCGCGGCCGCGCCAGCAGGGCCCCCGGGAGGCGACATGACGGAGAAGGCGGCGACGACGATGGACGTGGCGACCCTCGCGGGCGGCTGCTTCTGGTGCGTCGAGGCGGTGTTCGACCGCGTCGAGGGCGTCACGGAATCGGTCTCGGGCTACACCGGCGGCGACGTGGACCACCCGTCCTACGAACAGGTGTGCCGCGGCGCGACCGGCCACGCCGAGGCCGTCCAGGTCCACTTCGACCCCGCGGTGATCGGCTACACGGAGCTCCTCGAGATCTTCTTCGCCACGCACGACCCGACGACGATCGACCGCCAGGGCGCCGACGTGGGCTCGCAGTACCGCTCCGCGATCTTCTATCACTCGGAAGCGCAGCGCGTGGCGGCCGAAGCGCTCGTCGCACGCCTGACCGCCGAGCGCGTGTTCGAGGACCCGATCGTGACCGAGATCGTCCCGCTCGAGACCTTCTGGCCGGCCGAGGACCACCACCAGCGCTACTACGCGCGCAACCCCGGGCAGGGTTATTGCCGCGCCGTCATCTCGCCCAAGCTCGCGAAGCTCCGCAAGGCGTTCGCGGAGCGGCTGCGCACGGAAACCCGCTGACCGGGAGGGGGCCCAGCGGCTCTGGAATCCGCCGCTGATGCGACCTATGTTCGCAAGTAGCCACTGGCCGCGGCGGCCTCGAGGAATCCCGCGTTGAAGATCCAGGACGTGACCGGCGATCGCGAGATCTACACCGCCAAGGTGTACCTCGTCACGGGCACGTGGAACGCGATCGACGACGTCAACACGCTGATCGACGTGGGGCGCGACACGTCCACGCTGCAGAAGATCGAGCGCGCGTCGACCGGCGTCGGCAAGCGCCGCGTCGAGCAGGTCATTCTCACGCACGGCCACTACGACCACTCGGAGCTGCTCCCCGCGATCTGCGAGGCCTACCACCCGACCGTGTACGCCGCCTCGCCGTCGCTCGCCGGCGTCGACCGGCGCCTCGCGGGCGGCGAGACGATCCGCTGCGGCGACGACTGGGCCGAGATCATCCGCGTCCCGGTGCACAGCGACGACTCGGTGCTGATCTACTTCCGCTCGTCCGAGACGCTATTCGCGGGCGACACGCCGCTCGTGATCCGCTCCGCCGACGCGACCTACGGGCCGGAGTTCCTGACGATCATGCGCCGCCTCGCGCGGCTGCCGATCGAGTCGATCTGGTTCGGGCACGGCGATCCCGTGCTGACGGGCGGGCGGCAGGTGATCGCGCAGTCCCTCGCGGTGCTGGAGTCGGCGACCGCGCTCACTTGACCACGACGATGTCGACGCGCCGGTTCCGCGCGCGCGCCTGGTCGTCGTTGTTCGGCGCGATGGGCCGGTACTCGCCGTAACCCACCACGCCCATCCGCTCGGGCTTGATCTTCGAGTGTCCGAGGAGGTACATGCTGACGTTCAGCGCGCGCGCCACGGACAGGTGCCAGTTGTCCGGGTACGCGCCGCCGTGCATCGGCGTGTCGTCGGTGTGGCCCTCGACGCGGATCTCGTTGGGCAGCTTCTCGAGCGACTTTCCGAGCGCCTCGAGGACGCTCGTCGCCTCCGACCGCAACTCGGCCTGGCCCGCGTCGAACAGGAGCTTCTCGGTGACGTGCACCGTGAGCCCGCGCGCCGTCTCCGTCACGGTGACGCGGCCCTGCTGGATGGCCTCCTCGACCGACGACTGCACCTGCTTGCTCATGCCGTCGCCGCCGTCGCCCTCGCCGCTCGGCGGCGGCGGGAACGGCGTGTCGAGCACGCCGAGGGAACCCGTGCCCAGCCCGTTCGAGCCCGACGCGAGCCCCGCGCCGCCGTTGAAGATCTTCCCGAACGCCTGCATGACGTCCTGGAACTTCTTCGCGTCGACCTGCGACATGGAATACAGGATCACGAACAGGCCCAGGAGGAGCGTGATGAGGTCGGCGTACGTCAGCAGCCAACGCTCGGCGTTCTCGTGCTCCGCATGCTTGTGCTTCTTCGACATCGGCTACTTCTTGTTCTTGCCCTGCTGGGCGCTCGGCAGCATCGACTCCAGCTTCGCGCGCGTGATCGCCGGCGCCTCGCCGGACTGGATCGAGAGCACGCCCTCGATCATCAGCTCCATCGACATGTTCTCCTCGCCGTGGATGACCTTCAGCTTGTCGGCGATCGGGAGGTACACGAGGTTGGCCATGAACACGCCCCAGAGGGTCGCGATGAAGGCCGACGCGATGGAGTGGATCAGCTTGTTGGAATCGCCGCCGGCGTTGGCCAGCGTCGAGATGAGTCCCATCACCGTGCCGATGACGCCCATGGTCGGCGAGTAGCCGCCCATCTTGTTGAAGATCGTCTGCCCGGCCGTGTGCCGCTCGGCGACGTAGTTCAGCTCGGTCTCGGCCACGGTGCGGATCGTCGCCGGGTCCATGCCGTCGATCGCGAACGACAGGATGCGCCGCAGGAACGGGTGCTCGATCTTCGGCAGCTCCTTCTCGAGGGACAGGAGGCTGTGCTTACGGACGGTCGTGGCGTAGCCGACGATCTGCTCGATGAGCTCGGGGATGTTCTCCTTGGGCGGCATGATCGAGACCATGAAGTACTTGGGCAGGTTCAACACGGTCTTGAACTCGGACGCGACCATCGCCGCGCCGAGCGTGCCGCCGAACACGATGACCATCGCGGGCAGGAGCAGCAGGGCGCCCATCTTGCCGCCCTCGAGCATGAACGATCCGAACACGGATCCCATGCCGACGACGAGCCCGCCCGCGGTTCCGATTTCGAACCCCTTCTTCATCGCCCGCAATCCTCCCGAACCGAGACAGAACCTCACCCCCTTTTCGGCCAGGAAACGCGCGCCTGTAGGGGCGGGGCTTGCCCCGCCCGTTCTTCCGCCCGGTCAGCGACTTGCCCGTGGGGTTTCGTGCGGACTGCGGAATTTCGGCCGAACCGGTCAGGACGCCGAGACGCGCCCCCGAATCGTCACCTCGACGGTGACGAACTTCTCCACGCGCAACACGAACACGCTCGGGTCCTTCATCCCCCACTCGACGAAGGGGATCCGGAACGATCCGTTCGCGTCCACGCCGTTCCCGTCCAGCGTGACCTTCATCGGCACGGAGAGCTCGTGCGTCGCGCCGTGGATCGCGATCGTCCCCCGCACCTGAGCCGCGTGCGTGCCCGGCCCCGCCAGCCCCGTCCCTGGCAACCCCTCGATCCGCGCGAGGGTGAACACGACCTCCGGGAACTGCGCGCTCTCCAGGACCTCGGCGTGCATCTTCCGGTCGCGGGACGAGTTGCCCGTCTGCCCGGACGCCGCGTCGACCACGACCGCCCCGCTCACCGCCCCCGTCGCCGGGTCGAACCGCAGGTCCCCGCCCTTCAGCTTGAATGTCCCGTGAACCGTGTGGGCCGTCGCCCCGAGCGTGAACGCCACCTGGCTCGTGGCCGGGTCGACGTGAAGGACGGCCTCGGCGGCGCGGGCTGGGGCCGCGCCGCCGAGGACCAACGCCATGAGCAGCAAGGCTATGAGGGAAAGGGGCTTCATGTTGTGAGCATGCTTACCGCGACGGGCGGCAAAGGCAATCGGGCGGGCGACGGTTTGCGGAACCGTCGCGGGAGCCGATCGACCGTAGGGGCGGGTTCAGCGAGCGCAGCGAGCGTAACCCGCCCGTGTCGCCCGCGGCGGCGTGATCGCTCCCGCCTCGCTTAAATGAATGAGGACGTCGTCGCCGCCCCCGCCGACCTGTCGCATGCGAAGTCGCGATGCCTCTCCTCCGGATCCTGTTCCTCGCCGTCTACGCGGCCCGGTTCGTCGTGTTCCTCGTGCGCGTGCTGCCCGCCGGGCTGCGTGCGCCGAAGCCCGAGGTCGCGCCGACGCGGACCGCGCGTGTGCTGGCGCGCGTGCTGATCCCCTTCGATTCGCTCGTGCCGCCGCTGCTGCTCCTGCTGCGCGTGGGCGAAGAGGCGCGGTTCGTGACCGTGTGGGTTTCCATGGGCGCGCTGCTGGGCCTCGTGGGCGTCGCGCTCATGCTGTCGGCCTCGACCACGCTCGGCCGGTACTTCGTGCCCGAGGCGCAGGTCGTCGCCGGGCAGACGCTGGTGACGCGCGGCCCGTATCGCATCGTGCGGCACCCGGCGTACGCGGGTGATCTCGCGCTGTGGCTCGGTGCGGCGCTGGGCACGTCGAACGCGCTGCTGCTCGCGCTGTGGCCGCTCGCGGTGATCGGGAACGTGCTCGCCGCGCGCGAGGAGGACCGCGTCCTGCGGCGCACGTTCGGCGCGGAGCACGCGCGCTACGCGGAGCGCACGGGCATGCTCTTCCCGCGCCTGTAGTGCTCTCTACGGGCGGTGCGGCGCCGCCTCGCGCTTCGGGCAGCGCGCCGTCATCGCCGGCAGGTCGAGCTGGTATTTCTGCAGGAAGTCGATCACGAAGCGCGCCTCGCACGTCCGGCACAGCTCGCCGATCTCGGTCCAGCCCTTGTCGTTCGCGGGCACGCCCTTCTGCAGGACGGCCCGCACGCACGCGCCCGACGTCCCGGGCTTGCACGTCGCCCCGATCACCTTCGGGTCGGTGATGACGAACTGCCCGTTCGTCGTCAGCGCGTCGACGCAGCTGAGGCGGTCGTGGACCTCGACGCTGAACCCGCAGCGTTCGAGGGTGGCGATCGCGCGCTCGACGTCGTCGTTGCTGCAGCCGCTCTGGGGGGCGGCGAGCGCGGCCATCGAGACCGTCAGTGCCAACGCGGCCAACACGAGGAAGCGATGGGGCGCCAACATGGCTCGTCCTCCATGGCTGACGTTTGAAATCTCGGAGTCATGATCCGGGATTTCCGGCGTTCATCAAGGCGCTTGTTTGACGACATGGGCCGTGGCCGACGCGGCGCGGGCGGGTTACGCGCGCTTCGCGCGCTAAACCCGCCCCTACAGCTGAACCCGCCCCTACAGCTGAACCCGCCCCTACAGCTGCCCGGCCCCTGCGGGGGTGCGCGGTTGGGCGGTCAGGTGACCGAGTAGAGCCTCGCGAATCGGGCGGCGAATGCGTCGAGCACGGCCTGGCGCCGCACCTTCAAGGTCGGCGTGATGAACGACGGGTGCTCGTGCGGCGCGCCCTCGATGACGACGAGCTGCTTGGGCTTTTCGAACTCGCTGAAGGCGTGGAGCGCGGCGCGGGCGCGCGGCAGGAGCTCGCGCGCGGCGTCCTTCCCCGCCGCCGCGAGGCGTGCGAGTTCCTCGCGCGCGACGAACACGGCCGCGGTCACGTAGGGCCGGCCCTCGCCCGCGAGCACCGCGCCCTCGAACGGGCGCGCCGCGGCGATCGCCTGCTCGATCGGCTCGGGCGAGAGCTTCTTCCCGGTCGAGAGCACGAGCAGGTGCTTCTTGCGGCCCTCGATGCGCAGCCGGCCCGCGGCGTCGAACGACGCGAGGTCGCCGGTGCGGAAGAAGCCGTCCGCCGTGAAAGAGTCCGGTTCTTCGTCGAGGTAGCCCGACATGAGGAGCGGCCCGCGCACGAGCAGCTCTCCGTCGTCGGCGAGGCGCACCTCGTGGTCGGGCGAAACCCAGCCCGCGACGCCCGGCACGCGCGCGCCCGCGAAGAGGTTCGACGCGATCATCCCGGCCGTCTCGCTCATCCCGTACAGTTCGACCAGCGGCAGGCCGAGCCCCTCGAAGAAGCGGAACAGCGCGGGCGACGCGGGCGCGCCGCCGGCGAACAGGCCGCGCACGCGGCCGCCGAGCCCGGCGCGCACCTTGCGGCCGACGAGGCGATCGGCGAGCGGGACGAGCGCGCGGTCGCGGATCCGCCGGGAACCGTCGACCCGCACGCGCGCCCCCGCGGCGAGCGCGGCCTCGACCAGCGCGCGGGCGGGACGCGGCAGCGCGGCCACGCGCGCGAGCGCGCCCTCGCGCACGCGGTCGTAGAGGTGCGGCACCGAGAACAGGTAGGTCGGCCCGAGCGCGAGCCCGCGCGGCACGTCGTCGCGCCGCGCGACCATGATCAGTTGATGGCCCTGCGCGAGCGCGAGCACGAACTGGTCATGCCCCGCGACGTGCCCGAACGGGAGGAAGTGCAGGCCGACGTCGGTCTCGCGCGCGTCGGTCGCGGGCGCGCCGGCGTCGATCGCGTGCACGATCGTGCGTTGCGGCAGCCGCACGCCTTTCGAGCGGCCGGTCGAGCCGCTCGTGAAGAGGAGCAGGAACGGGTCCTCTTCGCCGACGGCGCGGCAGCGCGCGTCGAAGTCAGGGAGCGCGGGCGTCGTACTCGCGGCGACGTCCGCGACGTTCACGCGCTCGTCGATGGCGGGTGCGAGCTTCGTCCACTGTTCGGCCGACGAGACGATCGCGATCCGCGGCCGCACGCGCGGCACGATGTCCTGCACCGCCGCGGCCGAGAGGCTCGCGAACAGCGCGACCGGCTCGGCCCGCAGCGCCTGCGCGCCGAGCGCGATCATCGCCCACTCGGGCGAGTTCTCGGCGAGCAGGAGCACGCGGTCGCCGGGACCGACGCCGCGCGCCGCGAGGAAGGCGGCGGCGCGCGCGGCGCCGTCGCGGAACGCGCGGAAGGTCAGCTCGCGCGGCGGCGCGGTGGGCGCGGCGGGATCGACGAAGCGCAGGAAAACGCGGTCGGCGACCCGGGCCGCCGTGTGCGCCAGGAGGCCCGGCACCGTCCGCGACGGAAAGCGTGCGGGAACGATCATGCGCAGTTCATCCATCGAGCCCGATACGACGCGGGCGGGTTGCGGCCCCTGCGGAGGCCTTGACCCGCCCCTACTTCGTCCAGCGGTCGAGCCAGCCCAGGACCGTCTCGTGCCACAGGATGCTGTTCTGCGGCTTCAGCACCCAGTGGTTCTCGTCGGGGAAATAGAGGAACTCGCTCGGGATCCCCTTGCGCTGCGCGGTCGTGAAGGTGCCCATGCCCTGCGTCTCGACGACGCGGAAGTCCTTCCCGCCGTGCACGACGAGGATCGGCGTCTTCCAGTTCTTCACCAGCGACTCGGGGCTGTGCTTGGTGTAGCCCTGCGGGTTCTCCCACGGCGTGCCGCCGTGCTCCCACTCGGGGAACCACAGCTCCTCGGTGTCGTAGTAGGCGAACTTCTCGTCGAGGTTGCCGTCGTGCGCGACGAGGCAGCGGAAGCGGTCCGGCCACGCGCCCTCGATCCAGTTGATCATGTAGCCGCCGTACGACGCGCCGAGCGCCGACACGTGCGTGCCGTCCATCCACGGGTACTTCTCGAGTGCGGCCGCGAGGCCCTTCTGCAGGTCCTCGAGCGGCTTGCCGCCCCAGTCCCCGTTGATGCCGTCGGTGAACTTCTGTCCGTAGCCGGTCGAGCCGTGGAAGTCGACCATCACCGCCGCGTAGCCGTGGCCGGCGTAGGTCTGCGGGTTCCAGCGGTAATGGAAGTCGTTGCCGAACGAGCCCTGCGGCCCGCCGTGGATCAGGAACGCGACGGGGTACTTCTTCGCCGGATCGAAGTTCGCGGGCTTCACGATCCACGCGTACACGGTGTCGCCGAGCGCGCCCTTGAACGTGAACTGCTCGGGCTGGCCGAACGCGATCGCGTCGAGCGCGGCCGCGTTCACGTGCGTGATCTGCTTGAGGCCGGTGCCGTCGAAGTTCACCGTGTAGAGGTCGTCGGGCCCGAGGAGGCTGTTGATCGCGACGAGCAGGCGATCGCCCGCGAGACGCACCGCGGAGACGGTGCCCTCCTTGATCACCGTGCGCACCGCGCCGCTGGCGGCGTCGATCGCGAACAGCGCGTGGTGGCCGAGGTTGTCGCTGGTGACGAAGAGCGTCCTGCCGTCCGGCGACCACAGGAGTTCGCCGGGCGAACGGTCCCAGTCCTTCGCGATCTCGCGGTCGGGCGCGCCCGCGGGGATCGGCCGCAGCATGATCCGGAAGCGGTCGGCCTCGTAGCCCGGGCGCGTCATCGCGCGGTACGCGAGCGTCTTGCCGTCCGGCGCGAACACCGGGCCCGCGTCCCACGCCTTGTTGGCCGCGGTGCGGTTGGCGGGCGGCGCGCTGCCGTCGAGCGGCACCATGAACAGGTCGAAGTTCGTCGACCACGCTTCCTCGCGGCCGACGTCCTTGGCCGAGAACACGACGTGCTGCCCGTCGGGCGAGACGCTCCAGTCCTCGGGGCCGCCGAAGGGCTTCGTCGGGCAGTCGGCGTCCATCGTCTTCAAGAGGTCGACGACCGCGCCGCCGCCGAGGGGCACGACGAACAGGTGCGCGCGGCGCCCGTCGGCCCACTCGTCCCAGTGCCGGAAGAACAGCTGTTTGTACAGCCGCCCGCTGGCCTTCACCTTCTCCTTCGCGTCGAGCCGCGCCTTGGTGCAGGCGAGGGCGCCGGCCTTGTCGTTCGCGCAGTCGGGGAACACGGACACGCCCGCGATCACCGCCTTGCCGTCGGGCGTCACGCTGAACGCGTCGACGTCGAGCGGGAGGTCGGTCACCTTGCGCGATTCGCCGCCGTCGAGCGGCAGCCGGTACACCTGCCCGCCGCGCAGGAACAGGATCGCCTTCCCGTCGCGCGCCCAGACCGCGTTCGACTCGCTCTCCGGCGTGAACGTCAGCTGGCGCAGCCCGCTGCCATCGATCCCGGTGAGCCACAGGTCGTAGCGGCCGCGGTTGGCCTCGAGGTCGGTCGTGCGCAGCGCGAAGACGACCTGCTTGCCGTCGGGGGACACCTGCGGGTCGGAGATGCGCTGCAGGGTCACCAGGTCCTGGACGGTGAAGGCGTGCTTCTCGGCCGCGACGGCCGCGGGGGCGAGCGCGAGGGCCGGGGCGATCGTGACGAGCGCGAACAGAAGGACGGCGGGTCCGGTACGCATCGGACGGTTCTCCGGGGTTGGGGTACGGCCGACTATCCTACGCCGGGCCGCGCGTTTCTACTTCCTTGGGGGAGCTTTCTGTCGCCACCCGAAGCTAGATTTGAACGTGGCCGGGGAGCGGCTATTGGGGCACGACGCCATGGAAGTACGTCCCGCTCGGTACGTCAGCGTTCTGTTCTGTCTCGGGCTCTTCTGCGGGCTCTCGCTCGCGGCACCGCCCGCCCCCGTCATCCGCCAGGCCGGCTTCAAGCGGCCCGCGCGGGCCAAGGCCGGGGAACTCGTGATCTTCATGGCGGACCACCTCGCGGCCCCCGTGCAGGTCCTCTTCTCCGACGGGACCGGTCCGACGGTGCCGGCGACCACGTCGTGGGCCGACCCGGGGCGCGGCATGGTGCTCGCGGTCGTGCCGGCCCTCGCGCAGACCGGCAACCTCAAGCTGCGCGCGAACGGCGTCGACTCGGCGCCCTACTACTTCCGCGTCGAGAGCGGCACCTTCACGCAGGGCACGGACAACGTGTACGGCCAGGTCCTGATCGGCTCGACCCCGCTCGCCGACGCGGCCGTGGTGCTGCTGCGGGAGGACGGCTGCCGGAACACGGAGATCTGGGACGCGGTCACGACCGACGCGGGCGGCAACTACAGCCTGCACGGGCCCGACGGCGCGTTCGGGATCATGGTCATGCCGCCACTCGCGAGCAACGTCGCGGGCGCGATGACGGGCGTGACGCTGTCGACGACGCCGCTCGGCGGGAACATCGTGCTCGATCCGGGCACCGTGGTCACGGGCACGCTCGTCGACGCGCAGACCTCGGCACCGATCGCGGGCGCGATCGTCAGCCTCGACGGCGGCGCGCACGAGCAGGTCTACACCGACGCCGCGGGGCAGTTCAGCGCGCGCGTCGAGCCCGGCGACTACGAGGTGAGCCTCCAGCCGCCGCCCGGCGACGTCCACGTCTTCGCGAAGCAGAACGTCACGGTCGCCGCGGGCGGCCCGCAGGCGCTCGGCACGTACGGGCTGGACGCGGGCGTGTCGATCCACGGGTCGATCACGCGTGCGGCGAACGGCAAGGCGCTGCCCGGCGCGCGCGTCAGCGCGTGGGTCAGCGGGCCGAGCCCGTCGACGTGGTACGACGCGGCCGCCGACGGCGCGGGCAACTACGACCTGCGCGTGCCCGCGAACGCCGCGTACTCGCTCCAGGCCTCGTTCGACGACACGGCGTCGTTCGCAGACCAGTCCGGCGCGGTGACCGTCGCCTCGGGCGCCGTGCTCAAGAACTGGTCGATCGGCGACAGCGCGCTGGTGCGCGGACGCATCACCGCGGCCGGCGCCGGCACCGGACTGGCGCAGTACTCCATCAACGCGCGGGACACCCAGGGATTCGGCGTGGCGTGGTCGCAGACGTGCCAGGACGGCAGCTACACGCTCCGCGTGGCCGCGAACGGCCCGTCGTTCGTCGTCGAGGTGCAGCCCACGTCGACGTCCGGCTACGCGGTGATGACGTACGACGGCTCCCCGTCGGGCACGCCGTACTACTGCGAGGGGACGTCGATGGCGCCCGGCGGCGCCGGCAACGTGATCCAGAACGTCGACATGGCGCTGCCGCAGGGTGTGCAGATCAGCGGGCACTACTACACGCAGGCCTCGAACTGTACGCAGCTGATGGCGTTCAACAATCTCAGCGTGTCCGGCGCGGGCCAGCACGGGTGCGGCATCGGCGGCCAGGACTGGAACGTGTCCGACGGTACGTATCACGCGTGGGGCATTCCGCCGTCGGCGACGGTCGGCGGCCTGTACGTGTGCGTGCACCCGTCGCCCTACAACGTGGCGGCGCAGTGCTGGAACATGCAGCCGTGGGGCGGCGGCACGCCGCTCAACCTCCTCGCCGGCGCGAGCGCGACCAACATCGACTTCTGCCTCGGCGACCGGCCGACACACGCGGTGAACAACCTGCGGATCACGAAGGGCGGCAACCAGCTGACCTTCTCGTGGGACGGCTCGACCGATCTCTATCACGGCAACTACATCGTGCGCGGCGCGCAGTTCGCGCGGCCGTCGGGCGGCAGCGGCACCTTCCCCGGCGACCCGAACTTCGTGGCGCTGAACACGACCCAGCAGACGACCTGGCAGGTCCCCTCGGTTGCGGTGAGCGCGACGTTCTTCCTCGTGACCGACTCGGGGCCGGGCGGCACCGAGGGGCCGGCGGAGCATTACGGCAACTAGGGCACGTCCTCGAGGACGGTGACCGGGCCCAGCTGCAGCGACTCGAGTGCCGGGCGGATCGCGGCGACGTCGCCCGCGATCACGAACAGCACGCGCTGCGGGTCGAGCCAGCGTGCGGCGAGCGCGGCGAGATCGTCGGCGGTCGCGGCCCGGACCTCCTCGGGGAACGTCTCGATCACCGACGGCGGCAGGCCGTAGAGCAGCGGCTCGAACAGCTCTTTCGCCATCTTGCCCGCGGTCTCGAAGCGGCGCGCGTAGCCGTCGAGGATCGCGCCGCGCGCGAACTCGATCTCCGGCACGGTGAGCGGCTCGCCCCCGGAGACGCGCCGCAGCTCGTGCACGATCTCCGCGACCGACGGCGCGGTCACCGCGGTCTGCACCTGCGTCTGCACGGCGAAGAAGCCGGTGTCGCGGCGGTGCTCGAAGCGCGAGCGGATGCCGTACGTGTAGCCGCGCGTATCGCGCAGGTTCAGGTTGAGGCGCGAGGTGAACTGTCCGCCGAACGCCGCGTTCAGGAGTTCGAGCCGCGCGTGGTCCGGGGTCGCGCGCGGCGGCCCCGGCAGCGCGGCGACGAGGAACGACTGCGGCGCCCCCGGCTTGTCGACCAGCACGATCCGCGCGCAGTCCGCGGGCGCGGGCGGCGGGACGACCGCGCGGGCCGGCTCGAACGCGGTCCAGCCGCCGAACGCGTTGGCGAGCTTCGACTCGAGCGACGCGCGCGTCGCGTCGCCCGCGACGAGCAGCGTGGCGTTGCCGGGGACGAAGTGCCGCATCCAGTGCGCGACGACGTCCTCGCGCGTCATCGACTCCACGCCCGCCGGCGTGCCCAGCGCGAGGTGCCCGTACGGGTGGTCGCCGAAGAAGCTGCGCACGAGCCCGACGCCGGCGAGGAACTCCGGCGTGTCGGTCAGCTGCCGGAACGACACGAGCCGGCGGCGCCGCACGCGCTCGATCTCCGCGAGCGCGAAGTCGGGCCGCAGCACGAGGTCGGCCATGATCCCGAGCGTTTCGGCGAGGCGCGGCGCGAGCCCGCTGAGCGACAGCACGGTCACGTCGGGGATCGCGGTCGCGTCGAGCTGCGCGCCCTGCGCCTCGATGCGCTCGGCGATCTCCTGCGGACCGAGCCCGGCCGCGCCGCCCTCGTGCAGCATGTTCGTGGCGAACGACGCGAGCCCGGGGCGCTCGGGCGGGTCCGCCTCGGCGCCGCTCTTGAGGAGCAGCGTGAGGCTCACCGTCGGCACCTTCGACTGCGGCACCAGCATCACGTCGAGCCCGCTCGGCAGCGTGAAGCGCTCGAACTCCGGCAGCCGGAACGGGCGCGACGGACCCGGGCCCGGCACCACGGTGCGGTCGAGCGCCGGCGCGGGCTCGGCGGCCGCGGAGAGCGCCGACACCGGCACCACGCGCGCGATGAGCCGGCGCGAGCCGAGGTAGTTCCGCGCGGTCTCGATCACGCGCTCGGGCGTGAGGTCGAGGTAGCGCTGCAGGTCCCAGCGGAAGCGGTCCGGCTCGCCGAGGTATTGCCAGTACTCGTTGACCTTGTCGGAGATGCCCGAGAACCCGCCGAGGTTCTGCATCGCGTCGGCCGCGTCGGCCACCGCGCCGATCTGCGCGCGATCGAGCTCCTGGCGCGTGATGCCGCTCTCGAGGAGGTCCGCGAGCACCATGTCGGCGGCGCGCTCGACCTCGCGCGGCGACTTGTCGGGCCGCGCGGTCACGGAGACCTGCAGCATCCCGCCCAGCTGCTGCGAGGCGTGGTGCGCGCTGACCTCGTGCGCGATCTGCCGCTCGTGCACCAGCGACTTGTACAGCCGCGACGTCTTGCTGCCGCCGAGCACGCGCGCGAACACGTCGAGCGCCGCGTCGTCCGGATCGAAGTACGGCACCGTGTGCCACGTGATCTGCGTGCGGTGCAGCTCGACGCGGTCCTCGACGACGAGCACGACCTCGCCCGGCAGCTCGGGCACCGAGCGGCCGAGGTACGTCACCGGCGGCCCGGGCGGGAGCGCCGCGAAATATCGCTCGACGAGCGCACGCGCCGCGTCGGAGTCGAAATCGCCGGCGATGCACAGGCTCGCGTTGTTGGGCGCGTAGTACATCGTGAAGAACTCGCGCACGTCGGCGAGCGTCGCGGCCTCGATGTCCGCCATCGAGCCGATCGGGATCCACGAGTACGGGTGCCCCGGCGGGTAGAGCGCCGCGGCCACCTTCTCGCGCAGCGTGCCGTAGGGCCGGTTCTCGTAGTTCTGCCGCCGCTCGTTCTGCACGACCGCGCGCTGGTTGTCGAGCCGCTCCTGCGTCAGCGCGTCGAGCAGGAAGCCCATGCGGTCGGACTCGAGCCACAGCGCGCGCTCGAGGTACGCCGACGGCAGGAGCTCCCAGTAGCGCGTGCGATCGCAGCTCGTGCCGCCGTTGACGAGCCCGCCCACTTCCTGCAGCGGCTTGTTGTAGTTGTCGTTCCAGTGCTTGCTGCCCTGGAACATCATGTGCTCGAAGAGGTGTGCGAAGCCGGTGCGTCCCGGCCGCTCGTTCTTCGAGCCCACCATGTAGTTGACGTTCACCGCGACCAGCGGAACGGTGCGGTCGGGCACGAGGAACACCGTCAGCCCGTTCGACAGGCGGAACTGCTCGAGGCGCAGCTTCGGCAGCGGGTTTTGCATGACGGCGAGAGTAGCGGATTTTTCGCGGGACGACCCTCCGGGGAATTCCCGCTGACCCCTCTTGACGCGCCCCGCCCCAATGTCTACATTGTCCTATGACATTAGGACAATGAGCCCCCTGTACCGCACCCCGTCGTAGGGGCGGGTTAAGG
>JABLTH010107175.1_pt1 | contig 34578 bp, 24 predicted proteins | sample 7875711 | NCBI WGS metagenome assembly JABLTH01 (sample SAMN14941262, study PRJNA633318) | bioreactor metagenome | isolation source: bioreactor | place: China | collected 2019-03-05 | reverse complement strand
GAAATCTGCGAAGAGCTGCTCCAAGACAAATTCGACAGCTATCAACCGCATCTCTACAACATGCTCAAGAATCAGACCGGCACCGGCGCCGAGCGCCTGATGACGTACTGGCGCAACTGGCTGCACACGCAATGCGCGGACGATCCGCAAGGCAAGTGCCTCGCGGTGAAGCTCGGCGCGGAAGTGTCGGATCTGTCGGAAGCGATGCGCGCGGTGCTGCGGCAGGGCACGAGCCAGATCATCGAGCGGCTCGCGGGCGGCATCGAGGCCGGGCTGGCCGACGGCTCGCTGAGCGGGATCGTCGATCCGTCGCACACGGCCGCGATCCTCTACGAGATGTGGCTGGGCGCGACGCTGCTGGAAAAGATTCACCGCGACCGCAAGCCGCTCGAAAGGGCGATGGTCGAAACACGGCGCATGCTGAACCTGCCGCCGGCCGAGCATGGCGGAGCACAGTCGTAACCCGGGCGCGCATCGGCGCGCCTTGTTTTTGCCCTGAATCTAGACGACTGGTCTACTCAAGCAAGTATGACGAACGTGCCACGCCGCGTTACGCTGTTCCCGATTGTTTCAAGCGCCCGCACGCAGCCGCGACGGCCCGATCGCCGACGTTGCAGCATGCGGGCGTCTCCGCTGGTCCGCCCCTGATCCGATCGTGCCCACGAAGCACGTCCATTTCTATTGACGGAGACTTACATGCCGCAAAGCAAGACCGCAAACCGCCAGATCGTCCTGAATTCGCGCCCGGTCGGCGCGCCGACACCGGCCAACTTCCGCGCCGAATCCGGTGCCGTGCCGACGCCCGGTGCCGGCCAGGTGCTGCTGCGCACGGTCTGGTTGTCGCTCGACCCGTACATGCGCGGCCGGATGAGCGATGCACCGTCCTATGCGCCGCCGGCCCAACTCGGCCAGCCGATGGTCGGCGGCACCGTCAGCCAGGTCGTCTCGTCGAACCTGCCCGCGTTCCGCGAAGGTGACCTCGTGGTCGCGGGCGCCGGATGGCAGGACTATGCGCTGTCCGACGGCCGCGACCTGATTCCGCTCGGCCGCGACGTCGCGCATCCGTCGTATGCACTCGGCGTGCTCGGCATGCCGGGCTTCACCGCCTATACGGGGCTGCTGAAAATCGGCGAGCCGAAGGCCGGCGAAACCGTCGTCGTCGCGGCGGCGAGCGGCGCGGTCGGCGCGGTGGTCGGCCAGATCGCCAAGCTGAAGGGCTGCCGCGTGATCGGTGTCGCGGGCGGCGCCGACAAGTGCGCATACGTGACCGATACGCTCGGTTTCGACGCGTGCGTCGATCACCGCGACCCGGCATTCGCCGCGAAGCTGAAGGACGCATGCCCGAACGGCATCGACGTCTATTTCGAGAACGTCGGCGGGGCCGTGTTCGACGCGGTGTGGCCGCTGCTCAACGATCACGCGCGCGTGCCGGTGTGCGGAATCATCGCGCACTACAACGACGCGGCATACGACGACACCGCGGTGTCGACCGGCCGTGACCGCGTGCCGGCACTGATGGGCACGATCCTGCGCAAGCGAATCCGGGTGCAGGGTTTCATCATCCTCGACCACTATGCGACCGGTTATGCACCGTTCCTGAAGGAGATGAGCGAATGGGTCGCGCAGGGCAAGGTGAAGACGCTCGAGGACGTCGTCCCCGACCTGGCCGACGCGCCGGAAGCGCTGATCGGCTTGCTGGCCGGCAAGAACTTCGGCAAGGTCGTCGTGCGCGTGGGCCCGGACGAACTGGCCTGATACCGCGGCACGGCAAACCATGACGGTTGCACGCTGGCGTCGCGCGACGCCGGCTTGTGGCATGCTCGATTTCGATTCAAAAGGAGTGACAAGATGGCGCTTCACGTGATTGCTTCCCTGTACCTGAAACCCGAACATGCGGAGGCCGCCGAAGCCGAACTGCGCAGCATGGTCGCGAAGACGCGCACCGAGCCCGGCAACCGGCGCTACGACCTGTTCCGCGAGCAGGACGGTTCGCCCAACCTGTACCTGTACGAGATCTACGACGACCAGGCTGCGTTCGACGCACACCTCGCGAGCCCGTATTTCGGCGAATTCCGCGTGAAATCGGCCGACTGGTTCGCGGCGCCGCCGGTCATCAAGGTGCTGTCCGGCATCGACGTGGCCGAGTAACAACGCAGCACCCACGCCGCGGCCCGCCCCGACCCGGGCCGCGCGGCAGCCGTCTCGCCCGGCAACGGCGAAGACAGCGACGAAATCGAAAACCCCGCGCGGCGCGCGATGCGCGTCGTTTCCCCAATACACCGGCCCGGAGGCTGAATGGTCACCCTCAACATCAACGGCGAAACCCGCACGGTCGACGCCCCCGACGACATGCCCTTGCTCTGGGTGCTGCGCGACGTCGTCGGCCTCACCGGCACGAAATTCGGCTGCGGGATCGCGCAATGCGGCGCGTGCACCGTGCATCTCGACGGCGTCGCCGCGCGCTCGTGCGTGCTGCCGGTCGCGGCCGTCGCGGGCCGCAAGATCACGACGATCGAAGCCGTCGGCGCGACGCCGGCCGGCCACAAGGTCCAGCAGGCGTGGCGCGAGCTCGACGTCGTCCAGTGCGGCTATTGCCAGTCGGGGCAGGTGATGGCCGCCACCGCGCTGATCGCATCGAACCCGAACCCGAGCGACGCCGACATCGACGCGGCAATGGCCGGCAACATCTGCCGCTGCGGCACGTACAACCGGATTCGCGCGGCCGTGAAGCAAGCCGCGAAGGAGGCGTGACATGTCCCGAGGACTGATCGAAGCAGGCAAGGTCGCTGGACAAGCCGCCGGCGCGGGCGTATCGCGCCGTTCGTTCCTCAAGCTCGGCATGTCGCTGGGCGCGGCGGCGGGTGGTGGCCTGCTGCTCGGCTTCAGCCTGCCGGCGGCCGGCGACGATGCGCGCCGTTCGGTGATCGGTGGCGACGGCGATGAAACCGCGCGCGCAGGCGTGTTCGCACCGAACGCGTTCGTGCAGATCGACCGCGCCGGCAAGGTCACGCTGGTGATGCCGAAAGTCGAGATGGGGCAGGGCGTCTACACGGCGCTGCCGATGCTGATCGCCGAGGAACTCGAAGTGCCGCTGTCGAGCGTGACGCTCGACCATGCGCCGCCGAACGAGAAGCTCTTTCTCGATCCGCTGCTCGGCGGCCAGCTCACCGGCGGCTCGACGTCGATACGCTACGCATGGGAGCCGCTGCGCCGCGCGGGCGCGACGGCGCGCACGCTGCTGGTCGCGGCCGCCGCAAAGCAATGGAGCGTCGATCCGGCATCCTGCCGTGCGGTGAACGGCGAAGTGCAGCATCCGCCGAGCGGCCGGCGCGTGTCGTACGGCCAGCTCGCCGACGCCGCCGCGAAGCTGCCGGTGCCGAAGGACGTCGCGCTGAAGAAGCCGGCGGATTTCAAGCTGATCGGCACGCCCGCGAAGCGGCTCGATTCGCCGGAGAAGGTCGACGGCACCGCGCAGTTCGGGCTCGACGTGCGGCTGCCCGGCATGCTGTACGCGGTGATCGTGAACAGCCCGGTGTTCGGCGGCACGGTCGCGAGCATCGACGATACGGCCACGAAGAAGATCCCGGGCGTACGCCAGGTCGTGCGCGCGGACAACGCGGTCGCGGTCGTCGGCGATCACACCTGGGCCGCGAAGCGCGGCGCATCGGCGCTGGTCGTGAAGTGGAACGAAGGCGCCGGCGCGAAGGTATCGACGAAGGACATCGTCGCCGATCTCGCGCAGGCCGCGGCGAACGGCAAGGGTGCGGTCGCGCGCAAGGACGGCGACGTCGGCAAGGGTTTCGCGGATGCGAAGACGCGCGTCGACGCCGTGTACGAGCAGCCGCTCCTCGCGCACGCGACGATGGAGCCCGTGAACTGCACGGTGCACGTGCGCGCCGACGGCTGCGAGATCTGGGTCGGCACCCAGGTGCCGACGCGGGCGGTCGACACCGTGCAGCAGCTCACGAGCTTCCCGCCGGAGAAGATCGTCGTGCACAACCACCTGCTCGGCGGCGGCTTCGGCCGGCGCCTCGAGACGGACATGATCGGCCAGGCGGTGAAGATCGCGAAGCAGGTCAACGCGCCGGTGAAGGTGATCTGGACGCGCGAGGAAGACATCCAGCACGACATGTACCGCCCGTACTACTACGACCGCATCTCGGCCGGCCTCGACGCGAACGGCAAGCCGATCGCGTGGCAGCACCGGATCGTCGGCTCGTCGATCCTCGCGCGCTTCGCGCCGCCCGCGTTCCAGCACGGCGTCGATCCCGACGCGGTCGAGGTGGCCACCGACCTGCCGTACGACCTGCCGAACCAGCTGATCGACTACGTGCGGCAGGAGCCGCGCCACGTACCGACCGCGTTCTGGCGCGGCGTCGGGCCGACGCGCAGCACGTTCGTCGTCGAGAGCTTCATCGACGAACTGGCCGCGCAGACCAAGACCGACCCCGTGCAATACCGCCGCGCGCTGCTCGGCAAGACGCCGCGCGCGCTCAACGTGCTCGACGTCGCGACGAAGGCGGCCGGCTGGGGCCCGTCGCTGCCGACGGGGCAAGGGCGCGGCGTATCCGTGATGCACGCGTTCGGCAGCTTCTTCTCGATCGTCATTGACGTCGCGGTGGATAACGGCGAGGTGCAGGTCAAGCGCGTCGTGTGCGCGGTCGATTGCGGCATGTCCGTCAACCCGAACACGATCGAGGCACAAGTGCAGGGCGGCATCATTTTCGGGATCACGGGCGCGCTGTACGGCGAGATCACGATCGAGGACGGCCGTGTCGTGCAGAGCAATTTCACCGATTACCGGATGCTGCGGATCAACGAGACACCGCCGATCGAGGTGCATCTGGTGAAAAGCGGCGAAGCGCCGGGCGGGATCGGCGAACCGGGCACGGCCGCGACGGCCGCGGCATTGTCGAACGCGATCTTCGCGGCGACCGGCAAGCGGCTGCGCAAGCTGCCGGTCGGCGATCAGCTGAAGACGGCTTGAGGGGAGGCGACGATCATGCGAAACCTCACCCTGAATACGTTCCGTGCATCGCTGCTCGCGCTGTCCGCCATGCTGGCCGGCCCGGCCGCGCAGGCCGCGCAGACGGCACCGGCCGACAGCGCGCTCGTCGCGCGCGGCGCGTACCTCGCGAAAGCGGGCGACTGTGTCGCGTGCCACACCGCGCCGCGCGGCACGCCGTTCGCCGGCGGCCTGAAGATGGTCACGCCGATGGGCGCGATCTACACGACCAACATCACGCCCGATCCGGAAACGGGCATCGGCGGCTATACGGAAGCCGAGTTCGCCGGCGCGCTGCGCAAGGGCGTCGCGAAGGACGGCCACAACCTGTATCCGGCGATGCCGTATCCGTCGTACGCGAAGCTGAAGGACGAGGACGTCAAGGCGCTGTACGCGTACTTCATGCACGGCGTCGAACCGGTGAAGCAGGCGAACCGGCCGTCCGACATCCCGTGGCCGCTCAACATGCGCTGGCCGCTCGCGTTGTGGAACATGGTGTTCCTCGACACGACGCCTTACGCCGACAAGCCGGCCAAGGACGCGATGTGGAACCGCGGCGCGTACCTCGTGCAGGGGCTCGGGCACTGCGGGTCGTGCCACACGCCGCGCGGCGTCGGCTTCCAGGAGAAGGCGCTCGACGAAGGCGGCGCGGCGTTCCTGTCGGGTGCGCCGATCGACAACTGGTTCGCATCGAACCTGACCGCCGAGCCCAACACGGGGCTCGGCCGCTGGAACGAGGCCGAGGTCGCGCAGTTCCTGAAGACCGGCGCGAACCGCCATGCGACCGCGTTCGGTTCGATGGTGAGCGTGATCAACCACAGCACGCAGGCACTCACGGACGACGATCTGGCGGCAATCTCCCGTTACCTGAAATCGCTGCCGGCGGCAGGCGGCACGGGGGCGCCGCCGTACCGCTACGATCCGAAGGCGACGCAGGTCGCGCTGGGCCGGCCGGCAGCCGATCCGGGCGCGAAGGTGTATAACGCTTACTGCCTGCATTGCCACGGCGCGGACGGGCGCGGCTACGCGCCGCTGCTCGCGCCGCTCGCCGGCAATCCGAACGTGCTCGAAGGCGATGCCGCGTCGCTGATCAACGTGACGCTGAACGGCAGCGAGACGCTCGTGATCGATGGCGTGCCGTCCGCTTATCCGATGCCGGCGTTCTCGAACCAGTTGAACGACCAGCAGATCGCCGACGTGCTGACCTTCATGCGCGCCGGCTGGAACAACGGCGCGCCGGCCGTGCAGGCGGCGGACGTCGCGAAACTCCGCAAGGCGACGGCGGCCGCGCACTGAGCGCGACTCCATGCGGAACGATGGCGGGCCGGCGTGCCTGCCGTCGATGCCGCCGGGTGCGTGCCAGCCCCGGCGGCCTGGCTTTTTCTGTCAACCGGCGCGCGGCCGTTCGCGGCAGCGCGCGTTTATCGACGCAATGTAGGGGTGTCTGGATGGCTAACGTGACTTATACGGATACGCAACTGCTGATCGACGGCGAGTGGGTCGACGCCGCGAGCGGCAAGACGATCGACGTCGTGAACCCGGCGACCGGCAAGCCGATCGGCAAGGTGGCCCACGCGGGCATCGCCGATCTCGACCGTGCGCTCGCCGCCGCGCAACGCGGCTTCGACGCGTGGCGCAAGGTGCCCGCGCACGAGCGCGCGGCGACGATGCGCAAGGCGGCCGCGCTGGTGCGCGAACGTGCCGACGCGATCGCGCAGCTGATGACGCAGGAACAGGGCAAGCCGCTCACCGAGGCGCGCGTCGAAGTGCTGTCGGCGGCGGACATCATCGAATGGTTCGCGGACGAAGGCCGCCGCGTGTACGGCCGGATCGTGCCGCCGCGCAACCTCGGCGCGCAGCAGACCGTCGTGAAGGAGCCGGTCGGCCCGGTCGCCGCGTTCACGCCGTGGAATTTCCCGGTCAACCAGGTCGTGCGCAAGCTGAGCGCCGCGCTGGCAACCGGCTGCTCGTTCCTCGTGAAAGCGCCGGAAGAAACCCCGGCGTCGCCGGCCGCGCTGCTGCGCGCGTTCGTCGACGCGGGCGTGCCGTCCGGCGTGATCGGCCTCGTGTACGGCGATCCGGCGGAAATCTCGTCGTACCTGATCCCGCACCCGGTGATCCGCAAGGTCACGTTCACGGGTTCGACGCCGGTCGGCAAGCAGCTCGCGTCGTTGGCCGGCCTGCACATGAAGCGCGCGACGATGGAGCTCGGCGGTCATGCGCCGGTGATCGTCGCCGAGGACGCCGACGTCGCGCTCGCGGTGAAGGCCGCCGGCGGCGCGAAGTTCCGCAACGCGGGGCAGGTCTGCATTTCGCCGACGCGCTTTCTCGTGCACAACAGCATCCGCGACGAATTCACGCGCGCGCTGGTCAAGCATGCCGAAGGGCTGAAGGTCGGCAACGGCCTCGAGGAAGGCACGACGCTCGGTGCGCTCGCGAACCCGCGCCGGCTCACCGCGATGGCATCCGTCGTCGACAACGCGCGCAAGGTCGGCGCGCGCATCGAAACCGGCGGCGAGCGGATCGGCTCGGAAGGCAACTTCTTCGCGCCGACCGTGATCGCGGACGTGCCGCTCGAAGCGGACGTGTTCAACAACGAGCCGTTCGGCCCGGTCGCGGCGATCCGCGGTTTCGACAAGCTCGAAGACGCGATCGCGGAAGCAAACCGTCTGCCGTTCGGTCTCGCCGGCTACGCGTTCACGCGTTCGTTCGCGAACGTGCACCTGCTCACGCAGCGCCTCGAAGTCGGGATGCTGTGGATCAACCAGCCCGCGACGCCGTGGCCGGAAATGCCGTTCGGCGGCGTGAAGGACTCGGGCTACGGCTCGGAAGGCGGGCCGGAAGCGCTCGAACCGTACCTCGTCACGAAGTCGGTGACGGTGATGGCCGTCTGACGACCGTCTGATGGCCGACCGATCGCGTGCGCGGCGCCGTTGGCGCGGCGCGCGCGATCGGCGCGGGCCGGGCGGCACTCGCGTTGCGCACTGCGCAACGGCATGCCCGCTCTCCCGCCGGTTTTCCCACCGTTTTTCCCGCCGGCCGTGCAGTCGCATGGCAACCTGACGGGAATTTCAATACGCGTACCGCTACGGACGGATTGTTTCGATTCCGTCATCGGCAGCACCACACGCCAGACCACGCGACGCGCCTCGGTGAACGAGCGCCGACATCCTGTGCCGGCCCGAGCGGAGCACGATCCGCCCGACACCGCTCAGGTCAGGTCGTACACCACCCGGCAAGTCAGGACTGCACCTCGTACCCGGAAGCCGTACTTTTTGGTATAGGTTATTCAGAACAAACCATAACGACCGGTGCGTCAGCGCCGGGCCAATCTGAGAGGACACGGATGCATCCGCGGGCGGCAGCGCCGTACTACGTTGTGCTGGCGGGGACCTTGATAGCGTGCGCGCTGATGGGCCTCTGCGTGTTGCAGTTGTTTCAGAGCCGTCACGATGCGCTCGATCGCGCGCGCGAGACGTCGCGGAATCTGGCGCTCGTCGCCGAGCGCGACATCGAACGCAACATCGAGCTGTACGGCCTGTCGCTCGAGGCGGTGATCCAGGGCCTCCAGCGGCCGGACGTCATGGCCGCATCGCCGGCCTTGCGGCGCGGCATCCTGTTCGATCACGCGATGACGGCGAATTTTCTCGGCTCGATGCTCGTGCTGGATTCCGCCGGCAACATCATCCTGGATTCGGCGAACGACGTGCCGCGCCAGGGCAATTTCGGCGACCGCAAGTACTTTACGGTTCACCGCGACAATCCGGACGTCGGGCTTTATATCAGCGATCCCTATGCGTCCCGCCTGCGTGGCGGCTCGCTCAGCGTCGCGCTGACGCGCCGCGTGTCGAACCCGGACGGCTCGTTCGCCGGCATCGTGATGATCGCGGTCAATCTCGAGTATGTCCACACGCTGTTCGCCGGCCTCGCGCTCGGCTCGCACGGCGCGATTTCGCTGGTGGGCACGAACGGCATCATGTTCATGCGCCAGCCGTACGACGTGCGCACCATCGGTCGCGACATCAGCAAGGCGGCAACGTTTCGCCACTTCATGACGGCGCCGGAAGGCTCGTTCGTCGAGACCTCGACGATCGACAACGTGCGCCGCCTGTACTACTTCAAGACGCTGCCGCACCTGCCGCTGATCATCATGGTCGCCGAGGCGGAGCAGGACATCTACGCCGCGTGGCGGCACCGGGCCATCACGATCGGTGCGCTGGTCGCCACCTTCGGCGCGGCGTTCATCGTGCTGTCCTTCATGCTGGGCTCGCAGCTGCGGCGCAGGATGCGCGCCGAATCCGAGCTGGTCATGCTCGCGCGCACCGACGGCCTCACCGGGCTCAACAATCGCCGCTCGTTCGGGGAGGTGCTGGAGCTCGAATGGCGCCGCGCGCGCCGTGCCCGATCGGTGTTTTCGCTGCTGTTCGTCGACGTCGACCGCTTCAAGGCCTACAACGACACGTATGGCCACCAGGCCGGCGACGACGCGCTGGCGGCGGTCGCACGATGCATCGGCGACAACATCCGGCGCCCGGCGGACACCGCGGCCCGCTATGGCGGCGAGGAATTCGTCGTGATCCTGCCGGATACGCCGGCGACGGGCGCGACCGAAATCGCCGAACGGATTCGCGCAGCCATCGACGGACTGGCGATCGAGCATGCGGAAAGCGAATTCGGGCGCGTCACCGCGAGCATCGGCGTGGCAAGCTGGGCGCCCGGGCAGGAAGGGGAGGTCGAGTCGGTGATCAAGGCAGCCGACGAGGCGTTGTACCACGCGAAGGAAACGGGGCGAAACAAGGTCGCGTCGTGTGGTGCGGCCACCTGACGCCTCCGCCGGCACCCGTCGTCCGCGATCGATGGCGGGCGCGCGGTTCGGCGCTCAATGCCGGCCGCTGCCGCGATAGCTTTCCACTTCCGCGTCGTAAGCCGCCAGAAACGCCTTGCCGAACACCGACGCGAAATCGTCCTCGATCGCGAACACCGTGTCGCGATGGGTCGCCGCGTAGCGATCCCACATCCTCGCCTTGTACAGCACGGGCACGCGCTTCTCGTACCAGCGCGTCGCGTCGTCGCGCTCGCGCAGGCGTTGCGGTGAAAAGCGCGTCAGCAGGTCCATCAACGCCGCGCGCATGCCCGCGACCATGCCGATCTGGTGCGCGTGCAGATCCTGGAACGCGTCGCTGACCGCGCTCTGCGGCGACATGAAGCCCGGCAGCGGCAGCCCGAACATCTGCCGCAGCACGGCGCCGCCGTCGGGCAGCAGCTTCAGCGGATTGTTCTCGCGATCGAGCAGCATCGTCATGTGCGCCTTCACCTCTCGCTTCAGGATGCTGCGCGACGACAGCAGCTCGACCGTGCCGTTCGCGAACAGCGCCAGCAATTGGCCCGCGATGAACAGCTGCTCGGCCGACCACTGATGCGATTCGGCGGCGGTGTCGAGCCCCGCGCCTTCGAAGAACGCGCTCAACAGTTCGTCGGGGGTCGGCGCGCGCGCAGCATGCGGCGCCGCATGCTGCGCCGGATCGTCGGCCGGCCGCGTATCGGTGCGCGGGGCGGCCGGTTGCACGCGCACGTGCTGCGTCCACTCGGGCGCGTGATCCGCCTGCGTCGCGGATGACGCATCGCGATCCACGTTGCCGCGATCGGCGTGCGCCGCGGTGCCCGCCGTGCCGAGATCGCCCGACGACTGCGCGAACAGGTCGAGCGGATCGGTCGACAGCTGGTGCAGGTCGCGCTGCGACGGCGCGGGCGGTGCGGCCTGCTGCGCGGCGCCCGTCCGTGCGGGGCCGCCCGGCCGCGTAGCGGCGTCCGCCGCCTTGCCGCGCGGTGCGAGACGATCCTGGAGGAGCCCCCACAGCCGGTTGCCGGCGCCTTTCGTATCGATACGCGATGACGACGGTTGCGCGGGTGGCGCTGCCGCCCGGGCATGCGCTTGCATATCGACGTGCATGCCGGTATCGGTCGCCATGTCGATGACCGGTGCGTGGCCTCCATCGCCGCCGTCGTCACGTTCGGCGCGCAGCACGTACGGCCCGATGCGGATGATGTCGCCGGTGTTGAGCGCGCGCTCCTGCGCATAACCGACCGGCTCGCGGTTCACCTCGATCGTCGAGACGCTGCTCAGGTTCTTCAGCAGGCAGGCGTCGTCGCCCACCTGCAGCAGCGCCTGCAGCCGCGAAATCTGCCGCGTGTCGTCGCGCAACACGAGATGGTTGTCGCTGGCCCGGCCGATGGTGCCGCCCGGCGGATGAAACACGACGGCGTCGTAGGAGTCGTTTTCGACCGGCTCGCCGGCATGTTCGATCACGATCAGTTGCATGTCATACGTCGCTCGGTGAAGTGCTCGCGCGCAGGCCGGTTCGTTCAGGATGACGACGCATGCCTGCGGCGCGCGAATTCGAACGCGGGCCCCCAGATCGGATGTCCCTTCTCGGCAGGGGACAAGTCGAAGCGCGGGTTGAGGTCGAGAATTTTCGAGAACTCGGCGCGGCACGGCGTGATGCGGTTCGTCACGCAATAGCTGAACGCGAGGAGCTTGTGCGCGGCAACCTGCGTGTCGGTGTCGGCGCCGTCGATTTCCTTCGCGTGGCTCAGCAGCGCGATCGTGCGCCCGTAGTCGCCGCTGTCGTACGCGGCGCGCGCGCTGTCGACCGTCGCGCGTGCAGCCGACTGGGTCGGGGACGTACTGCACCCGCCGGCCCCCAGCAACAATGCGCCGAGGAAAAGAACGAGCGATGAACGACCTTTCATTATTGAAATCAGGAATTGGCGTAATTGGAAGGTGCCACACAAGCGCTGTTGGATTCTAGTGCCAATCATCGATACGGAATCGCCTGTTACGTTTTGTTTCATTTGGCCATTCCATTTCCACGTGAATGCAGAATCGACTACGAATTTCAGTGCTTGTGAATCCAGAAAAACGGCCTATAGTTCGCTGTGTTTTTCGGATTCGTCAGTTGTTTGGTCAGCGCACGTCAATGCACGAAAAAACGGGCCGTCCGTTCGTGCGAAACGAATAGCCTGGCACACCGTCAGCGCCGCGAGCGTTCGTTGCACGGTGGCCGGCCGGCTTGCGCCCCGAGCCCATCCGACAGGATGTCCACTTCACAGAACCGGGCCGCGACGGCGAACCGGTCGGATTGATTTTTGCCAATAACTTATCAACCCCAATTCAATTGACCACCATCTCGCCGAATCGACTTCCAAAATCCATGAATGATATGACCCGGCTTTTTACAAGAACAATTTGCCGATACGGATTGCGATGGATGGATATACGGATTACACAATTACCGATCAATTAATTGTCCCTTTTTCAATCGGATCATCCGGTTTCGCGGTCGAAAACCGGCGAACGGCTATTGGGTGGCGAGGGTGGAATATGCAATGGCGGTCGAGCAGTTTCATCGTATGGGGATGCGTGATGCTGTTGCCGGGGTGCGGCGCGACGGAGCACGCCGCGGCGGTGCCGTATGCGATCACGGTCGACGTTGCGCCCGACGTCAACCCTGACCCGAACCGCAAGCCTGCGCCGATCGTGCTGAAGGTATTCCAGCTCCGCGCGGCATCGTCGTTCGACAGCGCGGATTTCTTCTCGCTGCAGGACAAGCCGGAGAACGTGCTCGGCGCGGACCTGCTCGGCACCGATCGCGTGATCCTGCGGCCGGGCGAGTCGCGCACGCTGCACTATCGCGGCAACGTCGAGGCCGGCGCGATCGGCGTGGTTGCCGAATACCGGATGCTCGAAAAGAACCGCTGGCGGCTGACGGTGCCGCTGCCGCGCGCGAAGCAGCTCAATCTCTACAAGTTCTGGCAGACGTCGCCGGGCGAGCTGAAGCTGTCGATCGCGGTGCGCAACGGCGGCCTCGCACTGAACGATGCGAAGGGGCGCCCATGACCGAACCGACGATGTCCGCGACACCGGTCGCGGCGCTCCGCCATCGGGTGGTGTGGACCGAGGGGATGTTCCTGCGGCCGCAGCATTTCCAGCAGCTCGAACGGCACTGGGAACGCTACGTCGCGCTGCGCTGCCTCCCGCTGCAAGGCTTCTTCTGGGGTTTCGACACGCTGGAGCTCGACCGCGAGCAACTGGCGCTCGGCAAGGTCGCGCTGCGCACCGCGTCGGGGGTGATGCGCGACGGCACGCCGTTCGACCTGTCCCATCCGGACGATCTTCCCGAACCGCTCGACGTGCCGGCCGACGCGAAGGACCAGCTCGTCGTGCTCGCGCTGCCGCTGTGGCGCGGCGGCGGCGAGGAGGTGTCGTTCGGCGCAGGCGGAGGCCATGCCGCGAACGGCGCGAACGGTACGAACGGCACGAACAGCGGCGCCGATGTCGCGCGCTACGTCGTGCGCGAATACGAAGTGGCCGACGCGAACGCGGTCGCGCTCGGTCCCGCACTGCTGCAGACGGGGCGCCTGAACGTGCGGCTGATGCTCGAAGCCGAGCTGACCGGCGACTGGCACGCACTCGGCGTCGCACGGATCGTCGAGCGGCGCACCGATGCGCGGTTGCTCGTCGACGACGGCTACATCCCGCCGCGCCTCGTCGCGCAGCACGACGCCGTGCTGCTGGCCTACGCACGCGAGCTGCACGGGCTGCTCACGCAACGCAGCGAAGCGCTCGCGGAACGGCTGTCTGAGCCCGGGCGCGGCGGCGTGTCGGAAGTCGCGGACTTCCTGCTGCTGCAGCTCGTGAACCGCTATCTCGCGCTGACCTGGCATGCGCAGCAGCACGTGTCGACGCATCCGGAGGCGCTGTTCTGCGACTGGCTGAAGCTCGCGTGCGACCTGAGCACGTTCACGGCGGCCGGCCGGCGCCCGCAGTCGCTCGCCGTCTACGTGCACGACGACCTGCGCGCGAGCTTCGCGGAGCTGATGACCGAACTGCGGCGGTCGCTGTCGACGGTGCTCGAGCAAAACGCGATCCAGATCGAGCTGCGCGATGCGGGCAACGGCATCCGCGTCGCGACGCTGGCCGACCCGGTGCTGCGCGACACGGCCGGCTTCGTGCTCGCGGTGCGCGCTGACATACCGGCCGACAGCCTGCGCGCGCGTTTTCCCGCGCAGGCCAAGCTCGGGCCGGTCGAGCGGATCCGCGATCTCGTGCAGCTGCAACTGCCGGGCATCACGATGCGCCAGTTGCCGGTCGCGCCGCGGCAGATCCCGTATCACGCGGGCCATACGTACTTCGAGATCGACAAGGGCAGCGACCTGTGGAAGCAGCTGGCGCGCTCCGGCGGTCTCGCCTTTCATTTCGCCGGCGAATTCCCTGGACTCTCGATGGAGTTCTGGGCGATACGCGGGTGAGGGCGGGGCGACGCGATGAATTCCTCCTCCGATTCGATCTCCCCCGGCGCAGGCGGATTCGTGCCGCCGAATCCGGGCGGCATGCATCCTGCCGCGGCGGGCGCGGCCGGCCCGACCGCAACGCAGCCGCGCCCCGGGCGCTGGGCCGCGAGCGGCACGAACCCGCTCGTCGCGGCCGCGAATCCGTTGCTCAACCTCGTGCCGCAGATCCGTTCGACCGTCCATCACCCGAATCCCGCGTGGCTGCGCGAGCATCTCGTGGTCGAGATCCGGCAGTTCGAGGCGCGCGCGCAGGAGGCCGGCGTGCCGTCGGAAGCGATCATCGGCGCGCGCTACTGCCTGTGCACGGCGCTCGACGAGGCGGCCGCGCTCACGCCATGGGGCGGCAGCGTGTGGTCGTCGCACAGCCTGCTCGTGTCGTTCCACAACGAGACCTGGGGCGGCGAGAAATTCTTCCACCTGCTCGAACGCCTGTCGCAGCAGCCGCGCCAGCATCTCGACCTGCTCGAGCTGCTGTATTTCTGTCTCGCGCTCGGCTTCGAGGGCCGTTATCGCGTGCTCGACAACGGCCATGCGCAGCTCGACGCGCTGCGCCACCAGCTCGCGCTCACGATCCGCTCGGTGCGCGGCGAATTCGAGCCGGCGCTGTCGCCGCACTGGCGCGACGTCGTCACGCGCGATGTCGCGCGCCGGTTCGTCGTGCCGCTGTGGGTGTGCGTGGCGCTCGCGCTGCTGATCGGCTTCGGCGTGTTCGTCGGGCTGCGGATCGCGCTCGCCGGGCATTCGGACCGGCTGTTCGCATCGATCGACGCGCTGCACGTGCCGAAGCTGCAGCCCGCGCAAGCGCCGCCGCGCGCGGCACCGGCCCCACGCATCGCGAAGTTCCTGGAACCGGAGATCGCGGCCGGCCTCGTGTCGGTGCGCGACGCCGCCGATCGCAGCGTGATCGTGCTGCGCGGCGACGGGTTGTTCAAGTCGGGATCGACGTCGGTGATCGACCGCTACGTGCCGGTGCTCGCCCGTGTGGCCGATGCGCTGGACAAGGTGCCCGGCAACGTGCGCGTGACCGGTTACACGGACGACACACCCGTGCATACCGCGCGCTTCGCGTCGAACTGGGACCTGTCGCGCGAACGCGCGGAAGCCGTGCGCGGCATGATCGCCGCGCGGCTCGACCATCCGGAACGGCTCGCGGCGGAAGGGCGCGGCACGCTCGACCCGGTCGCGCCGAACGATTCGCCCGCGAATCGCGCGCTGAACCGGCGCGTCGAGATCACGCTGCTGCCGGCGCCCGGCAGTGCCGCCGTTGGCGCGAGCGCAACGCAGGGGGCCAACTGACATGAACCAGGCTGTCGCGCGTTTCGTCCGGCCGTTGCCGTCGCGGGAGATCTGGACCTTCGCCGGTCTCGTCGTGCTCGCATGCTTCGTGTGGCTCGCGGGCCCGCTGTTCGCGTTCGCCGAGGTCCGCCCGCTCGAAAGCGGCTGGGCGCGCGGGCTGACGATCGCGGTGCTGTTCATCGCGTGGGGCGCGCGCGTCGCGTGGCGCAGCTGGCGCGCCGGCCGGCTCAACGCGCAGTTGCTGAACCAGCTGCGCGAGGCGGCGCCCGGGCCGGCCACCGCCGACGATCCGGCGAAAGCGCAGCTCGACGAGTTGCGCAGCCGCTTCGACGAAGCCGCGACGCTGCTGAAGAAGGTCCGCTTCGGGCAGGCCGACACCGTGCGCAAGGGCCTGCCGCGCTGGTTCGACCGGATGTCGCGCCAGTATCTGTACCAGTTGCCGTGGTACGTGTTCATCGGCGCGCCGGGCTCGGGCAAGACCACCGCGCTCGTGAATTCCGGGCTCAGTTTTCCGCTCGCCGAGCAATTCGGCCGCGCCGCGATTCGCGGCGTGGGCGGCACGCGGCATTGCGACTGGTGGTTCACGAACGACGCGGTGCTGATCGACACGGCCGGCCGTTATACGACGCACGAAGGCAACCGTGCGCTCGACGAGGCCGAATGGAAAGGCTTCGTCGACCTGCTGAAGAAGTACCGCACGCGCCAGCCGCTGAACGGCGCGATGCTGACGATCAGCGTGGCCGACCTGCTCGGCGCGTCGGAGGCCGAGCGCACGCAGCACGCGATGGTGCTGCGCAAGCGTCTGCTCGAACTGCGCGCGCAGCTCGGCATTCGCTTTCCCGTGTACCTGCTCGTGACGAAGGCCGACCTGCTCGCGGGATTCGCCGAGTATTTCGGCAACTACGGCCGCGCGGAATGCGCGCAGGTGTGGGGTTTCACGTTCCCGCTCGCGCAAAGCGAGGCGCCGGGTTTCGACCTGCGTGCGGCATTCGATCGCGAATACCGGCTGCTGCACCAGCGGCTGAACGACGGGCTGCCCGAACTGCTCGCCGCGCAGACCGACGCGCGCCAGCGCGAGATGACGTACCTGCTGCCGCAGCAGATCGCCGACCTGCAGGACATGCTCGGCCAGTTCGTCGCCGAGGTGTTTTCCGTGTCGAGCTACGAACCGATGCCGATGCTGCGCGGCGTCTACCTGACGAGCGGCACGCAGGAGGGCACCGCGTTCGATCGCGTGATGAGCGGCATCAAGCGCTTCCTGAAGATCGAGGGCGTGCCGCCGGTCGCGCAGGTCGGCTCGACCGGCCGCAGCTTCTTCCTGAAGTCGCTGCTGCAGGAGCACATCTTCCGCGAAGCCTCGCTCGCCGGCAGCGACCTGCGCTGGCATCAGAAGCGGCGCGTGCTGCAGATCGCCGGCTACGTGCTGCTCGCGCTGGTGTGCGTGGCCGTGCTGGTCGCGTGGCTGCGCAGCTATTCGAACAATCGCGCGTATCTCGACCAGATCGGCGCGCGCGTGCCGGCCGTCGATGCGCAGATTGCCGGCGCGAAATTCTCCGATGCGGCCGACGTCGCCCGCCTGCTGCCCGTGCTCGACGCGCTCGGCGGCCTCGCGAATACGGGCGGCGTCGACCTGCAGCATCCGCCGCTCGCGTACCGGTGGGGGCTGTTCCAGGGCGAGAAGATCGACGAGGCCGTCGATGCCGTGTACCGGCGCGCGCTCGAGGACGTGCTGCTGCCGATCGCCGCGAGCCGGATGGAGGCCGCGCTGCGCGACGCGCGGCCCGACGAGACCGAATTCGCGTATGCGGCGTTGAAGGCGTACCTGATGCTGTACGACAGCGCGCACTACGATCCCGCGTTCGTCCAGGCCGTCGTCGATCTCGAAATGGAACGCGCGCTGCCGCCCGATTTCTCGCCGGCCGAACGCACCGCGCTGCGTGCGCATCTCGCCGCGCTGTTCGGCGGCCGCGTCGCGGTGTCGCCGTATCCGATGAACGAGCGGCTCGTGGCCGACGTGCGCGACCGGCTGCGGCAGGTGCCGTTCTCGCAGCGGCTGTACCGGCAGCTCACGCTGACGCTGCGGCCGGCCACCGCCGCGTTCGACTTCAGCGTCGCGCGCGCGGTCGGCCCCGACGCGTCGCTGGTGTTCCGCCGCCAGGGCGGCAAGCCGCTGTCGGAAGGTGTGCCGGGCCTCTATACGCGCAACGGCTATCGCAACGTGTTCGCGCCGCGCCTGGCCGGCGAGGTCGACGCCTACGGGCGCGAGGAAGTGTGGGTGCTGAACCTCGGGCTCTCCGAGATTCCCGGGCCGAACGACGCGGCCGCGTGGGCCCGCGATATCCGCCAGCTCTACCTGAACGACTACCTGAAGATCTGGGACGACTATCTCGCCGACATCAAGCTGCAGCGCACCGCGACGCTCGCGCAGAGCATCCAGGTGGCGCGCGCGCTGTCGTCCGCCGATTCGCCGCTCACGCGGCTGATGGTCGCGCTCGCGCGCGACACGGCGCTCGGCGATGCACCGGGCGGCGGGGCGCGCAATCTCGCCACGCGCGCGCAGGACAAGGTCGACGAGGCACGCAGCTCGCTGTCGCAGATCTTCGCGAGCCAGGGAAGCGATGCGAACACGTCCGCCGCGGCGCCCGCGAGCGCCGAGCAGATCGTCGACAGCCACTTCGCCGGGTTGCGCACGTTCGCGCCGGGCAGCGGCGACCAGGCCCAGGCGTTCAACGACGTGCTGAAGTCGATCGACGCGCTGTACACCTACCTGACGGCCACCGACGACGCATTGAGGAGCGGCGCGCAGCCGCCGCCGTCCGACGCGCCGGCGAAGCTGCGCGCACAGGCCGGCCGCCTGCCGACACCGTTCCGCGAAGTGCTCGACGACCTGTCGAACGTCGCGAACGGCAGCGTGGCGACCGTCGAGCAGCGCAGCGTCGCGACGCGGGCCGGCGCGAACGTCGGCGACTTCTGCCGGCAGGCGATCGCGGGGCGCTATCCGTTCGCGCGCGGATCGTCGCGTGACGTCGCGCCGGCGGATTTCGCGCAGATGTTCGCACCCGGCGGCCTGATGGACGACTTCTTCCAGAAGAACCTGCAGTCGATCGTCGATACGACGTCGCACCCGTGGCGCTTCGCGAACCGCAATGCGGACGCCGATCCGTCGGCCGCCGCGATGCTGGCGTCGTTCGAGAAGGCGGCGGTGATCCGCGACGCCTATTTCGGCGGCGGTGCGCGCACCGCGCAGCTGAAGGTGCAGATCCAGCCGCTCGAAATGGACCCGTCGATCACGGAGATGGTGCTCGACGTCGACGGGCAGATCGTCCGTTACGCGCACGGCCCGCTCGTGCAGAGCGCGGTGGACTGGCCGGGCCCGCGCGGCAGCAACCAGGTGCGGCTGCAGGTGTCGGGCCAGGCCGGCGCGACCGACGGCTTCTCGACCGACGGGCCGTGGGCGCTGCACCGGCTGTTCGACCGCGCGGCCGTATCGGCCGGGCGCGGCTCCGACCAGATGATTGCGCGCTTCACGGTCGACGGCAAACCGATCGTGCTGCAAGTGAATGCGGGCAGTGTCCGCAACCCGTTCAGGCTGCCCCAGATGGAGTCCTTTACATGCCCTCCGAAGCCATGAGCCCGACACCGCCGTTCACGCGTACCGACGGCGATGCGCCGGCCTGGTACGGGAAGATTCCCGGCGCCGGCGACTTCGTGAACAGCCGGCTGCCGCATGCGCTCGCGCTGTGGTGGGAGCGCTGGCTCCAGCAGGGGATGGCCGCGATGCGCCAGCGCGGCGCGGACGAGATCGAGCGCCATTACACGGTCGCGCCGGTCTGGAATTTCCTGATCCCGGCGGGCGCCGGCGCGTCGTGCGTGCAGCCGGGCTGCCTCGCGCCGAGCTGCGACCGCGTGGGGCGCTACTACCCGGTGATCGTGACGCTGCCGATGCGTGCGGCCGATTACTGGAACGGGCTGCCGGACGCCGCCGACGCGTTCTACTGGCAGGTCGGACAGGCGCTGCTCGACGCGATCCGCCATGCGCGCGCGCCGGGCGATCTCGAGCGGACGCTCGAACGCGTGCGGCTCGCGCCGGGCGTCGGTCGCGACGCGGCGGACATCGTCGACGGCACGCCGGCGCCGCTGCCGGAGCGGCCGGCACCGGCCGCGTGGCCGGGGCTGTCCGGTTACTTCGATCCGCACGGCGGCACCAGTTTCTGGTGGACCAATCGCGCGGACGGATCGCCGCTGCGCACGCACGCGCACACGGGCACGCCCGACAACGCGCTGTTCCTGACGCTGTTCGGCGGCGGTTAGCGGCCGGACAAAGGGACGGCGGGCCGCCGGGCGCGGCGGCGGACGGAAAGGATGCGGTTTCGAGAGGTGGTGGAGATGAAGGACGCTGGATCGAGAGACAACGAGCACGACACGGCGACACGCGGCGACGCATCCGGATTCACGGTGCGGCCGCTGCCGCTCGGCCATCGCCTCGGCGAATTGCAGCTCGACGAGGTGCTCGGCATCGGCGGCTTCGGGATCGTCTATCGCGCGTTCGACCGCACGTTGCGGCGCGCGGTCGCGATCAAGGAGTACATGCCGTCGATGCTGGCCACGCGCGGCGGCGACTATACGGTATCGCTGCGCTCCGAGCGGTTCGCGCAGGCATTCGACGCAGGGCGCGGCGCGTTCCTCAACGAAGCGCGCCTGCTCGCGCAATTCGACCATCCGGGGCTCGTCAAGGTCCTGCACTTCTGGGAAAGCCACGGCACTGCGTACATGGTGATGCCGTTCTATGAGGGACGCACGCTCAAGCAGTTGCTCGACGGCGGGATGCGGATCAGCGAGACGCAGCTGCGCAACATCGTCGGCGCGCTGCTCGGCGCGCTCGACACGCTGCATCGCGCGCAGTGCTTCCATCGCGACGTCGCGCTCGACAACGTGCTGATCCGCCCGAACGGCAGCGCGATCCTGCTCGACTTCGGCGCAGCGCGCAAACGGATCGGCGATCTGGTCGACGACGGCGCGATGATGATCAAGCCCGGCTACGCGCCGATCGAGCAATACACCGACGATCCCGCGTTCAGCCAGGGGCCGTGGACGGATCTCTATGCGCTCGGCGCGGTGATGCACGCGATGATCACCGGCGAGTTGCCGCCCGCGGCCGTCGTGCGCAGCATCAAGGACACGTACCGGCCGCTTGCGTCGCGTGAACTGCCGGCCGGCGAGGTGTACAGCCCGGCTTTTCTCGCGGCCGTCGATCATGCGCTGCAGTTGCGGATTCCGGACCGGCCGGAATCGGTCGCGGCATTCGCGGCGGAACTCGGGTTGCGGGACTTCGACCGGACGGGCAGCGGGTATGGCGCGCCCGCCGTGCCGCCCGTGGGCGATGCGGGCAGGGGCGAGGGAGACAAGGGGGCGGCTTCTGTCGAGGCCGGTACCGCGTCGGCTGCCGCCGCGACCTCGATCGGTGCGGGTGGGACCGCTTCGGATAGCGCTGCGCCGGACGCGCGGCCGCCGACGCAGGCGGGTGCGGGCCCTGTATCGACGCCCACGGACACGGCATCCGCATCACCCGGTGTGTCGGACGGCAAGCCGGAAACCGATGATGGGTCTTCGACGTTGAAAGCGGCCACGCAAGGCGCAGCCGCCACGGCGGCTGCGGGAGCGCTCGCAGCTTCCGCATCGCATGCGTCCCGGCCGGCCGCGAAACCGGTTGAATCCGATGCGCCGAATGGAAACGTCGAACGCGCGAAAGAACCGGCCGCTGCACGAACCGACACGCACGACGAAGCCAGCGCGCGATCCGCAAGACCCGATACGGAGATCGGCGCGCGTGGTGCGGCGGGTTCCGGGAAAGCGAACGCGTTCACGGCTGAAGCCGCTGGTGCCGATGCCGATGCCACCAGTACGACCGCACCGTATCCCGCCGCATCGTCGTCGGCGGCGTCAGGCGGCGCTTCCGTGCCGACCGGCGCCCAGCTCGGCCAGGTCCCCGCCGGATCTCGCAAGCGCCGGCTGCCTGTCTACGCCGGGGGCGCGGTCGTTGCGCTGATCGCCGTCGGCCTTGCCGCGACCTATCTGTCGCGTCCCGCCCGCGTGGCCGACGAGCCCGCGCCCGTCGCGAGCCAGCCGCAGGCCGGCACGTCACCGCCCGCGAGCACGCCGGCTGCCGCACTGGCCCAGCAGGGGCCGACTCCGATCGTCGTGCCGCCGTCCAGCCTGCCGGCCGGATCGTCTGCCCAGGTTCCGCCGCCACGCGTCGCCGCCGAGCCTGCCAGCACGCCGGCCGTCGAGGCCGCCGCGCCCGCGCCGCAGGTCGCGACCACCGTGACGAACACGGCCCCGCCGCCGGCCGGCGCCAGTCCCGCCATCGCGCCAGCCGGCAGCCTCGACGCGTCGGAGCGCGTCGTCAACGTGCCGCCGTCGGAAGCCGCCGTACCGCCGGTGACGACACCATCTCCGGCACCGAAACCGCCGGACAGCCAGACAGCCGTCGCGGCCGTGAATGCGCTGCCTGCCGAGCAACAGCCGCGTGCGCCGAAGGCGCAGGAAACGGTGCAGGTGCGTTTCAACGTGCGGCCATGGGGCGACGTCTACGTGAACGGCGCGCGGCGCGGCGCGAGCCCGCCGCTGCGTTCGGTATCGCTGACGCCGGGCGTCTACGTGATCGAAATCCGCAACGGCTCGCTGCCGCCGTTGCACCGCACCGTGGCGATCGATTTCGGCAGCAAACCGGTCAACATCGACTATGCATTCGAATGACGTCAGCCAGGCGGCGCTGGCCGCCGCCGCTTTTTCCGCGGTGCCGCCCGGCATCCCGGCGACGCCGCGCGCGGGCCTGATCGGCCAGTTGCTCGCGGATGTCGCGCCCGATACGCCGTGCGGCGCGAACCTCGAATACGACGCCGAGTTCCTGCAGTTGCAGGAGCGTGCGACGCCGCGCGCCGAGCAGCAATACGGCGACACCGTGATCCCGGCCGAAGCGCCCGACTGGCGCGCGGTCGAGCGGCTCGCGCTGGCGCTGTCCGCGCGCACGAAGGACCTGCGCGTGATCGCCTGTCTCGCGCGAAGCTGGACCGAGCAGCACGGCATCCCCGGTTATGCGGACGCGCTCGCGCTCGTCGCGAACCTGCTCGAGCGCCGCTGGGACACCCTGCATCCGCGGCTCGACGCAGACGGCGAACCGGACCCGACACCGCGGATGAACGCGCTCGCCGACGTGGCCGGCGCACACGACTGCGCGCGCGCGGCGCGCCGCCAGCCGCTGTTCGAAGGCGGGCCGAGCGTGCGCGACGCCGAACGGCTGCTCGATGGCCGCGACGACGTCGGCAGCCCCGCGACCGGCAGCCGCGAAAGCCTGCTGGCCGCGCTGTCGGCCGCGTCGGGCGACGGCACGACGCCGCTCGACGCGGCGCGCGCGGCACTGCACGCGCTGGATGCGATCCGCGTGTGCGTGACCGACAAGCTGGGCCGCGAATGGGCACCCGACGAAGGCGACGCGGAGAGGGCGCTGCGGCGGATCGTACGCGAGGTGCCGCTGCCCGAGCCGCAACCGGTGTCGCCCGACACGCAGCAGGCCGTTCCCGGCGACGCATCGCAGGCTGCACTGGCACCCGCTGCGTCGACGCCGATGCCGAACACCCACGCGTGGCGCGAAGCCGCCATCACGAGCCGCGACGACGTGCGCATCGGTCTCGACAAGATGTGCCGCTATTTCGAGCAGCACGAACCGAGCCACCCGGCGCCGCTGCTGCTGCGGCGCGCGCAGCGGCTGCTCGCGCTCGACTTCTACGAAATCATCCGCGACCTCGCGCCGGAGAGCCTCGCGAAGCTGGACCTGCTGAGCGGCGAGCGGAGCGAATGAAACGAATGAACCGAACGAAAGAAACCGCCATGCGGGCGGCAACGACGGACTGCGCAACCTGATCGATGTGAAGGAGTGGACGATGACGGACAGAACCAAGGCGGCGGGCAGCGGACAGAAGTTCATCGCGCGCAATCGGGCGCCGCGCGTGCAGATCGAGTACGACGTCGAGACCTACGGCGCCGAACGCAAGGTACAGCTGCCGTTCGTGATGGGCGTGATTTCGGACCTGGCGGGCAAGCGCGCCGAGCCGCTGCCGGACCTGCCGGAGCGCAAGTTTCTCGAGATCGACGTCGACAACTTCGACGAGCGGATGAAATCGATCGCGCCGCGCGTCGCGTTCCAGGTGCCGAACACACTGACGGGCGAAGGGATGCTCAACGTCGACATGACGTTCGAGCAGATCGACGATTTCTCGCCGGCCGCGATCGCACGCAACGTCGACGCGCTGCGCCGGCTGCTGGAGGCGCGCACCGAGCTGTCGAACCTGCTGTCGTACATGGACGGCAAGCACGGTGCCGAACAACTGATCGAACGCGCGATCAACGACCCCGACCTGCTGAAGACGCTCGTGCGCGAACCGCACGCGAGCGCGCAGAGCGGCGACGCGACCCAACCGGAGGCCCGCGATGAATGATCCTGTCCAGTCCCGCGCCGATGCGCGCGACGCCGCGCAACCCGCCGTCGCGCACGACGAATTCGCGGCGCTGCTGCAGAAGGAGTTCAAGCCGAAGACGGCCGAGGCGCGCGAATCGGTCGAGCGCGCGGTGCGCACGCTTGCGCAGCAGGCGCTCGAACATACGGTCGGCATGACGACCGACGCATACGGCAGCGTGAAGCAGATCATCGCGGAGATCGACCGCAAGCTGTCCGAGCAGATCAACCAGATCCTGCATCACAACGAGTTCCAGACGCTCGAAGGCGCGTGGCGCGGGCTGCATTACCTCGTCACGCACACCGAGACCGACGAGCTGCTGAAGATCAAGGCGCTGCCGGCGTCGCGCAACGAAGTCGCGCGGATGCTGAAACGCTACAAGGGCGTCGCGTGGGACCAGAGCCCGCTGTTCCGCAAGATCTACGAGGAGGAATACGGGCAGTTCGGCGGCGAGCCGTTCGGCTGCCTGGTCGGCGATTTCCATTTCAACCACAGCCCGCCCGACGTCGAGATGCTCGGCGAGCTGTCGAAGATCGCGGCGGCCGCGCACGCGCCGTTCATCGCCGGTGCGTCGCCGGAGCTGATGCAGATGGATTCGTGGCAGGAGCTGTCGAACCCGCGCGACCTGACGAAGATCTTCCAGAACACCGAATATGCGGCGTGGCGCAGCCTGCGGCAGTCGGAGGATTCGCGCTACATCGGGCTCGCGATGCCGCGTTTTCTCGCGCGGCTGCCGTACGGCGCGCGCACCAACCCGGTCGACGAATTCGACTTCGAGGAAGACACCGACGCCGCGAACCACGACCGCTACACGTGGGCGAACTCGGCGTACGCGATGGCCGCGAACATCAACCGCTCGTTCAAGCAGTACGGCTGGTGTTCGTCGATCCGCGGCGTCGAATCGGGCGGGGCGGTCGAAGGGCTGCCGAGCCACACGTTCCCGACCGACGACGGCGGTGTCGACCAGAAATGCCCGACCGAGATCGCGATCAGCGACCGCCGCGAGGCCGAACTCGCGAAGAACGGCTTCATGCCGTTCGTGCACCGGAAGAACTCGGATTTCGCGGCGTTCATCGGCGCGCAGTCGCTGTACCAGCCGGCCGAGTATCACGATCCCGACGCGACCGCGAACGCGCGCCTGTCCGGCCGCCTGCCGTACCTGTTCGCGTGCTGCCGCTTCGCGCATTACCTGAAGTGCATCGTGCGCGACAAGATCGGCTCGTTCCGCGAACGCGACGACATGGAGCGCTGGCTGAACGACTGGATCATGAACTACGTCGACGGCGACCCCATCAATTCGTCGCAGGAAACCAAGGCGCGCAAGCCGCTCGCGGCCGCGCAGGTGGTCGTCGACGAAGTCGAGGACAACCCCGGCTACTACACGTCGAAATTCTTCCTGCGGCCGCATTACCAGCTCGAAGGGCTCACCGTGTCGCTGCGGCTCATCTCGCGGCTGCCGACCGCGAAGGCGGCCAACGAATGAGCGGCGGCACACGCAACGATTGGACTTCAACGCGGCATTCATCCTGACATCGCACTGAAACGGAGACGGTTATGGGCGTGGCAATGTTTATGAAGGTGGACGGCGTGACCGGCGAATCGGCGGACGCGCAGCACAAGGGCTGGACCGACATCCAGTCGTTCACGTGGGGCGCGAGCCAGCCGGGCGCAATGGCGAGCGGCAGCGGCGGCAACGCGGGCAAGGCGAGCTTCAACGACCTGGTCGTCGCCGCGTACATGGACAAGGGGGCACCCGCGATCATCAAGAACTGCGCGAACGGCAAGCATTTGTCGTCGGTCGAGATCTCCGCGTGCAAGACCGGCGGCACGCAGGTCGAGTTCATGCGCGTGACGCTGCAGGAGGTGCTCGTCACGTCCGCGCAGGTCGCGGGGATCGATCCGGGCGACGTCGCCGACCGCCTGATGATGCACTACGGCTTCCAGGCCGCGAAGGTGAAGAAGCAGTACTGGCAGCAGAACGACAACGGCGGCAAGGGCGCGGAGGTGACCGTCGGCTGGAACATCAAGGAAAACACCGAGATGTGACGGCGCGGAGACGACCATGGACGACCCGCGAACCCGCGACGGCCGGGAGGGCAACCTGCGCGACCGGCTACAGCCCGCGCTGCTCGACCGGCTCACCGACGACACGCCGCAGCGCGCGAGCGAAGCGCCCGGCGCGCAGTGGATCGGCACCGAACGCCTGCGTGCGGCCGTGCTGCGCGATCTCGCATGGCTGCTCAACACGCGCAACGCCGAGGACGGATTCGTCGACTGGCCGGCGTTCGCGCACGCGCAGGCGTCGGTGCTCAACTACGGGATGCGGCCGCTCGTCGGCAAGCCGATGTCGGGCGTCGAGCGGATGTCGGTCGAGGCGTCGATCCGCGACGCGATCGTCCGCTTCGAGCCGCGCATCGCGCCCGACAGCATCGACGTCCGCAGCGTGACCGATGCGCCGGGCGGCCGCGCCGGCGAACGGCGTCACAACGTGCTGCTGTTCGAGATTCGCGGCACGCTGTGGTCGATCCCGCATCCGCTCGAATTCGTGCTGCGCTCCGACCTCGATCTCGAGACGGGCGCGATGTCGCTGCAATCCGTGGCGGGAGCCTGACGCGATGGATACGCGCCTGCTCGACTACTACAACCGTGAACTCGCGTACCTGCGCGAGCTCGGCGGCGAATTCGCGCAGCAGTTCCCGAAGGTGGCCGCGCGGCTGCGGCTCAATGAATCGGGGCCGCCCGACCCGTACGTCGAGCGGCTGCTCGAAGGCTTCAGCTTCCTCACCGCGCGCGTGCAGTTGAAGATGGACGCCGAGTTTCCGCGCTTCACGCAGGCGCTGCTCGATGCCGTGTATCCCGGTTATGTCGCGCCGCTGCCGTCGATGGCGATCGTGCGGTTCGCGCCGATGCTGAACGAAGGCAGCCTCGCGCAAGGCTGGCGGCTGCCGGCCGGCACGGCGCTGCGTGCACGGCCGGCCGCGTCCGAGCAGACCGCGTGCGAGTTCCGTACCGCGCACGACCTGACGCTGTGGCCGCTCGAACTGACCGATGCGAGCGTCACCGGCGCGCCGTCGTGGCTGCCGCGCGGCGTCGTCGCCGCACGGCAGGACGTGCGCGGTGCGCTGCGCATCCGGCTGAAGGCGCGCGGCGGCGCCAGGCTGTCGCAGCTGCCGCTCGACCGGCTGACGTTCCATCTCGCGGGCCCCGAGCGCGACGCGCTGCACCTGCTCGAGCTGATCGCCGCCCATGCGTTCGGCGTCGTGTGCCACGACCCGGCGCAGCCGCCGCGCTGGCTGCATACGCTCGATGCCGACGCGATCGTCCACGAGGGTTTCGATCCCGCGCAGGCGATCCTGCCCGACGACGGCCGCAGCTTCCACGGCTACCGGCTGCTGCGCGAGTATTTTGCGTTTCCGGCGCGTTTCCTGTTCTTCAGCATCGGCGGGCTGCGTGCCGCGCTCGCACGCGCGACCGGCGACGAGTTCGAACTGACCGTGCTGTTCGACCGTCACGATGCGGCCCTCGAAGCGGCCGTCAGCGCGCGCCACCTCGCGCTGAACTGCACGCCGGCCGTGAACCTGTTCGCGCGCCGCGCCGATCGCATCCAGTTGCAGCCGGGAGCGCGCGAACACCATGTCGTCGTCGATCGCAGCCGGCCGCTCGACTACGAGGTCTATGCGGTGCAGCGCCTCGCGAGCGAGCAGCGCGACGACGGCCAGTCGCGCGAATTCCGGCCGTTTCACGCGTCGTTCGCCAGCGACGACGGCAACCACGGCGCGTACTACACGGTGCGGCGCGAACCGCGGCTCGTCTCCGCCCAGGCGCGCGCGAACGGCACGCGCACCGGCTACGTCGGCAGCGAGACCTACGTGTCGCTCGTCGACAGCCAGTGCGCGCCATACGACGAGACGATGCGCTACCTGGCGGCCGACACGCTGTGCACCAACCGCGACCTCGTGCTGCTGCAGCCGCCCGGCGACGCGAACACGTTCACGCTGCGCGTGTCGGCCCCGGTCGACAGCATCGTCGCGATCCGCGGCCCGTCGCGGCCGCGCCCGCCGATCGCGGATGCGCAAACCGCGTGGCGGCTGATCCGCCATCTCGGGCTGGCGCGCCACACGCTGACCGATCTCGACGACGACGAGGGCGCGCATGCGCTGCGCGAACTGCTCGGCCTGCATGTCGACCCGGCCGATGCCGCGATGCGCCGGCAGATCGACGGTGTGCTGCGCGTGGCGTTCTCGCCGGTGTTCCGCCGGCTGCCGGCGTCGGGCCCTCTGATGTTCGGGCGTGGCGTGCAGGTCGACGTGACCGTCGACGACCATGCGTTCTCCGGCGAGAGCCCGTTCCTGCTCGGCGCGGTGCTCGAACAGTTCTTCGCGCGCCACGTGTCGATCAACGCGTTCGCCGAATGCGTGCTGACCAGCGCGCAGCGCGGCACGCTCGCGCACTGGCCGGCGCGTGTCGGCAGGCGGCCCGCGATATGAAGCGCGACATGTCTCCGCGTGCCGGAACGGCCACCGAAGCCGCACGCCGCGACGCGTGGTGGGCGCGCCTGCGTGCCGCGCCGCACGGTTACGACCTGTTCCAGGCGCTGCGCTGGCTCGATGCGCTGTCGCCCGGCCGCGCGCCGCTCGGCCATGCCGTGCGGCCGCGCGACGAGCCGGTGCGGCTCGGGCAGCGACCGTCGCTCGCGTTCGCGGCGTCGATGCTCGCCGGCGTGACCGACGACGGCACCGTGCCGCCGCGCATTGCGATTCACGGATTCGGGCTGTTCGGCCCGAACGGGCCGCTGCCGACGCACCTGACCGAATACGCGCACGAACGCGCCGCGCAGCACGACGACCCGACGTTTGCCGCGTTCGCCGACCTGTTTCATCACCGGCTGATCCTGCTGTTCTACCGCGCGTGGGCCGACGCGCAGCCGACGGTGAGCCTCGATCGCCCGGAACGCGCACGCTTCGACGGGTATGTCGCGAGCCTGATCGGCCGGGCGGCACAGGGCGACAAACGGGCCGCGCAAGCCAACGCCGATACCGACACGCTTGCGCCGCATGCGCGTTATTTCCATGCCGGCCATCTCGTCCGGCACACGCGCAACCCGGAAGGGCTCGTGCAGATCCTGCGCCGGCATTTCGGTGTCGAGGCCCGCATCGTCGAGCACGTGCCGCAGTGGGTCGCGATCGAGCGGTCGCAGCGCTGCACGATCCGCGCGACGCGGCCGACGTTGCGGCTGGGCGCCGTCGCGCTCGGCATCGCGGTGCGCGACGCGCAGTCGCGCTTCCGGATCGTGCTCGGCCCGCTGTCGCTCGACGCGTACCGTCGCTTCCTGCCGGGCGGCCCGCATGCTCGGCAGCTCGCGTCATGGGTGCGCGAATACGTCGGCATCGAGTTCGACTGGGACGTGCAGCTCGAACTGGCGGCCGATGCGGTGCCGGCGATCGCGCTCGGCGCGCCGCAGGGCATCGGCCGCACCGCGTGGCTCGGGCAGCGGCTCGAACCGGGCCCCGCGCGCGACCTCGTCGTCCGCTACGACGTGCGGCGCGGCGGCGTACCCCTTCATCGCGAAACCGCCTAAACGGGAACCGTCATGTCCGATATCGGCCGCGCCAACCTGTTCGGAAAACTGAATCCGTTCCTCTACGAGACGCTCGAGCAGGCGACCGGCTTCTGCCGGCTGCGCGGCAATCCGTACGTCGAGCTTGCGCACTGGTTCAAGCAGATGCTGCAACGGCCCGACGGCGACCTGCAGCGCGTGCTGCGCCACTTCGCGATCGACGCCGCCGCGATTGATCGCGGGCTCGTCGCCGCGCTCGACAAGCTGCCGCGCGGCGCGGGCTCGGTGTCGGATCTGTCCGTGCATATCGACGACGCCGTCGAACGCGCGTGGGTGTACGCGACGCTGAAGTACGACGCGACGCGCATTCGCGGCGCGGTGCTGCTGCTCGCGATCCTGAAGACGCCGCAGTTGCGCAACGTGCTGCTGGCGATCACGCGCGAATTCGAACGCGTCGTGCCGGACGTGCTCGCCGACGCGCTCGAATCGATCGTCGAAGGCTCGCCCGAGGCGCCACCGGCCGGGCAAGCGACGCCGGACGGCGGCACGGTGTTGCGCGGCGCGGCCGGCGCCGCGGACGGCCCGGCGCTCGCGCGTTTCGCCGTCGACCTGACCGCCCGCGCGCGGGCCGGCGAGATCGACCCGGTCGTCGGGCGCGACGCCGAGATTCGCCAGATCGTCGACATCCTGCTGCGGCGCCGGCAGAACAACCCGCTGCTGGTCGGCGAGGCCGGTGTCGGCAAGACGGCCGTCGCGGAAGGTTTCGCGCTGCGGATCGCCGCCGGCGACGTACCGCCGTCGCTGCGCGACGTCGCGCTGTACCTGCTCGACATCGGGCTGCTGCAGGCCGGCGCGAGCGTGAAGGGCGAGTTCGAGAGCCGGCTGCGCGGCGTGATCGACGAGGCAATGTCGTCCGAGCGGCCGGCGATCCTGTTCATCGATGAAGTCCACACGCTCGTCGGCGCGGGCGGGGCGGCTGGCACCGGCGACGCCGCGAACCTGCTGAAACCCGCGCTCGCGCGCGGCCTGCTGCGCACGATCGGCGCGACCACGTGGTCCGAGTACAAGCAGTACATCGAGAAGGACCCGGCGCTGACGCGACGCTTCCAGCTCGTGCACGTGCACGAACCGGAAGAAGCGGCCGCGCTGACGATGCTGCGCGGCCTGGCCGGGAAGCTCGAGGCGCACCACCGCGTGCTCGTGCTCGACGACGCGCTGCAGGCCGCCGTCACGCTGTCGCACCGTTACATTCCCGCGCGCCAGTTGCCGGACAAGGCGATCAGCCTGCTCGACACGGCCTGCGCGCGCGTCGCCGTCAGCCAGCACGCGGTGCCCGCGCCGATCGAGGATGCGCGCCGCCGCATCGACAGCCTGCGCGTCGAACAGGAGCGGATCGGGCGCGAATGCACGCTCGGCACCGGCGATACCGCGCGGCGCGATGCGATCGACCACGATATCGCCACCGCCCGGGCCGAACTCGACCGGCTCGACACGCGCTGGCAGACCGAACGCGACGCATTGACGGCGATCGTCGATGCCCGCGCGTTGCTGCTCGACGACGACCCGTCGCATGTGCTCGACACCGCCGCGCGCATCGCCGCTCAAACCCGTCTGTCGGCCGCCCAGCAGGCGCTGGCCGACTTGCAGGGCGATGCGCCGCTCGTGCTGCCCGCCGTCGACACGCACGCCGTGGCCGCCGCCGTCGCCGACTGGACCGGCATTCCGCTCGGCCGGATGGTGCGCGACGAAACGCAGGCCGTGCTGAAGCTCGCCGATACGCTCGGCGAACGCGTCGTCGGCCAGAAGCACGCGGTCGAACTGATCGCCGAGCGCATCCAGACCGCGCGCGCCAGACTGGACGACCCGAAGAAGCCGCATGGCGTGTTCCTGCTGTGCGGGCCGTCCGGCGTCGGCAAGACCGAAACCGCGCTCGCGCTGGCCGACACGCTGTACGGCGGCGAACACAACGCGATCACCATCAACATGAGCGAGTTCCAGGAGGCACATACCGTGTCGACGCTGAAGGGCGCGCCGCCCGGCTATGTCGGCTACGGGCAGGGTGGCGTGCTTACCGAGGCTGTGCGACGGCGCCCTTACAGCGTCGTGCTGCTCGACGAGATCGAGAAGGCGCATCGCGACGTGCACGAGATTTTCTTCCAGGTGTTCGACAAGGGCTGGATGGAGGACGGCGAAGGGCGCGACATCGATTTCCGGCATACGGTGATCCTGCTGACGTCGAACGTCGGCGCCGAGCGCGTGATGCAGCTGTGCCGCGATCCCGAGCGCCTGCCCGATGTGCAGACGCTCGCCGATGCACTACGCGCGCCGCTGCTCGACGTGTTTCCCGCCGCGCTGCTCGGCCGGCTGACCGTCGTGCCGTACTACCCGCTCACCGACGCGACGCTTGCGCGGATCGTCGCCCTGCAGTTGCGGCGGATCGAGCAACGGATCGACGCGCATCACGGCATCCGGCTGCGCTGCACCGACGCGGCGACCGCGCTGGTCGTCGAGCGCTGCCGGACGATCGAGTCCGGCGGCCGGATGGTCGACGCGATCCTCACGCATACCGTGATGCCGCGCATCGGCCGCGCGATCCTGCAGGCGACGCTCGAAGGCCGCACGCTGTCGTCGATCGAGCTGGGCGCGGCCGACGGCGAATTCGCCTACCGGTTCGACGAGGAGGAAACGACTTGAATCGCGTATTCACACTCGACAGCCCGCACGGCGACGACCTCAAGTTCCATACGCTCGACGGCAGCGACGAACTCGGCCGGCTGTTCGAATTCCGGATCGAGGCGCTCGCCGACAGTCACAGCCTGTCGCTGAAGGACATGCTCGGGAAACCCGTGACGGTCCGGATCGAACAGCAGGACCTGTCGACGCGCTACCTGAACGGCATCGTGGCGCGCGCGTCGCTCGCCGGCCAGCGCGCCGAACGGTACTACGGCTACGAGCTGATCGTGCGCCCGTGGCTGTGGCTCGCGACGCGCCGCTCCGATTGCCGGATCTTCCAGAACAAGACCGTGCCGGAGATCGTGCAGGAGGTCCTGTCGACGTACGGCTTTCCGATCGAGAGCCACCTGGCGGAGACGTATGTGCCGCGCGATTACTGCGTTCAGTACAACGAGACCGACGCCGCGTTCGTGTCGCGGCTGATGGAGTTCGAGGGCATTTATTACTGGTTCCGGCATGCGGAGGACACGCATACGCTGATGCTCAGCGACGCGATGTCGTCGCACACGGCGCTGCCCGGCTACGAGACGATTCCGTACATCGCGCGTGACCGCACCGCGATCGCTGACGAGGAGCATATCGACGGCTGGCTGCCCGCGCAGGAAGTGAGCGTCGGCAAGCACCAGACCACCGACTACGACTACACGAAGCCGCGCGCCGATCTTTCGTCGCAGAAGGTCGATCCGCGTGGCCATGATCACGATAGCTTCGCGTCGTTCGAGTGGCCGGGCGGGTATCGCGACGATGCGCCCGGTGCGCATTACAGCCGCGTGCGGCTCGAGGAGCAGCAGGCTGAGCATGAGCGGGCGAGTGCCGATACCGATGTGCGCGGTGCTGCGCCGGGTTACCTGTTCACGTTGGCGCATTGTCCGCGTGCGGACCAGAACCGCGAATACCTGATCGTGCGGTGCCAGTACCGTTTCCAGGAGAACGCGTATGCGAGCGATCAGGGCGCGGAGGCTGTGGTGCATCAGACGATGATGCTCGTGCAACCGTCGAGCCTGCCTTACCGATCGCCGCGCGATACGCCGCGGCCACGAACCAACGGGCCGCAGACGGCCACCGTGGTCGGGCCGCCGGGGGAGGAAATCTGGACCGATCAATACGGGCGCGTGAAGCTGCAATTCCGCTGGGATCGGTATGGGCAAAGCAATCAGGATTCGTCGTGCTGGGTGCGGGTGTCGAGTCCTTGGGCGGGTGGTGGATTCGGGGGCGTGCAGATTCCGCGGGTAGGCGACGAGGTCGTCGTGGATTTCCTGAGCGGCGATCCGGATGAGCCGATCGTGACCGGGCGGGTTTACAACGGCGAAAAGATGCCGCCGTGGGGGCTGCCGGGGAGCGCGACGCAGAGCGGGTTGCTGTCGCGCTCGTCACCGGGCGGGACGACCGAGCATGCGAATGCGTTCCGGTTCGAGGACAAGAAGGGCGCCGAGCAGCTGTGGATGCACGCGGAACGGAATTTCGATGCGGAGACGGAGCTCGATCATTCGCTTTCCGTCGGGAACAACCATACGCATACGGTCGGGAACGACGAGACGATGCAGGTGAAGAACAACCGGCAACGGAGCGTGGGGCAGAACGAGACGGTGAATATCGGGCAGAACCGGGTCGCGCAGATCGGGGCGAATGAGACGCATGGCGTCGTCGGCAACCGGACGAGGACGGTCGGACAGAACGAAACCGTGACGATTGCCGCGAATCGGGACGCGACCATCGGAGGCGTGCATACCGAGACGGTCGCGAAGGGCAAGACCGAAACGATCGGCGAAGCCAAGACGCTGAACGTCGGGCAGATGTATCAGACGACGTCGCAGGACATGAAGACGCTAGTTGCGTCAGCGCATACAGAAGAGATCGGCACGCGCACTTCGACGATTGCGAAGGCGCATACGCACACGGTCGGCGGTGAGCACACCGTCAACGTCGGTGCGAACCATACGACGAACGTGCAACATCAGGTGCTCGTCAACGCAGGCGATCAGCTTGCGCTCGTCTGCGGGATGTCGAGCATCGTGATGAAAAGCGACGGCACCATCACGATCCAGGGCGTCAACGTCGCATCGACCGGGACGAACACCCACAGCGTGAACGGCAAGACGGTGACATCGTCAGCGACTGCGGAG